>Ga0315280_10002166_pt1 | contig 32162 bp, 33 predicted proteins | sample YL17G06_40_MG_FD_203697 | JGI IMG/M metagenome (GOLD analysis project Ga0315280, IMG submission 203697) | Sediment microbial communities from Yellowstone Lake, YNP, Wyoming, USA - YL17G06_40 | ecosystem: Environmental > Aquatic > Freshwater > Lake > Sediment | place: USA: Wyoming | collected... | reverse complement strand
CTGGCTTCCCGCATCCTGGCTCCTCTCTTTCCATGACTCTACTCCCACCCTGAAGCCAGGACAACACCCTGGAACTGTCCATTACCTCCCATCCCTCAACTGTCTCAAAGGCGCTGACAATATACAAATCGTCACGGCATTGTTTCTAGCGTTGGCTGGCTATCTCATTTGGAAAGGTTGAGGACACACTAGGACTGCGAATTATGAATAACGCTCAAACATAGTGCCAAGCTGCGCTCTGTGATATAATACTCACGTCGTATTGATTCTTTTGATTCGGCCTGCCCGAGGTGGGCAGTCACGACGGAAGGGGATATCAGCAAGTGTCAAGCATCACCCAACTGAAGGGCGTCAAGAGGACCCGGGGAAAGCACAACAAGAAGGGTAGAAGGGGAGGCTCCCGCCCCCAACTCCACCCCGATCCACCCTTCGTAAAGCCCCTCGCGAAAACCACAGAAAAACACAAGGCCGAGCACAAAGCCGAAGAAAAGGCTGAATAGTCCTCATACCACGGAGCGTCGCCTGTCTGCACTGCAGATTCCCGCGTGCATTCGCGGACAGCCAAAACCCACCCGTCAGATCAAGCCCTCTAGAGATGGCCGAAAATGCACTCCGGCCATATTCTCTTCAGGAGACAGGTCCTGAGCCCAACCCTCAAGGTCCAGCTCATCCAGGAAATCCATCACACGCTCGTACTCGCCCTCATCGACCCGACGGTCTATCTCTGGGTACTGGCTGGCCTTGAAATAAGGCTGATACTGGAACATGAGGCTGATGAGCGCCCGAGGGGTGTTCTCGCTTACCCAAGTCAGCACCTTGATCGTTTCCTCAACGTAGCCCGGCAGCACCAGATGCCGGATGACCAGCCCCTGCTTCACCAGGGGCCCTTCCCACACAGGACTCTTCTGGTCATACATCTTCCGAAGAGCCCGTTGGTTGACCGTGGGATAGTCCGGGGCCTGGGAGTATCGCTCGGCCAGAGACGGCGTGATGTATCTCATGTCCGCTAGATAGACATCCACCGCGTCTCCCAGGAGCCTCACGGTCTCCACCGTCTCGTAGCCCGAGGTGTTGTAGACGATAGGCAGCGTTAGCCCGTTTCGAAAAGCCTTAGCCAGCCCGTCCATGACCCACGGCAGGAAATGGGTCGGTGTGACCAGATTGATGTTCTCCGCGCCCTTCTCCTGCAATCTAACCATGATCCGGGCCAGATCCTCGCTGCTCACCTTGCTGCCCTCCAGGGTGTGAGAGAACCGGAAGTTCTGGCAATACACGCATTTGAGATTACAGCCGGAGAAGAATACAGTGCCGCTGCCTCTTTCGCCGCTTATTCCCGGTTCCTCGCCGTGATGCAGAAAGGCCGTGTACACCACCATCTCCTGGCCAGCGCCGCAGTAGCCTGTCTCGCCCGCCAGCCGGTTGGCCTCGCACCTTCTCGGACACAGGTGACAAATCTGCAGTTGCCGATAGAGTGACGGCAGCTTCTCTTCTATCAACCTGGCTTTCTCAATTGGTTCCATACACCACAACAATCCGCAAGTGCAGCTTCAACAGTCCAAGCATGCCAGTACCCAAACAGTCATCCCAGGCATGTCCACTTCGCTCAGTGTGAACTCTGCGAGGCAATCCCCATACTCGTCTTCAACCCCCTAAATCCCCCATTCTTGGGGGATTTAGAAAGAAGAGCTGAGGGACACCCTCAGACTCCCGGCAAAGGGGCTTCGCCCCTCTGCACACCCCTCGGGGATTCGAGCCAGGACGAGCTTCAGACTCGCCCCCGGCAGGGATGACTCTCTGCACCCCGTAGGGACGGGCCCCTGTGTCTATCATCCTCATGTTATTGTCATTCCCGCGGAAGCGGGAATCCAGGAGGGAGTCAGCAGAACCTAAAGCACAAACCAATCTCTGCCACTTTCTGGGGGACACACCACTTCCCAAACAGCCCTTAGCGAAGCAAGCGATCTCCAACCCCCTCTATCCGAAGGCGCTGGCCATCCAGCTTTGTCTTGGCATCCAGTATTCGCTCCACCAGCCAGAGGTTGGTCTCCACATGTTCGGTCACCGACGGTATGACGTACTCGCTGGCGCCAGTGGCAACGGCACAAAACGGGATCAACTGGTCCGCCACATACCGGTCAACAGTAGCCCCAGTTTTCAGATCATCGAGGATACTCGCGGCTACGTACCGCCCAATCTCTTCTGATCTCCTTCCCAGCTTGCCTGCCCTGTCGGAGCCAATGATAACGCCGCTATCGGTCTCCACCCATACGCTGAGGTCGGCCCCTTTCTGGCCGGCTGACGTCTCATAAACCGCCTCTATGTCGGCATCATACCCGGCCTCCTTGAGCCTCGTCGAGCACTCCTCGGCCATCCTGTCGCTGACTTCCTGTTCCGCCAGGTGCGAGGACAGGGAAATGCCCCTGACACTGGTGACCTTACCTTGATCAGTCAAGATCAGGGGCCTCAAACCGGCCTTCGCTGGTTTCACTCTGACCTGCAGGATACCCTGGCCTTCAGGTACATAGCCCGGCCTCTTGACATCGAGTTCAGCGTCCACCCCCATCCCCCGCAGCAGAGGCAGCAGCACTCGCCGCATGTGATGGGCCGACGGTGCGAAATCCTGAAAAAGACCTCCTTTGAGAGTGAAGGCGGAGGGCTTGTCAGCGAAGCATCCGACCAATAGCAGGCTCATGGCCAGCATGGTCGTGGATCCGGCTGTGCCGATGTCCCATTCGTAGGCGCCTCCCCTTATTCGTTTGCCCGGCCGATATACTATCTCGCTGGACCCCACTTCGGCTCTTTCCACCTCACCACCGCACAGGCTCGCACAGGCTGTCACCACCTGCCGGTGCTGTGGCCTCAATCCCCGCTTGTCTCTCTTGGCCCTGATGTTGGTCAAGCGCAGCTCTTGTCCCAGGATCGTGCACAAAGACACCGCCAGCCGAACAATGGTGCCGGACCCAGACCGCTCTCCCCCATCAATTTCGATCACGATATTGCCAACCAACCCAGCATATTGAATAATAGCAGAACCATGGAGAATGAGGTGAAGTCACCAGCAGAACATACCATCACCTTCCTGGGGACGGCCGGAGCCAGGGTCATGGTGGCCAGTCAGTTGCTGGCCTCAGGGGGAGTCTGGTTCAACCTGGGCGGCACCGAGATCCTGCTGGATCCCGCCCCGGGTACGCTGGTCCAAGCCTGCAAGCGCAAACTCAATGCCACCAAGCTGAAGGCCATTGTCCTCTCCCACAAACACCTCGACCATTCCAACGACGTCAACGTGATGATCGAGGCCATGGCCGAGGGTGGCTTTCACCGTCGCGGAATTCTTCTCGCCCCCAACGACGCCCTGGACAATGACCCCGTAGTGTTGCACTATGTGCGGCCTTTCCTGGAGCGCATCGAGGTGCTAAAGGAAGGGGGAGAGTACCGGGTAGACAACGTCTCTATTCGCACCCCTTTGAGACACGTGCACCCGGTGGAAACCTATGGCATAATCTTCCGGACGGAGCAGTATACGATCTCGTGTATCGTGGACACGCGCTACTTTGATGAGCTGTGCCGGTACTACCAGGCTGATCTCCTCATTATCAACCTAATGAGGCTAGAGCCGGGAGCCCCGCTGGATCACCTTTCCGTGCCGGACGCCGCTCACATCATCAAGAGCCTGAAGCCAAAGGCAGCCCTGTTGAACCATTTCGGCATGAGCATGTGGCGAGCCAAGCCGTGGACGGTGGCCCAGCAGCTGTCCGAAGAGACCGGTGTCCGCGTCATAGCGGCCAGCGACGGCATGAGATTCGACCTCGCCGAGCTTGGAAAGGGAGGGTAGTCTTGACCTTCGATCCGGAAGTCGCCCAGCTATTGGAAGAGATCCGCCAAGACAGAGTGCACAGCGCGAGCTGGCTATCACTCCGGGCCATTGGAGCCCTCAGGTTGGCCGCCGGGAAGAGCAACACCCACACCGCGGCAGACTTCCTGAATGAGGTGAAAGCCGTGGCCAGAGAGCTCGCCGAGGCCAAACCGTCTATGGCACCTATAGCCAATCTGGTGGCTTTGTGGTTCTACGAGATGGTCCAGGAGTCTGAAACCGCGAAGGACTTGGACTCTCTCCGGGCCTTCGCCATCCTGAGGGGAGAGAGAATCATCAAAGCCCGCAAAGGCGCTCTAAACAGGGTCGCCGAGCACGGATCCCAAGTGGTTGAAGATGGGGATGTCCTGATCAGTTGCAGCGACAGCGCCACCGTTGTCCAGAGTCTCAAGGCCGCCAGATTGGCTGGCAAGGAGTTCGGTGTGTACGTAGCAGAATCCCGAACCAGCGACGGCAAGGCCTACGGTGAGGCCATGGCTGAGAAGATGAGGTCAGAACGCATCCCGGTTAAGGTCATTCCAGACAATCCCAAGACCATAGGCGATTGCGCTTCAAAGTCGACCAAAGCCTTGGTCGGTGCTGACAGCATCCTGGACAATGGCTCCCTCATAAATGGGAGTCCGACCCTGATCATCGCGGAGGCCGCAAAGGAGAAGCAGATTCCTTTCTACATCGTTTGCGAGACCACTAAGTTCAGTGCCTTGCGGCTCGCGGGTCGTCACCTGTGGCTCGAAGAGGGTTTTGAAGTGATCCCGCCACAATTGATCACCCGCATCATCACCGAAGAGGGCGTAATGAAGGTCGACCAGGCAATGGTCAACGCGAAGCACATGGCCAAGTATCTTCGGGCGCTCTGGGAGTAGTAGCTCGCTATACCTTGTTCTGGGTCAATCGAATACCGTCTTTAGTGAGTGTCAGGTCTCCGAAGGCCCTCTCAAACGGGTGCAGGGACTCGTCCCTGCCGAGGGTTTGGGGGTGCCCCCCTTCGAACTCCCTGGAATCCCCCTTTGGCAAAGGGGGACTTAGGGGGTTGGGGCCAGAGGGGTTGAAGACGAGTTCTTGGGCAGACCTACTACCGTGTCCTGTGGTACTTGAATGTTCATGTGTCGGCATAGTGCAACGCCTTCAGGTCAGAATCCGCAGCACCCGCTCAATGCCGGCGAAGTCTTTGAGGAGATCAACTTGGCTCTCAGGGAAATGCCTCTTGGCCAGAGAAACAGCCTCCTCCGCCTGGCCAAGCCCGATCTCCAGCATCATCGATCCCTGCGGCAGAAGATGATCCTTCGCCTGGGCCAGCAGGATCCGCACCTTGTCCAGACCATCGGCACCCCCAGCCAGCGCCGCCACCGGCTCAAAATCCCTGATCTCCGGCATCAACTGCGGGATGTCGGCATCTTTCACGTACGGGAGATTGGCCACGATCAGGTCCACTGGCCATGACAGAGGCTCCAGCAGATCACCCACAAGAAGCTCCACTCGCCCTTCGACGCCGTGCTGCCGGATATTGACACGAGCGACCTCAACAGCGTCAGCTGAGACATCTGTGGCAGAGATGCGTGCTTGTGGCAGGTGAAGAGCCAGAGCAATGGCAATCGCGCCACTTCCTGTACCCACATCCGCGATGGAGCAGAGCTGTTCCTTTCCCAACCGACGCTCCACGAGGCCCACCGCCGTCTCCACCAGCAGCTCGGTTTCCGGCCTAGGAATCAGCACCCGGGGATCGACATACAGCTCGATTCCGTAGAACTCACATCGTCTCAGGATGTATGCGGTCGGCTCGCGTCGGATTCGCCGTTCGACCAACCTCCAGAACTCCTCGCCAACCAAAGAGGGAAGAGGCTCACCCAGTCTGGCACAAAGCTCCGCCCTCTGAATAGACAGGCAATGCATCAGTAGCAGTTCAGCTTCTACGCGGGCGTCGGGGACGTTCTGGGAGGCGATCCTGGCTTCAGCCTGGCGAAGCGCTTCCCTGATGGTCACGCAACGGCTTCCTCTAACTGCCTGGCCCTCTCGGCAGCCGCCACGGCATCGATGAGTTCGTCGAGGTCGCCCTCCATGACGAAGGTCAGCTTATGCAGAGTCAGACCCACGCGGTGGTCCGTGATGCGGTTCTGGGGGAAGTTGTAGGTCCTGATCTTCTCCGCCCTCTCGGCAGAGCCCACCTGAGAGCGGCGCTCCTTGCTCATCTCTTCCTGCTTCTTGCGCTCCTCGTGGTCCAGGACGCGGGCCCGCAACACCGCCATCGCTTTGGCGCGGTTGCGCAGTTGGAACCTTTCATCCTGACAACTGGCCACAATCCCTGTCGGAATGTGCAGTATCCTCACCGCCGTGGCCACCTTATTCACGTTCTGGCCGCCAGCGCCACTGCTATGAAAGAAATCGATTTTCAGGTCTTCAGGCTTTATGTCAAACTCCACCTCTTCGACTTCTGGCAGGACGGCCACCGTGGCTGTGGATGTATGGACCCGCCCGCTGGCCTCGGTCACCGGCACCCGCTGCACGCGGTGCACGCCACGCTCGTGCTTCAAGCGCCCAAAGGCATTCTTGCCCTTGACTTCGAAGATGATCTCCTTGAATCCACCGCGCTCGCTTTGGCTGCTTTCGACTATCTCCGTCTTCCAACCCTTTGTCTGGGCATACCGCTGGTACATTCGGTAAAGGTCCCCCGCGAACAAAGCCGCCTCTTCGCCGCCGGTGCCAGCGCGAATCTCCACGATGGCGTCCTTTTCGCTGGTGGTGTCCTTGGGCAACAAGAACACTCTCAGGTCCTGCACCAGTTCATCGCGGCGTTTCTTCAACAATTCGACTTCCTGCTCGGCCATAGCCTTCAGCTCAGGCTCCGGGTTGTCCTGCAGGAGTTGCTCCGCTTCCCCTAGTTGCTTCACCACCGTCTTGTACTGCCGGTACTTCTCCACAACCGGGGCGATCCCAGCCTGTTCCTTGGACAGCGTTTGCCACTGCCCAGTACCGGACGCCATGAGCTGGTTCAGTTCCTCATAGCGCCGGTCTACTGTCTCGAGTTTCTCCAGAAAACTATCCATGGCCGATACCTAGATTATAGCAACTTGATCTTGTCACACCCAAGATGGCCTTGGCTACCGGGCAGCGCCGATGAGCTCGGAGATATCCTTGACACCTTCGCGCCGCATGTATTCCTCGATTCCTTCCAGGACATCCAGCAACGCGCGGGGGTTGACGAACTGGGCAGTCCCGACCTCCACCGCGCTGGCCCCAGCCATGATGAACTCCAGGGCATCCTGGGCAGACATGATGCCACCGCAGCCCACGATGGGCAGCTTGACCTGACCGGCCACCTGATAGACCATGTACAGAGCCACCGGTTTGATGGCTGGCCCCGACAGGCCGCCGCAGATATTACCCAGCGATGGCTTCCGCGCCGAGACATCGATGGCCATCCCTCGCAGAGTATTGATCAGGCAGAGGGTATCGGCACCAGCGTCCGCTACCGCCTCGGCAATCTCGACGATGCTGGTGACATTGGGGGTAAGCTTGACTATCACGGGCAGGGAACTGGCTTTCTTCACCGCCCTGGTGACGGATGCCGCCGCACGTGGGTCGGTGCCAAACTCCATGCCTCCCGATTTCACATTGGGGCAGCCGATGTTGACCTCCAGCCCGCTGATACCGGCTACTCCATCCAGCCTCGCCGCCAGCCTGGCGTAGTCGTCGATGCTCTCACCAGCGATGTTCACGATGACCGGCACCTGCCAAGTAGCCCAGAGGGGGGCCTTCTCTTTGACCAGGGCCTCCACCCCGATGTTCTGGAGACCGATCGAGTTCAGGAGGCCGGCCGGGGTCTCTGCCAGCCTCGGCTGCGGATTGCCTTCCCTCGGCTCCAGTGTAGTCCCCTTGCAGACGATGGCGCCCAGCCTCTGCACATCAACGAAATAGGCGTACTCCGTGCCGTAGCCAAAGGTCCCGGAGGCCGTCATCACAGGATTCTTCAGCAACAGACCACGTGAATTGTTAGGAGCCAGTTGAACCGCGAGATTCACCTACACACCCCTTCCGGCATTGGTTTGTCGTCCGGCGTAATTGTAGGGGTATCATGACACGCGCTGCAAGTGGGGCGGTCTGGTGTGTTACCCAATCCCTCGTCCCATAAACCCTCAAGGTCTTGCACGCCGCATGAGCAGAATCCCGCATCACCTCACCCGCTTGCAGCAGCCTATCTTCACCACTATACTTTTCAGCCATGAGTGACGGCTTTGAGGCCATTGTCGTCGGGGCTGGCCCGGCCGGCTGCGCCGCCGCCTACACCCTGGCCAAGGCCGGCATCGAGGTCCTGCTGGTCGAGAGGAGCAAGTTTGCCGGAGACAAGAACGTGACCGGCGGCGTGCTCTATGGCAGCGTCCTTCACGAGCTGATCCCCGAGTTCTGGAAGGAAGCGCCGGTGGAGAGGCGCGTCCAACGCCATGTGATATCCCTGCTTTCAGAGAAGTCGTCTGTGTCCATCGATTTCAATACAGGAGCCTCCGATCATCCCGAGTCCGCCGGCTATACCATCCTCCGGGCCAAGTTCGACCGCTGGTTTGCCCAGAAGGTGGAGGAAGCGGGAGCGATGGTGATCACGGGGAGCCGGGCTGACGACCTGATCTGGGATGATGGCCGCGTAGCAGGAATAGTGGCTGGCGGCGACAAGATCACGGCCAAGGTAGTCATCGCTGCCGATGGGGTCAATTCCCTTCTGGCCGACAAAGCCGGCTTGGGAGTGAGCCTCTCACCTGACAATGTCAACCAGGGCGTCAAAGAGATAATCAATTTGCCGCGCCAGACCATCGAGGATCGCTTCAACATCACCGCTGATGGCGGCGCTGCCATACACTTTCTGGGCTTCTGCACGCGCGGCATCCACGGCGGCGGTTTCTTGTACACCAACCAGGAAAGCCTTTCGCTGGGCGTGGTGGTACAACTGAAGGCGCTCATCGACAGCAAGCTCAAGAGCGTGGAGTTGCTGGAGAGCTTCAAAGAGCACCCCACCGTGCGGGAGTGGATCAAGGGCGGCACTTCCGTCGAATACTCCGCCCACCTGGTGCCTGCCGGAGGCCTGGCGATGGGTCCGCAACTCTACTCCGACGGAATGCTCGTCGCCGGCGACGCGGCCGCCCTGGTGCTGGCCACCGGCCGGGCGCTGGAAGGCCTCAATTTCGCCCTGGCTTCAGGGATCGCCGCTGCGGAGACGGTCAAGATGGCCAGGGAGAAGGGCGACTTCAGTCGGAAGACCCTCTCCCAATATACTACTTTGCTGTCAGAGGGCTTCGTCCTCCAGGATCTGGTACGGTTCTATGGTGCACCGCAGTTCCTGGAGAACAAACGCCTATACAGTGTCTATCCGGAGCTGGCCTGCAGCCTGGCAGAGAAGGTTTTTGAGGTAGACGGTAGTCCCAAGAGAACGGTGTGGCAGTTGGCCAGGGAGGAGATGAAAGGCAAGGTCTCCCTCTGGCAATTGATTCGCGACGCGATGGCCGCCAGGAAAACGATATGAGCGATATGACCACGGAGCAGAGACTGGCCCTGAACCACTACAATGTGGATACCGAGCCACACATCCGGCTCAAGACAGATGTTTGCCAGGAGTGCGATGTGCGACCCTGTCTGTACGTTTGCCCCGCGGAGTGCTTCAAGTTCAAGGAAGGTAAGATAAGCTTCAGCTACGAGGGTTGCCTTGAGTGCGGCAGTTGCCGCATCTCCTGCGATCGAGAGGCGATCGAGTGGTCCTACCCCAGGGCCGGCTTCGGCATCTCCTACGAGTATGGATGAAGGAACCGGCTAGCTGCTTGTCTCCGCCAGAGCCTTGTGCCTTTCCATGCACTTCGCTTCCAGTTCCCGCAGCTTAGTCTGGTAGATTGGGGAAGTGATCTTGTCGGTGGTCATAATGACGGCGTCCTCGCTGTTGTCAGTGTAGTAGCGTCGTCGTATCCCCACATTCTTGAACCCATACTTGGCATAAAGAGCCTGCGCCGAGGAGTTGGAAGCACGCACCTCCAGAGTCACCACCTGGGCCTTCATCTGCAATGACAGCTTGATGACGGCTATGAGAAGCAGTTCGCCAATGCCCTGATGCTGATGGCTCTGGCGCACAGCTATCGATGTGAGGTGTGACTCATCCGCCATCATCCATATGGAAGCATATCCGACTATGAACTGTGTGTCCTGGGCGATGGTAACGTCGGTCGCGGCATCGTTTCTGCCCAGCACGTGTCTCATTCTGGCGACCAGCGACTCCCACATACTGCTCTTGGGTGCCGGCGTCTTTGTATCGCTGCCTATCCGACGAGATTCGTCCTGGGCCACCAGATAGCGCACCATGCTGGAACTGAGTTCCCTCTTGAAGGATGGAGGAGGCCACTCGGTGGGAAAGGCTTCCCGGTCAATAAGGCTGACCTGGGAAATGTCATCGGCATTCATCGGACGTACGGAGTAACCCATGATGTCCTTCCCTGGTTGCGGACTCTAATTCTATCACAGTCAACACGCACAATAAATTGCCCAGGTGACACCGCTCAGTGAGCGTCAGTTTACAGATGGCTGCGGGCCTAGTAACATTGACGCACCACGACAGGAGGGAGCCACAACTATGGACTGGAAGAACTGCTCAGCCGAACTCAAGGAAGTGCTTGGCCTTCAAGGTAGCCCCATTGCTGTCACCTACTCCACGAAACCTGTCTCGGGAACCAACAACCAACGCCGTGCGGTGTGCCAGGCGCTGCTAGATGCGCGCTCCGGCAACATCATCAACCTCACCAGGGAAAGCTGCAACTGTCCGGGAGGAGTGTGGCACTTGGGTCTGGGACCCCGCCCTTCTGGAGATGATGACAGACTGATGAAGGACTTCCTGATTAACGGGGAGAAGCTCTTCTGCACTCTGGCCACCGTCCACCGCACCATGGCCTTGACCTCCCCACCACCCATAGGCTTGGCTGACTACGTGGTCCTCTCTCCCTTGGAGAAAGCAGAGTTGATGCCGGACCTGGTGGTGTTTCTGTGCAACCCGGAGCAAGCTTGCCGATTGGTGACGCTGGCAACCTACCCCGATGGCAAACCACCCAGGATCGAGATGGCCGGTTCCACGTGCCACATGGTGATCGCATACCCCGTAGTGACTGGAGAGATAAACGTCAGCCTCATGGATTACACTACACGGAATTACCAGGAGTACCGGCCAACCGACCTATTTGTTACTATCCCATATCACCTGATGCCAGGCACGATGTGGAGCATGGACCGTTGCAGTGCGGGCACGGCTGCAGTGTAGTTAGATTGGGGACTAGCGAATCGGGGATGATATGGGACGCATGGCCAATGGGATCCGCAGACGCAAATCGAGCCGAGTTGCCGATGGTAGCGCGGCTATCGATTGAGCGGCGGCATGAGCAGACTGTCGAGCCAAGCTGTCACAACGTCATCAGCCTTGGGACTCTGGCCACCACTTACCTCAGCCAGGCATGTGTTGATGCCTTCGGTGACAGAGAGTGAAGCGGCTGCGGCAACTGCCCCAAGGAGGACGAGGACAGCCAACGGATCAGCCATAGCTAAGCTGTCCTGTATGTGTGTCCCAGTGAAAACGGGATCCATGGTTTACCTGCCCTCCGAAATCCTATCCTCTATGGAGACTCTATCACCGCATTGTCACAATTGTGACTCGATCAACACTGGGGGATTCACAAACTCCTCACAAAATGTGCCGATGGCAGCCGCGAAATGGTCCAGCGCGGACATCACTTGATCGGTATTCGCCCCCCACTATAGACGAATGATCCTATTTGACAATCTAGCAGCGCCAGGGCATTTAGTCAAGCCTTTGTGACATGCCACTTGCATATCTCCCCCCTTTCGTGTATATTACGCGTAGTGGTTACAGTACAGGTTTTGCCAATCCTCTGGACAACCATCCGTGCGGATGCTTACAGGCTTTGGATGACCGGACTCTAGCCAACTAGTTTTAAGGAAAGGAGGTCATCCAATGAGCCCTGCAGACAAAACTCTCCAATGCTCAGATTGCGGCACCAGCTTCACCTTCACCGCTGAGGAGCAAGACTTCTTCGCTACGAAGGGTTATACCAATGAGCCCAAGCGCTGCCCAGCTTGCCGCCAAGCAAAGAGAGCACAGCGAAATGGCTCTGGTGGTGGTTTCGGTGGTTCGAGATCCAATCGCCAGATGTACTCAGCAGTGTGTGCCGAGTGTGGCGTCGAGACCCAGGTACCATTCGAGCCTCGCGAAGGCAGACCCGTGTATTGCAGCCGTTGCTACGACAAGGTGAAGCCGAGTAATCGGCGATAGCCTGAACGGCGATCACGCAACAGAGGCTGGGGTTGTCCCAGCCTCTGATCTCTCCAAGACCCTCCGATGGGGCAACCCCAGAGGGGGTCCAGTCAGTCGAAAGGAGAACATCAATGAAGATTTACGTCGGTAATCTGCCTCGCGAATTGACCGAAGACGACTTGCGTCATGAGTTCGAAGCGTTCGGGAAGGTTGAGTCCGTGGCCATCGTAAAGGACCGCTACAGCGGACAGCCCAGAGGCTTTGGCTTTGTGGAAATGCCTACCAAGTCCGAGGCCGTGGCAGCGCTCACCGGACTGAAGGGCAAGGTACTCCAAGAGCGAACCCTTGACATCAGCGAGGCTCGCCCCCGGCCTGAGGGCGGCAGAGGTGGCGGACAATTCAGGGGCGGAAGGAGTGGAGGCGGTGGAGGTCGCGGTGGCTTCGGAGGCGGAGGTCGTGGTGGTTTCGGAGGCGGGAAGGGTCGCAGGTACTAATCCTTCGCCACAGTTCCGGAAGTAAGATCACGCTAGCCAATAGCGCTTCGCTCCAAGATGGAAGAAAGACCACACAAGGTAGCACCAGGGACCTACTTGATAGAGGTCCCTTTTGTGCTCGGACTGAAGTCAAAGGACAAGGAATCCGTAACTCTCTGTTACCTGATAGAAGAAGAGGCCGGCTGGCTGATGATAGACAGCGGCTACAACGACGGCACTTCTTTCAATTACCTCTGCCACCAACTCGACCTCCTGAACACCTCGTTGAAGCAGATACGGTGGCTGCTGCTCACCCACTACCATCCTGATCACAGCGGCCTGGCCAATCGCATCAAGGCCGCCTCAGGTGCACAGGTCATCATGCACCAGGACGACTGGAGTATTCTTCAGGCCACGGTCAGCTCATCCGATATTTGGAACATCCACGCCATGATACCCTGGGCCCGGTCGCTGGGCGTTCCGGAGCCTGAACTGGAAGGCTTTTTTGAGATGGCGTCGCTGGGCAGGGACTTTTTCCCCAGGGGTCTTGAACCGGACATCATACTGCAAGGTGAGATGAACCCGGTGGGCGACAGCGGGCGCCTGCAGGCCATACTCACTCCGGGGCACACTCCTGGCCACGTCTGTGTTTATGACCGCGAGAACAGAGTGTTCTTCTCCGGAGACCACATCCTGGTGGAGATCACCCCTCACATCTCGCCCAGTCATCTGACCAGCCACGATCAGCTCGAGCAATACCTGGAGGCCCTGCGCAAAGTGCGGCCTCTGGACGTGAAACTGGTCCTGCCCGCCCACGAACGGCCCTTCACCCATTTCACCCAGCGGGTGGATGAGCTCCTGGCGCACCACGACCACCGCCTCGGAGAAGTGGTGGCTGCCATATCCGATCGTGTCGCCACTCCCTGGGATATCGCCCGTGAAGTAAAGTGGAACGTCGGCCAGTGGGCCGACATGGACGCCACGAACCGTGTTTTGGCGGTCCGGGAGACGCTGGCACATATCCAACTCCTCGAGCATCGCAGTCTGGTGGTCCGGGTGGAGCGGGACGGGCCTACTGGCTACAAGCTCGCCAACGGCAGTCTCTAGGTTAGCTTGGTCTGTTATCCGCCGTTCAGAAGAGGTGCAGGATTCCTCCTGCCGGGGGTTCCCAAACCCAAACAAGTCCCCCAAGAACGGGGGTAGAGGCCTGACTAGAAGTCTCTCAGCACTTTCTTGTTGAATGGGTTCACATACACAAAGGCACTGTGAAACTGTGCTTGATGCGAGGCAAGAATATTGGGGCAACAGAACACATCAGACTCAAAGGCCATGTTGCCAGTGTCGAGAACCAAGGCGGAAGCCAAGCGGTTCTACGACCGCATCAGCCGCATCTACGGCTGGATGACCGGCGCCTTCGAGCGGAAGCACGGAGAAAAGGCACTGGAACTGCTCTCAATCAGGGATGGAGAGACAATCCTGGAAATCGGCCCTGGATCTGGACACTGCTTTGAGCGGATGGTCAGACTCGTGGGAGACGGGGGCAGTTGCTGCGGCGTCGATATCTCCACCGGCATGCTGGAGGTGACCAGGGACAGGCTGCTGAGATCGGGGCTGGCGGCTGGAGCCGGACTCTATTGCGCCGATGCAGCCCGGCTGCCCTTCCGGGACAACTCCTTCGACGCCATCCTCATGGCCTTCACCCTGGAGTTATTTGACACACCCGAGATTCCCCAGGTTCTCAGAGAGACCATGCGCGTGCTCAAGCCCGGAGGCAGGACCGCGGTCATCAGCCTGTCCAAGGAAGGGAAGGCATCCACAGCCATGAAGCTGTATGAATGGGCCCACCGGAAATGGCCGCGGTACGCCGACTGCCGGCCAATCTACGTGGAAGGGTCTATGACAGGCTGCGGCTACGTCGTGGCCAGCAGAAGAAGGGCCAGAATGGCCGGCCTACCCCTCGACACCGTGCTAGCCATCAAGCCGGACTCGACAGCACTTCGTTGAGTCTAAGCAGGCGGGCCCTCGGGGTTGTACTGCGTCAACCGTCGGCGGCGGTTCCTATCAACAATGGCCCAGGCAATGACTCCGGCGATCGCCAAACCCGAGAGCACGATGAACAGGATCAGCTTGACTTCGAATCCCCAGATGAAGGTGTTGATAGCATTGTGGGCGATCTCGTCAACCTTGTCTGCCATGACAATGCCCACTTGCTTAGCGTCTGACCCCTCTGGACGATCCACGATTCTATCAGGCACAAAAGTGCGCGCCACAGCAACGACTATGACCAATATCAACGAGGTCACAAGCACGACTCCCAACGGCCACAGCAAACGGCTCTTCCAGTTCCGGCCACACAGGAACCCAATGGCCACCAGCAGCAAGATCGGTATGAGCCAGAGGGCCCAGAGCCACGTCCGGACAGTGTGTATGTTGTGACGCACGTTGTCGAAGTCGGCGCGGTCACTGGCATTGCCCATATCCTCTTGGGTTATCTGGCCGTGATCGACGACAATGAACTTGCGGGCGTTATCGAGCGATTCCGCCATGTCCGCGCCCAGTGACTCCCTCAATTGCGCATCATTGAACTGATAGGGGTTGGGGATCAGGTCGATGACATCCCGGTCAACCGCCTCGGCGATGGTCACGCCCAGCTTGTTTTGCAGAGCAAGCTTGAAATCAGCGTACGAGTAGGTTGATGGCCGACAATCAGGCAGAGTGTTAGGCTGGAGAGTCGCCAAGACGTTGTTGAACTCGGCCAGCGTGCATGTCGGAAGACCGTTGAAAGCAGTCTCAAGCTTCTGGTCAGCCAGCGTCGTGAGAGCCGTGGCCGCTCTGGACTTCACATCTGTAAGATCAATATTCATGTTCAGGTTGCTGACATCACCCTTCAGGTAGGCGGCTACACTGTCGATCATGCTCTTGAATTGCGCGACGGCCCAATCCTGAGGCATCGCCTGCGCCACGAAGTCGCTGATCTCCGCATCAGTCAGAGTTATGCCGTATGGCAGGGCAGCACCCAGCCCCAATTGCTCAGTCACCGCCGGCACGATCAGTTCATCAGTCACGTAGTCATAGATTTCCTGGGTATGATTGTCGACCACGCCGTTGATACCCTCAGCCATCGGGTCGATCCTGTCCTGGACAGCGATGGTGATAGTGAAGCTGTTCTTGCCGCCCATGACGTACGGGACCATCTGTCTGGTGGCGTTCTCGAAGGTGAGCCGAAGCCACTCCGGAGAAAAGGCTTGCTTGGCTACGACAACGATGTCCCCCTTGAGCTCTGGGGTATCGATAGGAAAATCCGTCGGCATTTCAATTCCAGCCTCGTCAAGCGCCGTCGGCGTCAGGTTATCGTATACCCAGTCGTACACATGGGCCTTACGCATCTGACCGTTGTAGAACCCGGCACTCCCCACCGTGCCGCTCAAGTGAGTGAGAAAAAGAACAAGAATGAATATCAGAACAAAGATGATAATGAGCGGTATAGCCAGAACTCTTCTCAGCCAAATCATAGACCTACCTCCACAAATATGCCGTACTCAGCATAAAGCTGCCATCTTGCCTCTGCATCTCAAGGACCTCGTTTGCCGTCACAAAATCCTCAGCGAAACTGACGCCTCAACAAGGCTTCATCATGTTTCCCACCTCTGGCGAACCTCATCTCCAGAAGAACATGATAAGGTCAATTCTTGAGACGATTCTCGTTTCGCCCAAAGAAGTCGAGGGCGCGCGCCTACCCTTCTCGGACCACGACCCCCATGGCGCCCGGCCCAGCGTGGGTCCCCAGCGCCGGCCCCACCCGGGCCACGTGAACAGGCGCTTTGGGGAATGCTAACCTCAGGCGACTGGCCAGTGCCTCCGCCTCCTCGCGGTCCGTGGTGTAGGGAACAGCCGCCTCCTTGGCACGCGGGAATCCCTTGACGAAATCGTAGAGTCGCTCAATGGCCTTGGCTCGTGTGCGCGCCACCGTGGAGAGCGTGAGGTGGCCATCCTTCAGAGTCAGAAGCGGCTTCACCCCCAGCACCGACCCCAACAACCCCCTGGCCCGGCTGATCCGCCCGCCCCTCACCACGTACTTCAGGGTATCCACCAGGAACAGAATATGCGTCTGCGGAACGGAGCGCCGCACCATGTCGGCCACCTGATCCAGGCTGGCACCCGCCTTAGCCTCCCGTGCGGCAGCCATGGCCAGCAGCCCGTAGCTCATCGATATCGTCTGGGAGTCAATGACTTCGACGCGGCACTTCTTCTGCACCATGTCCTTGGCCAGCAGCGCTGAGTTGTAGATGCCGCTCTCCTTCGAAGTCAAGTGTATGGAGATGATTTCGTCGGTTTCCGCAGCCAGCTTGTTGTAGACGTCGGCGAAGTCCTTGGGTGAAGGCACCGCCGTCGTCGGAAAGACACCATCCAGGCTGAGCCTGTGGTAGAACTCGTCCTCGCCGATGTCCACCCGATCGCGGTAGCTCTTCTCGCCAAACACCACGTAGATCGGCACCACCGCAATATCCAGTTCATTCAGGATCTCTGGAGGGATGTCGGCGGTACTGTCAGTCACGACTCTGACAGCCATGTGACTCCTGTTGGTTTGCGCGAGGGATCTCGGCGCGGCTCACTCTTCATCTGCCAGCAACGGCTGTATGTTACCATCTTTCGTCAGGCGCGTCACACTGGGCCATCGGCCTCATGCACACGATTCTCCTTTCCCCTGATGAGAGTGTCTATTCGACTTGACGAGCGCCTTGATAGATTCTAGTATTTGGCATCCGGTATCAACTCCAGCGATCCCAGCCCAGGCCAGCCTAAGAGAACTCACCAACCAGCCACTCTAACCGTAGAGAGGGGAATAGGAAGGAATGGCCCAGTTCTCCCCGGACGGGGCTCAAATTGTCTTTGACCAAGTGATCTGGAGCAGATCTACTGCCGGTACACCCAAGCTATGGGTCACTAGGGCTGATGATAGCAGCGGGCAGTGTGCCTCAGACTATGTTCATGAGTCATGCGGAACATGGATTCCTGGGTGAAAGCAGGGAATAGCTAATTGATCGAGCGGAAGAGGCTTCCGAGACTGTCGCTGGTGCTGGCAGTCCTCCTACTGGCTTTGGCGTTGAGCCTCGGCACCGCTTGTGGCTCCAAGGAACAGGATCAGGATCAGGCGACCACAGTTGAACCCGCAGATTCACCTTCCATGCCGGCAAGAGGGTACTTCAAGGGAAGCCTCCCCAACGCCTCCACCGCAGCAGACATAGGGGTAGCATACACCAGCGCAGCCAAGACCATGGAGTTCGTCCCAGTCTGGGGCAGGCCCACACCCTTCTATGATCTGGCGGCTGACCTCTCCGGAAACTACGGATCCCTATGGGTTCAGCAGTTGATCCGTGATAACGGTATGTTTCCCTTGATCCATATGTCCTTCCTGGATACCGGAGTCACTCTCAAGGTCCCTGCTGGAATGGCGGGAGCCACGCTGGGGGATGCTAATTGGCGACAGGCATATAAACAGGCGGCCATCGACGTAGTGCGGGCAGCAAGACCGCTATACTTCTCTGTCGGCAATGAGGTCAATAGGTGGTATGAGAAGTACGGGGCGCAGGCAGGCGACGCCAATGGATTCCAGAACTGGGTCAGCCTGTACAACGAGATCTACGACGCGGTGAAGATGCTATCGCCCCAGACCAAGGTCTTCTGCACCTTCGCCCGAGAGATAGTCGATCAGCTTCGAGAGGCCGACTTGGAGGTGCTAAAGATGTTCGATCCCACCAAGTTAGACCTGTTGGTCTTCACCAGCTATCCCTACAGTGTGAGGAAGGACAGGAACGGAGCTACGTTGACCAAGCCCTTCAACAAGCCGGCCGATATCCCGGATGACTACTACTCCAGAGCTCTGGCCTATATGCCCGGAAAGCCCTTGGGATTCAGCGAGATAACGTGGACATCGGCTGACTTCTACGGCGGAGAGCAGGCCCAGGCCGATTTCATAACTCAGGTGGTCGGGCGCCTGACCGCCGCCCAGGGAATGGACCTCGAACTCCTGGGCTGGTGTTGGCTCTACGATTTGAGTGCTGATCAGCCTGTCGGGCTGATCAGGGCCGACGGCACCGAGAAGGCCGCCTACGGCGTTTGGAAGAATCTGTAGGGTTGGTGGACGGCGAGTCCTGAGGAGCCTGCAGTTTGTTTTGGATATGTTTGCCATAGGCTGCACCGTCTGTCAGCTCGCCACCAGTAAGAGGAGTGAGATAATGTCGGTTCGAAGAAGCATCGCTCGAGTGGCATTGTGTCTAGTAGTCATCGTCACCATCGTTGTTGGCTGCGGCAGCCCGGAAGAAGAAACGCCTACACCAACTCCGGCAGTCACCAGGGTCGAGAAGATACCCAGCACCGCCGTCAAGATGCTGCCGGCAACCGACAGCCTCCCTCCCATTCTGCACTCCGCCGAATTCGAGGCTCCCATACCCCTGCCAGGGCCGATTAACACCGCCGGAGCTGAAGACTCACCCTTTGTCCCCACGGGCAGACAGGAGTTTTACTTCTTCTTCACGCCAGACCCCAACATTGACCCCAGCAAGCAGCTGCTTGACGAGGTAACTGGCATTTGGGTCTCGCGCTGGCAAGGTGGCCAGTGGCAAGAACCGGAGAGGGTCTGGCTACAGGACGCGGGGAAGCTGGCGCTCGACGGCTGTACCTTTGTCTCTGACAACCAGATGTACTTCTGTTCCGCGCGCGAAGGTTATACCGGTATCCATTGGTTCACCGCGGAGTTCAAGGATGGCAAGTGGCAGAACTGGCAGAATGCCGATTTCCCTTCAGACCTCGACGTCGGGGAGTTTCATATCTGGGGAGATGAACTGTACTACGGTTCTTCTCGTGCCGGAGGCAAGGGGAGCAGTGATATCTGGATGTCAAAGAAGGTCAACGGTGTCTGGGGGACCCCAGTCAATGTTGCAGCGGTGAATACGGCTGACAGTGAAGGGATGCCGTTCTTGACCGCTGACGGACAGGAGCTCTGGTTCAACAGGACCTACAATGGGACTCCCGCCGTTTTTCGTTCGAAGAGGGTTGGTGGAGTCTGGCAAATGCCGGAGCTAATCGTTTCGCAGTTCGCCGGAGAGCCAACTCTGGATTGGGAAGGCAATCTCTATTTCGTTCATCACTACTACCAGAACAACAAGATGATAGAGGCCGATATCTACGTGGCCTACCGCAAATAGCTGCAGTAGTGCGTGCCTGTGACCGACCTGCCGGTCGTGGCCGCAGCGCCGGAGTACATGGAGCAGAAGGCCACCATCGACGCCATCTTCGCCTTGGCCTTCGGTCTATACACCTACGTGAACCCTGTACCCACCGTCACTGGAGCTCCCAACCTGGTCAAGCTGTTGACCCAGGATTGCCCGCAAGTGACCGGCGGCCTGCTCAGCGTGGAGACGGACTTCGTCAAGGCAGTGGACGACATGCTGGCCCATATCGAGGCGAAGCGAAAGAAGCTGGGTATCTGAGCTGGGCTAACCCACCGCGTTGGGCCCCCCGTAATTGCCCTGATCTCTTAAGCCCCCGCGTCCATGTTGGGGCACGGCATGCCGTGCCCTTGCTGAGTGTGTCCCTGCGGTGCGGGATCAAGATCGAACAACGCATCCTCCGCAGGTGAGGAGCCCGTTCTCTGCGGATTCTCCTGATCCAGTGCCCATTTCAGGGGATTGGTGGCGATGTACTCTCGTATTCTATCCAGTTCACGGTCGTTGCGGATTACGTGCTCGTAGTAGTTGCGCTGCCAAACGGGTGTTCCAGGCACTCCGCGCATACCGTTGATTTGTCGGGTAGATATGGATTTGAAATTCTGCACGATCGCGGATAACGACCCTGGTTGGGTACCGTTCAGACGTCCCCGTCGTAGGGGCGAAGCATCCGTTTTCGGCAATTCCTTGGGTACATAAATGGGTAGAGCGGATGCTTCGCCCCTACCCTGGATCACGATGATTCCATGAATGTGATTCGGCATTATGATCCCCTCATCTAACACGACGCGCGGGGAATGATGTGGGATGGCGTGCCAGCTAGCGGCGGCCATTGTTCCCAAAGGGTTCAGCCGCATTTCTCCATCCACGATCTCGCCCAGAAGGCAACCCTGACTATGCGTGCAAATCGTCACGAAATACGCCCCGGCCTGGGCGTAGTCGTACCCCCTCAGGCGAATGGAGCGGCGATAATGAACATTCATGTCGTTATCCGATGGTAGCACGGCATGCCGTGCTGCTACGCCATATAGACGGCCTGATAGTTTGATGAGTTCCCATTGGTCTGGTAGACTGTAGGCGGATATCCGCATATAAGTCAGGGCGAGTAGATGCAAGACGTTGTGAAGGCGATGAAGGCGCTCTCGGACGAGACCCGGCTGAGGATATTCAATGTCCTGCTGGAGAGGGAGTGTTGCGTCTGCGAGGTGATGCAGGCGCTGGACATCTCCCAGACCAGGGCTTCCCGCAATCTGGGCATTCTGCACGACGCCGGCTTCCTCAAGATGAGGAGGGAGGGCCTCTGGTCGCTTTACTCAATAGACCAAGATGGAATGAAGGAGTACTATTCCTCGCTCGTGCAGGCGGTGAGGAAATCGCTGGAAGACGATGAGGTGGCCACTTTGGACCGCAAGCGACTCAAGACAGCAGAACGGGTGGGCCCCGGCTGCTCTCAGAAGTCAGCAAAAGGAGGCTGTTCGTGAGCAAGACCAGCAAAGCCGGCAAACCAACAAGCATCGAGATCGTCTACTGTGACGAGTGAGGCTTCCTTCGTACGGCCACCGGTCTGGCGGCCGCGATCAAGAAGGAATTCGGCGTTGACGCGATAATCAGGAAGGGACCTGTTGGGCTTTTCGACGTCTACATGGACGAGTCGGTCATCTATTCCAACCGCAAAGAGGGTGGCCGTCTGCCCCAGAACGATGAGATTGTCCAGAGAATCCGTGATTATCAAGCACGGCCTGCTCCGCAGACAAAGGGAAGGCGTAATCCCAGCAAGGAAGCCCCGGCGCAAGGCGGCGGTCAGTGCGGCTGCGGTTGAGGGTCCTAGAGTGAAACCGCTCGTGTTAGCGGTGACTCGCAACACTGCGCCAGGTCGGCAGTGCATTGAACTAGAGAAGACGGTCCATGAGTGATACTCAACCAAGAAGCCTGGCTGGCAGGCTTTCTTTTCTCGACCGTTTCCTGACCCTGTGGATATTTCTAGCCATGGCCTTCGGAGTGACACTGGGGCATTTCGTGCCGGGTGTGGCCGATTTCACCAACAAGCTCTCGGTAGGCACCACATCGATACCCATTGCCATCGGCCTCATCCTGATGATGTACCCGCCGCTGGCCAAGGTGCGATATGAGGAGATGGGCCGCGTGTTCCGCGACTGGCGCATCCTGGGACTCTCCCTGGTGCAAAACTGGCTGATCGGGCCTGTTCTCATGTTCTTCCTGGCCATTCTCTTCCTCGGGGTGATCTGGGACTACCCGCACTACATGGTGGGACTGATCATGATCGGCTTAGCCCGCTGCATCGCCATGGTCATCGTCTGGAATGAACTAGCCAAGGGCGACAGCGAGTACGCCGCCGGGCTGGTGGCCTTCAACTCCATCTTCCAGATCCTGCTGTACTCGGTCTATGCCTATATCTTCGTAACTGTGCTGCCTAAGCACTTTGGGCTGGAGGGCTCGGAGGTGCATGTGACCATCGGCGAGATTGCCAAGAGCGTCTTCATCTACCTCGGTATTCCATTCTTCGGGGGCATGCTGACGCGCTTTACCCTGGTGCGAGCCAAAGGGCGGGAGTGGTACGAGAAAAGCTTCATCCCCAAGATCAGCCCGATCACCCTCATCGCGCTCCTGTTCACCATCGTCGTCATGTTCTCTCTCAAGGGCGACGTCATAGTCAAGCTGCCTCTTGACGTGCTGCGGATAGCTCTCCCGCTGCTGATCTACTTCCTGATCATGTTCTTCGTGTCCTTCTACATGGGCAAGCGGATTGGGGCAGACTACCCGAGAACGGCAACGATCGCCTTCACAGCCGCCAGCAACAACTTCGAGCTGGCCATAGCCGTAACCATCGCCGTCTTCGGCATCGGTTCCGGAGAAGCGTTTGCGGCGGTGATCGGACCGCTGGTAGAAGTGCCGGTGTTGATCAGTCTGGTGAACGTGGCGCTATACTTCCGGCAGCGGTATTTCCAGCCTGAGGTTGGAGCAGTCGCCGCACCAGCCTCGAGAAACGAGTAAAGCGGCAGGCTCAGCACCTGCCGCTCTCTGATGACAGCAACAGTCGGGACTAGCGTCCCTTGAAATCGGGCTTCCGCTTTTCGACGAAAGCCTTCACTCCCTCTTTGAAGTCCTCAGTTCCAGTACAGACCTTGATGGCGTAGTTTTCAAAGTCCAGCGCCGTCCTGAAGTCCCAAAGCAAGCCCTTGTACACGCCGTACTTGGCCATTTCCTGGGCGATGGGCGGGCCGGCAGCTATCTTCTCTGCGAGTTCCCTGACCACCTTCATCAAATCGGCTTGCGGCACCAGGCGACCAACCAGGCCGATCCGCAATGCCTCTGCCGCGTCGATGACTTCTCCAGTGTAGAAGAGCTCCAGGGCCTTCTCCAGTCCCACAATCTGGGGCAGAAGATGAGTGGCTCCACCATCGGGTACCAGCCCGCGATTTATCCAGGCGCAACTGTATCTGGACTTGTCCGAGCCAATTCTGATGTCGCAGGCGGTAATGAAAGACATACCCATGCCGGCAGCGACGCCATTGACAGCCGCTATGGTCGGCACCCGCAACTCCCTGATTCGCGGTATGTGCCAACCGGCCCGCTGGGTGATCTTCTTTCGGTTAGTCTCTTCCACCTGACCGGCAATGCGCGCCGACATCACGCCGACATCCACGCCGGCGCAGAACGCGCGGTCACCCGCTCCCGTTAGAACCATCACGCGGGCATCATCATCCTCGCTGATCTCGTTCAGGGCTGCTACTATCTCCTCCCGCATGTCCATCGAGATAGTGTTCATCTTGTCGGGACGATTGAAAGTCAGGGTAACGACATGGTTCTGCTTCTCCAGAATGATGTTCTTATACTCCACTTATGTCTACCTCCTCGATAATTGAGCGCAGTCCGAACAGGCTCGAAAGCCAAAGAAAGGATACTGGCTGCCAGTGTATGGCGTCAAATTGGGCGAAGACGGCTGATTCGAACCGCTACTGCTGGTCGGCCTGATCCTGCAGCATCTGGGTCACCACCGCCAGCGCGGCACCGACCGCCGCCTTGCGCTTCTCGTCGAACACCTTGGACAGCTTGTCCACCAGCGGCTTCTCGCGATCGGCGATCTTCTTCATGTCTTCCAGCAGGTCGGTTTCCAGCTCGATGAAGCGGGTCTCCAGTTCGCCGGCCACAAAGCGCGGATTCTCCATGACCGCCTTGAGGAAGGGGATATTGGTCTGCGGTCCCACAATAATGTACTCGTACAATGCCCGCCTCATCCGGATGATGGCTTCGTTCCGGTCCCGGCCCCAGACGATCAGCTTCGAGATCATGGAATCGTAGTGAGGTGGTATGACATAGCCGGTGTGGACACCACTGTCAACGCGAACGCCTATCCCGCCTGGAGAACGGTAGCCTCGCAGTTTCGCCGGCGACGGCGCGAAGTTGTTGAAGGGGTCTTCGGCATTGATCCGGCATTCTATGGCCCATCCGTGGGCGCGGACGTCCTTCTGCTTGATCCCAAGTGGATGCCCGAGACCCACCAGTATCTGCTCTTTGACAATATCGATGCCGGTTACCATTTCGGTCACCGGATGCTCCACCTGGATTCGAGTATTGGCCTCCAGAAAGTAGAACACCCCCTCGGCAAAGATGAACTCTATGGTTCCCGCCCCGCAATAGTTCACCCATTTGGCGGCTCTCACTCCCGCCTCGGTCAATTCGCGCCGCAGATCCGGAGTCAGGGCCGGCGAAGGAGACTCCTCGATCAACTTCTGGTGTCTCCTCTGAATGGAGCATTCTCTCTCCCCCAGGTGGATGACATTTCCTTGCGAGTCCCCCAGTATCTGGACCTCTATGTGTCGGGCTCGCGGCAAATATCTCTCTATGTACACGTCCCCGATGCCGAATGCGTTGGACGCGATGGCCTGCGAAGAATCCAGGGACTTCTGCAACTCCCCCTCGTTCCTCACCACGATCATGCCTATGCCGCCGCCACCACCGGACGGCTTGATCAGTATGGGATAGCCCAACGACTCGGCGACCGACTTTGCCTCTTCAAAGCTGCGCACTTCTTTCTCGGCACCTGGCACCACAAATACACCGGCCTTGCGCATCTCGGCCCTGGCAGCTACCTTGTCGCCCATCAGCTCAATCACATGGCTCGATGGCCCGATGAACTTGATGCCATTCTTTTCGCAGGCAGCGGCAAAGCGGGCATTCTCGGACAGGAAGCCGTAACCTGGGTGTATGGCGTTGGCACCGCAGGCCTTAGCTGTCTCGATGATCTTCCCTATGTTGAGGTAGCTCTGTGTGAGCGTCGGTCCGCCAAGCAAGTATGCTTCATCCGCATACTTGGCAAAAAGCGCCTCCTCATCCGCGGAGGAGTATACGGCTACGGACTTGATGCCCAGTTCTCGGCAGGCCCGCATTATGCGGATGGCTATTTCGCCGCGATTGGCCACCAGGACCTTGTCAGCCATTTGGATGCACAACTACTAGAACCGCGCCGCCCTTCACTCGATCCCCCTCATTAACCAGAATCTGTTTCACCACTCCGCCATGCGGCGAACGTATCTCACTCTGCATCTTCATGGCTTCCAGCACCACGACAACGTCATCCTGATTCACTTTGTCCCCGACCTTGACCTTCACCGCCACAATCATCCCCGGCATCGGGCAAATCACGGAGCCCTGAGCTGCCTTCTGGGGCTTCTCAGGCTTGCCCACTGCCACAGAGCCTGGCCCGTCAACCTTCGGGGTTACCTTGACGGCAAAGACCTCATCGTCCACCTCTACACGGAACTGCGAGGGTTTGTTCACCACCTGGGGAACACGGGCACCTCCCTGCGCCTCGGCACCAGTTGACAAAGCTTCTTCCTTGGCCTCACCACGGAGGAACTTGACGGCCACCTGGGGATAGAGCGCATAGGTAACCAGGTCTTCCTCTTGCCGCAGAATGCCCAGTTTCTGCGCGTCGTCTCGCAGCTTCTCCAACTCCGGCGGTATCAGATCAGCCGGGCGAACCTCGATGGGCCGTTCATTGCCGATTACGTCCTTCCGCACCTGCTCGTTGACCTTGCCAGGCGCTTTGCCGTACTGGCCAAGTAGGTAGTTCTTCACTTCTTGGGTCACCTTCGTGTACCGTTGACCTGACAGGACGTTCATCACCGCCTGTATTCCCACGATCTGGCTCGTCGGCGTCACCAGCGGCGGATAGCCGAGATCGGCCCTGACTCTGGGCACTTCCTGCAGCACTTCCTCCATTCTGTCCATAGCGTTCTGTTCCTTTAACTGACTCACCAGGCTGGAGATCATTCCCCCGGGTATCTGGTGGAGAAGCACATTTAGATTGGGCCGGGTTGCTTCCACGGTAAACAATGTCTTGTATTTCGTGAACAACGTCGCGAAGTACTCGCCGATCTCATACAGCAGCCCAAGGTCCAGCCCAGTGTCATATGGGGTCCCTTGAAGAGCCGCCGCCACGCCTTCTGTGGTGGGTTGGGAGCTGCCCCAACTGAAAGCCGAGAACGCGGTATCGAGAATATCGACACCCGAAAGAGCCGCGGCATAGTAGCTGAGGGGAGCCATCCCACTGGAACAATGAGAGTGAAGGTCGACCGGAACAGTGACGTGCTTCTTCATGGCCTTCACCAAATCACTGGCCGCACTCGGTGAAATCAGGCCGGCCATATCCTTTATGCAGATAGAGTCAGAGCCCATCTCCTCCAGCTTCTCCGCCATCCCAGCAAAGCCCTCCACGCTGTGCACCGGGCTGGTGGTGTAGCAAATGGTGCCCTGTACATGCGCCCCGTAGGACTTGGCCACCTGCATGGCCAGCTCCATGTTTCGGAAGTCGTTGAGGGCATCGAACACGCGGAATACATCCACACCGTTCTTCACAGACAAGCGAATGAACTCACGCACCACGTCGTCGGCGTAATGCCGATAGCCAACCAGGTTCTGCCCGCGGAGCAGCATCTGCAAACGAGTGTTCTTCACCTTCGCCCGCAGTGCCTTCAAGCGGTCCCACGGATCCTCGTTCAAGTATCGGATGCAGGAGTCAAAAGTAGCGCCACCCCACACCTCCAGCGAGAAGAAGCCCACCGCATCGAGCTTCTCAGCAATGGGCAGCATATCCCTGGTACGCATCCGTGTCGCTATCAAAGACTGATGTGCATCGCGAAGAGTGGTATCAGTAATCTGTATCCGCATCGTCTACTTACCCCCTGTCAGTGGCCTTTCTCCAAATTGTCTCAGCCCCGGAAGACCTACCCTTATAATCTACTATATTGTCTCACACAGGGCCAATTTGATGATACTCCAGAGCCGGTGGACGGCCCTCCGGCAAGGGCACTCTATACGTCAGACCCCCCGCCGATTCCCCCAAAGAAGGACCTGGAGCCTTGTCGAGAAGAAGTATCCCTCATCCTTGCAGATGTCAACCAGCCACTTGCTCTTCTCCAGAAGCGTCTCCCTGTCCCGAGCCTGTGGCATCAGGATGACCTTGTCGGGAGGTATCTCATATCTCTCCATCACGGCTTGCAGTCCTGCCAAGTCGTCTGCCTTCTCTATGACGTATTTGAAATGGGCCGAGGGCAGGTCCCGAAATAGTCGGAGTACCCGGGGGTTCTCTCTCGATGGCATCGGATTTCCGGAGTTCTCCAGTTTCGGGGACACACTCCAATGGTCAACGACGCCCAGCAGCTTTTTCCCTGGCACGACCGTCCCGTTGGTCTCAACCTCGATCCAGAAACCGTGCCCTTTCAGACGCTCCAACAGGGACGTCAGTGGTCTTTGCTGGACAAGCGGCTCTCCACCGGTAACCACCAGGTTTCGGCAGCGATATTGGCGGATGGTCTCCTCGGCCTCGTCAAGCGAAATCGCCATGACTTCTCTTAGCTGATCAAAGTGTTCCCAGTCCCAAGTGTACCTGGTATCGCACCAAACACACGCCAGATTGCAGAGAGCCAGTCTGAGGAAGACAGCCGGTCTACCAGCGTATACACCCTCTCCTTGGATAGAATGGAATATCTCCGGCTGGCCGTCTGGCTGCCTACTTACCTTCAGCAATCTTCCCCTCCCGCCTCAGGCGTTTCAGCAGCGGGTCCTCGATTTCTGCTTTAGCAAACCCCTTGGCCCGCAGGAGACAACTGTCGCAAGCCCCACAGGGCAGGTCGCCGCCTTCGTAGCAGCTCCACGTGTGCTCGAGTGGTGCACCAAGTCTCACACCAAGTCTGACTATCTCAGCCTTGGTCATGTAAAGCACCGGCGTCTCTATGCCTATTGACACTCCATACTGCTTACCCAGCTTGCTTCCTTCGAAAAGGACTTGCTTCATCGCCTCGAAGTACTCCGGCCGGCAGTCCGGGTAGCCACTGTAGTCCACGGCGTTCGCCGCTATGAAGATGGAAGCCGACAGATCCTTCGGATCAACCTTGTCATTCTCAATAAGGCTCAAGACTCTGCTCTCAAGAAGGGCAGCGCCGAGTGTCAAGAACACCGTGTTGCGCAGCGGAACGTAGGTTATTGGAATGTCTTTCGTCGTTTTCCCCATTGTCCTGTCCTTAGGAACGTCTAGACCGCCGGTGGTCAGTGCGGAGTACCAGGACAGCTTCTTCAATACAGGCAGGTTAACAATCTCGTGTCGTATCTCCAGAAGCCCCGCGACTCTCTTGGCAGACTCCAACTCCCGCCTGTGTCTCTGCCCGTAGTTGAAACTCAAAGCCACCAGTTCATAGCCTTCAGCCTTCGCGTAGGCCGCCACGGTGGTGGAATCCAGCCCACCGGAAAGCAGAACCACACCTATCCTTCTCATTCAGTCTGCCCACACCACACAGCGCAATTCAATGCAGGTCTCACCGTACTCCTTGATCTGGAGTTGCATAACTCATTATCCACACTCCAAACCCCAATAGGCAACTAGTCTGCTTGTTTAGCCCATCGGCCCAAACCGAATCGAACTATGCACTGGATATCCAGACGTCCCTATCGAGACGAGTAACTGCAAAGAGCATCCCTCCACCCGGTCTGCACGGCATCGACTCACTCACAGCAAGCACAAACCACTGCCACTTGCAAACGTTTTTGTTTTGCGGTATATTGCCAGCCGAGACACGAGTGTCGACATGGCCGGAATCTTATGGTAATCTTGGACCGGTTTGGCAGTCTAGGATGACCGACTCTAGCCAGACACAAGCGAACATATCAGAGGAGAGGAGACTAACCAAATGGCCTACGTAGACAAACAGATTCAATGCGCGGATTGTGGAAGCACCTTCGCCTTCACTGCTTCCGAGCAGGAGTTCTACGCGTCAAAAGGGTACACCAACGACCCGAAGCGCTGTCCCTCCTGCCGTCAGTCCAGGAAGGCAGAGCGCTACGGATCTGATCCCGGCAGGCCAAAGCGCCAGATGTTCACTGCGGTCTGTGCCCAGTGCGGCAAAGAGGCCCAGGTGCCTTTTGAGCCCAGATCAGACCGGCCAGTGTACTGCAGCGACTGCTATACCAAGGTCCGCCCGAACAATCGGCCGGCATCTGCCTCCTAGGGCAAGGACCTGGACGCTGATACTCTCCGTCGTTCTTCTCGGGGCTGCCGAATAGGCGTAGGCAACCGCTAAGAAGCGTTGGCGGCCCCGTGTCAGTTGGGAAGGCGCTACGACTGGTTGATTCTGTTGTCAGCATTACCTAGCGTTGCCTTCGCCTGCTTTGATCCCGGAGTATCCACACATATCCGAGCACGGCTTCAGCCGTCGGCTGGTCAGTGAAGAGCACGCCTGGGAGATGATCAAATCAAGGCGCCGACTAAGGCGAGAATGTGCTGCGATGCGATCATGGCAGAGGCCGGACCTGTGGAAGCGTCATTGCTGTTCCGTTGGTCAATGATGCAGAGCAGGTGAAACCCTCAATAGAGAAGGGCGAGACCCGCCGATAGCCCTACCACTGATTCATCCCTTGACCACACCCATGGGGTAGGTCTTGACCACCTTTCGGCACAGCCCAGCCTGATGGCAGACTTCCACCACTTCGGCCACATCTTTGTAGGCTTCCGAGGCTTCTTCTGCCAATCCGCCCCTGCTGGCAGACTTGGCAAGTATGCCCCTAGCCGCCAGGTCTCTGGCCACATCTGCATCCCTCACGCCGCGCTTCGCAGCATGGCGACTCATCTTTCTCCCCGCACCATGGCAAACCGAGCCGAAAGATTCCTTCACAGCTCTCTCAGTGCCCACAGCCACGAATGAATAGCGCCCCATGTCGCCGGGGATCAGCACCGGCTGGCCTATCTCTTTGTATCTAGCGGGGATGCTCGGGTGGTTGGCCGGGAAGGCCCGCGTCGCCCCTTTGCGGTGGACACAGAGACTGAGCTTCTTGCCATCAATTTCGTAGCTCTCAATCTTGGCGATGTTGTGGGCCACGTCATAGACCATCTCCAGCCCGATCTGCCGCAGGCTCAGGCCGAAGACCCTGGTAAAGCACTCTCTGGACCAGTGTGTGATGCACTGCCGATTGGCCCAGGCATAGTTGGCAGCGCAGGCCATGGCCGCCAGGTAATCGCGCCCCTCAGCCGATTTCACCGGAGCACAAGCCAACTCCCGGTCAGGCACTTCAATGCCATACCGCTGCATCGCCTCCCGCAGTGTCCTGATATAGTCATCGCACACCTGGTGCCCCAAGCCTCGGCTTCCCGTATGGATGAGCAGCAGGACCTGACCCACATCCTCGATACCCATCGCCTGGGCCGTAGCCTGCTCATATATCTCGCCCACAACCTGCACTTCGACGAAGTGGTTGCCTGAACCGAGCGTCCCCGATTGAGGTGAACCGCGCTCCTTAGCCTTAACGCTCACCTTGTCAGGATCGGCTCCCTTGAGGCTGCCACCCTCCTCCGTGACCTCCAGATCGCCATCCGTGCCGAACCCCCGCTTCACCGCCCAGCGACCTCCACCCGTAAGGACTTCGTCCATCTCCTTCTTGCCCACCTTGATCTTGCCGGTCGAGCCGAGGCCGGAGGGAACGTTGATGAATAGCTGAGAGAGCAGTTCCTCTATCTTGGGCCTCACTTCATGCTCCCGTAGATTGGTGCGCAGGAGCCTCACTCCGCAGTTGATGTCGTAGCCAACTCCACCCGGAGAAACCACACCATCCTCCACACGGGTGGCCGCCACCCCACCGATGGGGAAGCCGTAGCCCCAATGGATGTCGGGCATAGCCAGAGAGTGCCCCACTATTCCCGGCAAGAACGCCACATTGACCACCTGCTCCGCAGCCTGCTCCTCCCGGATGCTGTCCAGCATATCCTCGCTGGCATAGATGAGCCCCGGAACCCTCATCCCCGACTTGTACTCCCGGGGAATCTCCCAGCGGTAGTCGTCGATCTTCTTCAGCGGACCATCCCAGCGCGCCATGCTCCCACCCCCTCTACACGTCGAATATCACCCGGATACTGCAGCGGCCATTGTCTTCCGACACCTTGAGCATATGATAGGTCGCAGCCTTGACCCCACTCTTCAATTCGTGGCGCGACGCATCCACCTTCTCACCATAAGCATCGGCCTTCAGTCTGGTGTTCGTGAGTTCCAGAACGTCAAACCTCTTGAGGATAATCCTCTCCACGTCAAACATGTACAAAAGCTCATTCAGCCACGACACTACCAGACTCTCCCTGTCCCCTGCCTCCGCCTCTATGTACCGGCTGGTCTCTTCCCTGACTTGTTCCAGATCGGCCATGAGAGAGAACATGCCGTAAGCCGCATTAGCAAAAGCCTCCCTCAAGTCTGCACCATAGGCCACTATGCCGATATCGGCAGTGTGCTCAACAACGTCGAACTTCTTCATCGCCTTACCAGTTCCTGATCAGCCTGCCATCCTTGTCCTTCATGTTCCCCGAGACCGCGAAGACGAAATCGATAATGGTCCAGATCCCCAAGCCACCAAGGGTCAAGAGCATCAAGATGCCTGTTCCAATCTTACCCAGATAGAATCGATGGACGCCGTTTACGCACAACCACGCCGGAAGCACACAGAGCAACGTGGTGACCAGCCTGGATTTCGGCGAGACGTTCACGTTCTCCACCAGGTTCGCACCGCAACTGGGACAAAATGCTGGACTCCCCGCGATCTCCTTACCACATCGTGAACAGAACATCTTTCCCCCTTCCGGCTAGGAAAACCTGCCCAAGTCCTTTCAACCCCCTTGATCCCCCACTCGTAGATACCCACGGGCAGAGCCCGTGGCACTTTACAGCTCAAGCTTCGCTTGACCTGAATCCTGGTGTGCTTGCCATTTCACGTATTCAATGACTTGCTCCTCGTTTAACCCAACCGTAGACACA
>Ga0315280_10002164_pt1 | contig 32194 bp, 30 predicted proteins | sample YL17G06_40_MG_FD_203697 | JGI IMG/M metagenome (GOLD analysis project Ga0315280, IMG submission 203697) | Sediment microbial communities from Yellowstone Lake, YNP, Wyoming, USA - YL17G06_40 | ecosystem: Environmental > Aquatic > Freshwater > Lake > Sediment | place: USA: Wyoming | collected... | reverse complement strand
CGGGCCGGTCTGTTAGTCACTATTTTTGCCAACCGCAATGCTGCCAAAGAAAACAAACGAGTTCTCTGCTCGCACGCCCCCCAGCGCCGAAATTGAGCCGACGGGCGCGGAAGTTGGGCTAGCGCAGATTGCCGATTTCTTTAACTCGCTTCATTCCGTCGCCGAACCCCTCGTCGTGTTGGGGATGACGCTCTTGGTTTCTTACGTCGCATACCGGTTGGCGTTCGCATCAGACCAGGCCCACCAAGCGCACTCAATGGAACTGGTCAAAGGACTGAACGACAACTGGAAAGCGGCTCTGATTCTCCTCGTTGTCCTCTTTTATCGGACCGTGCGAATGTTCCTGGAGCAGGCCGAGGAGGCGTTTGGTGTGAAGAGACGACTGCCGGGCGAGCCCCGCGAAGAGCCGTTTGGCGTGAAGGGACGACTGCCGGGCGAGCCCCGCGAAGAGACGACGGAACCGCCCGAAGGGGCGAAAATCATGGAGAAGCCCTAGCCATGCCACTGGTCAGGATAAAGCCAAATGCGCATCTGAGGGTAAGATATCCGGCCCCTCGTCGCGGACTCGTCGAGTATGACGTGGAGGCCGAGGGTCCAGTGGACACGTTCGTGCTCGATGAGGAAGGGCTGGTAGAGTTCAACAGCCGCAATCCGTACGTTTACTCCTACTATGGGGGATTCCCATACAGGCGCAGCCACCACCAAGAACTCCGACTCCCGTTTCGCGGGTGGTGGTATTTGGTCATTAATAACCCGAGCAAAAAAGAGCCGGTTGCAGTTCACTATGAGGTGTACGGATGACAAGCGGAAGGGCGCCTCGTGTTGCGACGCATGGGCCCGACTACTACCGGGCCCTTTCGCTCTTCCGGCGGTATACCGGAGCCGCCTCGACCGACCCCCCTTCTTACGAGTGATTGATTCGGCACGACCTCCGATGAGCGGCTGTCAGACCCCGCCGCAGCTAGGGACGGATTTCGTCCCATTCAAAATAGGACGGTAGGCGCGCGCCGCTGCCACGGCGTCGAAAGGGCTTATAATTCATTCGTGACCAGCAAAGAGCGAGTGCTCGCGGCGCTGAGCGACCGCGAGCCGGATGCCGTAGCCGTCGATTTCGGATCCACGGCGGTGACCGGCATTCACGTGAGCTGCGTGGCCGCGCTGCGCGACTATTTTGGTCTGGAGAAGCGCCCGGTCAAGGTCCACGAGCCCTATCAAATGCTGGGATGGATCGACGAGGACCTGAAAGAGCCCCTGGGGCTGGACCTGGACGGCATCTTCCCCCGGAAAACCATGTTTGGGTTCGAGGCGCGGGACTGGAAACCGTGGCGCACGCCCGGCGGCCTCGAGGTCCTCGTTCCCGGCGGTTTCAACACCACGCTGGATGCCAGCGGCGACATCCTCATTTATCCGGAAGGGGACACCAGCGCGCCGCCGAGCGGCCGCATGCCCAGCGGCAGCGCCTTCTTCGACGCCATTATCCGGCAAGAGCCCATCGACGAGGCGCGGCTGAACCCGGAGGACAACCTGGAGGAATTCGGGCCGCTGGCGGCCGAAGACCTGGCGCACTTCGGGCGCTCCGCCCGGGAATTGAAGGACAGCAAGCGCGCCGTGATCGCCTGCTTCGGCGGCACGGCATTCGGCGACATCGCGCTGGTGCCGGCTCCCTTCCTCAAGCGCCCGAAGGGCATCCGGGACATCGCCGAATGGTACATGGCCACGGCCACGCGCCGCGATTATATCCACGCCATTTTCGCCAAGCAGTGCGAATACGCGCTGGCCAACCTGGAGAAGATCCGGGGCGTGGCCGGCGACGTTATCGACGCCGTGTTCGTCTGCGGCACCGACTTCGGCACCCAGTCGTCTTCCTTTTGCTCAGTCCGGACCTTGCGGGAGCTTTACCTGCCCTACTACAGGCAGGTAAACGGCTGGATCCACAAAAACACGCGCTGGAAGACGTTCAAGCACTCCTGCGGGTCGGTGGAGCGCTTCCTGGATTCCTTCATCGCGGCGGGCTTCGACATCCTGAACCCCGTTCAATGCTCGGCCGCCAACATGGAGGCCGAGCACCTGAAAGACAAATACGGCGACCGCCTGGTCTTCTGGGGCGGCGGCGTGGACACCCAGAAGGTGCTGCCGTTTGGAACGCCGGCGGAGGTGCGCGCGCAGGTGCTGGAGCGCTGCGCGGTGTTTGCGCGCGGCGGCGGCTTCGTCTTCAATTCCATCCACAACGTGCAGGCCGGCACGCCGGTGGAGAACATCGTGGCCATGATCGACGCCGTGCGTGAATTTAACGGCAGGTGTTACGTGTTAGGTGTTAGGTGTTAGGTGTTAGGTGTTAGGTGTTAGGTGTTAGGTGTTAGGTCGCTTGCGCCGGCCCTGAAACCTGACACCTGGCACCTGTTCCATGCGGCTCAAGCTGATCAGTTGCGAGATTCTGTACCGGGAAATCTGCGCGGTGGTGTCGCGTTCCCCCAACCAGGTGGACGTGGAGTTCCTGCCCAAGCGCCTGCACGACCTGGGGGCGCCCGGCATGCTCGAAAGACTGCGCGCGGCGGTCGAGGCTGTCGATGAAGCGCGCTACGACGCCATCCTGCTGGGCTACGGCCTGTGCGGAAACGGCCTGGCCGGCCTGCGCGCACGCGCGCGTCCCCTGGTCGTACCCCGCGCCCACGATTGCATCACGCTCTTCATGGGCGGCAAAGAGCGCTACATGGAGTATTTCACCCGGAACCCGGGCGTCTATTTCCGCACCACGGGATGGATCGAGCGCGGGGAAGATTCCGGCGGCTTCAGCCCATTCGCGCTGCCCGCCCACGGCCTGCAACTGAACTACGCGGACCTGGTGGCCCGCTATGGCGAGGATAACGCGGCGTTCCTGCACCAGGAGTTGGGCGACCTGGCGCGGAATTATCGCCAGATGACGTTTATTGAAATGGGGATCGAGCCGGATGCCCGTTTTGAACAAGCCACCCGCGAAGAAGCGGAGCGGCGGGGCTGGAAGTTTGAGAAGCTGCGCGGCGATCTTGGGCTGCTCGAGCGCCTGGTCGATGGCCCATGGACGCCGGACGAATTTCTTGTGGCGCCGCCCGGCAGCCAGATCACCGCCACCTGCGGCGACGACATCATCGCCGCCGATCAGTGAGGCCGCAGGCTGCAGGCCGGTCGCCGCTCCATCCTGTGGCCTGTAGCCTGCAGCCTACAGCCTGAGTTTATCGGCCGAAATAGGCGGCGTTGGCCTGGACCGAAGCCTGGTTCTCGGCCGGCACGTCGTCCAGCGCGAAGATGGCCGTGGCCGGACAAACCGGCACGCAGGCGCCGCAATCCACGCACTCCACCGGATCGACCCACAGTTGCTTGGCCTCTTCGTACCCCGGCTCATCCTTCTTCGGATGGATGCAGTCCACCGGGCAGGCATCGATGCAATTCGCGTCCTTGGTGCACGCTTCAGTAATTACGTAAGCCATAGCACCGGTAGTTTAGCAATTGTGCTGCCAACCGCTGAAGATTTTTGCCCTCCCTACCCGCCAGAAAAAAGGACACTTCTCGCTCTCTTCCCAAGGCAGCACGGGTGAGTTTGCCCCTCGGCGGGTCGCCGGGTGGGTGAATGTGCGCAGACGCGTTGCCGGCAAACCCCATCGGACGAATTGCGGATTTCGGATTGTCCGCCGCGGCGGACGGATTTCAAACGTCGCGGATGCTTGAAATCCGCAATCCAATATCCGAAATCCGAAATTGCCATGGCTGTAAAAGTATCTACGAGGCACTATGCTACCCGATCCCCCGGCCCAGATAGGGCAGTGGCTGGACGGGCGTCTCCAGTTCCACGGGCAGATCAATCTCGACGCTGGTGCCGCGGCCGGGGCTGGAGGTGATGCGGAACTGGAAGCCGCCGCCGTAGAGCACCTGGAGCCGCTCCCGGACGTTGCTCAGGCCGATGCCGGCGGAGTCAGCGGCGGCCAGCGCCTCCTCGCTCATGCCTTCGCCATCGTCGGCCACCTCGATCCGCAGGCGATTCCCCTGGCGGCGGCTGGCGATGCGCACGGTGCCACCATCCAACCCCCCCCGCAAGCCATGCCGGACGCTGTTCTCCACCAGCGGCTGCAGGATCATGCTGGGCACCGGCAGGTCCGCCGTCGCGGGATCGATTTCCTTCACGATCCGCAGCTTGTCGCGGCCGAAGCGCACCACTTCGATATCCAGGTAATCGTCGATGAAGCTCAGCTCGTCGCTGAGCGGGCAGAACGCTTCCTCTCGTCGCAGCAGCCGGCGCAGGATGCTGGAGAGCTTCTGCACCATGACGCGGGCCAGCTCCGGGTCCAGGCGGATCAGCGAGGCGATCGAGTTCAGGGTGTTGAACAGGAAGTGCGGGTTGATCTGGCTGGTGAGGGCGGCCAGGCGCGCTTCGGCCAGCAGCCGCTGCTGTTCCTCGACGATGGCCTCGTTGCGGGCGCTCTTCCACACCTTGAGCGGAATCGACACGCAGGCCACGCCGGCCACCACGATGGCAAACTTCACCAGGTTGCTGGTGGAATCCAGGTAGAACAGCCAGCGGTGCGCCGCGGGAATGCCGGCGGCGTAAGGATACAGCAGGGGGCCGTGCGCCAGCCGCCCCAGCAGTATGTACCCGATCTGCAGCAGCACGATCAGGACGAAGAACAGCATCTGCCAGTCGCCGCGGGGCTTGCCGAAGCGCCGCTGGTACCAGCGATAAATGTTCATGTCCACGAAGGGAGAGAAGTGCCAAATGTCGTCCACGGCGGGCGACAGGCGGCGGGCGGCGGCGCCGGCCAGCCCGGCCAGGGCCAGCACCGGCGGCGACAGCAGTTCGCCGTTCAACAGCGCCGGCAGCGACATCAGGCCGCCGGCCGCCGCGCCCGTCAGCCACCCGCCCAGTAGCCCGGCCAGCAGCGCGCCCTCCAGCCCGATATCGGGCGCCTTGTAGTGCAGCAGCACCCGGATGCCCATGCCCAAGCCGAACATCACCCCGAAAAAGCCCGCCAACTGCAGGCACTGGCGCCCCGTGCGGCGGGGCTGAAACAGCAGCTTCTTGAAGGACTCGAAGCGCACCAGGATGCTGGCCAGCGCCGCCGCCACGCCCACCCGCACCAGCAGAATGACCAGCGATTGCTGCTGCGACTCGATGGTTCCAACCACGCCGTCGCCGACCACGGCCGCCGCCAACAGTCCAAGGTCCAAGGTCCAAGGTCCAAGGCCGGCGGCCAACAAGGAGCCCGCCGCGGGCCAGCAGAACGCGAGAGCACACAGCACCAGCACGCGCCGCCCAAGTGTCGCGGCGGCTTGACCGTGGACCTTGGACCTTGGACCTTGGACCTTCATCGTTGCCTACAGCCTCCAGCCTCCAGCCTGAAGTATAATGGCATTGGATATGAAGGCACAGCCCGCGATGAAGCTACAGAAAATCGCGGAGGCCGATTTTCCGACCCGCTACGGCAACCTTCGGATCTTCGGTTTCCAACAAGGGGAAGATGAGGCAGTCGTGCTCGTGCTCGGGCGCCCCGCGGAGAACTGCCAGCCACCCCTGGTCCGCATTCATTCCCAATGCCTGACCGGCGACGTGTTTGGCTCACTGCGCTGCGACTGCCGCGACCAGCTTCAACTTTCGCTGCAACTGATTTCCGCCGAGGGCTGCGGCCTGGTGATCTACGAGCTGAAGGAGGGCCGCGGAATCGGGCTGATGAACAAGCTGCAGGCCTATGAGCTGCAAGACCGGGGCGTGGATACGGTGGAGGCCAACCGCCGGCTCGGCTTCGCCCCCGACCTGCGGAACTACGCCTTGCCCGCCGCCATCCTCGAGCACTTCGGGCTGAGCGCAGTCCGGCTGCTCTCCAACAACCCCGGGAAGGTGCAGGCCCTGGAGCAGGCCGGCATCACCGTCGTGGAGCGCCTGCCCTGCGAAGTGCGTCCCACGGAAACCCGCCGCCGCTATCTAAGGACCAAGAAAGACAAGCTCGGCCACCTGCTGACCAACGTGTAGCCAGACCTGGCCCTTGGCCCGCGTGCTTCACCGCCGACGGCGATAATGTACCGGACGAAGCATTCTGTTCAACCAGCGACGTTCCGTGCCGGACTGGCAGTCCGTTGCGCCAGTAGCCACGGGCGTTATCGAGGCGAACGCCAATGAGGTGGATTTGCGTTCTGTTCATGGCGCTCCCGTTGTGGGCTCAATACGATCTACGGGGCGTGATTGACCTGCACACTCACACGGATCCGGACTCGATCCCTCGGTCGCTCGATGCAGCCGAACTGGCCGCAATCGCACATCAACGGGGCATGCGGGGCCTTGTGCTTAAGAACCACTGGCAGCCGACTGCATCGCTCGCCTACATGGTCCGGCGGCAGGTGCCGGGCATTGAGGTCTTCGGCGGCATTGCGCTGAACCGTGCGGTCGGCGGAGTCAACGCCGAGGCGGTGGAGCGGATGGTGCGGACGCGGGGCGGCTACGGCCGCGTGGTATGGCTTCCCACATTCGATGCCGAATCCATTCCCCTGATGCGCGGAAGCGAGCTCTTGCCCGAAGTGACACAAGTACTCTCCATCGCCGCCCGCGAGGGACTGGTGGTGGGAACCGGGCATTACCCGCCCGCGGTTGTTCTCGCGGTGGTGCGCGCGGCCCGCAAGGCCGGTGTTCGCTCCGTTGTGGTCACCCACGCCATGAGCGCGCCGATTGAGATGGGGATTGAGCAGCAAAAGGAAGCCGCCGCCCTGGGCGCCTTTATCGAACACGCCTTTGTCGGCACCCTGCCCTCTCCGGCCACTCCGGGGCAGCGCTCGATTTCCTACGATGATTACGCCCGCGCCATCCGCTCTGTCGGCCCGGCCCACTGCATTCTGGTCAGCGACCTGGGACGACAGGGCCATCCCATCCATCCCGACGGCCTGCTGGCGTTTGCCGACGCCCTGCTCAAACGCGGCTTCGCAGCCGCGGAACTGGACCTTATGTTGAAGACCAACCCCGCGCGCCTGCTCAACCTCGCCAGCAGCGGGAAGCGGCCGTAGCAGTGCCTTGCGCCGCTGCACCGATGGAGGGCAAGGCCGCCGCCTTCACCCGTAGGCGGTTCAGCTTTACTACGTCCGAACTCCCAAGTCGCGGACCGCGTCTCCCACGCCGCTCAGGTGGTCGAGTTCCATCTCGGTGTATTCCCGCGAAATGACAATGCCATGGACGCCCGCCTTGAAGGCCTGCGCCACGGCTGCCCGCACGTCCTGGCGAGTGCTGCGCGAGGTCTCGAACGGACTTGCAGAACCTAAGTCGGCTTTCAGAATGGGAATGTCCACGTCGATGCCGGCCAGAATCCGGGTCTTGCTTCCCCGAGCGCCTTCCACCGCGCGTTTGGATTCGCGGAAAACGAAATCGCGTTTCAGCCCGGTCTTTCGGACCGCCCGGTAGGGCGCTTCATCGTAGTTCAGAACCCGGTAATGGAAACGCAGCAGCTCGTCCGGCGGCACATCGCCCCAAATAGTCTCGGCCACACTCTCGATGTAGCTGGCGATGCGCGGCCCGCCGCAGTTCTGGTACAGCGCTACCTTCAGGAAGTCGTGATAGGGGGTGAGCGAGGCCAGGTCCTGTTCGGCCCGCATAATCGGGCTCATGTTCGCATTGGGCCAGATATGGGAACCGAACAGGACAGAAGGCCGGACCGACTTGACCTTGGCATGGAGGAGCTGCAGCAGTTCGCGGAAGCTTTCGTGCCAGAGATGTTCCCACATGAGAAGCTCGGGGTAGCGCAGCATCAAGCGCCACAGAGTCGCGTAGTAACCATCCGGCGGACGCTTCCGCCCCCGCCCCGCAGCCGCGAATCTCTCCAGCTCCTCGAACCCGGCCTTGGCCCGCTCGAAGCGGATTCCCAGCTTCTCCGCCTTCGCCCGGCAGAACTCACAGAAGCAGGTCCGGGATCCCGGCAGCCCCCTCTGTTTGCCGCGGAAGCGCATGCCCAGGGTGTCGGTGAAAGCTCCCTGACGTTCGGCCATGTACATGATGCCGTCGACGTCGTAGGAACGAATTGCATTTTCGACCGCACCGAGCACCAGGTTTCGGTAATAGGGGTTGTTTTTGCACGTCGTTTCCGCCCGGGAGCCGTTGAAATCGCGCTCGCATAACTTCTCGGCCCCCCGCAATCCGTCGGGCAGCATGTCCTTAATGATGGAGGTGCGCGTGATGTTTCGCGTTTTCGTTGGCCCGGCCAGGGCGCGCAGGACGTCCACACCCCTGGGATCGGCTCGCCAAAGGTCGCTCACATTGAATCCGATGTCCCTGTAGAACCGGGCATCGGTGGTGCCCATGTAGCCGCCGCTGGTTCGGGAGAACCAGAAGGAATCGAGCAACAGCGCATTCACGGCGGCGCGTTCCTGCGCGATGTCGAGTAGTTTTTCGATGCCGGTATCAACGAAACCCTGGGCGTCGAGCTGCAGCATGATGATCTTGCGTGCGGTGGCAGAAGAGGCCGCCTGCGAGGCGGCCCCTTGTGGGTAGTGACTTGCGGTCGCGCGTGGCATACGAGTTCGGTCGCCGGTCCCCACTAAAACGAAAGCCGCAATCCCAACTGCGCCTCGCGCATGCTCCTCGCCGACCGGATCTGTCCGAACGCCGCGTTGGTGAAGGTGCTGTTGGGATTGCTGAGGTTCACGATGTTGAGGGCATTCGTTGCCTCGACTCGAACCTGCAGCTTCATGCGCTCGCGGATTTTGAAGCCGCGGAATATTCCGAGGTTCAGCGTCTTCTGGCCGGGGCCGTCGAGGATGTTGCGCCCCGAGTTGCCGTCCTTGCCGATCGCCGGACGAGCGAAGGCGGCGGTGTTGAACCACCTGGCCAGCACTTGATCACGCGGGCGGTTGGGGTCCAGCTTGGCCTCCCCGATCAGGTCGGCGCGGTCGCTGCTATCCCCGTCATAGTTTCTGTCGTCGCCAGCGCCGATCGTGAGCGGGGTGCCGCCCAGGAACGAGACGATGCCCGAGAGCGTCCAGCCATTCATGGTCGTCCGCAGCGCCGGGTGGGCGCGGCGCAGGTAATCGATCTGCCAGATACCCGAGAAGACGAAGCGATGCTTCCGGTCGTCATTGCACCGGCCGCGATCGTTTCTGGCGGCGGTGGAGTTCTGCGGATAGCCGCGGTCGCCCGACGTCATATCGTAGTCGTCAATCGCTTTACCCATGATGTATTCGGCCCTGAACGAAAAGTTGCGCGACATGCGTTTGTCCGCACTCAATTCAAGGCCGTGGTAGACCGCGTTGGCAACCGACAGCAGCGTGTCGATGTCCTGGAAGTCGCGGTAGGGCCGGCGCTGATCCATATTCGAGGCGGTCGCCCCGGGACCGAAGATCGGGTAGTTGGCATCCTGGTTGCCCGGCATTCTATGCGTCAGCGAACCGACGTAGGCGGCTGTCACGCTCAGGTCCCGCATCACCTGCCGTTGCAGAGAAAAGTTGAACTGAGGCGTGTACGGCCAGACAAAGTCGAGCGACCGTCCCTTCATCGCAACCGGAAGCGGGAAGCGCGGGTTCTTCGGCGTGAAGAAGTAGGGGAAGGGCGACACACCACCCGGCATGTTGCCGTAGGGATCGGTGAGCGACTTGACGTTGGTGAACTGTTGGCGAATGGTAAACGGCGGTCGGTCGGCTGTGCCGTTGGCCATGTTACCGCCCATGCTGCCGTAGTAGACGCCCACGCCGGCGCGAACCGAGGTTTTGCCGTCGCCGAATGGATCCCAGACCATGCCGAGCCGCGGCCCCCAGTTATTCTTATCAATCGGGATAATGCCCCGGCTGATGCCCCGATCGCCGGGGAACAACATGCCCTTGGGCGCGGTCGGCACCACCGTTGACTGTACACCCGGGACGAAAGTGTTCTTGCGGTCCTGCGGGTCGGTCATCGGGAACTGGATTTCGTGCCGCAGTCCCAGGCTCAGCAGCAGGCGCGGCCGAACGCGGAACTCGTCCTGGATGAAGAACCCGGTAAACCAGCCGCTGTCAGTCTTGTATACCGGCGCGTCCTGGTTCATCGTCCGCGGCAGCCCCAGCAAAAAATCGCCCAGTTCGTTGCGGGTGTTGTCCGGCCGGAAGTCGAAGGTGCCGTAGTTGTTGAGGTTGGTGTTCTGGTAGGTCTTGTCCAGCGATCCCTCGAAACCGAAGCGGAGCGAATGACGCCCGCGCATGGTACTGAACGTTTCGCGGACCTGGTAGTAGTCGTTGCCGGCGCGCGGCCCGTCAATGGAGGTGCCGAATTGGAAGTAATTGCGAACGTTGATGTTCGGTAGCGCCGGACGATCGCCCTGGATCTGGTACTTCGACCCCAGGTCGCCCAGCGAAAGGAATGGCGTATTCAGCCGCCCGCCGATGTGCCGGACATAGTTGACCTGAAAGAGGTTCACCGAGGAGGGGCTGACCGTCCAGGTGTCGCGCACGTTGAAATTCTGCTGCTGCCAGGAGAGGATCCGCTCGGTCCACGGAAGGTTTCCGCTGAGGACGTCCGCTCGGTCACCTTTGTTCAGGAAGTAAGTCGCGCCAATCTGGTGGCGGGACGAGAGGGAGTAATCAAGCCTCACGGTCAGGTCGTTATTCTTGGGCGCCGTCAACACCTGGGTTTCGTAGAAGTTGCCCGGCAAGTTCGCCAGCGGAACGTACTTATCGATGATGTTTTTCGCGGTCGGGTCGATGCGGTTCGCGGGAATCACATTGCCGGCGAAGTTCTGGCCTGTCACCGGATCGCGCAGCGTAACACCCGCCGACTGTGAGAAATTGCCCGTGCGCTCAAGCGCGGTGGGAACCCGTGCGCTGTTCTTGACACTGACTTCGCGCTGGCGCAAGCCGGAGAAACTGGAGAAGAAGAACAACTTGTCTTTCTTGATGGGGCCGCCGTAGCTGCCGCCGAATTGATTGCGGCGCTGCCGGGGCTTCTGCAGCGTGTTCCAGTCTTGCGCATTGAGCGCGTCGTTGCGCAGGTAGTGGAACAGCGTGCCATTAAAAGAATTGGTGCCGGACTTGGTGATGACGTTGATGACGCCCCCGGCGTACCGCCCATACTCGGCGTCGAACATGTGCGTGGTGACCCGGAATTCCTGAACCGCATCCGGATTGGGAGCGGGGTTGCCGGTGTTTCGCAGGGTCATCATGCTGGTCCCGCCATCCAGCGTGTAGTTGACGCCGCCGGTTCCCGCGTTCGGTGAGCCGTAGACCGACACCTCTTGCCCTGGCGGCCCGAAGCTGTTCGTCGCGGCGCTATGGGAAACGGCGGCGGTCATATTCAACAAACCGTACACGTCGCGGTTAACGAGCGGCAAGTTCTGAATCTCGGCGTTGGATACAGTCTGGCCGAGCGCGGTCTTCGCGGTATCGACCAGCGGCGCATCCGCGGTGACCTGGACGCTCTCGGTGACCGCGCCCACTTGCATCACCGGGTCGATCCTGGCGTTGCGGTCTACGGCGATCACGATTCCGCTTTGCACGAACTTCTTGAATCCCGCGGCCGACACTTCAACCCGGTACGTGCCGACAGGGAGGTACTGAATTTCGAAGTAACCGGTCGGGCCTGAGACAGCCGTGCGCGCGAAATTGGTATTCGTATTCGTTGCGGTGACGTTGATTCCCGGCATCGCGGCACCGGACGAATCCTTCACCGTCCCTAATATAGTTCCGGTCGTCGCTTGTCCCCATGCGGGGCCGCAGGCAAGAAACACGCAGAAACCCGCTACAGCGGCAAGAAAGTGCGATTGCCTTTTCATGGTACTCTCCTTTTCACTCCGTGCGACTCAAGCGAACTCGCGGACGGCATCGCCGATACCGCTGAGGCTATCGAGACGCATCTCCGAGTACTTTCGCGATATGACGATGCCGTGCACCCCGGCGCGCAACGCCTGGCGGGCCGCCTCCCGGACGCTGGCCCGGGTGGATTTGCCGACCGTCGGGGATTTCTCCCTGTCCAGATCGTCCGACTGGATGGGGATGTCTACGTCGATGCCCGCGTAGACGGGTGTTGTGGCCCTCCACACGCCTTCCAGCGACCGCTTCGACTCGCGGTAGACGTATTCCCCGCCGATGGGTCCCTGGCGAAGACGGTCGTAGGCCACGCCCGAATAACCGAGCACGTTGTAGTGGAACTGGAGCAATTCCTCCCGCGGCACATCGCCGTAGATCGTTTCGCTTACGCTGTCGATGTAGGTGGCCATGCGCGGCCCGCCGCAGTTGTGATACAGGGCGACCTTGAAAAAGTCACAGCACCCGGCCAGTTCCGCGAGATCCTGTTCGGCGCGGTACAGCGGGCTCAGGGTGAAGTTGTGCCAGATGTGGAGACCGAACTGCGCCTCGCGGCGCACCGACTTGACCCGCTCCTGCATCAGCCGGTAGGCCTCCCGGACGCCCTGGTGGAAGAAGTGCTCCCACACCAGCAACTCCGGGTACTTCAGCATCAGCCGCCAGAGACTCACGTAATAACCGTCCGCCGGCCGCTGGCGCGCGCGCCCGGCCGCCACGAACTTCTCCAGTTCCGTGAAAGCCGTGAGCACCCGGTCGAACCGGATGCCCTGCTTGCGGGCCTTCTCGCGGCAGAAATCGCAGAAGCAGCCGCGCGTCCCGGCCAGGCCCCTCCGCTTCCCTCTCAGACGGGAGCCCAGCGTGTTGCTGAAGGCGCCGGTGTGCTCGCAGACGAACATCAGGCCGTCGATTTCGTAGCTGCGGGTCAGGTCCTCCACAAGGCCAACCAGGAAGTTCCGGTAATACGGGTTGTTCTTGCAGAGCGTCTCGCAGTGCTGCCCATTGAAATCGCGCTCCTGGAACTTCTCGACATTGGGAAACTTCTCGGGGAAGTGGTCCTGGATCAGGCCGAAGACCTTCATGCCCCGCTTGCGCGCGGCCGGCAGGAGATCTCCCAGCACGTCGAACTGCGGGTGATCGGGCGCTTGGGTCAACTTCGGATCGACGGCGGTGTCTCTGTAGTATTGCGGGTGGACCCGCGCGAAGTTGCCACCGCGAAGGTTCGTGTCGTACTCCTGCTTGCCGTGGTCCGGGAGGGGCTGCCCTTTGGATTGCCGCCCGGCCGTTCCGTTGGAAAAGGAAAACAGGGCGGGAATCAGGGCATTCACCGCGGCCCGCTCCTGGAAGATGTCGAGCACCCGCTCAGTGCCTTCGTCGATCAAGGACACCGCCCCGAACTGAATGGCGATGGTCTTGCGCTCCGGCTCGGCGGCCGCACCCAGTGCCGGCGCTGCAGCCGTAGCCGCCACCGCCCTAACGAAGTCCCTCCGTCGCATGATCCTCTCCCACCTCAGCCAGATGCAGCCCTCTTCCTGAACAAGTGGCGCGAGTCGCCTCCTTCCTCCTTGTGCCCCATCAAGGCGGAGAGCCGGCTGGCGGCGCTCTTCACCGACTCGATGAGCTGCGGCATGCGATCCTGACCGAGCCGCGACGCCGGGCCCGCGATACTCACTGCCGCCACTGCGCTTCCCGTGTGATCTCTGACCGGCGCACCGATGCACCCGAGTCCCTCTTCGAGTTCCTCGTTGTCCAGGGCGTAGCCCTGGCCGCGAACGCGCTCAAGTTCAGCCCGCAACGCCGAAAAGCGCGTGATGGTGTTCTTCGTGTAGGCTCGGAGCCCGTACGCCCGCGCAAATTCCCGCAGGTCGCGGAGGGGCAAAAACGCCAGAATGGCTTTCCCTTGGGAACTGCAATGTGCGGGCGCCTGATGGCCTACCGTCACGGGCGTACGGAGCGTGTGACGGCTTTCGACGTGGGCCACAGACGTCACTTTCCCCTCGCGGAGAACCCCCAGGTGGGCAGTCTCTCCGGTCTCTTCGACCAGGCGCTCCAGATCTGGCCGCGCCACTTCCCGCAAATCCAGGCGGGCGATGGCCTGCATGCCTAGTTCGGCGAGTCTCAAGCCGAGCCTGTACTTCCCATTGGCCGGATTCCTTTCGACATAGCGATTGCGTTCCAGTACAGCCACCAGTCGATGTCCTGTGCTTTTGTGAAGTTGCAGCCGACTGGACAGTTCAGCAATAGTCAGTTCCGAATTTTCGTCGGCCAGCAGGTTGAGGATTCCGAACACTCGATCCAGCACTTGGATACGGTACATGCCCGAGCGAGTAGCGGCCGCTGATTTCACGATGTGAAACCCAATCTTAGAGTCTGAAATCGTATACAATGCCTTTGGCTTCAAGTCAAGAACTTTCGCTGAGGGCAAACCGGCGAGCTATCCAGGTGGCTGGTCGTTCGCGGCTCGTTCTCCCGAGTGGTGAATTATCCGGCTCAGGGCTGGACGCGGATGGTGACGCCCGCGCGGCTTTGCTTGCCGGCGATGGTGATGATCACTTCATAGTCGTTGGCGACGGTGAACGTAGGCACGACGACGTTGATTTGGTACAGGCCGGCGAAGCCCGGAGCGGCGCCCGAGAAATCAACCCGCGCGTTCTGCCCGCCGACGGACACCGTGGGCACATTCACGGTGGCCTGGGCATTGCCTGCGGCGCCGGTTTGAACAGCAGGGTTTGTGGCCCCCAGACCCGTGCAGTAAACCAGCACAGTTTCCCCCGATCTAGCCGGGCTGGTGCTGCTCACCAGCGTGAAATTGCTGTGCAGGATGGCGCCCGAGCCAATCCCGTTCTGCGTCAAAGTAAAAATCCCGGGGGAAGCGGCATCCACTTGCACCGGTTCCGCTGCACTGTTCGGCAGGCCGCTGATCTTGACCACGACGTTCAGTTTCGATCCCGTGGTCAGTTCGAACGGCGCTTGCGCATTGATCTGGTTTGGGGAGACGAAAATCAGCGGCGCGGCGATGTTATTGATGGTGACCTGGGTGTTGGCCAGCGTGGTCGGAAGAGGGAGGGCCTGAGCACTGGCCGTCGTGGGCGCCAGTCCGGTGCCGAAGATGGAAAGCAGCCCGCCCGGAGCTGTCGTATTATTCGGCGCGGCCACGAAGGTGGCCGCATTCACCACCCCGCCCGCCGATATCTTCGCTCCTGCCGCCAGCGCCGCGACCACCACCTCGGCGCTGAAAATATAGTCCCCGGCGCTGCTGAAGTCGCCATTGGCGGCGTTGGCGGCCGCATTGAAGACTATGTCGGCGCCACTGGTGTCGGAAGGCGCCGTCCAGTTAACCGTGTAAGTAAAGCTGGTACCCGCCTGGGTCTGGGCCGGCTGATGGACCGCGTACTGGATGCCGCCCGCGGTCTGCACGGCAGTCGGCCCGACCGCGGTAAAGCTGCCCGCCTGCCGCCCGTCGCCGAAACGGGCCGACAGCTCAAACCCCCACTTCCGCCGGTCAATCGAGCTGGACCGTATTGTCACGGGGATGGGCGACATGGTCCCAGGCACGTAGGACGCCGGAGCGCCGATCGTCACACTGCCCGGACCGCCGTTCAGCGGCGTGCCGGTATGACAAGCCACACAGGTCTGTTCGGAAAACCCGCCGGTCCGCTGCAGGGGCGGACTGAGGCTGAAGGTGTAGACAATCACCGGCAGCGCCACAAACAGGAACGCGGCGGCCATAAAAGCCCGCCGAGAGCGCTTCACTATTCCCAAAACCATCGAAAATCCACCTCCTTGCTCTATCCATAATAGAAGATTGGCTGTTGGTTGCAAGCGGGAGTTTCGAGTCTTTTTATCGCAAGTGTAGCGGGAGGGCGACGTACGCGCGGCCACCGCCTGCGTTCACGGGACATAGGCGATGGCGTCAATCTCGACGCGAAGATCGGGCCGCGGGAGCACGGCCTGGACCGTGGTGCGGGCCGGCCGATTGTCGCCAAACATGCGGGCATAGACCGCGTTCATCCGCGGGAACTCGTTCATGTCCGCCAGGAACACGCCGCAGCGCACCACGTACTGCAACCCCGAGCCGGCCGCTTCCAGGATGGTCGCGATGTTGCGGAGCGTCTGCTCGGTCTGCGCCTCGATGTCCGTACCGGCCAGCTTGCCGGTGGCCGGATCGATGGCTCCCTGCCCGGCCACGAATATCAGCCGGTCCAGCACGACCCCGGGCGAATAGGGGCCTTGCGGCTGGGGAACGCGGTCACTGATGACGGGAAGGTGTCTGGTTTTCTCATTCATTGGAGCGCCTTTCTCCTTGCTTGCCATCGAGCGTGAAACAAGCCGCTCGGTTGGAAACCAGCAGCTTATCCGAGCTCGAAGCCGATCGCCACTCTTGCGGCGAGTGGACCTGATGAACGCCGGCCGGGAACGCACGCCAACATCTGCAAGGCGCACGGCATGCTTGAAGACTGCGACATGGCTTTCTGCTAAGATTCAAACTGGAGCGTATCTGTGAACGACCTGACTTCTCGCATTACGACCAATCCCGACCAATGCGGCGGACGGCCGTGTATTCGCAATATGCGTGTGCGGGTCTCGGATGTCCTGGATTTGCTCGCCTCCGGCTTGACGGCAGAGCAGGTGGTCGCCGAACTGCCCTACCTCGAGCCTGAAGACGTCCAGGCCTGTCTGCAGTATGCCGCCCGAGAAGTGGATCATCCCACCTTGGTCTGCTCATGATCCTCTGGCTCGACGCCCAGCTCTCACCCGGCCTGGCCATCTGGCTGAAGAACCGCTTTGAGCTTGAAGTAAGGCATGTTGCCGAGCTTGGGCTGGTTCACGCTTCCGATCCCGAGATTTTCCAGGCGGCGCGCGACGCGGGAGCAGTCGTGCTGACCAAGGACCGCGATTTTGTTGAACTCGTCAAGCGGAGGGGGCCACCCCCGCACATCGTCTGGATCACCAGCGCAAACACCTCCAACGCAAGAATGCGGCAGGTATTGGAAGCCAGCTTCGCGGCAACGTTGCGTCTTCTGAACGCTGGCGAGCGGTACGTCCAAATCAAAGCAACGGAGTGATTTGGTGGTTCAATTCAGCGGAAGAAGGCCGCCGAGCGGGTGGCGAACTGCAGCACGTCGCCGGGGAAAATGCCCAGGTAGAGGACGGCGATGGCGGCCACCGAGAGCACGAAGCTAATGGCGCCGGGCACGCGCGCCGCCGGCGGTGAGGTGGGCGCCGGCTCCCGCATGTACATCACCACGATCACCCGCAGGTAATAGTAGGAGGCGACGGCGCTGTTCAGCACGCCCAGGATCGTCAGCCCCACCAGCTTGGCCTTCAACGCCGCCTGGAAAATATAGAACTTGCCGAAGAAACCGCCGGTCAGCGGGATGCCGATCAGCGACAACAGGAAGATGGTCAGCACGGCGGCCAGCGCGGGCCGCGTGTGGCCCAGGCCGGTGTAATCGTCGATGGTCACGCAGCGCTCACCCTCGCCGCCGAAATGGGTGACTACGATGAAGGCGCCCAGGTTCATGGCGGCGTAGGCGGCCATGTAGAACAGCACGGCGGCCACGCCCAGCTCCGAGCGCGCCGCAAAGGCCACCAGCACGTAGCCGGCGTGGGCAATCGAGGAGTAGGCCAGCATGCGCTTGATGTTGGTCTGCACCAGGGCCCCGAAGTTGCCGATGCACATCGACAGCAGCGCCGACACCCACAACAGCCAGAACCAGCCCTCGACCGGTTCCAGCGCGGTGAGGAACACGCGCAGAAACACGGCGAAGGCGGCGGCTTTGGGCCCGGCCGACATGAAGCCCGCCACGGGGCTGGGAGAGCCTTCATAGACGTCGGGGGTCCAGACCTGGAAGGGGGCGGCGGCGACCTTGAAGCCGAAGCCCACGAACATCAGCGCCGCGGCCACGGCCGCCATGGGCCCCATGGGGCCGGTCCGCAGCGCCGCCCGGATGGCCCCCAACTGCGTGGTGCCGGTGGCCCCGAAGATCAAGGCGATGCCGTACAGCAGGAACGCGGTCGCGAATGAGCCCAGCAGGAAGTACTTCAGCGCCGCCTCGCTGGATTTCGCGTCCCGCGTGCGGAACGCCGCCAGGATGTAAGTGGCGATGGAGGAGATCTCCAGGCCGATGAAGATCATCACCAGCTCGACGGACGCCGCCATCAGGCCCTGGCCCACGATCGAGAACAGCACCAGCGCGTAATACTCGCCGTGGTGAATGGCGTTGGTCTCCAGATAATCGAACGAGGAGCAGACCACCAGCAGCCCGATCAGCAGGAACAGCCCGCGGAAGAAAACCGCGAAAGGATCATTCAGGATGTGGCCGCTGAAGGCCGGGCCCCACCAGCCCTGTTGGACCATCAGCACCGTCCCCAGCAGCGCCGCCACCAGGCCGACGACGGCCAGGTACCCCAGCGCGCGCTTGCGGCGCACCAGCGGGTCGGCCAGCATGATGGCCACGCCGAAGACCGTCAGGATGGCTTCGGGCAACAGCCTCAGGATTTGGGCGCCGTAACTCATCGTTTAATTGCAGATTGCGGATTGCGGATTGCGGATTTCAACCGGCTGCGCAGCAAAGCTCGAAATCCGAAATCCGAAATCCGAAATCCGAAATTCTCTTGTGGTTCGATTTTCTCCACGCGGTAGCGGCCGGAGCTGGCCTGCCGCAGAATTCGCTCCGTCGCTCCATCGACCTTGCGCAGGAACCCCGGCGACGCCACTCCCATCCACAGCATCATCACCATCAGGGGAACGACAACGAACTTTTCCCGCAGGCTGGCGTCGCGAAGCGCCAGGTTCTTTTGCACCGTCACTTCACCGAAGAACACCCGCTGGCACATCCAGAGCATGTAGCAGGCGGAGAGAATCACTCCGGTGGCGGCCGCGTAGGCGTACACCGGGCGGGCATAGTAGGAGCCGACCAAAACCAGGAATTCCCCGACGAAGTTGTTCAGCAGCGGCAGGCCGATGCTGGACAGCGTCGTGAACAGGAAGAAGCCGCTGAGCACCGGCAGCGGGGTGGCCAGCCCGCCGAACTCCGTAATCAGGTGGGTATGCCGGCGGTCGTACAGCATTCCCACCAACAGGAACAAGGCCCCGGTGGACACGCCGTGGTTCAGCATCTGGTACACGGCGCCGTCCAGCGCCTGCTGGTTGAAAGAGAATATGCCGAGAACCACGAAGCCCAGGTGGCTGACCGAGCTGTAGGCCACCAGTTTCTTGATGTCGGGCTGGACCATGGCCACCAGCGCGCCATACACGATGCCGATGATGGCCAGAACGATAACGGCCGGGGCAAACAGCCGGGCCGCTTCCGGGAACAGCGGCAGGCAGAAGCGCGCCATGCCGTAGGTGCCCATCTTCAGCAGGATGCCGGCCAGGATCACCGAGCCGGCGGTCGGCGCTTCCACGTGGGCGTCGGGCAGCCAGGTGTGCAGCGGGAACAGCGGAACCTTGATGGCGAAGGCCAGGAAGAAAGCCAGGAACAGCCAAGCCTGCTGGCCGCCCCGCGACAGGATTTGCCCCGACTGCACGGCCGCCAGGATGTCGTTGTAGTCGAAGCTGCCGGTCAGGTTGTAGAGCCAGATAATGGCCACCAGCATCAGCACCGAGCCGGCGAAGGTGAACAGGAAGAACTTCACGGCCGCGTAAATGCGCCGCCCGTGGCCCCAGACGCCGATGATGAAGTACATCGGCACCAGCGAAACTTCCCAGAAGGCGTAGAACAGGAAAAGATCGAGGGAGACGAAGACGCCGATCATGCCCGTCTCCAGCACCAGCATCAGGAAGAAGAATTCCTTGACCCGGGACTCGATCGAGTTCCAGGAGGCCAGCATGGCCAGCGGCGTCAGCAACGTGACCAGCAGCACCAGCCACAAGCTGAGCCCGTCCAGGCCGATGTGGAAGCGAATGGGCGGCGAGGTGATCCAGGTGGCGTCCAGCTCGAACTGCCAGCCGGCCTGCGCGGCCTGGAAGCGCGCGGCCAGGGGGATGGAGATGACGAATTCGGCGATGGCTGCCACGAGCGCCGTGCGGCGCACCACTCCCTTCTCGCGGCCCGGGACCGTCAACAGGCCGAGGGCCGCGGCCAGCGGCAGAAACAGCACTAATGCCAGCAGCGAATTCATTTCAATTCGCCACAAAGACACAAAGAACACAAAGAAACACCAAGGTGTTCTTTGTGTCGCTTTGTGTCCTTCGTGACTTTGTGGTTCTCATTCACTTGGCCCAAAGAAACGTCATAAAACTCACCACCAGCACAGCGCCGGCGAGCACCCAGCCGGCATAGCTGCGGATGTTGCCGGACTGCAAGCGGCGGGCGGAGCCGCCAATGTTCCGCGCTCCTTGCGCCACGCCGTCCACCGCCCCGTCGATGACGCCCACGTCGATGGCGCGCCAGAGCAGCCGCGTGGAGCCGACCACCAGCGGACGAACAATGGCGAAGTTGTAGGCTTCGTCCACGTAATACTTGTTCAGCACCAGGCGGTACAGGGCGCCCAGGCGTTCGGCGGCGCTTTCGGCCAGCCGAGGCCGCGCCACATAAAGCAGCCAGGCCAGGCCGATTCCGAGCGCGGCCACGCCCACGGCGAGAAGACTGAAGCCGATCTCCAGGGCGGCGTGTTCTTCGGCGGCGTGGGCCGCCGGAGCCGACTCCGCAGCCATCCCAAACACCGGCGCCAAAAAGGCCTCGAAACGGTCGTGGCCGCCCAGGGCCTTGGGCCAGCCCACGAACCCGCCCACCACCGACAGGAACGCCAGCACCGCCAGCGGCGCCAGCATCACCCGCGGCGATTCATGGGCGTGGTGCACGGCCTCGCTGCGCGGCTCGCCGTGGAAGGTCAGGAAGAACAGGCGGAAGACGTAGAACGCGGTCAGCCCGGCCGTCACCAGGCCCACCAGCCAGTACAGCCAGCTTCCCGACGGCGAACCGAACGGGCTGGCCTTCCACAAAATCGCGTCCTTGCTCACAAAGCCGGACAGCGGAAAGATGCCAGCGATGGCCAGCGCCGCCGCCAGGAACGTTCCATAGGTCCAGGGAATCGCCTGGCGCAGGCCGCCCATCTTCCGCATGTCCTGCTCGCCGGCAATGGCGTGGATGACGCTGCCCGCCCCGAGGAACAACAGCGCCTTGAAAAAGGAGTGGGTCATCAGGTGGAAAATGCCGGCGCCGAAGGCGCCCACGCCGCAGGCCAGGAACATGTATCCAAGCTGGCTGATGGTGGAGTAGGCCAGGACGCGCTTAATGTCCGTCTGGGTGACGCCGATGGTGGCGGAGAACAGGGCCGTGGCCGCGCCCACGACGGCCACCGCGGTCATAGCCAGCGGCGCGTGGGTGAACAGCACGCTGGAGCGGGTCACCATGTAGACGCCGGCCGTCACCATGGTGGCGGCATGGATCAGCGCGCTCACCGGCGTGGGGCCTTCCATGGCGTCCGGCAGCCAGACGTACAGCGGAAGCTGCGCCGACTTGCCGGCGGCGCCCATCAGCAGCAACAGGCAGATCCAGGTGAGCGGACCACCCGAATTGGCGGCCTCGGCCGGCATCCCCGCCACCGCGCTGAACACCTGCTCGAATTCCACGCCGCCGAACAGCCAGTACATCGAAATCACCGCCAGGGTGAAGCCGAAATCGCCCACCCGGTTGACGATGAAGGCCTTCTTGCCCGCGTCGGCCGCCGACTTCTTCGTGAACCAGTAACCGATCAGCAAATACGAGCACAACCCCACGCCTTCCCAGCCCACGAACATCAGCAGGTAATTGCCGGCCAGCACCAGCGTCAGCATGAAGAAGGTGAACAGGTTCAGGTAGGAGAAGAAGCGGTAGTAGCCGGGATCGTGGGCCATGTAGCCGACCGAGTAGATGTGGATGAGCAGGCCCACGCCGGTCACCACCGCAACCATCACTGCCGAAAGCGGGTCCAGATACAGCGAGAAGTCGATTTGCAGGTTGCCGGCCACCACCCACGGCGCGATCCTCTCCACATAGGCGTCCCCAGCGTGCCAGGGGAAGCGCAGGAAGGTGAGGAAGGCGTACGCGCAGGCCAGGCTCACGCTGCCCACACCGACCGCGCTGACGAACGAGCGCGGGCGCGCGCGGCCCAGCAGGCCGTTGATCGCCGCCCCGGCCAGCGGCAGCAGCACAATGAGCCAGAGATGGTATGAACCAGTCAAAGTCCGCTCATGAATCACAAAGGCACAAAGGCACAAAGGCACGAAGAAGAATCTCGTCCTTCGTGTCTTCGTGCCTTTGTGCCTTTGTGAGTCATTCTCACCACTTCATCAGTTCAATGTCGTCCACATTCAGCGAATCGCGATTGCGGAAGACGACGATAATGATCGCCAGGCCGACAGCGGCCTCGGCCGCCGCCACCACCATCACGAAAAAGACAAAGACCTGCCCGCTGAGCTGTCTCAGCACGTAGGAGAAGGCCACGAAGCTGAGGTTCACGGCGTTCAGCATCAGCTCGATGGACATGAAGATGGTGATGATGTTACGCTTGAACAGGAAGCCGGCCACGCCCATGACGAACAGCACGGCGCTCAGAATCAGGTACCAGGAAATAGGCACCGTCACGGCTTCCTCCTGGCCAGCACCACCGCGCCCATCACGGCCACCAGGATCAGCACCGAAGTCACCTCGAACGGCAGCAGGTACTGGGTGAACAGCAGCCGGCCGATCTTCTCGGTCGGTCCCACGAATGTTCCGAAGCTGGAAGCCTGGTCGGGCGGATACTGGCCGAGCAACAGGCGCACCAACTGCAGCAGGAACAGCGCCAGCAGCGGGATGCCGAGGTACCGCGCCAGCATCGACCCGCTGGTGGGGACCTCCGCTCCGACGTTCAACAGCATGATGGTGAACACGAATAGCACCATGATGGCGCCGGCATACACGATCACCTGGACGGCGGCGATGAACTCGGCGCCCAGCAGCAGGTAGAGCACTGCCAGCGCGCCCATCACGCCAATCAGCGAGAGCGCGCTGTGGATGGGGTGCCGCGAGCGCAGCAGGTTGACCGCCGCGCCCAGCGCAATCCCGGCGAAGATCAGAAATAAAACCTTATCCATCGCTTCTTGCCTTGAAGCTCTCAGCTATCAGCTATCAGCCTTTTGGCAAATGCTCAAAGCTGATAGCTGATAGCTGACAGCTCTTACAAGGCAACAACCAAACCCGTGATCAAAATATTCGCCGCCGCAACCGGCAACAGCACCTTCCAGCCCAGGTGCATCAACTGGTCGTAGCGGAAACGCGGCACGCTCCAGCGCACCCAAATGTACAGAAACAAGAACACGAAAACCTTGGAGGCAAACCAGAACATCGGCGCGGCAACCGCGGCAAAAACCGGATGCAGAAAGGCCAGCCCGATCAGGCCCACGATGCCGGCCAGGGCCGGCACCGCGAAATACCACTTCTTGCGCTCCAGGCGGTACGTGCGGAGAGCGGTACGGGTCATCAGGGCGGCGATGCCGAGCAGCACCAGGGCCGGCACATGCTGCACCCAGGCCCACGGCAGCGGCGCCATCCAGCCGCCGAAGAACAGCAGCGTGGCCAGGCAGGCCACGGTGATCATGTTGGTGTATTCGGCGGTGAAGAACATGGCGAACTTCAAGCTGCTGTACTCGGTATGGAAGCCGCCCACCAGCTCGCCTTCGGCTTCCGGCAAATCAAAGGGCGTGCGGTTGGTCTCCGCGAAGGCGGCCGTCAGGTACACCAGGAAGCCCACGAACTGCGGCCAGATGTTCCACTTGGGAATGACCCCGAACCAGAAGCCGCTCTGGGCGCTTACGATGCCGCGCAGGCTGAGCGTGCCCGACAGGATCAGCACGCCCACGACGGCAAAGCCCAGCCCCAGCTCGTAGCTGATCATCTGCGCCGAGCTGCGCAGCCCGCCCATCAGCGAGTACTTACTGCCCGACGACCAGCCGGCCAGCGCGATGCCGTAGACGCCCAGCGAGGTGACGGCGAAGATGTACAGCAGGCCGATGTTAAGGTCGGTGATCTCAAAAAAGATCGTACGCCCGGCAATGGTGATGTTCTCGCCGAAGGGAATCACGGCGATGGACATCAGCGCCAGGGTCATGGCCAGGAACGGCGCCAGGAAATAGATGGGCCGCTGAACCTGCGCCGGGGTGAAGTCCTCCTTGAAAAGGGCCTTTAGAAAGTCGGCCAGCGGCTGCAGCAGCCCGAAAGGCCCGGTGCGGTGCGGCCCCCAGCGGCTCTGGATGCGGCCCGCCACTTTGCGCTCCACCCACACCACGTAGGCGACACAAGTGAAGAGCACGGTCAGCACCACCGCGATCTTCGCCAGACTGATGACTAATACTGCGAGGTCCATTGCCAAACCGTTCACAATTGCGGATTGCGGATTGCGGATTTCAACCGCGCCTGAAATCCGCAATCCGAAATCCGCAATCCGAGATCAGTGGCGCCGAACTGCTTCCAACCTGTCGCTATATTGGCCGAGGGTCCCCGAAGTAAACAAGGTGTCGCCGGAGGAGTGAACCAGGTCCGGCCGGCCCAACGAGGCGTCCCGGCCGTCCGCCGGGGCGGTGGGAACGGCTTCACCGGCGGCCAGACCGGCCATCGCGACGTTGTAGCCGTTCACCAACCGGCGGATCTCGGCGAACACCTCCTCGCTCCCCACCGGGCCAAGCGAGATCCCCGTCTCCTTGGCAATGAGCCCAATGATTTCCAGGTCCGCCCTGGGACCGTTGGTGCCGAGCGCCTGCCTGATGCGCTGCAGTTCGCCGTAAGTATTCGTGACCGTTCCGTTGACCTCGTAGACCGAGGCCGCCGGCAGCACCACATCCGCCTGCCGGGCCGTTTCCGTCAGGAACATGTCCTCGACGACGAGGAAACTGCTGCCGGCGTTGAGATTGTAACGCTTCAGCGGGTTGGCGCCCACCACGTAGAGTGCACCGAGGCGGCCTTCGCCGGCGGCCGCAATCATTTCGTCCAGCGCCAGGCCCGGCGCCGGCGGCAGCGTCACGTTCCACTCCGCCTCGAAGCGCGCGCGCACCACCGCGTCTTCGACCGGGGCGTAGCCGGGCAACGCCGCGGGAAGCAGGCCCATGTCGGAAGCGCCCCGGGAGTTGTTGTAGTCACCCAGCGCGATGTACCGCGTCACGCCGCCGAGCGTGTTTCCGAAGGCTACCAGCCGCGCCACGTCGTCGCCCTTGATTTCGTCGCCGAAAACGACGAGCAAGTCGCTCTCGGCGCGCAGCCGGTCGCGGAATTCGTTCCACGGTTGCGGGGCCGGCGCCTCGCCGGCAGTCGCTTGTCCGGCGAGAAAATCCAGCAGCGCCCCCGCCTGCCCTTTCTCGATCCGCAGCGTGGCCGTCGCCTGCCGTTCCAGCTTGATGGCCCGGTGGTTCACGACGTACAGGCGGCCCTTGTTCAGGCGCACGTTGGTGCGGATGTTCCAGGCCAGCAGCGGATGCTGCTCGGTGGGATCGTTGCCGATCAGCAGAATCGCCTTGGCAACCAGCAGATCACGCGAAGCGGCCAGCCGGTCGGCGGACCGAACGCCGCTGCGGGCCAGCGCCGCTATCAGAGCGGCGTAGTCGGCCGTGCGGTGATGGTCGATGTTGTTGGTCCGCAGCCCGGCCCGCGCGAATTTCTGAAGCAGGTAGGCGGCCTCGTTGCCGGCATGGTTCGAGCCGACAACGCCGAAGGCGCTCCCCTGTTCCAGCAGTTGGCGGAACCTGGCGGCCACGGCCCGCAGCGCTTCGGCCCAGGTGACCGGCGCCAGCTTGCCCTCCTTGCGCAGAAGCGGCTGCGTCAGCCGCTCCGGATGATGGAGGAAGTCGAAGGCATACCGGCCCTTGATGCACAAAAACTCGCCGTTGATGCCCGCCTGGTCGCGGTTGTTGCCGCGCAGGACGCGGTTGTTGCGGACGCTCAGCGTGGTCTTGCAGCCGTCGCCGCAGTGCGTGCAGATGGTGGGCACGTAGTGCAGTTCCCAGGGCCGAGCCTGGTGGCGGTAGCTGCTGCTGGTCAGCGCCCCCACCGGGCAGATGTCGATGCACATGCCGCACTGCTCGCAGTCCAGGTGGCCGCCGGCGTTGGGCCCGATCAGGGTCCGCCCGCCGCGGTTCACGATGGCCAGCGCCGACACATCCATGCCTTCGTTGCAGACCCGCACGCAGCGGTAGCACAGGATGCAGCGCGGCCCGTCGTAATAGACCACCGGCGACCACTTCTGCTCGTCGGTGTGGCGCTTCTCCTCCCGGAAGCGGCTGAAGGAGGCCCCGTAGCGGAACACCATGTCCTGCAGCTCGCACTCCCCGCCCTTGTCGCATACCGGGCAATCCAGCGGATGGTTGGTCAGCAGGAACTCCAGCATCGAGCGGCGGGCGTCGTGCACCTTGGGCGTGTTGGTACGCACCACCATGCCCTCGCCGACCGGCACCGTGCAGGCCGTCTGCAGCTTCGGCGCCTTCTCGATCTCCACCAGGCACATGCGGCAGGCGGCCTGCAGCGACAACCCCGGGTAGTAGCAGAAGGCGGGGATCTCGATGCCGGCGCGGCGCGCCGCCTCGATCAGCAGCGTGCCCGGCGCCGCCGTCACTTCCCTTCCGTCGATCGTTAATCTGACCAAATCAGCCATTCGGAAAATTCCGGATTTCGGATTTCGGATTGCGGATTGCACCCGATTGAAACCCGCAATCCGAAATCCCAAATCCGAAATTCAAGCGCGTGCCCCCTTTGCCTCGAACGGGCAAGGCCCGTTCAGGTGTTGCTCGAACTCGTGGCGAAACTGCTTCACGATGCTGATCACCGGCATGGCGGCCGCGTCGCCCAGCGGGCAGAAGGTGCGCCCCAGGATGTTCTCGGCCAGCTCCCCGGCGCGGCCGATGTCGGCGTCCAGGCCGGCGCCGGCGTGGAAGCGCGCCAGCAGCTTTCGCAGCCAGAGCGTGCCTTCGCGGCACGGGACGCACCACCCGCACGATTCGTGCTGGTAGAACTCGGTGAGCCGCAGCGCCACCTTCACCATGCAGGTGCCTTCGTCCATGACGATCACCCCGCCGGAGCCCAGAAACGAGCCGGCCTTGGCCACGGAATCAAAATCCATGGGGACATCCAGGTGCTCGGGCGTGAGCACCGGCGTCGAGGAGCCGCCGGGAATGACGGCCTTCAACTGCCGGCCCCCGCGGATGCCGCCGCCCACTTCGTAGATCATCTGGCGCAGCGGCATGCCCAGCGGCAACTCGTACACGCCGGGGCGGCTTACATGCCCACTCAAGGCGAACAGGCGGGTGCCGCCGTTCTTCGGCGTTCCCAGCTTGTGGTACCAGTCGCCGCCGTTGAGGATGATGGCGGGCACCGCGGCGTAGGTCTCCACGTTGTTGAGCACGGTGGGGCACTGGTAGAGGCCGGCGACGGCCGGAAAGGGCGGCCGGATGCGCGGCACGCCCCGCTTGCCCTCCAGCGATTCCAGCAGCGCCGATTCTTCGCCGCACTCGTAGGAGCCCGCCCCGGTGTGCGTGGCCAGCTCGAAATCGAAGCCGCTGCCCAGGATGTTCTTCCCCAGAAAACCGCGCCCGCGGGCCTCCTCGATGGCCCGGTCCATGATGTCGATCAAGTAGCGGTATTCGCCGCGGATGTAAATGAAGCCCTGGTGGGAATCCACGGCCAGGCCAGCGATCAGTATGCCCTCGATCAACTGGTGCGGGTCGTGCTCCATCAGCAGCCGGTCTTTGCAGGTGCCCGGCTCGCCCTCGTCGGCGTTCGAGACCACGTACCTGGGCTTGGGCGACTGGCGCGGCACGAAGCCCCACTTCAGGCCGGCGGGAAAGCCGGCGCCGCCGCGGCCCCGCAGCGCCGATTTCTTCATTTCCTCGATGATCGCCTCCGGCGTCATATTCAGCGCCTTGCGCAGCGCCTCGTAGCCCTGGTGCGCCAGGAAGGTGTCGATCGAGGCCGAATTCGGCAGCCCGAACCGCCTGCTGATGATTCTGACTTCGAGCGGATGCGCCATAAGTCGGAGGCTGTGGGCTGTAGGCTGTGGGCTGCAGGTCCTGAAACCAGAACCCACAGCCCACGGCCTACAGCCTACGGCCGCTTTTCCCGGAGCCTGTCCACGAGGGCGTCGAGTTTTTCCGGCGTCATCTCGTGGTGGAAATCGTAATTGACCTGGATGGCGGGCGCCCAGGAGCAGGCCCCCAGGCACTCCACCTCTTCCAAAGAAAACAGCCCGTCTTCGGTAATCTCGCCGGGCTTGATGCCCAGTTTCTTGCGGGCGTGCTCAAACAGCGGCTCGGCCTCGCGCAGCATGCAGGAGATGTTGGTGCACACCTGGATGTGGTACTTGCCAGCGGGGCGGCGGCGCAGCATCGAGTAATAGCTGATGACGCTCTCGACCTCCACTACGCTCAGGTCCAGCCGCCCGGCGATTTCCCGGATCACCTCCGGGCTCAGCCACCCCACCTCGTCCTGCGCGTAGAGCAGCATGGGGATGAGCGCCGAGCGGCGCTGCGGGTAGCGCGCCAGAAAGCGCTCGAACCGGGCCTCGAGTTGGTCACTGAACTTCATCGCTTTTCGGCCGTAGGCTGTAGGCTGTGGGCTGTAGGCCGCCAAGCTACCAACTTGCGGTAGCCTACAGCCCACAGCCGCCTTATCGGTCCACTTCTCCAAGCACAATATCGATCGATCCCACCACCGCCACCACGTCGGCGATCAGCCGCCCTTCCACCATTTTCGGCAGGGCCTGCAGGTTGGCGAAGGAGGGCGAACGCACGTACATGCGGAAAGGGTGCGTGGTGCCGTCGCTGACCACGTAGTAGGCGGTCTGGCCGCGCGGCGATTCCACCGCCTGGTACACCTCCCCGGGCGGCACCCGGAAGCCCTCGGTCACGATCTTGAAGTGGTAGATCAGGGCTTCCATCTCCGTCTTCATCCGCTCGCGTTCGGGCAGCACGATGTGCGGCGCGTCGGCCTTCACCGGCCCTTCGGGCATGCCCTCCAGCGCCTGGGCGATGATCCTGGTGCTCTCGCGCATCTCGTCCATGCGCACCAGGTACCGGGCATAAACGTCGCCCTCGGTCCTCACCGGCACCTTGAAATCGAACTTGTCGTAGGAGCTGTAAGGGTTCGTCTTCCGCAGGTCCCAATCCACCCCGACGGCGCGCAGGCAGGGGCCGGTCAGCCCCAGGGCGATCCCGTCGTCGGCGCTAATATAACCGACGCCCTTGGTGCGGTCCATCCAGATCCGGTTCTTGGTCAGCAGCGCTTCGTAGTCGTCGATCTTCGACGGAAAATAAGAGATGAACTTGCGCACCCGTCCGAAGAAGTCCAGCGGCGGCTCCAGCGCCAAGCCGCCCACCCGGAAATAGCTGGTCATCATGCGCTGCCCGGAAACCGTTTCGAACATCTTCAGGATGTCTTCGCGCTCGCGGAAGGCATAGAGCAGGACGGTGAAGGCGCCCAGGTCCATGGCGTGGGTGCCCAGCCAGACCAGGTGGCTGTTGAGCCGGGTCAGCTCATTGAGCAGCACCCGCAGCCACTGGGCGCGCGGCGGCGGCTCCAGCCCCAGCAGCTTCTCCACGGCCAGCACGTAGCAGAGGTTGTTGGTCAGCGGGCAGAGGTAATCGATGCGGTCGGTCAGGGCGATGGCCTGCCACCAACCCTTGGCCTCGGCCGTCTTCTCGATGCCGGTGTGCAGGTAGCCGATGTGCGGCTCGCAGCGCACCACCGTCTCGCCGTCCAGCTCCAGCACCAGGCGCAGCACTCCATGGGTGGAGGGGTGCTGCGGCCCCATGTTCAGGACCATCGTCTTGGCGCCGGGCGGCGGACTGCTCGTCGTTCCCATCGTTGGTATTCAACACAAAGGCACAAAGGCACAAAGACACAAAGAAGAAATCTTCTTCGTGCCTTTGTGCCTTCGTGCCTTGGTGATTAATTCCACTACCTCACTCCTTCGGTCGGGTAATCCTTGCGCAACGGATGTCCTTCCCAATCGTCGGGCAGCATGATGCGCTTCAGGCTGGGGTGCCCGTCGAAGCGGATGCCGAACAGGTCGAACAACTCTCTCTCGTACCAGTTGGCCGCGGGCCACACCGGGATCATCGATTCCAGGCGCGGGTCGGCGCCGCCCACCCGCACCGCCAGCCGCAACGGCTGGTGCTCGGCGATGGCGTAAAGGTGGTAGACCACCCGAAAGCGGGGCTCGATGGGATGCAGGTCGGTGGCGGTGATGCTGGAAAGGAGGTTGTAGCCGCGCGCCTGGAACCACCGGCAGGCCGCCGCCAGCTTCTCGCGCGACACCTCCAGCGTCAGCTCGCCGCGATCGTACTGGCCTCCGGCCAGAACCGAAGGGTCTTGCTCCTCCAGTTGCGAGGCTTCCGGGAAGTTGCGGAGTTCGTCAGGAATCATCGGCTGCCGGATCCGGGTTCCGACCAGTCCAGGGCGCCCTTCTTCCAGATGTAGAAGAAGCCGGCGAAGATGATCAGCATGTACAGGAACATTTCGACGAAGCCGAACATCTTCAGCTCGCGGAAAATCACCGCCCACGGGTACAGAAACACCGCCTCCACGTCGAACAGAATGAACAGCATGGCCACCAGGTAAAACTTCACGTTGATGGGGTCGCGGGTGGTGCCGACGGGCCGCATTCCCGATTCATACGGGGTGAGCTTGGCCGGGTTGGTCACGTGGCGGCCAATGAGCGAGGACAGGGCCACCATCGCCGCCCCAATGCCCGCGACAATGATTCCGTGCAGCAGGACGGGCAGGTAGCGCTCCAGGTAATTGCCCGGCATGGAATATCCTACTCCCCTCGGCTGCGATATAATGGCGCCGTAGCTGGTCGCTCGCGGCAAACAGGCGATCGGCGCCAGGGCCCGGACAGTGGCGTGTTCCCAAAATTCCAATATACTGTCGGGCCAACCAATTTGCAAGCAGCGGGGGAACACATGATTTTCGGCTACAACACTGATGTGAGATCCGGCGACACCGTTTACCACGTCCAGACCGAGGACCGGGGCGAGAAGAACCCGGTGATCGATTCGGTGATTTACGTCAAGGGGCAGATCATAGATCGCCGCCGAACCCCTTACGACCCGGCCCAGACAGCGCCGGAGCACCTCCAGGGGATGGTGAAACAGCAACACCGCAGTCTGGTGGACGCCATTCGCGGCGGCAACTACGCCCCGCCGGGCGAGGAGGAGACTGCGGCGCCAGCCCCGGCGCCCGCCGCGGCCGCCGCCGTTGCCGCGGCGGCCCCGGCCGCCGCTCCGGCGCCGGCGGCCTCCGAGCCGGCTATCGAGCTGTTGAACGCCGCTGACATTGAGAGCGAGGGGCGGCTGGTGTTCCGCGTGCTGGTGCGCCAGGGCCCCGGCGGCGGCCCGCTGGCCGGCGCGGCGGTCGAGGGCATTTTGCAGTCCGGGGAGGGTGCCGACGCCCGCGCCCAGGCCGCGGCCTCGGACGACGGAGTGGCGGAGATCGTCTTCGAGCCGCCCCAGGCCGGATCGGCCGACGTGCTGTTCTGCGCTGCCGCCGCCGGCCTGCGCTCCATCGTCAAGTTCCGCCTGTCGCGCGCCTAGCGGCTGGCGAGTGGCGGCTGGCGGCCCAGGCGTTTACGCCTGGGTCACCGGTCATACTATTTCTCCCAGCCCGCCTCGGCGGGCTTCGGAGGCGGCTTTAGCCCTGGCCTGAAGGCGCTGCAACGAAAGCCCCTACTGGCACCAGACATGGATTCGTCCCCGACCATCCGGCTGCTGATTAACGGGGAGCCCCGCTCCGTGCCGGCCGGCATCTCGCTGGAGGAACTGCTGGGACTGCTGGGCCTCGAGCAGGACCGCGTGGCTATCGAGCACAACCTGTCGATCGTTCACCGCGGCCGATGGGCCGAGGTGAAACTGAGCGACGCCGACCGGCTGGAGATCGTGCAGTTCGTGGGCGGCGGATAGATAATGTAGCGCCCGGCATGTCCGAAGGGCGGCTGTAGACGCCCTTGGTACCAGGGCACTCTCGGGGCAAAGTTCCTTCTTGACAGGCCAACAATCGTCGGATAGCGTGTTTGAAACAGTGGGTGGTATTTTTGTCTTAATTGAGGCTGTGCCAGATGTTTCGTCCTGATCAGAGTTTCTCCAGTGAAGAAGTCGCGGAATTGGCCCGGGTCACGCCCCGCCAGTTGCAGTGGTGGGATGAGCGCGGGGTTGTTTCCCCCGACCACCAGGGGCACCGGCGCCGCTACCGCCTCGAAGAATTGATCGAAGTCTCGGTGATTTCCGAGTTGCGCACCAAGGGCTTCTCGCTGCAGAAGATCCGCAAGGTGTTGCGCTTCCTGCACCGCGAGCTGGGCCGGCGGCTGGCCGACGTTTTGAAACCCAGCTCCGAGTACCACCTGCTGACCGACGGCCGCAACATTTTCCTGGAAGACAACCAGCGCAAGATCGTCGATACGCTGAAGAACTCGCGGCAGCCGATCATCT
>Ga0315280_10002163_pt1 | contig 32200 bp, 37 predicted proteins | sample YL17G06_40_MG_FD_203697 | JGI IMG/M metagenome (GOLD analysis project Ga0315280, IMG submission 203697) | Sediment microbial communities from Yellowstone Lake, YNP, Wyoming, USA - YL17G06_40 | ecosystem: Environmental > Aquatic > Freshwater > Lake > Sediment | place: USA: Wyoming | collected... | reverse complement strand
AGGAATTTGCGAATCAGGGAGCCATCGGCTACATAGCTTGGACTGGGCCAGTTCTTTTGTCTCATTCAGACCAAGCAATCCAATATCTCATCGAATCTTTGTATAAAGAAAAACTTCGATTGGAAGATGCTGTTGAGAAAACGAATAATCAAATAGGCGCAGATCCAGACTCTGGCGCAATTCTTGATTTGTACCATCCTTAACCATGTGCGCCTGCTGCTTTGTTCTTACGTTTCAATGCGGACATGAAAAGGATGAGCAGGGATGCTGTGAAGATTCCTGAATAGGCTAAATGTGGAATCAGAAGCAGTGATGGTACTACTAGAGGAAAGTGGATGAGTGAGGGCAGCAAAACTGTGAGAAGAGGTACGGAGAGCAGCAAGTTGTATTTGTCGTTGCTAAATAGCTTCTTGATTTCCCTAGCGCGCGCTCTAGTATGCTTTGCTCAATCATTGAATCTTTATTTGGCTTTTTGGTTAATGAGTTGACCTCGCCGACTGAAGTCTCTTTGGATTATGAACTTATTTAGAGGAATCTAGCTAATCAGGTTGCTGGATTGGTCCTTTGAAGATGCTGGCTTAGCGTCGTCTCTGGATACATGTGCGCTCATCGCTTCTATCAGATATCCTTTTATGGTTTGCTTTAGTTCCTTAACAGCTAATCTGGGTTGTTTTCCAACATGCAAAAGAAGTTCCATCACTCTATGTTTTGAGTAGTCTCTGATGATTTTGTTTGCAGCTTTTTGAAGTTGATCGCCATTTAACTCCTTTGTTCTCATTACGACTGTATGTGATGTGTAGTTTGACCAGTCATGTGTCAGAATGAGGTTGTTTTCTTTCGCCATTTCATAAAGTTTTGTTCCAGGATAAGGTGTTAGGAAGTTCCAATTTATGCTGTCAGGATTTATTTCCAAGAGGAACCTGTACGTTCTTGCCAAAGTTTCTAAGGTTTCATCTGGCCACCCTAGTATGACATGAGCGTTGGTCCACAGGCCTGATTCTTTCGTTAAACGAAATGCTCTCTTTGTGGTCTCTAGGTTTATCCCGGGTTTTCCTATCTTTATGAGCGTTGGGTCGCCTGTTTCAACTCCATAATGGATTCGTTTACAGCCGCTTTTTGTCATCAGTTCGATGAGGTTCTTTGATACGACGTCTACTCTTGCTTCGGATACCCATGCTATGTCAAGTTTCCTATGGATTATTTCCTTGCAGACTTCGATGGTGAATTTCTTGTCCATTGGAAATGATTGATCTCTGAAACAGAAACTTTTGATCTTTCGAGCGTATAGGTATTCAATTTCACTGATTATGGCGCTTGAAGATTTGTGTGTCCACTTTTTGCCGCATCCTAGCGGATATGGACAATAGATGCAAGTGTAGGGGCATCCTTTTCCTGTGAGAATTGGAATATAGTTGTATGCATTTCCGCTTTTATCAGTGAAATTTTCGTACCCATCGAGTTTAAGAGAGTCATAACAAGGAGGAAGTAGTTTACCTAAATCTATATCTGGGGATTCAGGTGTGTGGATTACGTTTCCATCCTTGACAAATGAAACTCCTAGAACAGTCTTAAGATCGCGTCTTAGGCTAAGAGCCTTAATTAGCTCAGCCATGTTGGAGACGTAGGGATAGTTGGTCCTTGATATAGCATCGATTTTGTTGTTGAGCAAGATTTCATTTTCAAGAAATTGGCATACCGTTCCTACGCCGACTATCACAGCGTTGGGAAGAGAATTTTTTACAAGGTTTAATAATTCGATGTCTTTTTTTAGGGATGGTAGTCCAATTAAAGAGAATATGATGTCTGGATTTTTCTTCTTGATGTTTGCTAAGCTATCAAGTTTGTCCAGTTTTAGCCTTTGGCAGTCTAATACGCTGTAATTATATCCTTCGTTTAAGAGAACCGCGGAAGCGTAAGGTAGGAAAGGGTGAAAACAAGGTTTGTTTGATTGTCCATAGTCTTCTCTTTTTGTGTGCCATGCGACGCCGAATCCTCCTGCGTAATCCCTACAGATGTCGAAATAAGGAGGACTTGGGGGGTTTAATATCAAAATGTTAGCGTTTTGATTCAAATCTTTTCATCTTGCAACATAGGTATGCCAAGCTTGGAAAATAGGAAGTCGATTTTGGTGTTTTTTGTTAGCCATTTGTATATTCTTGACGAAAAGCCTTTTTGGACAAATGTTATTTCAAAATTTTTTCTGGCTTTTTTTGTCCATAACCGCTTGTAGAGTTCATCGCCTCGCATTAGATCGTATTCTTTTAATCCTTTTTGTATGCTTTTTTGTATGCTGTACATGTGGGCTAAGTTGCCGATCATGTAGTGAGAATATGTGGGGTCCCAGCCAGTGAGGTAGACGTAGGCTTTTTGGTTGTAATCAAAGCCATAAGTGGCTGCGATGGGTTCATCATTCGCTGTTACAAAGTTTAGGTCAAGCCATTCTTTTTCGGCAAAGCATTGGGCTATGTCAATGTGGAAGTCACTGATTTTTGGGCTATTGAAAGCGCCTAACCCGCCTTCTGATTCCCATCTCATCTGATGTAATCTAAAGAAGGTTTTCATGGCTTCTTTAACTGAGCCTATTTCACTGTAGTTCTTCAATTCCAGCCGACATTGTTCTCCTAGTTTTCGTGAATATCTCTTCAGGTTCCGGCGCATATTGGAAGATAGACCTGCTAGGAAGGCATTCATAGAATTGGGAAGAGAAATGTAAGGGCACATGTCACTTTGTTCAGTTTCCCAATATTTGTATTGCATTTTCGTAGGCGCTGTATATAGAAGATCGATTGTTGCACTTTTTTCAGGAATGTCTTCTAGTTCTAAGTAATCCCAATCAGCATGTGTGTTTAAGTAATCGAAGATCAGTTCTGAAAGCTTTTTTTTCTTTTCTTTCAAGATAAAAGTGTTGTAATCTGACTCGGGAGATCCTGCGAAGGATATTTTTTTGAAATTGCCAAGATTGAGGAATTTATGCTTAGAGCATATGAGTGGAGCTATAGCCATGATTCCGTTTTCGTCTTCAACGAGTAAGATGATTAACTGTTTTTCTTTTCCAAAGTGTTTCCACCAAATTGATAACCATTCCCATGTAGAAAATACATTGTTGTCAAGGCTTGCATTTAAAAAATCGTTCCATTTATTCTTCAAAGTTTGGAAATCATTGCATTCTTTTACCTTGAGAATCTTTTTCATCTCCTATACATTGAAGAATCTTTTGAAGTGTCCACGTATGAATTTGGGTTTGTAGCTAAAATAGTTCTTAGCCCAACTAATGCTTGTTTGATAGGCTTGAATTGCTTCGTTCTTTGTGAAGGTTGGTTCTTTTTTGCTTTTTTCTAGAGGAGGTGTAATTTCAATCACACCGCTTTTTTGCAGAAGGCTAAAGTGTTTCAGAAATAACTCGAATTTTCGCAGCATAACTTTTGTATCTTTCCACGTTCTTTGCTTGACTTGACATAGTCGTTTGGGATTGCCTGAAAAGTAAATTGAGTCCCAGTTATCAGCATTCAAGAAATAATGTGGATGGAAGACCAAAACTGTGGAAGTTGACCTTAACAATTCCTTGAGAATCATTCTGTACTTAAGTATGCTGATACCATCAATAAAGATGGCAGAAGGGTAGAAATTCAAGCCTTTATAACTAATAGATGTTGGCGAAAGGTTGGTTGAAAAGTCATATTGTATGCCTAGCTCTTTTAGTGCTTCTAGATGTGGTGGAGACCAGCAAAAACCAGGAGCTCTGAAAGAAGTCACTTCGTTTTTTGGGAAAAGCGCCTTTAAGAAGGTTATCCCTCCTTTTCCCTCGCATTCGCCGGTCAAGGGATTGATATGTGATGTTTCTCTCTTAAGCGAAATTTGCTGAGCTAAATCATAGTCTTTTACATCGGTGTATTCGATAATAGTTGGGCGAACTGAGTGAGCAGAGGAATGGTATCCTATCTCATGGTCTTTGATTAGATCTAAAATCTCGGGAAAGTTGCTGATTTTCTCAGCCGTGTGACCAGTTAAGAAAAGAAGGCATTTGATATCATATTCGTGCAATAATTGCAGGACACGATGCAATACAAATATTGATCGATCGTTTATGAAGTCTTCACAATCAGAAGTCAAATAAATAGTTGGGCACATTGACTTTGCACAACCTTTTCGATTGTGAAGGACATATCTGTAGCAGCATTTTAGTGCGCTATTGACCTAATATTTCTTGAAAATTAAACTGTGCCGTCAAAGCCAACGGATAGTTTTCTTAAATCAAGAAAACTCTTTCTATTGCGCAGGTCTTCCATAATTGCAGGCGCTCCAGAATTGCATAAACATATCTGAATGGCAACAATTTATAATCATCTGAAGTCTTAAACCTGTTAAAAAATAAGCTTACGAAAGTTAAAGGTGGAAAAAGCGCTTTTGCCAAGTTCCATGGGTTAACAATACGCCAAAACATTAATTTTCTTTCCCCAAATCTTTTGAAAAGATAAACTCTGTTTTTAATATGGCCCGCGCTATGGATGACATCCTTGGGGGTAAGAGTTTGTTGTTGAACGTATACGATCATATCCGGACTAAAGTTTATTTTGCCACGTTTCAGGATTCTTAGGGCGAGATCCCTATCCTCATGATAATCATACCTTTCGTCAAAGCCACCAACGCTTTCAATAACGCTCCTTTTATAAGCCATATTGCCCGTCATGAAATGGCTGCCATGTTTATTTTCACACAAGTGATCAGAAAAAGTTGGTTTATATTCTTTGGAAACATAGTAGATTCTACCCTCTACACCAGCACAGTTTGGGTCTTTTAGAAACTTAAGGCCTTGCTCAATCCAGTCCTTGGACACAATACAATCGGCATCAGTAAAGAAGATATATCCTCCTTTAGAGAGTCCTAGGCCTTTGTTCCTACTTTTGGCAATTCCAAGGTTTTTCTCGTTCTTAAAATAGCGTATTCGCCTATCAGTAAACTTCTTAAGCACAGTGTCAATGTTACCACTACTTATATCTTCGATTATTACAATCTCAAAGTCCTTAAACGTCTGGTCCAAGAGCGAACTGGTACACTTATCAATGTACTTTTCGGCATCTTTAGTGCATATTATTACACTAACATTAGTTTGCATTACAGAACCCTTCGGTTATTCTTGCCTTGCTTTTGTCGACTTCAAGTTTTCTACCGTTATAGTATGGTGCGCCTTATCATAGCGCTTAACTAGATCAAATGTGGCTGAATATTTGAGGTGATTCCGAGATTGATGATGAAGTCTATAATGTTTATTAATACTTACTACATAATATAAAGCTTGTGAATCTCAGAGGCTCATAGAGCTTGGGTTTACGTCACATCGTCGATTTTAGTGAGACATGCATGTAATTTGATTTGGTGCAAAGGGGCAACGCCGTCAGGATTTGCCTCAATTATTGGGTTTACATGCATAGATGTGAGGCGAATGTGAAGCTACAGCATCTTTAGACTGAAAGTTAGGGTTTTTTTTGTGGGCTTTTTTATAAATCAGCAGGATAGCAGCTATTATAACAATTATGATTCCGCCGAATATGGTGGGTTCAAGTGAAACCGTATAGGACGAGTTGGCATGTAATGAACTTAATAGTATGACAACTTTATGGGTGCTATGTCCGTAAGTGAAATGTATCAACCAAGAATAGTCTGTAGAAGTAGATGTGTAGTTTATTTGGTTTCCATCAAGGTTAACCTTTAATTCGCTTATGTTTGCGATCAATGTCTTTGCTATAGTGACGTTTGTGTAGCCTACGGTTCCATGGGGACCGCTTACGGTAAAGCTCAGCACGCTAGTTGTGGAATTGAAGGCTATTTCAGAAATAGTTGAGTTAGAAATAATCGAGAATGGTAAAGACCAAACATCTAACGTTTGAGCGCCTATATTGTCGTTTATGACTGTTAGGTTATATGAACTGTCAGAGACCCCCGAAATGATAAACGTTTTTGTGCCGAATGTAGTTGCTGTGTAATCATATTGCCATCGACTACTTGTTGTTGACCACAACATCGGAAATCCATTTAAATATAGAACCCCGTTTGCACCATCAAAGGTGTCATTGTCATACTCGTATAGTGCCTTGAACCATACGGTTACCTTTTCTCCAAGCATGACTGATCCTTTTGAAGTTCCTCCATCACCAATTTTTATTCGATCCCAAATTATGCTCGGGTTTTGAACTATTTGCGAGTACGCTGTTACTCCACTACAGTTAACCCCGGTAACAATCCACGTAACTTTTTCTACTATGGAAGGCGCAACCCATGTCATATTATAGTCAAGTGTAAATTGGCTGTTTGCATCGGTTTCGTAATTGTTTAGGTATGGAGAGTACGTTCTCACGTAGATTTTGTCTTCTGCAGGGTGAAATTCGAGTGTTCTCAGCCACCCATTTCCACCGTTAGTTCTGTCTTGATAGTCTGCCATAATCTGATACACAGTGTGGCCATTTACAATGTCTGTTCTTTGTGTTTCGCCGTGGTTGTGGCCGCAAAGAACTAGGAAGATTTGATCTGCATGTGGCGCCACGAAATTCTGCCATATTCTATTGCCAATATCTGTTCTGCTCCCATCAACATTTAGGTAGCTGTGGGTCGTGACTATTACTCGTCTATTTGGATAATTCTGCAATGTGCTGTTGGCCCATTTTAGGACTTGATCACTTGGGTCGTACTGGAAGTGGAAGATCAGATAGTCATCCTGTCCACAGTGAAACAGCTCAAAATTGTTGGTATTCTTGTTTTGGTAAGCTCCGCCATACCAACTTTTGCCATTGAACCTGCTGTAGTTGAAAAATTTGTTGAAGTTGGACAAGTACAAAGGTGATCCATCATGGTTTCCAGGCAAGACTCCATAGGACATGTTACCAGCGTCTAGTTTGCTCATGCTATTGTTCGCGCTGTTCCACTGGCTCACTGAACTGTAATCATCAACTATGTCTCCTTCATGCGTGACAAATACTATGTTCATGCTCTGTGCATTGTTAACAACCCATTGCGTCTGGCTGTCAAAAATCTCCGGATGACTTGCAGAGTAAAATTGCGTGTCGGGCAGAGCGATAATTGTAAAGTTGTCGGGTACCTCTCTTCTTGCAGCCACCCTAACGTTTATCCATCCTGTGCTATTCGTAACGTAGTTAGTACCGTTAACGTAAATGCTGCCTCCAACCACGTCGGAGCCGTTATTCCATTTAGCATGAAATCCGATAGTTTGAACACTACTTACGTCAGCTCTTTCATCGCTCACAAACGCGTGATCTATAATGACACTATCGCTTGTTTCTTCGCTTCCCCAGCTTCCATGTGCTGGTTCAGGATCAACATATTTGCGGACAAATACATAATCTATCACCGTGTCCGCTCCCTGTCCATTTAGAAATTCACCCTGTGAGATCAGAATTCTCTTGTTATTGGTTAAGAAGTTGCTGTCTGTGGCACTGTATTGTTGAACGCCGTCAACGATCCATTTCAAAACTCCGTTCGTTTCATATGTTAAGTCGTGGATTTTGTATGAAGTATCAAACAAATCTTTCCCGCTAATTGATAATTCAGCCATTCCACCAGATGCAGGCATACGGAGCAAGCCTTCATAGTAATAAGCCTGCTGATAGAGCCACCAATAACCACTTTGTAAAGTTGTATGCCACCACCAAGATGCCCCTCCATTCTGGTCTACTACGCCTCCAGCACCTAAACTTGTATCCAAATAGTATTCTGTTCCATTCGAGTATTTTCGTTTAATTCGGATGAGGATGTCATTAGTAAACGTCGCTCCTGATAAGATGCTAGCCGATGAAATTGTGTTATCGTTTGGGTTAAGCGTCACCTCACTATTAGTTACAGATACAGAGCCCCCAGCACCCCGTATTATACTTGTCCATTTGTTGACGTCTAAACTGTTACCAAGAAAATCATCGAATAAAAGGAAAGCATTGTCGCCATTACTCATTGTGTTTGCATCGTTTTTGCCATAGTAAATGTATATTGTAGCTGGACTACTGCTTAAGTTATCCTTAACTTTAACCCAGAAAACCGCATAGTCACCATTAACTTTGCTTTCCATCCAATAATCCAACAAAGTAACGCCATCATCATCCGTAAAGCGAACATCGCCAAAATCAGTTCGGGAATGCCCAGATAAAGCTACAGTATCTCCTGCAGAACCTGCAGATGCATAAAGCCTCAAATAAATAGTGGTGTTCCAACTTTGCATTAAGAAATAGTAAACTCCATCAATCATGCCCACATGAGCAAAATCGGCATGGTTTGAATAGCTGTCATGTGGGTTTATATCGACATCGCTCAGAGCCATTGAATTGTTCTGAATGTCACCATTAATATACCTTCCAGTCCAGTGACTTCCATCATAATAATGAATAAAGAGAGTATCTTCGTCAGCAAAAGTGTTTGGAACAATATCTTGGTCTCCTCCTGACGGATTATAAATCACTTTGCCGTTTGTATCCCTCAATTGCCCGTCTTTAATCCAAGGCAAAGACTCGATGTTTGTGGATTTTGCTCGTCCAATCGAGCCAACCCAATCGGAACCAAAAGCTTCATACATTAAGTAATAGGTGTCGCCGATTTTGACCACACATGGAGAAGCAACCATATTCTCGTCGTAAGTTCCAGCACCAACGTCAATCACCACACCGATATATGCATAGTTGCTGGGATTCGTAAAGTCTGCTGTTTTTGAAATCTTGTAAAGCCTAATGGGTCGATATATGTTCCCATCAAAACACTGACAGAAGAGGTAGATGTTATCGCCTTCTATGAATATTGTCGGGTCTCTTATTCCATCAACCCTATCTATCACTTTGATAGGAGTATTCCAATTTGTAAATGGGCTTGGTGCTTTCGTGTAATAAATGCTGTCATTTATATCTCCACCAGTTGTAGCACTATACCAAACGTGAAGATAAACTCCATCCCAATAAACAGCAGCCTGACTGGAAATGATTAGGGTCCCAGATGGAACAGGCAACGTGGAAACAATTTCAGAAGAAGGAACTAAATCTTCTTCTGCGAGTTCACCCCATCTAGCCTTTATTCTCACTTGATAGTTTGTTCCGGCTCCAGAAGCGGGGTTAATCACATGACTTTTGCGGTAGCGCCACCCCGATAACCAACTTTCTGCTGCAACTGTTTGAAATTGAAATATCATGGCGCACGATAGAATAACCATCATAATCAATAGACATACAGAAAGTTTCTTTTTCATCGCCTACTCACTTCTTGCACAGCAACATACCAAGTCATCTCAATGAGAAAATATAACTCTTCCTAGACGAAACCTATAGAAAAAACTTCTACTCAGCGAGCTTAACCATGCATACCAAGTCTACATCCCTCAACCCTTTTTCAACATGCTCATATTTTCTAACATCACGATAAACATAAGCTTGCAATCAGAAAATTACATTATCCTAAGTAAATTCTTTAAATATAAGCTTACTCAACAATTTTTCAATTTCGTTTTCTTTTATGCGCTGAATGGTTGCTAAGATACCTTCTATCAATCGTCTTTTTAATTTGTCATCAGATAATGGGAACACTGTATGCCTCAGCGACTTTGTGCTAAACATGCATGCATGGAGACTCTATAGATTCTGAACAGACAGCTAGCAGGTTATACTCACTATCATTACTTTGACCAAGCTTTTCTAACAGATATACAAGGTCATACATCCAAGAACAAAGAAGGCTACCTAGGAAAAAAAATACATTATATCTGTTCTTAATCCAACGATTCCAAAAAGTAGTACTAGCTCTCAAGAAACACCAGAGACGAAATCTTTTCTCGATGACTACTTCTCCGAAGAATTCAGAAAGCAGGTCGTTTAGCCCGTTTTCCGAGTAATGGCGAACATGTTCTTTTATTCCATATTGCAGCGGGATTCCCTTCTGGTTAGGTGTAGTCAGGAAGGATTTTCCATCAACCTTCAAGACCCTGGCCAATTCACAAACCGCAGATCTGTCGTGATATACATGTTCTAGGACTTCCGTACACACAATTCTGTCGAAAGATTTCGCTTTGAATGGTAGGGATTCTGTACTGGCAATCATTGCACTGACATTTCTTCTGAGTTTGAGTTCTCTCAGAATTTCCATCGAGAACCCAAAACGTCCTTCACTAGGGAGATCGACTGCAACTACCTGATTGGAAAAGTAGATACTGTAGGGGGAATCGAGCGCTCCTATATCGAGAATCAGATCGTGCTTTCGAATCAGCTTCTTCAGTCTCCTGCAGGTGTCTCTGTGGAAGGTGCCTAGAATCAAGAAGAGAAAATAAGGATGTCTCGACGTGAATCGCTTGATTCCTTGGGCGAAGTTTTCCATTTGCACAATTCACCTTTCCACAGATCACACACTAGAAATATGTTTCACACTTGTGGTTTTATGTCCGCTATAGACCCAATGTAGTTCTGCATGATAAGTGCGCACAAATCTCTTCGGGGAAAAACATAACTGTTTTGCATCAGAGGTGAAGACCTTAGAAAGAGAAGTCGCTTTTCTTAAATGATTTTTATTCAAAGCCTACCTTTTTGAACATAAATTTGCTTAGCAAATTTTCAATTTCGTTTTCTTTCACGAACCAGGCACTTGTCAAGCTACCTTCTGAAAGTTGTTTCCTTAATTCTCTATCGGAAAGTATCCTTATGATAGCTTCTGCAAGACCTCTAGGATCTCGGGGTTCAACTAACAGCCCGTTATATCCATGTATTAAGATATCAGGTACACCTCCGACTCTTGAGGCTACAACGGGTACTCCCGTAGCTAGAGCCTCTAATATCACTACGGGTACTCCCTCTGAAATGGACGGTAGAACAAAAACATCTGCAACAGACATGTACTTTGGCATTTCCGAATATGGGCTCATCCCCAAAAATATAAAGTGTTGTTGTAGGTTATGTTCATAAATCAAGTTTCTGATTTTTCCTTCATAATTGTCATCAGACGAAGAGCCTTTAATTACGAACTTAACATTAGGTACATTATTTGCAACAATTCGGGCTGCTTCAACAAGGTAAATTATTCCCTTTTCTGGACTTATTCTCGCGACAGTCAATATGATTGGGCCAGTTGGATTTAAAATCAGCTTAAGGTCTCTTGAAGCATCAGGATTAAACAAGGTGGAAATTTTATACTTGTAAACAAAGACTTTATTCGAGTTAATTCCATAACTATATATGGTTTCCTTTTTGATACTTTCGCTCACCGCTAATACAGCGTAGGCCTTTTGAAGAATCGCCTTCATCAAGAAAGCACAGACCTTTCTTAATGGTTTGGGAATGTGCGAAAGATCATACCAAATTTCGCCCGTGAGCAAAGGAATGAACCTGGCTCTAGTCAAGATGCTAGCTATCCCAAACGAGATTATGCCAGTTGCCCCAGCCGCAACAATAACGGAGGGTCTTAAAAAGAAGGCCAGCTCAAATTTAAGAAAGGATGAGAACAAATATTTAATTTTGGTATTCGAACATATGTTATAAAACGATATTCCCTTCCCTCCAAAATGTTCATATCTCGGGCCTCCTTCACCAACTAATATAAAGTTATGTTGAGAATTCTGCGATATGATGTTGCGAATTGCAACGTACTCTGGATGCTCTGATTTCTGATAAATCTTCTGAGTCCATGGAGAAAATTTGGCTATAATGATTCTCAATAGAAATCACCTTTCTCTCAAAGAAGCATAAGTAATGTGGCGTGGAAACATTTATCATTTGGTGGCGCCTATTGAAGTTTCAGCTTTTTATTGCTATGTAAGAGAAACCGTTGTTGTATATCACGTTAAGTTTTTCTTCACGAAGTATTCTATCTGTAGTATAATTATACCTTAAGAGGTTTATGCCCAAACCCACTGTATAAACTATACAGTCATATTCTTTAATCCTTGGAAAAAGTGGAGAATACACGTCGTCATCAAAATAGACGAGGCTAGGTTGTTTGGTTTGCAGATAAGTTATCACTCTAACGTGCGCAAGTATGAGACTTGGATTTGTCCAGTTATAACGGTTTATCAAGAAGTTTTCAGTTTGATAGGCTTCTTTTGTCTGGAACATTATCTGATTTGTACTAAATGTGCCGTGAAGCGGAACAAAAGCAAATAGAATTAATAAAACCAAAAAAAGGGATATTACATATGGTCTAAATTTGCTTTTTAAGAGATATGACGATCCTAGAGAAATTGGAATGAAAACTATTGGAATTGCACGTGAGCCGAGTGTAAAAAATATGATGCCAAAAGCGGAGTAGACCGCCCCAGTAAGGAAAACGGCTTTGTCGAGGTCCCTCATTTTTCTTTTAATTAACAAGACAGTAAAACCAGCGAAGCATACCATAACGGTTGTGATTGTGACGCCTCTGGAAAACATTTGGGCTATGGCGTCGCTTGGAACGGAAACGGGTGCTAGTGTCGCTTTGGCTATACTGAAGTATTCAGTGGATGAAGTCATCACGCTCCTTATATTGTCTATGAACGAAAATGGCGCTTGGGTGACTTGTACTAAGAGATAAATGATCAACGTCAGTAAGAAGAGGCTCCCATATTGTTTGCTTCTGTTGAGCATGCACCGTATTAGCAAATATAAAACAAAAAACAGAGGAACAAATGCGTGGGCAAATGAGATGGCCGTAAACAAGACTAGCATTGTCAATATTACATTAAAACTCTTTTGTCGAGTTTCCAGCATAAACAGAAGAAAGAGAAGCCCAAACGCAAGTGAAAAAGGAACACATTGATAGTTTAAGAAATAGAACATTGCAACAAAAAAGGCCGCTACTGCTAAGAAGCCGCCATTCTTGTAGGATTTAGAAGCATATACATACAAGGCTGTAGCCAGCAGAAAACCTATAATCGCATACAGCAAAAATTCGAAATTCGCCAACTCCAATCCGCTCACAGAAGTTGCCATGTCTGCTAACAAGAAGAAAGAGGGCCACTGAAAGTAGCTATGATTTGGTTTTAGAGGGTCCAGGTCCTTTGTTCTGATGAAATATTCTGTGAGGCCTCTAAAATAATTTGAATCGCTTCCAGGTAGCATGTAGTAGAAGTACGATAATGAACATATGGTCATTACAAGGCCAATAGCAATAATCCACTTCAGGGAGTTGCTTTTGAAAGTAATAGTCATCAAATACATTGACGCTAACACTAACGGCAGACTAAACCAATATAAAGGCGACATGTGATTGAAAACAAAATCATCTGGGAAGTCAATCGATAATGGATAGCTCAAGTACCACGAATAAACCATAAGTATTATGCCCATGAAAAACGGAAGCAGTAGAAGCTTGTTTTTTTCCAACTTATCACCTGATACAGCTCAGTCCTCAATGGATAATAGATAATTCTCCAAATCTTCTGCGACCTTTTCCCATTTGTATTTTTCATCTATAATTGTTCGCCCAGACACTCCCCTTTCCTTAAGCTTTCCTCTGTTGCGATACGCGTACATTATCGATTTTGCGATTTCGGTTGGTTTGACTGATGAGATATAGATGCCGCACTTCTCTTTTCCGATGATTGATCGATGAGCAGGAATATCTGTTACAATGACCACTTTTTTCATAGCTAAGTATTCCAGTAGTTTTAATGGACATTGAAACCTCCAATAGGACAGATTTGGTAACGGAACGATGCCCACGTCACACATAGCGATATACTTCGGGACCTCCGCATACTCCACCTGATCGTGAACAATTACGTTATCTTGGAGTTCTTCTTTCTGAATTAGTCGTTTCAAATCAGAAACTATAGATCCTGTTCCAAGAAGGAAAAGAACCACATTGGGATATGAGTGTTTTATTATTTTCATGGCCTCTATAGTTTCCGTTAATCCTCCGCTAAGGCGAAATGCGCCATGATAAAAAACGACAAATTTATTTGTTAATCCGAGTTTTCTTCTCAGCTCTATGCTTTCAGAAACGAAATTTTCGGGCTCGAAAGATGTCGTTGAAACGCCACTTGACCAGACGCCTACCAGTTTGTGATTTATGCTGAATCTCTTGCAAACTTCTTCCTTCATTGGGGAACTGATAATTGTTATACCATCAAAGAAACTTCTAGCTATAAGAACAGATGCGGCAAAGCAAAAAGTTGCTAGAAAGCCCCGAAACCCAACAGTTTCAACTGGTGTGCTTCTTACATCCAAAATAAACTTTGCTCTCTTAAACTTGGAAAAAGGAAGTGCTGATATGGAACCTAAGATAGAGAAGTCTGGTTCTGTAATGATGAAATCTGGCTTGGAGAGAACAATATAGACAGGAAGGAAAAAGGATAGCATTATGATATAGATAACCGGTGAAACTACTGGCACATATCTTAGAGGAACGGAGATTATGCGCACTTGCCAATTTTCATTTGGAAATACATTTTTTGAGCGCATCGCTATGAGAGTGGTATTGTCTCCTCGTTTTGCCAAGTGTTTCAAAATTTCAAGCTGAGAGGTTTTATGAAGGTGAACGTCCAATATTATGGAGCTTACCCAAAGAATTTTTCTTTCTCGGGAATGTTTCGGTTTGTCTCCGTTTGTAATGGTCATTACTCTGGCCTCTTGTTGTTGCCGTGTATACCTGTTGAACATTAACACGGCAATGTTTATTAAATAATACGACGTCATACATGTGAACATCGTTGGTGGATCAGATGAGTTTGTTGCATGTGGTTCGTCTTTCACGGTTCTCTTGGGGTAACGTTGGAAGCGGCAGGCGTGCTGACACTTTACAGAATCATATTTCAAGGAGATGACGATGAGTCACAGATTTGCGTTGCCGATTGCAATCTTTCTTGCAGCGTTCCTCATCCCTTCGTTGCTTGGAAACATTACAGTAAAGGGAAACGTTACAAGCAATATAGCAATTCAATCAAATGGAACAATATCATATACTTCAACTATGTTGCTGGGAGTAGGGCATCCAGCATACGGTTACGATAGAAACGGGAATCTAGTTGATATTCAGGCGTTAGTAAATCTTGTAGCAGATACGGGGGCTAACTGCTGGCGTGAAGCCATGTATGTTTCCTATGTCGAACCCTTCCCCGGATACTATGCCAATTTGAAATCATACTGCGACCAAAGAGGTCTCAAGTTTATAATTATAAACTTAGCCTCGTCTGTTGGGGCTATGACTCCTCAAGATGAACTTGACATCATTAATAACAATAACGGTAAACAGGCTCCGTGGATTAACGGTTGGGGCTCCATAATCCAGCAGCTTCAGCCCTACGCAATCATGGTGATGAACGAACCCTCAAACGGCGGCACGTACACCACTGCGTCGGCAACAGCATTCGGTTACTACAGACAGTTCTGCGTAAACTGCATCAACGCTTGGAGACAAATCAAGCCTGAGTTGGTAATTATCGTACAGAACGACCCTATGAACGATGAGTTTGACAGCACAAGTTACGGTTTCGCCGCAAACCCGTTGCCCTTCTCGAACATAATCTACAGCCGCCACATCTACTACGCTTATGACGGTAATTATCCGCCAAGCTATTTGCCAGACCAGCAAGCCTATTGGAATGCCAAAACCGCGCAAGACCTTGCAAACGCCAAACAGCTACTTACAAATCTCATAGATGGAGAGTCATCAGCCTTGAGGAATAAAGGTCAGCAGGTAATGTGGGACGAGATGGGCGCAAACGTTAATGTTCCCAACGCCTTGCATTACACGCAAGATTTCTATGATATATGCAAAACACGGAATATTGGCGCTGTGTACTACGATATTGTGCCTGTCAGCTATGAACCTACAGGATTACTGAATGAAGATTATTTAACTTTGAATGCTATGGGTCAAGTTTGGGCGGCTGAGATGTCTGGGAGTTAAAAAAATGTCTAAAGAATCTTCAATCTGCGTTGCAATCTTATACAGCATTAGTAGCAACGATAATATCGTCTATCACCACTTCAATTACCCGCGCATTTGTCCCTTTGTTCCTTTTTCTTTATTTACTACCGCGAAGCCTTTTCAACAGAAGTAGACAATATAGATATTTCCGTCTTCTTGACTATGCCATTATCAGATTCCTCTTGTGCGAAATACTAGAGACCCGCGCAAAGTCTCTAGTGGAGGTCATAAACTTTTGATCTCCAAGTTAAATTTTCATCAGTTAGGTTTTTCTAAGAGAATTCTTTTTCTAAGGGAAAAAATAGCATTGGCGAGTGCCTTGGAATCAATTTCTTTAACGAGCTCGCCTTTAGTAGAGTTATCAATTATTTCTGGCAGACTACCCAATTCAAAACCAATGATAGGTTTTTTCATGAGTAACGCTTCTTCGGCAACTAATGGGTGACCTTCTGGAACAGTACTTGGGATGACAACAACGTCACTTATTGCATAGTAATTGCTAATTTGATCATGGGGAATCTGCCCCATATATATCACATTTTGATTCTTCTTTGATTCTTCTTTGATCAATCGAGTTAAACGACCTGTGCCTACTACTAGGAGTTTAAATGACGGATCTTCCTTATATAAATCTCTAAACGCCTCAATTAATATAGACAGCCCTTTTTCTGGTTCTAGGCGTCCAACGTATAGAATGATGAATGAATTATTATGTTTGTATTTCTCTTCAAGTTCTTTAATAATCTCTGGAACTACTTCAACTAGACTTATCATTTCTGGAACTACTTCAATTTTATCATGCTTAATTCCAAAAGAATCCATTACTCGTTTATGGAATTTGCTTACAGCTAGTATTTTATAGGATTTATTCCAAAAGTATGATTTCAAAAGTGAAAGTAAGATGAAATAAGGACCGGAGAGTAATTGTGCTAGTTTCGGAATACGTTTATGCGTTCTTTCTTGAATACATTTCGCACATTTGAATCTATCTTTGAGCGAACAGAGGTCCGGTTTAGGGTTTGTTGGGCATAGCCAATCGTACCTTATGACGTAGGGAATGCGAAGAATAAGGGCTGCTAAAAAAGGTGAAAATGACATTTGATATGTTTTTCCGATTATGACAACGTCTGGTTTTTCTTTTGCCAAGTACCGAAGGATTTTTAGGAAAATTATTGGTCTAAAAAACTCTTTAAAGGCAAAGGAAATCACAGAGGCAAGCGAAGGCTGTAACAAATATGGATTATTTACTCCCACTCGATAAATATTTTCTTTATCTTCCGAAACTGGAACAATAAAATCAAGAGAAATAATGGATGTTTTTATTTCTTTTTTTCGCAAAGACGTTACAAACTGCTCACAAGCGACTTCGATTCCACCCCATAAACCTAAGATATTTTTTGGAAAAGGTGGATAAACCGATGTGATAAGGACAACTTTTTTTACGTTCATTTCAATTATAAATTTTGCCCAAGGTAACATTTTGTTCCCTCATGGAGTATGTGTTTCAATTACAAACAATAGAAAGATCTTCCAATTTTGCCAAAACTTTTCGCATATTCTATGAATATAATACATGATTGTATTCACCGTATAATGACCTCATCTTTATCTTATTTCCGTCTTTTGCACGTGTTAGTAACCTAATATTGAATGATACATCATCACGTACTCATCTACAACTTTATCCCAATCGAATTTTTTAGCATACTTCTTTCCTCGTGAGATAAAACTGTCTCTAAGGCTCTTTTCTTTGTAAATTTTAAATATTTTCTCAGCGAGATCTTTCTCATTACCGTTTTCAAAAATTAACCCTAACCCCCTTTCCATTATCCCCATTCGGTTAATTGCGTCTGAAACAATTACTGGCGTCCCAGCTGCTTGGGCTTCAAGGACGGAAATCGGTGAGGCCTCCCGACGAGATGGAAGAACAAACACTGAAGCACTTTTAAAATAGGCGCCAATATTTTGATGGGGAACTTTGCCTACCCAAAAGATTTTTTTTATTGACAGCTTACGTGAAAATTTTTCTAATTCTTCCTTCTCAGGACCGTCTCCTACGATCATAAGCTTCGAATTTGGGATACAATCCTCAATTTCTTTATAAGCACTGATGAGTACACGTATGTTCTTCTCAATTGAGAGTCGTCCCACATATGAGACTGTAAATCCTGACGTATCTAGTGCGGGGCTAGAGTTTGCTACTTCATTATAGTTTACACCGTTTGGTATGTATATCGCTCTATTGGGTTTGACCAAAAACCTTTTTATTAGTATTTCGCGCTCCGTTCTGCTTACACACACTACTCGTTCCGCTGATCTAAGCATCCAAACTCCGAACGCGAAGTATGGAATATGTGCAATAGCGGTAACTTTCGAACGGCCCATACCGAAATAATGAGGGGTCAAACACATTTTTTTCGCCTTTCTTTTTACTGCACATGCGAACATGGGGAACGCATTGTAGCCGTGTGCATGAATAAGGTCAGAATCGGCTTTTCCAAGAAAAAGCAAGAGATGGCTGGAAAAATAATAGAGATCATTAGGGGCGAACGATCTGAATCTTCTGATAAGAACTTCATTAACCTCTTCCTCTTTTTGCAAACTGCCTGATGGATCTGTAGTTAAGACTTCAACCTCGCAGCCTTTCTTCACTAATCTTTCGCTGATTTCCTGCACATGGGTTTCTACTCCACCAAAATACGGATAATATCTGGGGCATATCTGAAGAACTTTCATCCAATCTACCGCTTTTACTCTCTTAGTAAACTAGAGTTTTCCAAAGATTTCCGCAATCCCTTATTTCATGTAGGTGGGCTGCCAAACTCCGGTCCGATCGCCACGCAAATAGTCGATTAGGCCAAGCAAAATTCCCTTCATCCAAAAATAGCCCCTCTTCCCTAAAACCAACAGCAATGGACAAGCAATTGGTAAAAGAAAATAAAACATTTTTATAAGATAGGAAGGTTTAGTACTAGCCAAAGCTTGGTATAATCCAGCGACTGTTTTCCTCTTATATATCTCTTCTTTTTCAGCAGTTTTAGTCCTTTCTGTTTCTACATAGCATTCTTCGCAAAAAACAGCCTTATATTTAAGCTCTAAAACCTTAAACAGTATATAACTATCTTCTGCCTTACAAGGTCTAATCGGAAGAATCTCCATCAAAACATCACGTCTTATTAACATCAATTCACCACTAGCAGCTATTGGAAGCCTCCTCCTTATGAGATCAAGAATAACATAAAACAGCCTTTGTGGGCCCTCTTTAACAGAAACTCCTGCAAAAACTAAAGCAACTTCTTTACGCCTAAAATGTTGCAACGCTACTTGAAAATTATTGATTTTCGTATCCACATCATTCAGAGCCACAACATCAACATAATCCGGCACGAACCTAGCACCAAAATTAATGGCATCATATTTTCCTTCCGGTTTTCGATACAAGACATTAGGATGATTAATATTTTTACCACACACAATTAAGTAAGGCACCCCCAAACCTTTCAACTCCCCAATTTTCTCATCAACATGCTCCTCATCCCTAGCCAAAACCAAGAAAAATGGATTCAACATTTTTGCCAACCTACATTGAAAGTTTAAAGAGAACAGCTCTTTGCAAATCCTCGATAACTTTCGATAAAATGGACTTCTTTCTAAAAATGACGGAAGCTCTCTAGCAGAATTCTTCTCAAAAACGTGAACGTATGCCTCGACTTTGACTGCTTCTCTCCTAACCTTTGTTTATAGTGAATTAGAAATGGGATTTTTGTTCGAGATGTAGACCATGAAATTGGGGGTGCTTACTTCTCTGCTATTAAAAGATACCCGAGAGGAACCAAATTTAGGATGCCTGCTTTTTGAATAAGGATATATAATGGTCGTAATTTTGGCCAAACGAGTGAACGAGGATATATCACTTTTTTTTCTGTGATCTTCACTTTAGGCTCTATTTTCCATATTATCTTCTTTAATTTATTCACAGATGGAACATCTATCTTGCCAAGCCATCCATAACCGATCTTTCTAAGAATTAAGCCCCTAATCCTTGACTGGATAAAAAATACAAAAGGCAGTCCCGAGTGTAGCTCTATGGGGAAAAACCTGTTAGGAATCTGAATAATCAACTTACCCTTCGGTTTTAATACACGAAGTGCCTCTTTTAATACAAGCTTTTGATTCATAATGTGTTCTATAACAGAAAATAAGGACACTACGTCAAACAGTTCTTTCTTTAAAGGCAATGACCGCGCCTCAGCAACTAATAAGTGTGCTTTCTCACTATTTTTCAGTACATTGTCTTTTGGGAATTGTAGGTCTATAGCCAAAATTTCGCCGGCGTTTTTGCCAAAGATGAGCGTGTTATAACCGAGTCCAGCTCCAATATCCAAATAAAACAGGGGTTTAAAGTTTTGAACATGCTGCAAATAAAGATCCCATAGGTATTTTGCTCTTTCATTAGCAGCCTCCCCAAAAGTTTTCCATATTTCATGAGTAAATGAAAGCATTCTAATTAGGCTCCATGAAACTCCTTTGGCCACAACATCTTTTAATCGATCCAAAATTTCCATTCTTTATCTAACGTTAGTGATAACTAATCATTACGTAAGGCTCTCTATCAGAACTCTTCTCAAAATCGTGAATCCATGTTTCAACTTTAACTTCTTTTCTCCAAGCCTTCGTCGATAGTGGATGGGGATTTCTAAAAGGCGATAACCTCTTTTCTCAACAAAATGGTTTAGCTCTGCCTCCACATCAAAACTCTTAGCCTTAGGCTTCCAGTCCATCAAAATCTCCCATCTCACAACTCTTAACCCAGTCAATGGATCCCGCAACCTCACCCCATTCAACAAATACTGCATAAAAGCAAGAAACCTATTGCCTACATAGTAGGCGTTACCCATAGCCTTCAAATCAAAACTATCATTAAACCTATTCCCAGTAACCATACCCACATCCGCATTCTCCTCCAAAACCTCAATCATCTTCGGAACATACTCAGCCGGATACGTAAAATCCGCATCAATAGACACCCTATAACGAGTACCCCAGAGAAAACTTGGTTTCTGTTTATTTGGCTCATTATGCGTTTTTCCATCCTAAGGGAGTTAGTGAAAAATCTCCGCACACGCGTGTCTTTACGCGCCTACGGAGACCTTGCAAAATTCTCCGGATCGCTATAGGCTTTCACTGATTATTCTTCTTAGAATTGTGAATCCGTGTCTCAGTTTCAGTTTTTTCTCTCCCAGCCTACTCCTATACTGTATTGGAATTTCCACGGTTTTGTATCCTCTCCTTTCCACTATGTGATTCATTTCAGCTTCTACGTCAAACCTCTTTGACCTTGGCTCCCAATTCTTCAAAATTCGCCATCGAACAACTCTCAACCCAGTTAAAGGATCCCTAAGACCTACCCCATTAAGAAAGCGTTGGGCTAAAGCTAAGAACCTGTTTCCTACGAAAAAGGGGCTTTTCATCGCGCTTAACTCAAACGAATCATTAAACCTGTTTCCAGTCACCATACCAACCTCAGGATTCTCCTCCAAAATCCTCATCATCTTAGGCAAATAACCAGCGGGATAAGTGAAATCTGCATCGATGAAAACCACATACTCCACATCAGAGTCAACATGTCTAATCGCCTGCGCTACAGCATCTCCTTTGCCTGAACCTTCCTGAAACAAAACTTCAGCCCCCCATCTCCTTAGCTATTTCAACTGTCCTGTCCGTGCTGTTGCCGTCAACAACCAAAAACCTCGGATCAGTCAAAACCTCCCTAAGCTCCGCTAAGGTAGGACCAATACCTTCCTCCTCATTCAGCGCCGCAACTATCACCAACACTGAAGAGGAACTATTCTTCTCCACTTTCTCCACCAAAACGGAAGCACCGTTGATTCTCAGATACGTTAAACCTTCTTTCAGTCTTACTTAAACCGATAAGGAAGAAAATTCTATATCAAACCACCATGTCTTCTACAACATATATTACTTTAAAACGTGCACGGCATGTAGGTGCCATTCAACCAACTTCGATAAACCATCCTCAAGCCCGATTTTCGGGTGAAAACCCAGAAGCTCTTCAGCCTTACCGATGTCACCAGAGCAATGTTTAATGTCGCCTGCTCTACCCTCAGTAAAGATCGGCTTCAAACGCTCTGTACTTGTAATTCGCTGCAAAATCTTTGCCAATTCACACACCGAAACTGCAGTGCCGCTGGCAATGTTAAGAACTTCGCCAACCGCATTCTCGTTCTCTAACGCAAGCATATTCGCTGAAACCACATCATCCACGTGCACAAAGTCCCTAGTCTGCTTCCCATCACCATGAACAATAGGCGGTTCACCATTCAACAACCGACTAATAAAAGCAGTTATCACCCCACTATAACTAGACGCAAAACCCTGCCTATGCCCATACACGTTAAAATACCGCAAACAAACAGTCTCCAAACCATACATTTCATTAAAAACTTGGACATAATTTTCTGCAGCCAGCTTCGAAACTCCATATGGCGAAATCGGTTTAAGACGCATGTTTTCCTTCTTTTTCACGGGCTTCAAGTTCCCATAAACGGCAGCAGAAGAAGCAAAAATGAAACGCTTAATATTAGAATCTAAACTGGCTTTAAGCAAATTAAGCGTTCCATCAACATTAACTTCATCAAATAAAAGCGGATTCTTAACAGAAACGGACACATCCACCAGAGCAGCCTCATGAAAGACCGCGTCAACACCTTCAACAACCGTATTAACAAGACCAAAATCCCTAACATCCCCCCTTACCAAATGAAACTCCTTCGCATCTTCATGATAGGAAACATTCTCCATTCGCCCAGCTGAAAAATCATCCAAAACCAAAACTTCAAACCCTTCACTCAACAACCTATCCACAAGATGACTACCAATGAAACCTGCTCCACCAGTCACAAGAACCTTAGAAAACTTCTTCATCTTATCAACAAGCCTTGATTGCTATTCCTCAATTATCAAGCCTATTACCAACAACTCCTTTTAAAACGAGGTTCCCTCAGTTGTCGTCGTCAATTCACAGAATTATTGCCCGACGACAACTAAACGCTAAAAAATAGCCCTTAGTCACACTTTTCCTATGCACATGCATGCTTACAGGTTTTCTGCAAAAATTCTCCTCAGAATAGAAAACCCATGGCGAAGTTTTAGTTTCTTTTCTCCAAGTCTCTTCCTATAATAAATAGGTATCTCAGATATGGTGAAGCCCTTCTTTTCCACGAAATGGTTAAGCTCAACCTCAACATCAAATCATTTAGATTTAGGCTTCCACCCCTTGACAATTTCCCAACGTACAACTCTCAATCCTGTTAGCGGGTCACGTAACTCAACCCCATTCAAAAGGTTATGAATAGAAGCCAAAGCCCTATTCCCAAGATAAAATAGGTCATGCATAGCCTCCAAGTGAAAATGACTGTTAAACCTGTTCCCACAAACCATCCCAACATCAGGATGCGCGCGCTTCCACCCTGCTATAGAATATTCTGAACTCTATTCGGATGAGAAACTAACTTAGAGATTCGGCCATAATTCTCTTTAGAATAGTCAAACCATGTCTAAGCCTAAGCTTTTTCTCTCCAAGTCTAGGCCGATACTCTATAGGTATTTCCACAATGGTGAAGCCTTTTCTCTCGACCTGATGGTTGACTTCAACCTCAATGTCAAAACCTCTAGACTTAGGCTTCCAACCTCTCAATATCTCCCAACGCACAACCCTCAAACCCGTCAACGGGTCATCGAGTTCTACTCCATTCAAAAAGTTATGCGCGAAAGCAAGCAGCCTATTCCCAAAATAGAGTATGTCATGTAGCCTTCCCAGATTCAGTTCATCCTTAAAGCGGTTCCCACACACCATACCCACACTTGGATTCTCTTCCAAAATCCTGATCATCTCAGGCAAATATCCTGAGGGGTAAGTGAAGTCAGCATCGATGAAAGCCACATACTTAACACCGCCATTCACGTGCATAATTGCTTGTCCGATGGCATTTCCTTTCCCCCTTCCCCTTTGAACCAACACCTCGGCTCCCATTACCCTCGCAATCTCCACTGTCTTATCCGTGCTGTTGCCATCTACAACCAGAAGGGTAGGCCTATCTAACGTATTCTTCAGCTCAGACAAAGTCTGCCCTATGCCTTCCTCTTCGTTCAGAGCAGCAACCAGCACCAAAACGCGGGAGCAATCCACGAAGTCTTCTCCTCTCAGTTGAATCTAAAACTGGTATCGCCGAATTTAAACCATGCTAGAACAAACTTCTAGAACAATAAACCAAATGTCAAACAGAAGCCGTCATGTTAAGCCAACAGCTGACGAAACGATTATGAAAACTGAACCCATCCGACGCCGGATCGTAAATCCAAAGTTCCATGAAAAGCTGATAAAAATAACCGCTATTTACCGCATCCCACGAAACAGACTTCCCAACAATAAACGGAACCCCATTTATCGTAAGACTCCCAACAGTAGATTGGCCACCAGAAAAAGACACGTTGGAAAACGAAAAGGCCAAAGGAACGTCGCTGTTTCCGCCGTCCTCAAGGAACACATGATACTCATACAAAGGCGCAAGAACACTCGGCGCCCCAGTTGTCACGTTAGGCAAAGGCTCAGTCTCGTTCCTAAACTTCACATACACAACATAATAGGTCGAAGAACCCATATGATTACCAACACCAACATAAACCAAATAACTCACGCCAGCAGTAACGTTGAACGGATAGTCCTCAGCCATATGCCCAGGACCCAAAACCCAAACCTCAAACCCCTCAGCCAACAACCTATCAACAAGATGACTACCAATAAAACCAGCCCCACCACTCACCAAGACCTTAGAAAACCCGCCCATCTTGACACCTATAACTTTCAAAAACTATGAAGCAAGAAGATTGATATGCATTCACTCAAACGTCTTAACAGCTCAAAAATCATGTCTGATTCACAACTTCCAATTCAGATTAGGGATCAACTGAGGGCCTCAGCCAAAATCCTCCTCAAAATAACAAAACCATGCTTCAAGCCAAGCTTTTTCTCTCCAAACCTAGGGCTATACTCTGATGGTATCTCAACTATCCGGTAGCCCCTCTTAGCCACATAGAAATTCAATTCAGCCTCTATGTCAAACTCTTAGACTTAGGCTTCCAAGCCTTCAACAGGCTCCATCGGACAACCCTCAAACCGCTTAGGGGATCATCCGCGCGTGCCCACTTGCTAAAGCTGAGCCCCCTCAACGCGCGCTAAAGGCTCTGTTAGATTTTTCTCATTGCTTTATTGATAACTTGGTCGCTTATCCTGAAGCCTGCTTCCTTCAACTTTTCTAAACATTTCAGAAGCTGGCTCTTATCTATGAGTTTGGCGTCATACATCAATCTTAACACCCTTAATGTTCCAATAACGTTCAATCCCATGGACTTTGCCCTTGCGCGGGCCAGCCTGTCATCTATCACTACATAGTCGGCTTTCTCTTCAACAGTTAAAGTTATTGTTTCCGCTTCGCCTAACGCAAGGGGATCCAGCAAGGCGTTAACGAGCAGACGATTCTTAACATCCTTCATCGTTATTATGCCCTCTTCCACAGCCTCCAGCAAATCGTGCTCACCTATCAAACCCAGCCCTCTAACACAAATCTCATCATATACGGCTCTAGGGATTAAAATCTCCGTGAAAACGTTTTTCAATTTGTGGAGGTATCCTAATGTGCTTAAAGCTATTATAACGGATGAATCTAAAACAGCCTTACTCAAACTTAAGCTCCCTAAGAGCTTCCTCGTCAGTGTACGAGTAAGCGGGGATGCCTCTCTTCCTCAGTTCGAGGAGGAATTCTTGGATGGGTATCTCAGCTATTTCAGCAGCCTTTCCGATACTAACTGAACCCCTTGAGAAAGCCTCTACTGCTGCAGCTACTTTAACGTCCCTTTCAGACACGGACTCGGGAACTTTAACTTGCACCACCTTCATACATTTCCTCATTTAGTGTTCTGCTTTGATGTCTTATTAACTTAACCCTTTTGGTTTCAGCGCGCGTAACAACCCTAACAAAACATCCTCTACCCATCAAACAATCCACTAAATGAGAACCAATAAACCCCGCACCACCAGCCACCAAAACCTTCGAGCACCCCTCCATCTGCACACCACCTATTACAATGCAAAACTTCTCAGCACGCGCTAAACCAGCCCATCACATCGTACAGGTCAACACTCATATTTGGATCATATACTAAACCCCGAGGGTAGGCTATGCGCACACACGCAAAGAACCCCGACAAATCAGCAAGTGCTATTACAAATTTTTCTAATTCCTTAATTAAAAGGCGGGCAACAACACTAAACACCCGTCATGTTCAACCAAACACCCACAAACCGATTAGAAAATTCGTCGTCAGCGTTTCGCAGGACAACAAAGACGCCCTTGTCAATAAACACGGCCAAAGGTTTATCTCCCGCAGAGAAACTTGTCTAGCTTTTCCTTTTTCGCATATTCAATTTTTATGGTTGCAGCCAATTTCTTCACCAAGAGAAAAGTAGAAAAATACACTGTTTCCACGAGTTCGGAGCTTCTTCACATGCCACATGTCATGTGTGCTTAATCTAAGCTTTTGGATGATAACCTTGCTTTTTAGCAATAATCTTTATCGGATGGGAAAACTTCGTTGTGTCTATCGGTGTTGGACCAAGCACTTCTAATCCGAGTATTTCTCCCTTCTTGCTTAAGTCTAGGATAACGTTGTCTGAGATCGGCTCGCTTTCTGCTACCTTTCCCCTTTTCAGCCGAATGTATAATGCATCGCAGCCGACGTCATACTCTAGTGAAACCAAGTCTTTTTAACCTCCTTTCATAGCGCGGTAAGCGTTGCCTTTCTATACAGCTTTCCGTTTACGTCTCTCTGAAAAGTGTAACACTGTTAGTCCAATTATCTTTCCGTTCCTATATCGGATAATCACATCATTGTCAGTTAATTCCGAGTCGTCGGCTAGCGAGTCTAGGCTAAATAATATGTACAGCACATCGGCTTTTTCATCATATTCCACGTCGACCGCTTCGGTGCTAAGGGCCACTATCTCGCTTTTTGCCATATTATTAGTCTCCTCCTCAATAACTTATGTGCTTTGGAGGTTAAAAACGCTGTGATAATAAGCTCTTTATCTTCACGATACACCACGATCATGTCTTTGGGTCCTATGGATGTTTCGGTATAATGCTTTATAGCCAATAATTCACGCTTACGACCTTTAATTATATAATCGGGTCTTTCAACAGTTTCTAGAATCATATGTTCGCAACCTCTAAGCTCACCGTGTTTGCGAACCATCCTCTCTAGCACGTCAGAGTAAAGTTTGACTTCAGCGCAATGTATCGTCCTTGCAATTCTGAAGGATAAAATAACCATCTCCTCCACATAGGAACCACCGTTACTGTTATCCGATTTGAGTTGATAGAGAGTTAAGTGTTTTGCATCAAAAAAGGTAAATTTGTTTTCTAATGTCGGTTAAGCATTCGAAAATTTTTGCTGATTTCAACAAGTGTAAAAGCGTTCCGCAGATGTTTTGATATGAAGTTGCCGCTCGCGAGGAGGCCTGTTTTTGAAAGAGGACATAAAGGATAACCGCGAAGCAATAAACCCTTGACACGACCAAAAACCAACTTGAACACCATTCGCGAATACTTATGCCCTGTCTATAGATTGCAAAAGCTCTCGACAACTCAGCCTAACCGCTTCTTCACTGTTAAACCTCGGCCTCCACCCAACACTCAACAACTTATCGACAGAAAGCAACATCGTCTTCACGTCTCCCCTCCATCCACGACCCCCATCAACCCCACCAGTAAACCTAAACTCCAAATCCTCCAATCCTATCTCCTCGCCAACGATTTCAGCGATACGCTTAACATCAACCTTATCCAAAGAACCAACATTATAAATCTCCAAAGCTTTTTTCTCATCAAGAAAATGTCTCAACGCAATAAAAACCGCGTCAACACAATCCTCAATGTGCAGATATGATTTGCTCTGATTTCCGTCACCCAAAATCTCAAGCTCCCTCGGATTCTCCTGAACCTTACGAACAAAATCCACAATCACACCATGACTGGACCTACCACCAACAACATTAGCCAAGCGAAAAATCAAACCCCTAACACCAAAAGTGTGACAGTAGGAGCTAATCAGAGATTCACAACCAAGCTTCGAAGCCCCATAAACAGAAATCGGCAAAAGCGGACCATAATCCTCACAAGTAGGAAACACCACAGGCTCACCATAAACCGTTGAAGAAGAAAAGAAAACAATCAACCCTGCAGTCTCACTCTTCCGCATGCTTTCTAAAACATTAAAAGTTGTCAGCAAATTCTCACGAAAATGAATCGAAGGATCAACCTCAGCCACACGAACCTCAGGGTTAGCAGCCAAATGAAAAGCAACCTCAACACCCTCAACAGCTTTCTCAGCCACACTCAAATCCTTCAAATCCCCACGAACAAACTCAAAACGAGAATCACCCAACCAACCCTTAACATTATCCAAACCACCGCCACTAAGGTTATCAATAACCCTAACAGAACATCCCATCCGCATCAAACGATCCACCAAATGAGAACCAACAAACCCCGCACCACCAGTAACAAGAACACTCGAAAACCTTTTCACGCCAACACCCCCGTAACTCTTTATTTGTAAGTTTCGAAAAAATCTAAACAGTCACATCAGCATAGGCTATACCAGCCCATCACATTTTACACGATCAACACTCATATTTGGATTCTATATTAAACCCCGGAGGTAGGCTATGCGCACACACATGCAAAGAAGCCCGACAAACCAGCAAGTGCTATTGCAAACAACGTTTTTCAAGAAAAAATCCTCGCACAAAAAGGCGGCTCGCGCATGGTTGTGCGCCGTTTAGGAACACTATTAGAAACCTAGTTAATAGACTCTCTGAATCAATCCGTCAAAGCCTGAGTCGAAGCTCATGATTTGTTTGATGCGGTTTTTTTCCATGAGAGCTAATGATGCGCAGTCGGTGAAACTTAGGGGTTTATCCTTGAAGGTTTTGAATTTTTGCCATGACACATCAAAGGCGTCTTTTGCTGTCCAAAGCTTTGTGATTCTTGGTGATTCAATGATGTATTTGCCAATGTCTACAGCTAAGTCGTGTCTTCTCGTCCTCACAAGGGCCGTGGTTACTGCTTCGTCTATTACATAGTCAGATGTATACACCCTGCCAAATTCGCCTTTCAACGCCTTCTTTATTAGCTGTTTGCTTCTTATGTGCAGTTCGTCATCAGCGTTTCGTAAAGCAACAAAAACGCCCGTGTCAATGAAAACGGCCAAAGGCCTATCTCCCATAAAGGAATTCGTCTATCCTCTTTGAGGAGTCTTTTATTCCCCAGTGCACGGGATTTTCAAGGGCTTTCCACGCGGGATCCTCTTCTATAGGAGGCAACTCTTTCAGTCTTTTGATGATATCCTCTTCGTTTTCGAGGGCGTAGTCCACTATTAAGCCAACTACCTCTTGAAGGGTTATTTTCACGCCTTGTCGGAGTAGTAAGGAGGCGAGAAACTTGTCTAGCTTTTCCTTTTTCGCATGTTCAATTTTTATGGTTGCAGTCAATTTCTTCACCAAGAGAAAAGTAGAAAAATATACTTAAATACGTTTCTACAATGCTGACCCTAATACACAAAGAATGTTAAAAACAACGTTTTTTCAGAAAAATTCCTCGCATAAAAAGGCGGGCAACAAAACTAAACACCAGTCATGTTCAACCAAAACCCACAAACCCATTGCTGCGATACTTCTCAGTCATGCTATCACCAAAGTGTAACTAAAGCATTGGCTTAAATAAATCGAGCGCGCGCTCGCAGTTTCAAACCAGCGGGTTTGAGACTTTGAGAAAGCTATAGGTTTTGAAGTCGTCAATGTTCTCCGTATAAATCATTTCTACATTGTTTTCTTTCGCCGTAACAGCTAACACACAATCAAAAATTCCACCCTTAGACAACTTCAATTCTCTAGCAAGCCTGAAAACTTCCTTTGGCGCCATCACTGTTGGATTCAGTTTTTCAATTTCGTGACATTCCCAAAGGTCTAGACATATGTCCACAGCATCATCAACCGAAATGGGATACTCAACCCTTTTACGGTTTGTAACCACCGTAAAAAATTCATATAGTATCTGTGGAGCAATACAAGCCTCAATTTCCCCACTCACAGCCTTTCTAACAACATCACTTGCCTTTTTCTGATATGGAGACGCCTGGTTATATGAATGCACAAGAATATTCGTATCAAGTAATATCTTCATAGATCTCTTCCCTCGTGATTCGCCCCATTAACTTCCCAAGATTCGGCGGATTATCCAACCTCTCAAGAACCCTCTTACCCGCATCGCTTCCACGTACCACAACCAGCCGCGCCACACCTCTACTCAATACCTCAATGTACAACTTATCACCATCAACCAAACCCAACTTCTCTTGCACCTCACGAGGAAGATACACCTTATCTTTATAATAAGTAGTTTCAGCCAATTCAACCACAACATTACCCAACCAATTGGGTAATATAAACCTTACGTGCACACATACATGAAAGCCTTAAACATTTATGAAAGAAACAGCAACCCCCTAAACACTAGTCATGTTCAACCATAAGCCAACAAAACGATTATGAAATTCAAAAGCACGGGATTCAACATTGTAAATCCAAAGCTCCATGAAAAGCTGATAATAGTAACCATTATTTTCAACATCCCATGAAGCCGACTTATCAACATTAAAAGTCACACCGTTTATCATCAAACTCCCAACTAAACATCTGTCCCCGAAAAAGGAAACATTGGAAAATGAAAACCTTAACGGAGCCTCCCAACTCTTGCCATCCTCAACGAAAAGGCGAAACTCAAACAATGGCGGAAGCGGGCTGGTCGTCCCAGCAGTGGCATTAGGCAAAGACTCACTCTGATTCCTAAACTTAACATAAACAACATAATATGCGGAGCAACCCATATGGTTGCCAACACCCACATAAACCAAATAATTCACATCAGCCCCAACATTAAAAGGATAATCCTCAGCCATATGCCCCGGACCCAAAACCCAAAGCTCAGAAAACTTTTCCCCGCTTGGCAAATGCAAAACCAAACCCAGCGTTGGAGAAGCAAACAGCAAAACGCCTATCAAGCCCACAGAGGCGAAAACAGTCCTGTAATCTTCAAGCTTCAACATCAGACGCAACCTCAAGCTTCATCCTCAACAACTTCTTGGCATAAGCACGCTTAAACCAACCCCAAACGAAAAACATCGCTACGAGAAAAACTGCGGAGCCCATCGCAGTAACGGTCAAATCCTGCCAAAAAGCAATCTGCGCCCCAGCCAAAACCTCACCCTTCAAGGTTATAGCCTCGTCCATCACGCCATCCGCCAAAACTGAACACTGTTCAGCCTTACTAACAGCCTCGCTGAAACTCCCAATTTTATCGGCGATTTCAGCCTCTGCCAAAAGCTCTCCAGCCTCATTCAGCCTGGCTATCAAACCCGAAACATTTGCACCGACGCTTTCAGCCTCCAAAACAGCCTCAAAAGCCACATGCAGCTTACTCTCTGCTTCCTCAATCAATGAAGCCTCATTGCTTCCCTTGACAAAAAACAGGCGACTAGGTAAGCTTAAAGAAAACGCCATTAAAACCAACAAGAACAAAGTGGCCGCCTTTACAAAATGCCTATACAAGCTCTTCACTTTAACTTCCTCCTTGCAATATTGGACTTAGAGTCAACATCCCCAGCCAAGGCACACATTCTCTCCAAAACCTCCATTTCAAACCTCATATTCTCAAGCTCCCTCTGAAGCTTAGAATATTTACCAGAAAACCCAGCATACCTTTCTAGAAATAGCTGACCCTTTTCTGTAACCTCATAACCGTCATTGTTGAAACGTATGAAACCAACGTTGATGGTCTCCATCAAATACTTCTCCAAAAGCTTATGGCTCAGATTTGCAACATACATTATCCTAGTCTTCTTTGCCCCATTCTTAGCGACATCTAAAATGTCCGCTATGATCTCAAACCTACGCCTATACTTCACCATCTAAAAACCAACCAAACACTAAAAGTCAAAACTTGAGATCAGAAACTCATTCTTTATGAAGCCAGCCCCTACCGCCCTTCTTCAACTGCTGCCTCTTACCGTTACGCTTGGGCTGGCCTTCATTAAACATCTTAGCCCTCGAATGACGAAGCTTCCCCAACTCTGTCCGAATAAATTTACCCCATCCACCAACGGCAGGGTCAGGAGCATAAATGCAACCCTGAGA
>Ga0315280_10002162_pt1 | contig 32200 bp, 27 predicted proteins | sample YL17G06_40_MG_FD_203697 | JGI IMG/M metagenome (GOLD analysis project Ga0315280, IMG submission 203697) | Sediment microbial communities from Yellowstone Lake, YNP, Wyoming, USA - YL17G06_40 | ecosystem: Environmental > Aquatic > Freshwater > Lake > Sediment | place: USA: Wyoming | collected... | reverse complement strand
ATTATGAAAAAGTGAAGGTAAGCATTTCATCTTCATATAAGCTTCTTCATCCAATGCACACGGTGCTTGTTTCCTGTGTAGGAAAAAGGGGAAGGCCAAACATTATAACTTTGGCATGGGCGATGCCAACATCCATAAATCCGCCGTTGGTTGCAGTAAGCATCGCTCCCAGAAGGCACTCACACCTCCTTATTGAAAAAACAAAAGAATTCGTTGTCAATATTCCAACAATGGACATATTAAACGAAACTTTATTCTGCGGTAGAAAAAGCGGCAAATATTATGACAAGTTTAAAGAAACGGGTTTGACAGCATCACGTTCCAGAAAGGTGAAACCGCCAATAATAAAAGAATGCGTAGCCCACTTAGAATGCAAACTCCATAGTCAATTCACAACAGGAGACCACACAATCTTCGTTGGCGAAATAGTTGAAGCCTACGCGGACAAAGAAGCCTTTACAGATAAATACAATTTAAAAAACGCAAGGATGATTTTTCACTTAGGCGGAAATGACTTTGCAACCCTTGCAACTAGAGTTTTCAAACCAAAACTCCAAGCGTTGCAAAAACAGTAAGCAGTTTTTTCCGGAGATATAAAGGTGTCAAACAACCCACAAATCAAAGAAAGCAATTTTATCTGCAACTTCAACCCCAAATGCCGCATGCCTAAACCAAGTCATTTTAACCAAGTGTTCGACTTCATCATTAAACCTTTTAAATCATAACATTATTAGCGTTAATAAAAAACAAAGTGTGACATTGATGAGTCATTATGATGAGGAATCCCTGGAAAAGTTTCGGCTGTCTGGCAAAATTCTCCGAGAGACACGTGAAGAAATAAAAAATTTTGTTCGCGAAGACATGTCAATAATTGATGTCTGCGAAAAAGCAGAAACGCTTATACGTGAAAAAGGTGGAAAGCCCGCGTTTCCATGCAACGTTTCGATAAATGAGATAGCGGCACATTACACGTCTCCACCAAAGGACAATAGAAGAATCCCCAAAAAAGCCATAGTTAAAGTAGACATCGGAGTCCACGTGGACGGCTATTTAACCGACACAGCCGTAACCATATGCTTTAACCAAGAATACAAAAGCCTCGTAGAAACAGCAGAACAAGCCTTGAAAACAGCCATAAACAACATCCATCCCGAAATCTCCACATCAAAACTAGGAGCAACTATCGAAAAAACAATAAAATCTCGCGGCTTCAAACCAATTTCAAACTTAACCGGGCATCAAGTTGGACGATATCTTGTGCACGCTGGCACTTCCATACCCAATATCTCACAAATATCTTTTTCAAAAATTAAGCTCGGCGAAGTCTACGCCATTGAGCCTTTCGTGACTGTTCCCGACGCTGTGGGCCGTGTTGAAAACGGTGAGGAAGTCACGATTTTCCGTTTTCTCAAGCCTAAGTCGTTAAAGAATCCGTATGCAAAACAACTTTCACGGTATGTTGAGGAAAACTTTAGAACCCTGCCTTTTGCTGAACGATGGTTGCAAGGCGTAGTGCCAAATGAGCATTACCGAGAAGCGTTTCAGGAGCTACTATCGTCTAAGACTCTTATGAGCTATCCTATATTCGTTGAAGTGAGCAGAAAACCAGTTGCTCAGGCGGAACATACGGTTTTGATAGTTGGAGATGGATGCGTTGTTCTAACTTAGAAACGAAATTTTTCTTTTCCTTTTTCTTTAACTTCTCTGTAAATCGCCGTTATCAACATCTTCTCGTTGCATTTCTGGCAAGGCCCAATTTCTTTGAAGACGTAATCGCCACGTTGGAACTCTCTAACGCTTTTGAAGCCACATTTCCTACATTCAACAGTGGTTGTTATTGGCGGAGTTTCAATTCTTAAACTTGATATTCGTCTTCTTGTTTGAAACAGCACATAAGTGGATAGGGCTACGCCTAAGAACCCTATTAGTAATAGGTATCCTGCAACAACTTGGTTCTCATAGGTAAAAGCGTTGACGGCCAGTATTAGGGCAGTCAGTGACAATGCTAGAACTATAAATATTATCATTAACACGAATGACGAAATCCTAGTTGTTGTATTAGGTGGTGTCTTACTCATTTTACTCATCCTCCTACTGTCCAATACCAATGGAATTGCCTACTCCAACAATTATCACTTTGTCTCCTTCCTTGGTTCTTTCTAGTATAACCTGCTTTACTCTTTCTATAGCCTTATCAATGGCGTCAAAAATTTCTTTGCGCATTGGTGAAACATTGTCACCAATATCCTCCTTTATTATTACAGAGTTTATTGGAATGCGATATTTTAGAATGGACTCCTCAATCTTAAACTGGTCAACTCCAGGCCCGCCTATGGCTGCACCGACTCCTTCGGCAACTTCGCCAACTTCTTCGCCTTCGAGTTTCATAGCAGCATCAATCATGACTATTGTGGCAATCTTACCTTCATTTTCGTCTATAATTGTCTTGACAGCGTCTCCAGTTTTGCCTACATTTCCTCCTGGTCCTTCAGCCTTTATCACATACGCTGTACGTCCTTCTATTGGTACGGACGCAACAACATTGTCTTTAGGTACTTTTCTTATTTCATATCCATGCATGATTTTTGCGGCTACTAATGCGCCTGCCCCGTCGCCTATTGGTTGACCGTATGCGAATGCCTTTAATGCGCTGGCATATGCTTCTGCTTCTCGCATAATAAGTGGCAGTATCATTTGTATCTGCATTATAACATAAAGGCTTAGTGTTTTCTTGCCGAGCAAATAAAAGTGTCTTATCACCTTGTAAATGTAGTTTAGCGTCGAGGCCACTTCAAGTGTGTTTTCCAAATTGTTTGTTTGAGTTTCATCTGCCGATGGCGCCATCAGCTTCACTTCATCTTTAAATCGTACGTCTCTAACGTCAAGAATGTGCTCAAGTTTCCAAACTACGCCCGCTGGGTCGAGGCTTTGTGGCGGTATTGTAAAATATTCTAAAAATCTGTCAACCCTAGCTGTAGGATCTGTTTGTGGCTTTCCAATCTCTTTAATTGTTTCAATTGTAATTTTTCGCCCTTCATCCTTCATGTATTTCAATTTATAAAGTGAACCTTCAACTTCCCTAATCATGACATACATTTGAATCCTTTGCCCATAAAACATGAAAACAAAGAAGAAGGCGTAGAAGATTACAGTTAGAATCCACGAGTATTCTCCCAACGGTTCCTGCGCAATTTGGTTCTGTAAAGTTGCCATTACCGCTATCATGTTCACTCACTTGCCTTTCGGAAAACTATCAAACGCTTAGTTATAAGTTTTAGGTAATTCTCCTCCAAATTATCATATTAATTTTAAGTGGGGCTACCAGCTTTCCCGGGTTCGCGTAGCCGAAGACCACACTACAACCGGAAACGGAGCGCAGTTTAACTTCTGAGTTCGGAATGGGATCAGGTGGGTCCCGCACCCTGTGGCCGGCAAACCCCAAAATACACGTTAAGTCTCTATTCATTAACCTTTCGTTTTCGTAGATGAGTCAGTCTTATTCTTTGAGTATGGCTTCCCATATGCCGAATCCGCCCACTGTTTCGGGACGTTCAACAGGGTTATACCATTTTTTCTTTGTGCCAATTTTTGCCCGCATTTTCCATGCAAAGGATTTTGGCTCTTCATCTATTCTTCTTAAAATGGCTTCGGTCTTTCGAGTTATTTCTTCTCTATCCTTCTTTTCAATTTTTTTAGGGTCAATTTCGACTTCTGGACCTAGTTTATCTATTTCGGAAAGGAATTTTCCGAGTTTTTTGAGGTTCATTGTGGCCGTGTACCAGAATCCCCAGTCTTGTGAAAGGATTTTTGCTACGTATGAAGCATCTATTCCTTCTTTTTCGCTTTTTTCTTTGATGTCGTGGGCTTTTAATAGAAGTAGGCAGTCTTTTAGGTCTTTTACGCTGAAGGCTTCCCACATTTGTATTTTTTCAAGCAGCATGTCCGTTACTGTGATTGTTGGATAATCTAGTTCGAGTCTTCCTTTGAAATCGATTGGGTGATTAGCAACTAGCAACTTGTCAAAGAACACGTCAACGTAAAACCAGCCTTTCGGATGATAATATATTTGCCTTTCAGATGCTGCTGAGGAAAGGGTTGCCCTTCTTTTAGCGTAGCCCATTTTGTTGAATAGTTCTTTAATTTTTTCTCTTTGATTGCGGTAGGAAACGTAGTCTATGTCGCTGTATTCTTGACCTTCAATAACGCTTGTTCCTGTTCTGCCCAATTTCTGTGCGAATTCTCTATGTTCTTGACAGTGCAATGCTATGCTCAGTCCGCCCAACATTCTTAGGACTATGCCTTCACGCTTGGCTTTTTCAACAATTTCTTGGGATTCACGAAGAAAGATTTCTGTCGGAACTATACCCTTCCATTCTTCAGGCAGTTCTCGTTTGATTTCCTTTTCTAAAAGCCAAGCCATTTCTTGTTCCTTAACCTTCTATTCTCTGAAGTTTAGTGATTTGGTTGCCTTTGAATTCTATTAGGAAAGCCCTTATGATTCCTTCAGCGTATTCGCTTCCAGGGTTGACGCAGCATGTTCTGCCAATTTTCATCGAACCAGACGCTTCATGTATGTGTCCGTGAAGTCCTAGGAAAGGCTGGTATTTTTCAATCATTTTCTTAACGGCCTTTGAGCCAACTGGAACCATCACCACGCTTCCGCCTTGAATAACAGGGTTTAAGTCCTTGTCCAAGAGTGGCGCCTCGTCGAGTTTTGTCTGATATGGTGGAGCATGAAAGTTGAATATTGCCGTTTCCATGTTTTTTAATCGCGAAATATAACTTTCCAGTCTTTCCTCAAGCTTGTCTTCTTCCTCTTCACGGGTTGTTTTCCAAGGACTCGGATTTACCCAACCGCAGCTGACCATTTCATGAGAATCATCAACTTCTATTACTTTGCCCTCTCCGTTGATTACGTCTTTGTGGTTGCTGATTATGTCGTCCACCGGAAATCTGTCGTCATTTCCTGGACAAACAACCACTCTAGTTTCGCTTGGAACTTTTTGCGGGATCAAGTCAAGCCAGCTTTTGATTGTTGATAACATGACTTCGTGGAAAACTACATCGACTTTTTTGGGACTTTTTGTCATTTCTTCATATTGGCTTTCGTTGGTTAAGTATGGGTAATAGCCTATTCCTCTTATGTCCTTAAACGCATTCTCCAGACCGCCGGAATCTACCGTGTACGTTTTTTTCAGATGATAGTAAGTGTATTTTCCATCTTTCCCCTCAACGACGGGCACTATCATTTTTCCCGTTAGGTCCCCGCCGCAGATAGCCACATTAACTTTAAGCATTGCTGAAGCGTTTAGAAATTTTCTCCAAGTTCCTTCAGACCCATGCATGTCCGTGGCAAACAAAATTCTTGTTAGAGTCTCTTTTTTTCTTCGCAGAAATGCCAATCAAATCATTCCTAATTTGATATTCCTATATTTTATCATGTTTTTGGGCTATTTAAGTTTAAAGATTATGGAAAGTTTTAAATTTGCATAGAGATAAAACTGAAGGTTTGGATGGTTAGAAAATATGGCTTCGAGTAAACCTGGATTGTTCGCTAGAGAAGCTACTGGACTAGTCAGAGAAATCGGCTTTACTTTAGGTGTAATCATAATCCTCAGCCACGTCATCGGCTTAGGCTGGCAAAAAAGAGCATTTCAGTTCACAGGAGCAAAGCCTATGCCAACGGACGTTATGCCCCTTGGACTTCCCGCAATTTTCTGGGCCTTCCTAGTTTGCGGCGTAATCGTGCTCATCACAGGTTACGCAGCAGGCTATGTTGCAGCCGCCATGCCACGATCTGGTGGTGGGTACGTCACAATCTCAAGAGTAATTCATCCAGTAGTAGGCTATATGTCTGGTTGGCTGATGTTCCTCGCTGAAGCATTTTCGTTTGGGTTAATAGGTGTGGCAGTCTTTGAAGGAATAGGCATCTTCTTCAACATTGCTTTGGCACCATCGACTATAGGGGCGTGGGTTAGTGACCCAGCGGTGCTATGCCTTGGTGGAATCGTGATTGTCTGGATATTCGCAGTTCTTGCATTATTAGGAACAAAAATGTATGGCAGACTCATGCAAGCAATGTTCTACATTCCAGCAATAATCACAGTTGTGTTCTTTGCACTGTGGATTGGGGGCATAATGAACCCTGAAGCGCTCAAAACTGGTGTAAATATAGCTATGAGCAATTCAACCACGGCAGTGTATCCTCAAACAATTATGCAGACGGCCGTTGACACAGGAATGACAAATCCCGCTAATGTCGCAGGATTCTTCGACGCCTTCACTTTTGCTATTGGTGGTGCATTCTGGGCTTACATGGGATGGTACGCAACAACTTTCTTGGCTGGAGAAGTTAAAGAGGCAAACAAGAAGCTTCCAATGGTGCTTTTGACTGCAGGACTCATTGTGATGATAGTTTACTTATTGTCCTCATCACTTTCTGCAATAGCCGCCATGAACGTACCTATAAACGCCGCTGGAGACACATACATTACGGACGCTGCTGGACATCAGTGGAGTTTCTTCCAAGCGTATTCTTGGCTAAGTTTTCCACCGAGTGCAATTGGAGATAGCGCAGCCTTCAAGGCAGCTATGAGTGCCATTCCTAATTTCCAAACAGCTTGGAGCACAGGGATTGCTTCTTTAATTGCTAGGGGACTGGGTTTGGATTGGCTATCACTCTTGGTGGCTATAGGCGCCGTGTTCTGGGTTGCCAACGATATTCCTCCATTCCTTCTTGTCGCTTCTAGAACATTCTTCGCAATGTCATTTGACAGGATGATGCCTGAAAAATTTGCCTACGTCAGTGAACGATGGCATGCACCAGTCTGGTCAATCATCATTACTGCAGTTGCTGCTATTCCAGCATGTTTCGCCGAGTCAACGTTTCTTGGTTTAGATAAATACTTAGGGTTTGCAGGTGTAGTTGGAACAGACATATTCGATGCGTTCTTCCTTACAATGTTCTGCGTATCTTGCATGTTGCTTCCATTAGAAAGAAAAGAAATCTACGATAGAGCAGCTGTTAAACATTCGGTAGGCTTCGTTGTAACGCTGGGCTTCTTGGCAACTATTGGAGCAGGATTCTGCTTGCTCGTGTTCATAAAAGAGTCACCATGGATTTTCTCGCCTATAACTACTGGGGCAAAAACTGCGGACATATCAAGCTCAATTGGCTTCTTCGTGTGCATCCTAGTTGGGCTATTGCTATACATATACTACATGGCTAAGAACGCAACAAAAGGCGTTGACATGCGTACTTTATACATAAGCATCCCACCAGAATAGCCTTAATATTCTCTCCCCTTTTTATTTTTTGAAGACATTAAAAATGATGGTGTATTAAGTGTATGAACTAGACCTTATAACTGACATGTTGGAGGAGCAACTGGTTAAGGGAAACCTAAGATGGATAGGCAACTTCAACGAAATCTACAAAGACTATGCAATAGGTGATGTTGCTTTTCCAATTTATGCTTCTGGACAGCTGCAAGAAAAAGGCTTCTTCCTCTCTAGAATATTCTCCGCGCTTGTAACTCCAAAATACAAAATACGTCTTCTCCTCTATACAGTCCAAGAAGTCAACCCTAAACTCTTAAGAAAGATAATTCTCGCATGCAAGAACAAGTTTGGTCCAGACGATTGGATTCTTTTGTGCTTAGTTCAAAAACAACCATTTGAAAAATCTGCAAAAGATTCCATCACAAACACAGCTGATAAAACAGTGGGAATAACCGCCTACAGTCTTACATCAAAAGAAACAGTTGTCTCCAACAACGTCCTCGGAAAAGGTCTTGCAAAGCAGCTTAAGTTGACTGAACCAAAATTCGAAGCCTTTGACCTAATCAACTTTTTGAAAAGCTTCACTATAGTGTTTTCGTTAGGCACTTTAATGCTAATCACCTTCGCCATTGTAGGAATGATAATACAACCAAACCAAATGCTTTTAGCTCTTCTACTTATGTTTGCTTTTTCCCTCATAATAGGCCAACGCATCTACAAGGCACGCTACCACACGATACTATCACTGAACAGCAGAGGCTTCGAAATTCGAGAAGGCCAAAAGGTAACAAAGGGTAAATGGTCCAATTACACAGACGTGACAATTTATATTACTCCAAAACTGGAAACATGTCTAAGACTGTATTCCAAAGAAGAAACCTTTGATCTACCACTATCAAGGGTAGGCATATCCAGAAAAGAAGCTTACAGCACAATCAAGCAGCTAATAGGGAAGAAATGAACGGCTACTCAATAGTCGGCGTTTCAACAGCAGTATTCCACCAAGGCTTATCCCATTTTTTGTCAACTGTTGGCAACTCTTTCAGTAGAGCACCAATTCTATCAGTCACCGTTGAAACTTCACCTTTGGATATCCATCTCCTAAGCGCATCTGATTTTTCTACCAAGTTTTTAAGGTTAAGCGTCACCGTCAAAGCAAGTTTTTTATCCTTTTCCAAAATTTTCCTCATTCTCTGCGAGTCTATCTTTTCTGCTCCTGCTCCAATTTCATGGTCCAAAAAGACGGCGCACACATCTTTCGTGTCTTTTTCTTCCATTCCGAGGATAATCTTGTCCTCTGCATAGTGGGGAAATGGCAAGATTCTGTAGTCTTGTTCGCACTGCTTAAGCTCTTCCATTCTTTCTTTTGACATATCAAGAATGAACTGGGCTTTCGAAATTAGCAAATGCTCTAAACCTATGGTACACAGATTTTCCCTAAACCGCTCAAAAACCTCCTTAACTTCAACCTTATGCCTCAAATCTATACAGTCGCAAAACAAGTCCAATACAGTTATTTTTGGAAGCCCATCTTCAGTTATGCCATTAATCGTAGTAAGCCTGTATCTTTCGCCGCTCCTCCACATATTAAAACGTCTATCATTAGCCGTTGCAAAAGACTTATACTGTGTCCCAAAGGCTTTATTCATGTTCAAGAGAAGCTTATAGAAATCCACTCCTTGCTTTTTAGGAACTATAAAATCCGTGTCCTTTATGGCTCTAGCCAATGATCCTCCAGAGTTTGCACTTTTGCAAAGAATTTTGACAGCTGCTCCGCCGAACAGTAGAGCCGGGATGGGTTCTTTGCTAACCCTCTTTTCAAATGCATGCGGATACAATTCATGAAGTTTAGGCGCGTTTACAGAAGCCCAAAGAGTAACCATGGCACTCCTCATAGGGAAATAATTTAAGTCGATGTAGGATGGCAAACCGAGGTTTTCCCTCAGTTCCTTGGCGTCTACATTCGACGTTAGAGGCAGTTCAATATCATAGGTGGTCCCATCTAAATCTTGGTACAGAATAAACCTATTAGGCAAATCAGCTGCAGACTCTTTTCCCGTTTTAAACAGCCCCTAAACAAATAGTCTCGTTATTCAACATCCATAAATACTTTAAGCATTTTCACAATAAAGACGTCACACGAAATAAATAAGCATTATTTCTCATCACGTAAAGAACAACGCATATATTTTATCCTTCACAGTTAATCTAATGCTCTAAAGAAGGGGCCGTAGTCTAGGCAGGTATGACGACGGGCTCCAGAAAGTAGCAAACGGGTTTGCGGACCATCGCTTTGGGATGACGAAGTTCTGGAGCGGTCAGGAGAAACCCGTAGGGACAGCCCAGCGCTGTTTCCGGGTAAAGGTCGTCGGTTCAAATCCGACCGGCCCCACCAAGGACCTTTTTCCCCAAAATAAGCCATTCTTGCGGGTTATGCAGAAAAATACTTAATCAAACCAGATTTGCCTACGGCTGGATTTGGGAATGTAAGGGATTTTTGTCTCGTTCTTGTGTAGTATAACTTGAATGTTATGCTGGCACTATTGCTTCGGCAATTCGGGTTTTTAGGTCGAGATATTTTTGTTCTATTTCGCCCTTCAGAAATCCTATCTCAGTATCAAGTCTTCTTTTGGATTCTGGGGCTAAGTCTTTTGATTTTGCTATGTCCTTGTCCATCTTATCTATCTCGCGCTCCACATCATGTCTGGCCTCTTCGGTTTTTCTCAGCAGGTCCGCCTTAGTTTTTTCGAGTTTTGCGAACTCGCTTCTTATGTCCTTTGTTTTGCTATTCATTTTCTCCCTTATTCTGTCCAGCTTTTCTTTGCATTCGCGCTCAGTAAGTGCTCCCATTGTTTTCTACCGCCTAGTCCATGATGTATTATATAGTAATACTTAATAAATTTTATTATCTGACAATTACTTTTTAGACATCTTGTCGCGCCACTTTTTCTTCGAAGCACAATTGTAAGATTTAAACGTGCGTTTAAACCCTTCCAGCCCCACCAAAATAGAGTGAGCTTCAAGACTTTGACGATGTAAACAGGAACTCGAATACATATTGCAAAAAATAACAGGTCAGAACCAGAATAGCCAAAAGCTAGAAAAATGGGGATTTGGAATATTATTACATTAGTTTACTATTTCTTCTTTCCGCCCTTTTTCTTCTTTCCTTTAGAAGATTTAGCCACAATTGCAACCTCAACTTAACAATTATTCTGTATTCCTATTTAAAATTTCCTAAGAATCCGTATTCTTGACGCTTCTTATCAGACTTGCATAAATGTGGTTTTGGACAGTAAATGAGGCGATTTTCAAGTCTGATCATATAGTGAATAAACACAGATATGATTGCTTTTTAAACTAAGCATTTTTCTCCGCGTTCGTAGAAGCTCCACGCCCCTGAGAGTTTAGGGAGACTTTGGGATAACCCGATCACCGTATTCCTAAATGCAATCCATGGGCTACTTTTTTCCCCAAGCAAAAGCTTGTAAAAGAGTGCCAAGAAAACGGCTGCATCTTCAAAAAATGTTTCGTGGAGAGGAGCTAGACAGTATTTACAGCCTGCGTTAGAAAAGGCTCTAACCATATCGATATGACCTGACTCGCATGCTGATAAAACTATTAGACTCGGAAATTCAGATTTCTTTCTGTTAGCCCACATTCCACTTAGGTCGCTAGAGTAGACTTTTCCTTTTCTCGGTGTCTTTAGATAGGTTCCTCGGGTTGGATGAAAATTTCCATGAGCAGATATATGGATGTAACGTTCTTCAGCATTTTCAAGCTCCTCAATAAGGCGATTTGAACCACTTATCATCTTAAGATTCGTTCGTTTTTCATATCCTAGAATGCGCATTAACTCCCACAGTAATAAACCCTCAGACATCTTTTCTTTGTTTTCCGACGCACACTCAAGTATAAGTAGCTTAATCCTTCTCATTGCTGTGTTTACCTTTCCCACTTTCCCGTTAAGGGCAAGTTAAAGTTGAAAAAACATCATTTGAAATGCACTTAAAAACTTACTGTAATCCCAATAGTTTCAGAGAGGCATTCTGCTTAACAATCAGATTATTCACAACATAAAAAAAGAGCAAATAAGATGGCACCACCAGAGGGAATTTCTAGACCTTTTTTGAACGGCATCTTGCAGAAAACATTCTCACTATACTCCAAGGATTGCGAAAGCAGCCATCAAAGCCAACGTGTCGCCAATGTCAGAAACTGCGAAATTTAAGAGTAATGGCTAAAACTCATGACATAAGAATTCCTAAAGAATCTCTGCTTGGAGGCTATTGATATCTAGAAGAGATTCGATTTCTAAAATGTGTTATACTCATGTTTGTATGATGGTCGACGTTGAACTGTAAAATTTAAACGTAAGTCTAAACCTATACGGCACCACCAAAACAAAATTCAGTATTATCATGACGTTCTGGATTAACTAGCGCGCGTTTTTGCGGGTGGTAAGAGAGGAAAATGGGAGGATAATTTCTTAGAACCTGCTTGTTTTCTTTGGGTTTTCTTGTACTCTAACTATGTCAGCAAGCTGTGGAGTTGATACTTCAAATAATATCGAATCTTTTTTTCCTACTATACTGTGCATAGTCTTTGGAAGAAGTGTTATGTCATCGCCCTCTTTCAGCGTAACTATTTTGTCGTTTAATATGATGTCCACTAAGCCTTTGAAACAGTAAATTGTCTCTTTCTTATCCTTATGATAATGCTGAGATGTACCCTTGTTTTCTTTTATGATCAAGATTTTTCCGCCATATTCTGCTTCTTCAGCTATCCAAAGTTCTTTGCCCCAATTCTTTAAAATCTCTTTCAAACATAGCCCTCAATCAAGTAATAATATAGTTAACGTATCTTAAAAACCTCGTAGGCAAAAAGGATTATTAGTGTTTTACTTATGCAGCTCGCGCGCTCAGCACTCAATTGTAAAATTTAAACGTAAGCTCAAATCTATCTGGCACTACCAAATATCAAGAATTCTGGGCGATCTGTGACATAACTTTTTTAAAGTCCATAAATTGTTTAATTCTTCGGTGCCATAAAATTGAGCTCAACTGTTGAAGCCATAGACGTTGTTAAGGTCTTCGGCGATATTCATGCACTAGATGGATTAAGCTTTAGCGTCAAGCCTACAGAAATCTTTGGACTTATTGGTCCAAATGGAGCTGGAAAAACAACCGCCCTACGTGTTGTTTCAACGTTACTATTGCCTACATCTGGCACTGTGAAAATTTTCGACTTAGACGTTGTTCAGGAAGCTGCTGAAGTCCGTAAGATCATAGCCTACCTCCCGGAGGAGGCTGGGACTTACCGAAACCTTTCCGGCTGGGAATATTTGGAGTTCATGGCTAAATTCAACACCAAAGACAAAAATGAAACTTGTGAAATGATTAAAGAAGCAGCTGAAATTACCGGTTTAGGTGAGCGTTTGAAGGATAAGACCAAAGCTTACAGTAAAGGAATGAAAAGAAGGCTTCTTGTTGCACGGGCATTGATGAATAAACCCAAACTAGCCATTTTAGATGAACCCACAAGCGGGTTAGACGTTTTGCATGCTTATCATGTGAGAGAAATAATCAAGCGATACGTGAAAGAACAAGGCGTAACAGTGCTGCTTTCAAGCCACAACATGCTTGAAGTAGAACACATATGCGACAGAGTTGCTTTATTAAACAAGGGCAGGATTGTTGCAGAGGGAAAACCGCAAGAACTGAAAGAAAAGTTTGAAAGTGCAAATTTAGAAGAGGTTTTTGCGAAGGTGGTTGGACTTGCTTAAAGGGTTTGTGAACATTCTTGTTAAAGAGATTAAAGAATTGGTTAGAGACCCGAAAATACTGTTAGGAATAATAATTGTTCCATTGGTAATGTTCCCGGTGTTGGGCGCCTTAATGGGCTATTCAATACAATCAGCACGGGAACAAGCTGAAAAAGCCACAATTGTAGTTGTAGACAATGACAGAGGAAATTGGTCAGAATTTTTCATGGAGTATCTTAATTCTTCGGTGAAAGTTTCCATTGTCAATGATACAACTCTGGACAGCGATACAGCGTTAAAATTGTTGTCAGACCATAACGCGACACAGCTCATAGAGATTCCAAGTGGTTTCAGTGTGAATTTGACTGAGTACATTGATGGCAACATTAAAATTAATGCGACTTTGAATTTCTATGGAGTCTTTTCAGGCGGCGGCATTTTTCAAGAGGTTGGCTCTGCAATAATTGACAATTTAGTGAACGAGTTCAACAGAGAAATTGCTCCAAATGCTGTGTATGCCTTTAAATCAACCATCATTAAAGGAGAGATTCAGAAAAATGTCGATCCAAGCACGATTTCAAGATTAATGCTTTCACAAGCAATTGCCATGCCAATTACCATAATGATTCTGCTTACTTATTCCATGTCCATAGCTGCAACTTCGGTAGCCATGGAAAAAGAGGAGAAAACCTTGGAAACATTGTTGACTTTGCCGATGGACCGTTTTGCGATTCTTATGGGGAAGCTGTCAGGCTCTATCCTTGTTGCAGCTGTTGGTGCTGTAGCATACATGGTTGGCTTCAACTACTACATGGGTTCTTTCACATCAAGTCTAGGCCCAACCTTAGATTTAGTTTCTTTAGGACTTGTTCCTTCGGTGTTTGGTTATTTGCTTCTTGGAATTTCGCTTTTTGTTACCTTGCTTTCGGCATTAGCATTAGCGGTAATCATGTCTGCTTTTTCAGAAGATGTGCGCAGTGCTCAATCCCTCGTTGGGAACATCACTCCTATAATAATCATCCCAGCGTTAGTGTTAATGTATATAGACGTTAACTCCCTGCCACTTGCAATAAAAATCCTCATGTATGCACTTCCCTTCAGCCATCCAATTATAGCTGCTAAAGCCGTGACGATGGGTGACTATCTTACTGTTGTTTTTGGCATTGCCTATGTAACGATCTTCACGTTCGTTATAATGTATGCTGCTTCACGATTGTTTGCAACTGAGAAAATCCTAACGGCAAAACTGAAGTTCAGATTGTTCAGAAAACGCACGAAACAACACGCCGAAGAGGAGTTTCAGTAAAGCTTTTTCATTAAAAACGCACATACCTGTTTTCTGGTGTTTCATGTTGGGGATTAAGCAAATCGAAGTTTACCCTGTCACTTTGGGCTATAAGGAACCTTTCAGAATCGCTCCAGGAGCGAGCACTGAAAGCAAAAATGTCGTCGTAAAAATAATTACGGATTATGGCGTTGTTGGCTGGGGTGAATCCTCACCATCAGAAAGAGTGACGAGCGAAACTGCAGAAACCGTTATCAAAACCCTTGACAAGATAGCGCCGAAACTGATTGGCATGTGCCCCTTAAGAATCGAGCAGAATGTGGAGTTAATGGATTCTCTCGTTGATAAAAATCCTGCCGCAAAAGCAGCCATAGACATTGCGTTGCATGACATTTTAGGAAAAACAGGTCATAAACCGCTTTTCATGTTGATGGGCGGCTACAGGAATGAAGTCTTAACAGACATAACACTAGGCATTAAGTCTCCAAAGGAAATGGCTGGAGATGCTGTAAAAGCCGTTAAGAAAGGGTTTAAAGCCTTAAAAGTTAAGGTTGGAGTTGATCCTACTGAAGATGCTGAACGCATAAAAATGATTCGCGATGCTGTTGGTAGCAAAATGAAGATAAGAATTGATGCAAATCAGGGTTGGACACCTAGGCAAGCCTTAGAAGCCCTCAACAAAATGAAGAAGTTTAACATTCAATTTGCTGAGCAACCAGTTCCAGCAGAAAATTTGAAAGGCTTAGTGGAGGTTAGAAAAAACTCGCCGATCCCAATAATGGCTGATGAAAGTGTGCACTCGCCGGAAGATGCCTTACGCTTAATACAAGCCAAAGCCGTAGACTTCATAAACATCAAGCTGATGAAAAGCGGAGGAATATTAAAAGGCAGAAAAGTCGCCGCCGTTGCTGAGGCTGCTGGAATACCGTGCATGATTGGATGCATGGGCGAATCAGAAATAGGCATAGCGGCAGGAGCCCACCTAGCTGCAGCGGTCAAAAATATAAAATACGCAGACCTAGACTCTGACCTTCTACTAAAGGACAAGCTCGTTAAAAAGGGCGGGACAAAAGTCAAAAATTCAATGCGAACATTCTCGAAACAGCATGGATTGGGCGTAAAAGAAATAGACAATGAACTGTTGGGAAAACCACTCAGGATTTACAAGTAGCTTACTAATATCGGCTAATCTGAAGTTTTGTTTCGATGTTTGGATGTTAAGGTTGCATAGCAGGCTTTGTCTTAATACTTTGGCTTCTTATGGTTTCTGTTTGTGGAGGAAGTGGCGTACTGCGCCGTTTATGTCTATTATGTTGCATATGCGGTCTCCGCTAGGGTCTACTCCTCCGCATCCGTAAATGCCAACCCATTTGGGATCAACCACCCCTGAGCCGGGAGCTTTTGCATTGAAGTGTTGTACTAGCCAGTTTATGTCGAAGATGTTTACCACATCATCTGAAACTCCTAGAGTTTGTCCGCTGATGTCAAACCAGCATGTATCTTCCTTCCATATGCTATAGTAGTAGTCTCCTGGATAGAGCGGGTTATAGTACCAGCCTCTTACCCAGTATTTCATCCATTTGCGAAGTAGCGGCTGAGCGATCATAACGTTTGGGCAATCATTAATGTATATTTGTTGCAGTTCAGCATACATCGCTGCTCTTGATGAGCCATCAGGTGTTTTAATTGCCAAGTCTATCAGTTCATCTTTTCGGCTGCCCCAGCCGTTGTTTGCAGTGTAATTCTGGTAGCTAGAGTAATCTCCTTTACTATGCATAAACGGTCGAATGAAATCGTCTGCGTCCGTAAAACTACCCATCCAGCCAAGACACGTGAATGGCAACTCGAAGTGTTCCCACTTGTTTAGGTAGTCTGTCCAATCAAGGTAGGTAATGTTTATCACGAAGTCTGGCCATTCCGGCGGGCGATGGTCATAAGTGCTTAGCGCCGCGAAAAAGTTATGCAGGTTTGGCCAGATATAGTCACCTTCACCACCACTAAATGATCCCATTGAAAAACTGAAACCTGTTTCCCACACACTCTTCCCGTTGAAAATAGCATTTTTCAGTTCTGCCTCAGCCAAGTCGAAATTCGCGTCATATCCGGAAACGTCTGTACGATAGTCTGGGTACAAACCGGAGATCAGGGATGTCGAAGGCCACATCGCTTCTTCAAAGTAAACATCTTTAACGTATCTTGTGTGATTGAAGGCATAGGCAAATGCTCTTCTGACATTCGTATTGTTGAAGAACGTTGTGGGGACACCGTTTGGAAAAGCGCCGTTTCCAATAAAAGCACTTGTTCCATTGATTGTAAACGTGAAAAATAAGCCGTCAAGAATTTGTACACTGGCAAGATTCTTAATCGTCTTAATCTCCGGGAATAATGGTTCACGGTTTACATCTAACAACTGGCTCATATATGCTCTTGGAACTGCACAGATGTCTAAGTTGCATGCTAAGAAATCTTGTGCTCTCTTATCCCAAGATACTATGTAACGTATTTCAACAGTTTCCAAATAGCTTTTAACTCCCGGAGCCGGCCAGCCACGCCAATAGTTTGCATTTCTAGTCAATTTGACTATGTTATTGGTTTTGTCAAATACGGTTACTCGGTATGGTCCTGTCCCAACGTATCTATATGCTTCTGTTGTGTCGTAAGGTGAACAGCTTATGCGGCGCCATTGGGTCCACCAGTCTGGATATCCGTCGCCATTTGAGTCTGCATATAGGTCTCCGTTCCAGCAGCCTATGCTTATCGAGAATTCCTTGCTAACGATTGATCCCCATGTTTGAGCCAAATTCTGTTTGAAGGCTGCGTCTGGGAATGGTATTCCAACATTTATTGCGAGGTCGTTGCCAGAAACTTCAATGGCGTTGTCGATCAAATGTGCTAGGGTCATGGCTGTTGGCTCCGTTGTGTTTGATGCAGAAAAGTTGCTGTTCATTTGGTCAAACAGTGGCTTGTAGAACATCCACATTGGGCTGCCAGTCTGGTCTTGGACTAAACCTCTCTTAAGTGAGTATTCAGCGTCGTAAACGTCAAATGCGTCCACAATGGCACCGGTCTCGTTAACGAAGTTTATGACTGGGCTTGTGCGCATGTGAAAGGTGTAGCGTCCCATCCACAAAGTGACTGTTACAGGCGGACCAACATTGAAGGATTGTACAAGCCAAGTTCGATAAGAACCGTCAGCCTCAACCATGTAGAGGACGTCGCTTGTATCCAAGTTGCCTGTTGCATGGTTGTCAACCCAGCCTACACAGCGTAAACTGTCACTCCAATTCGAACCAGTGGGATCAGACAAGTTAACATCCGTTGATGAAACATCTTTTGTTATGTCTTCTCTTGCTGGAACGTTTGTGGCTAAAAGTGGAACAAACTCCCAGTACATTTCCCAGTTCATGGCAATTAGAGTGTCGTAAACATTCATTAGTAGCTCGCCACTTGCAGTGTCATAAGCCCTTACAGGATCAGCTCTACGTGGACCCCAACCAACTTGTCCAATGTACAAAGTATCTGTTATCACGGGTGGCTGGGAGACAGCAGTCACTGGGGCGAACATAGAGACGACCAAAATCAAGATTGAAAGAGACAGCAAACACCTTCTTTTCATGTTCTCCTCTTCATTAAATGAGTGATAACTCCCATGTATTATGTATGTTCACGTTGCATATAAAAATTGCACTTCCTCAAGTTATACAAAAGATGTTATAAAGTTCACCTGTGTTATCTGAACTTGAGGGAAAATGTTTGGTTTCTCTTAGGGCTTTAGCGCCTTCATTGACGCGCATTACAGTTGCTGCGGCTGTTGGGGCTGCACTGCACATTGGTCAAGGTAATCCTGACTTAATAGATGCAAAGGCTGTGGAGTTTTCAAGGGCTGTGTTAACCCAGACAGACGTGGAAGGCGAAGTTATTTCATGCGAAGGACCTAAAGACAATGCACCAGCGTTCATGCGTAGGGAGAAGGTGGGAACAGAAAGAGGTCCCAAAATCGAGTTTGTCATAGACCCGGTTGACGGCAGCACAGCAGCTTCTAAGGGCAGAAAAGACGCTATTTCAGCTCTTGCCTGTGCGCCTGCTGACTGTTTTCAAGTGTTACCCGATGATGGGTATTATTTCAAAGTGGCAACTGATTACCATTCGATTGGCAAGATTTCTTTAGACATGTCGATTGAAGAGATTGTGCGTACAGTTGCTCGGCAAAAGGGTTTATCTCTTGAAAACTTCACTGCCATAATGTTGGAACGGGAAAGGCATTTAGAGATTCTGAACACCCTCAGAAAGCTGGGTGTAAGAATTATCTTGATTCCTGATGGTGACATTGCTGGTGCCGTTGTCACATGCATCCCCATTTCAGGCGTTGACCTTCTTGTAGGTGCTGGCGCTGGACCAGAAGCAACCATTGCAGCAACGGCTGTGAAATGTTTAGGCGGAACCATGCTTGTGAAAGTTTGGAAAGATAAAAAAGACGACCCTAAAAGGATGGATAGGCTAGAAAAGGAAGATGTTGATGTAGACAAAACCTACAACGAAAGCGAGTTGGCTAAAGGCAATGAACTAGTTTTTGCAGCCTCCGGCGTAACAAAGGGTGAACTTCTGGACGGCGTCCGCTTCATCCCAAATGGAGCAATTGTAAATTCGATTTGCATGAGGCTGCCAAGCGGAACTGTGGAAAGATCAGAAACGACCTTGCGGTTTAAAGGACACCCCATTTACAAACAGTTTTTAACGTGAAAACCATTCACCTAAAGATTTCACGATTGATGGGGCTGCCCGGATTTGAACCGGGGTCTAGAGAGCCCGAGTCTCCAAGCCTAGACCAAACTAGCCGACAGCCCCACGCATCACCGTACGTTTGGAAAACATGGAAATAAAGTGTTCCTTAACCTTTAAACTCTTATCCCAATAATACTTTTACTACCTAAGGGGAGGCTTGAACAGACTTGTCAATTCCACATCGAGTGCGCGGGGTCAAGATACTCAAGGCGGTTTCATCATCTCTTAGGCTGCAGATTTTGAATTTACTTTTTGACAGAGGACCTCTTTCTTACACGGAGTTGATGAGTTCGCTGAAAATGAACCCCAGCAGGGACGCTGGAAGATTTGCCTATCACCTGAAGTTCCTGCTTAAGGCAGATCTACTTGAGGCAGATGTTGAAGCAAAGAAGTACTGCCTAACTGATTTGGGAAAAATGGTTATTGACGTTGCAGAAAAAATTGAAAAGAAAGCCTTTAAGCCAAAAGGAATGCTTGTCCGCACTTCGCAATTTGCACCAGAGGAATTTGACGCAAACAAGATTGCAAATTCTCTCAGAAAAGAGACTAGAATGCCCGCCGAGTTAGCTCAAAAGGTGGCTAAAGAAGCCGAAAAAAGGTTACTTAAGTCAAAAACGAAATATTTAACAGCCCCCCTAGTCAGAGAAGTCGTAAACGCAATTTTAATCGAGAAAGGTTTAGAGGAATACCGCCATAAACTCACGCGCTTGGGACTCCCAGTCTACGACGTAACCGCTCTCATCGATGCAAAAAGCAAAAATTCTGAGGGATCAACCTCCATACATGAAACAGCCGGAGAAACAGTCCTCAAAGAGTACATGCTCTTAAACGTCTTTCCAAGAGACATTGCAGACGCACACTTGTCTGGATCTTTGCATGTTAAAGGCTTAAGCTCTTGGATTTTGAAGCCAAGCGAAATAATGCATGACTTAAGATTTTTCTTCCAAAACGGCTTAAACATGGAAAAAATAAACGCTCTTCAGTCTTCTTATCCTCCGCCCCAAAACTTGGAATCAGCGCTATCCATGATCTTTAACGTTCTTTTGCATTCTGCTAAGGAAATAGGTGAATCGCAAACAGTTGACTACTTTAACGTGTTTCTTGCACCTTTTGTAAAGGCTGCGGAGCCCACAAGGATTAAAGAAGCCTTGCGATTGTTCATTGCGAACATAAATCAGCATGTAAACGCTTCTTTAGGCTTAGAGCTTACAGTTCCAGACTTCATAGCTGACAAGTCTGCTTTTGGACCTTATGGAAGTCATATTGGCAAATACGGAGATTTCATTGAAGAAACCCAACTCTTAGTGTCGCTTATTCTTGAAACATTTGCTGAAGAAAGCTTACGAAAACCACTGTTTAATCCAAAAATCATTTTTAAAGTGCGCCCGGAAACATTTGCGGATGAGAAAGCAAAGGCAACGCTTCTGAAAGCCCATCATCTGGCATCGGAAAAAGGCATGCCGTACTTTGCTAACCTGTTAGAAAAAGATCAAAAATATTCTGTTTTCTCTAGTTCTGGATTCAGGCTTAAAGCAGATTTAGATGGAGATTGGGAAATCGATACGTTGCGTACAGGTTGTCTCGGATATGTAACGATTAACTTGCCGCGGATAGCATACGAATCTGAAAAGGACAAAACAAAGTTTTTCGAAATTTTCAGGGAAAGGTTTGAAATGGCAATTCGCGCTCTAGAAATTAAGGATAAAGCCCTAAGACAACATGGTAACGGTTTACTGCCATTTCTGATGCAAAGCGTTAATGGTGACCACTACTTTAGGCTTGAAAATTGTTCTCGCATAATAAACTTGGCAGGTTTAAAGGAAGCTGTAGAGGCATTCTACGAAAAAAGCACTTATGACAGCGAAAAAAATTTGGAGCTTGCTCAAGAAATAATTCAAAACATTCAAGCCTCCACGCATAGAATCAGTAGAAAACGTGGAAAACTTTTGTCTCCGGCTATACAGCCAGACTTTGAAGCTTCAGAAAGATTAGCACAGTTGGATATTGAAAGATACGGAATCGCGAAGGTCCGGTTTTCAGGAACACGAGAAAAACCATTTTACTCAACAGTCAACAAACTAATCTTTCAAAATAGCAAAATTCCTTCAGAGTCTTTAGCATTTGAACAGAAAATGTGTGGATTACATGGCGGGAACTTAGTGACAATAGAGCTTGGAGAGGCTGAACACAAGCCAGATGATCTTATGTCCTTAACTAAACAGATTTTTGAGAGTTACAACATGGGGCTTCTAACATATAACCGCAAATTGACATATTGTGTCAACTGTAAAAAGAGTTGGTTTGGGTTGTTACATAAATGTCCTTCATGTGGGTCAATAGGCACTTTGACAGTTTTTGATCGCTTTGCGCTAACATGAACCGCAAAAACGGAGCGAACCGCTATTTTACTGCACCCAATATTAAGGCTAGAAGTGCCATTCTCATGACTATGCCGTTCCAAACTTGCTGGAAGTAACGAGCATACTGCGTATTGTCAACTTCAGGGGATATTTCGTCAATCCTTGGAAGTGGATGAAGGATTATTAAGTCCTTTTTGGCGTCGCTCAAAGTTGTCATATCTATTTTGTGGGAACCTTTGACTTTGATGTATTCAGCTGGGTCTGGAAAACGTTCTTTCTGTATCCTCGTAACATACAAAACATCTACAAGAGGAACTATCTTTTCTAGACTTGTTCTTTCTGTTACGGGGATTTTCTCTTTTATTGTCTGAAGGACTTCCCGCCGCATTTTCAGGGATTCTGGCGAAATCAGGTATAACTCGATGTTGTATAGAGAGAGCGCGTAGGCGAGAGAGTGGACGGTTCTCCCGTATCTCAAGTCGCCTAAAAGGGCTATTTTTAACCCGTCGATTTTTCCCTTTTCCTTCATGATGGTGTATAAATCTAGGAGGGCTTGTGTTGGGTGTTCTTCTGCCCCGCTGCCGCCGTTAATGATTGGCACTTTTGCAAATTCCGCTGCAAGTCTTGCTGCACCCTCAAGAGGATGCCTTACAGCTATTACATCGGCATAGTTTTCAACGGTACGTACAGTGTCCGCAAGGTTTTCTCCTTTCTTTACTGAGGCGATTTCTGCTTCTGCAAAGCCTATGGTGGAGCCGCCTAATTTGTGCATGGCTGCCTCGAAGCTTAAACGGGTGCGGGTGCTTGGTTCAAAAAATAGTGTTGCAAGGATTTTGCCCTTAAGCATGTCTGAGCCTTTCGCGGCTACGGGTTCCATGGCTTGGGCAATCTTCATAATGTAATCGATTTCGTCACGAGAAAAATCTTTAATTGAGATTATGTCTCTGCCTTCAAACTCCAAACTTACACCCAAAACAAATCTATGCAACCCCTAAATAACTCTTTACGAGTTGTCCTCAGCAGGCGCTCTTAGGCTCATTTTATTTTCATTCTCCATTTATGATCTTTTCTTCTGTAGACTATGACTGCCAATAATGTTGCTATCATGAATAACGGTAGGACTATGATGGATGAAAACTCTGGAATTGTCTCATGTCTTGTTAGGTAAATATACTGATGCCCATACTCTCTGCTTGGTTCTATTTCTGTTCCTTCGTGCCACTCGTTAAACGAGGTAATCGCATAGCCATCTGGAAAACATGCCTTCGCTATTGACCAAAACAAAGTGTAGTAAATACCATTCTGCCTATCCACAACAGACTCTGGTTTGTTGGTATCGTTATATCCGGGCATCACAGTGGCCACAAAAGTCTTGTTTCTTGAATGTGCCGCATCAGAAGCTTGATCATAGACGTGAAAGATGTCTGAAATACACGGTGAGATGTCAACTGGACTGTACACATGTATGCCGTCGGTGAAATTTAGAAAATACTCCGCGAAATCCTGGATTTTGTCATAGTAACCAGCGAAATCCATGATGACATAGGGGTTAAACCCTTTTTTCCTTAACTCATTAACTACGGCTTTCCAAGCGTTGTCAAAGAAAGGCTCAGGGCTAACAATTTCGCCTTTGGAATTCTCAATGTAGAAGTAATCGACAGCAGCCCATTCACTGTACCAACTTTTTACACCACCAGCATATGACTCAACTCTTATAGATACATTTTGTCCCGCATAATCTGATACATTGAAACTCGAGTCAAGCCAACCATCATTAAAATTGACTATTGAGTCGTTTAATGTCTTCCAATCTTCAGTTTCATTTTTTATTTTTATCCTGAAACCGACATCAGAATAATTGGAGCAATCATTTCTAATATCTGATATGCCTACTTTTAAACTGTAAGTTTCATTTGGCGGCAGGAAAATTGGGTTTGTACTTTCAATGTAGCCTATTCCATCATATCCTGTTTCATTTGGATACGGATGTATTGGGAAAATTCCATATCTCGGCGGTTTTCTAACATCCTCAGACAACATCCAATACTCTTGGACGCTTTTGCTTTCGTTTATGTAATAGCCATGTAGGTTCCATGCTTTTGGTATTAGACTGTTGCGTGCTCTGCCATATACGTAAACTACTGGTCTATCGCATATTTTGTACCAAGCGCTGCTATTAGCATAGTTATTTAAGACATACGCAAGGTCATTTATAGTCTGATTTACACTTGATGTGTCCTCGTAGTAGATTGTGAATTTGAAATTGTTTCTTTCGCAGACATTTCTGATATGTAATGTGGCGTTATCTTCAAAGGTGTTTATGCCCCACCATGAAACTATAAAACAGCCAATTCCGGCTTCCTTGGCCATGTCTATATGCTCCTTAATCAAGGTTTCATTATTAGAGTCATAAAAACCCAACATTGGATGGTCCGTTATTTTACTGGTGCCATCCGGCGGCCAGTGCCTCCAATATCCAGACACGTCCGGCGTTACATACCACGGATAATAGAAGGCAAACGTGCCCAGCCTGGCTCTCGGAGGCGTAAGAAGGGCTATTATCACGATTGATGTTGTTTCTGTGTTTGCATCGCCCTTCTGTGTGCCGTTCGCATAGTAATTCGTTATTATTCCACCGTCCAACTCACGCTGCAGACTCCATATTCTTTTGATAAGTTCACGCTCGAAAGGCAACCTTTCTCCGAGAACTTTTGACGTGTAAAGTAGTAGCGCAAGCTTATACGTTGCATAGAGCCCATCAGCCTCTGTTGCTTTGTCGTTTATGCCTATTCCATCCCACGTATCCGTCGCATTTTTAAAATACAAATTTGCAGCTGTGTCGTTTCCTTCCCAACGACATGAAAGAGCCATATACAACAGCCTATCAACATACTCGTACCAATCAGGCATAGTAGTTCCATTGCAGATCTCAGTTTTGACAATGTAATCGTCGCTATGCAACGTTAGAATGGTAGTTGTGCGGTTCGGAGTCGGTATGACATCGCCCACTACCGCTTCATGCATAAAACTTTTGGGAAATCCGGTGTTGTTAAGGTCTCGTGGCAAGTTGTAAAGCTGGCCCTCCTCTCTAAGCTTAGTCCCTATTTCGTCTGCAACTCGCCCAACATCTCCTGCACCAAAGTAGTACGTTTCATTGGCCACTTTCAATGCTTTCCAAGCCAAGAGATTATCTGAGACAAGCCAATAAGTGGCGGGCACTTTGTTTGGAACGTCGCGACAAAGATCTAAACTTTCATTAAATTGGTGGTAGGTGAGAAAGTCTACAGCCTTCTCAACCTGTAAACTGGACAAAGTTGAATCAGGCCCAGCTGATGTCATTATTAAAAAAGCAGATAGCACAAGCAGAGATATCAGTAGAATAACTCGCAAAAGTACGATCATACGCACACAAATCACCTTTATACCTGATTTCTGTTTCGATTTTTATGACTTGCGGAAGAATCCGATTGAACTCGGGATAACCCGTAACACAGTAATATAACCACATAAGCTAAGTTGAAAAGAAAAGAGGGTTGTGCAGGAGACGTCTCCACTCTATGCGTTAAATAACTCTTTATCAAAAGCAGAACAGCGTCAAAACAATCGTTAATGTTAAAATCTTTTATCTCCCTTTAGGTTATAGCGTCTCTAAAGAAGAGGAATTTCAGATGAGTGAAACTGAGTTGCGCGTTTCTAAGATTAAGGATGGTACGGTTATTGACCACATTACTGGCGGACATGCGTTAGATGTTGCCAAAATTTTGGGAATAACCGGCCGAGAGAAGAGAGTGATTACCATTGCGATTAATGTGCCAAGCAAACGTTTCAAAATGAAGGACATAGTTAAGATTGAGGGAAGAGAGTTAAACCCTCAAGAATTGCATAAAATTGCTTTGATAGCTCCCCATGCGACAATCAACATTATTCGTGATTATAAGGTTGTGGAAAAACAGATGGTTCAGCTTCCAAAAGCCATTGAGAACATTATCAAATGTGTAAACCCAGCTTGCATAAGCAACAGTAACGAGCCTGTACAGGCCAAATTCTATGTTGAGGGTGAGGAGCCGCTTCTGTTGAAGTGTCACTACTGCGGTTATGTTATGGAGAAAAAGGACGTGCTGCAGCAGTTTTAGGGCAACTTTTCGTATTCGGAATTCCACATAATGCTTATATCGTAAGAGATAATATTCTCAATATGGATATGTCGCAGGAAAGACATATTGTATATGTGTAGAATACAAATACACGTGGTGAAAAAGCATGTTGGAAATATTCATGGTCGCATTGTGGGGGTGCCTCACAGCCTATGCAGTATGGTACTTTACATCAGCAAAACATTACGCTCCGATAACTATTAGTGAGGCAAGAATTTTGTGGAAAATTCATAAACGAAACATCCAATGCAATGCAAGAAAATGGCAAAAAATAAAACGTGGCGGCAAAATAATCGGCTTTACATGTGAATGCGGATACAAGCACATACAAAGACGCCCAATAGTATCCAACATACCTACACCTAACATTAAATCGCAAAACTCGCAAACCTCCACATTTGAGAAACTACACGCCTCATATAAGTCAAGGTAGATTTTAACATCAAAACTAGGCAATGCTGCGAATATTTTTTCTAATGTCATTAATTCGGCTCAGGTTGTTTATTGAAACCTTCATTCGATAAGAGCTTCTAAGCGTTCTCACTATTTGTTCCAATATAAAGCTTGGTCTGCGGACAAAATGATAGAAAGCATCATGAATCATTTGTCTAATCTCGTTAAATGGCACTGCAGTTGGACATATCTCGGAAACTGTGACGCCCATCTCCCAATATTCCCCTCCATCTAAAAGTCCCTTAGCCTCGAATTCGTTCCAGATATCCGTTCCAGGGTAAACACCCAATATGTTAAATTGTGGAAAATCTATTGGAATTTGTTTTGCAAATTCAATTGTGTTCTGAATTTCTTCTCTGGTCTCATCTGGGGCACCTACAATAAAAGACCCGACTACAGCGTCTATTCCAGCCTTTCTAGCTGCTCGTACAGCAGTTTTAGACTGGTCAGGGGTTGTTTGTTTGTTGAAGTAGTTTAGAATTCTTTGGTTCGCGCTTTCGATACCAAAGTAAAGAACTTTGCAGCCTGCCTTTGCAATTTCCCGCAGCACTTCATAAGAGCAATTGTCAACTCTTCCTTCGCAGATCCAGTCCATATCTATCTTTTCCTTTCTCATGGCCCTGCAAAGCTCAATCACTCTTTTTTGGTTCAGCGTGAAGCTGTCATCTACAAAGATAAACTGTTCATATCCCTCACTCGCGAGAAAATGTAGCTCGTCCAGAGTGTTTTTGACAGATCTGGGTCTCCACATGTTGCGAGCAAACTGCGTACAACAGCAGAATCGACATCTGTAAACGCATCCACGCGAAGAAACTATGCTTGTGAACTTTTTCGGCGCCACATTTGCCCCAGCAATAATGGAATGATACTCCACGTCAATCAACTCGCGGTCTGGAAAGGGAAGCGAATCCAAATCCCTTATTAGGGGTTGATCAGGAGTGGAAACTATATTTTCTCCGTTTCTGAAAGTGATTCCCCGAACTTCTTTGAGCTTTCTTTTGTCTCTTAAACAGTCTACAAGTTCAAGTGTTGTGTTTTCTCCTTCTCCTCGAACGATGATATCGACAGAGGGGTATTTTCTGAGGATTCGTTCAGGGTTGAATGTTGCGTAATAGTTGCCGAACACTGTGGTAATGTTTGGGTTTTTCTCTTTCACCTTGTTACTAATTAATGCAGCTGTGCGACCAGAACTTGCGAAGGTTGAGAAACCGAGAATGTCAGGGTTTTCTTTTTCTACCCAATTAACTGTTTCTTCTATTGTGAAACCTTTTGCTGGCTGGTCTAGAACAGAAGCTTCTATACCTCTTTCCTTGAGCACCGTAGCCAAATACAAAATGCCCAATGGTGGCCATGATGCAATGCTTTTTCTTCTTTCACGCTCATCTAAGCCTTCATTAGGACTAACATTGACGAAGGAAAATTTCATTTCTAACCATCCAGCTACTTCCAAGTTTTTTGTTTAAGTTACACATAAACCTTTATGCAAAAACGTCCCTACTTGCAGTCAGCGAGTTCACTTCAGAGAGTGTTCTTGGCGCCTTTCGGTAGGATTTGAACATGGGAACGACCGAGACATCACTTGTATAACCCGTTTTTTCTGTTCACCGCCAGCTCATATCACAAGGTGATACAACTTTTATACTCATTGAGAATGACATGATAATTGTGGTGTCAAGTTTGGTTGACGTCCGAGAACTCTTGAAATACAATGAAATGGAGAGAAACAGATATTTTGAATGTTTCACAAGGTTGTCTTGGGAAGAGTTCACTGAGAACAGAGAGGCGAGTTTTCATTCAGTCAGGAACATATTTGTCCATACTTTAGGTGCGATAGATTGCTGGTTGGATTTCTTGCAAAAGGAAAACCTTCATTCCAAGAAAAAATATGATGCATATAGAACCTTCGAAGAAGTCAGAGTTTACATGAAACACGTTGAGAAACGAACGAAAGACTACCGCGACTCATTGCCAAATGAAGGACTGAACAAAACGTACACACTCACAGACGATAATAATAAGACCGTTGAGATCACAGCCGAAGACGTCTTAATACACGTATTTGAGGAGGAAGTTCATCATAGAGGCGAATTGATAGCACTTCTTTGGCAAATGAACATTGAGCCACCGCCTATGGGATGGAAAGGACTTTGAACACACGGGATGTTTCATGATCAAAGGGAATTCAGTATCGAAAGAGTGGGATGAAGCCTCTGAATCGTGGGCAGACTTTGTCAGAGAGGGAAAAGATTACTATCGGGAAGAAATGAACAGTCCTGTTGCGTTTAAGATGGTAGGAAACGTGAAAGGCAAACGGGTTTTGGATTTGTCATGCGGTGAAGGATACAACACAAGGGTTCTAGCTAGAAGAGGAGCTAAAGTAGTCGGCGTAGATTTTTCTAGAAAGATGATAGAACTGGCAAGCCAAAGAGAGAAAGATGAAAAGCTGGGCATTGACTATTACGTCTCAGATGCGGCTAACCTAAGAGAATTTAGAAGCGGTTATTTTGACCTTGTGACATGTTTCATGGCTCTCATGGATATTGAACGCTACGAAGACGCCATTTCAGAGGTTGCCAGAGTTCTAAAGAAGAACGGAAGGTTCGTTTTCTCGATCACGCATCCCTGTTTTGAGTGGGGAGAAACAACAAGCGGGGAAAAGATCGCTGAATGGAGATACAAGGAAGGAACCGACGACACAGCGAAGAAGGAGGCATTGTGCCTGGAGGTGATGAACTATTTTGGCATAGTCAAATGCGAGGTCTCATGGGACATGAAGAGACTTGCCAAACCCTTCAAGACAACTTCATTCCACAGAACTCTCAGCGACTACTTTCAGGCATTGCATGAGAACGGATTCCTAGTCACAAGACTTGTCGAACCTAAGCCAACATTAAGAGGGGTAGCGAAATATCCCTCGTTAAGAAAGCATACGAAAATCCCGCACTCAATAACTATAGAAGCAATCAGAAAATAATCATGCATTTGTCCTGTGGCGCCGCCGAAAGGAATCGAACCTTTGACCGACTGGTTAACAGCCAGCCGCTCTACCGAGCTGAGCTACGGCGGCTACTGCTTAAGGGCTTTATGAGTTTGAGAATTGCAGTTATATTTAAGTTTAGTTATGTGTAGTTTTTTATTAGGATTCCAGCTTTTTTCGCTTTATGCTTGGTAATTCTTGCAAAGATTTTATAGAAGGATTGCATGATGCTTGCATACCATTTTCCAGCAACTGATAAGTCGATTAGTTTCTCTATCCAGTGGAAGTCATGTTCTGCGCATTTGATTAACAATTCTTTGTGCAATTCACTCATTTCTGCCTCTTTAAACCACTGCTCGTTCTTTAGTCTACCCATGGGAACAAAAAAGAGAGGCACTATTAGGCTTCTGACATTTTTAACGTCGTCCATCAACTCTATTGTCTTGATAAGGTCATCTTCTGTTTCCTCCGGAGCCCCAACAATCAGCGTGCATGCAGGAATGAGTTTGTTATCGTGCATCAACCCCATACTGGTGCGTACAACTTCTGGCCACTCATCAGGCTTAAAGGGATGAGCCTTCGTGGGCATGACTTTTTTGACAAGGTCTGGTGAACCTGTCTCTATTCCAATTTCGGCGCCCCACCAAGACTGCTTTTGCAGTATAATCTCGGCAATTTTTGAGAAAAGTTTCGGTTTTGACGCTATGGCTGCCAGCGAACAGTGGCTCCATGCAATGCTTTCACATTTCTTTACAACTAATTCATGAAGTTTGATAAGCTTCCCATCATCTGGCAAAGTATTTTTAGAGCCATAGAGTAGAACGTCCTCTCCGTGAAGGCATGACCAATTTATGTTTCCAACATTTATGTTTACATCTATTTCCCGCAATATTTTCTCGTATGGATACCACCGCAACGGTCTCAAAGTCACACTGCAGAATTCACAGCCCCGACAACAGCCACGACCAACCTCTATTAAGCCATTGACAGAAGGCCTTGTGATGTCTGGTATCTCCTCCAAACTTGGCGTTTCTTTAACGTTGACTTCGTAGTATTGAGGAAGGTTTTCGCCATTAAGAGCAGCGTGAAAAATTTTTCCAATAACCCTTTCAGCCTCTCCCTCCACTATGCAGTCTATCCCATATTCCTCAACAAACTTTGGCCTATAATGAAACTGCCAAACACCTGGACCGCCAACAATAATTTTTAATCCACGTTTTTTCGCTTTTTTAACCTCTGAACTATTGAATAAGGCACGGAAATATTGTGCAAGAAATGGCTCCTTCTTCATAATGGAGGCTAAGGTGCTTGAAGCTGGACCTAAACCGAAAGGGTCCATGACATGTATACCTAAAACCTCTGCTTTGCCAATGTGCTCTTTAAGGTGATTCGGTGCAACAGTCAATACGGCGAAACCTTCCTTCAAAAGTTGAGCTTCGATTTTTCGTAACCCATAAGGTGCCGCTGTAGCCACTCCTTTCTTTGTTTTTATTGGCGGAAAGAAGAGCCAACTATAGAGCCAGTCTGGGATAGCATTTGGGGGAGCACATGTCCCAAATCCTAAAAATATATTGCGATGGTAATCGCTCATCAACGTTCGGTCAGCCGTTAAGAGTATTTTGCTTCCTACCAGTTCTTGTGGCAATTCGTTGGCTCCATATTACTATTTCAAAACATCTAGATTTTAATCAATCGCTTTTACCTAAAAAAAATTATGGTTGACCATAAAAAAGGGTTTTTCTCTTGGCACTTTAGGTGTGGTTTCTCTTGTTTGGTTACTATGTTCGTTTCTTTTCTTTTATCCAGAAAGATGTATATGTGAGATTACCAAATTAAGTTGAAAGATTCATTGGAGGTAGAAGTGTTGAAGAAAATCTTGGAAGTCAGATGGCATGGCAGAGGCGGCCAAGGAGCATGGACTGCCAGCGAACTATTAGCACGAGCAGCCATCTACGAAGGAAAACACATTCAATCTTTTCCAGAATTTGGTCCAGAAAGAATGGGAGCACCAGTAACTGCCTTCACTAGAATAAGCACTGAGCCTATTCGAGTGCACTGTGCGGTTTATAATCCTGATGTTGTAGCTGTTTTGGACCCAACGTTATTGAAAGCAGTTCCATTTACTGAGGGGTTAGATGAGAAAGGAACGGTTTTAATTAACTCAAAGGATAACCCGGCAGAAATCAGAAAAATACTCAACACTGACAAAGGCAAAGTTTGGACTGTTCCAGCAACAGAAATCGCTATGAAAATTTTGGGAACACCCATAACAAACACGGCTATGCTAGGAGCTGTGGCACGGGTAACTGGAATAGTCAGTTTGGAAAGCGTAGAAAAAGTGGTTAGGGAACGTTTTAGGCAGGATGTTGCGGAGAAAAATTTTGCTGTGGTAAAAGAAGCCTTTGAGGAGGTAAAATCTGAGTGATGTCTCGAGAAAAAAGTTGGAAGGAAATTTCGCCTGCAGGTGTATGCTGGAAGCCTAGTACCGAGTTTTTGACTGGAGATTGGAAAACATACACGCCGGTTAGAGATTTGGAGAAATGCACACGATGCTTATTGTGTGTGCTTTTCTGTCCAGATGGGGCAATACATTGGAAGTCTGAAAAGGGAGACATAGAATTTGATTATAACTTCTGTAAAGGCTGCGGAATATGCGCCAACGAATGCCCAACCAAGGCGATTGAAATGAAACTTGAATAGAGGTGCATGACAAAATGAAAAGCGTTGTAAAACAAGAGGTCTTAGCCTTAAACGGGGACGAAGCAGCTGCCTTTGCTGCGAAGCAGTCGGACGTTGACATTGTAGCAGCTTATCCTATAACTCCTCAAACAATAATTGTTGAGAAGTTCAGTGAATATGTTGCTAACGGTGAAGTTGAGACGGAATTTGTTTGCACAGAGTCAGAACACAGCGCATTAACCGCATGCCTAGCAGCATCAGTCACAGGTGCAAGAACTTTTACAGCTTCAGCTTCTGCCGGTTTGGCTTTAATGCATGAGATGCTTTTCGTGACTTCAGGATGCCGCGCACCAGTAGTTATGGCAATTGCCAACAGAGCCTTGTCCGCACCGCTAAACATTCATGGTGACCATTCCGACACGATGGCACAACGGGACAGCGGCTGGATACAAATCTACGTTGAGA
>Ga0315280_10002161_pt1 | contig 32205 bp, 22 predicted proteins | sample YL17G06_40_MG_FD_203697 | JGI IMG/M metagenome (GOLD analysis project Ga0315280, IMG submission 203697) | Sediment microbial communities from Yellowstone Lake, YNP, Wyoming, USA - YL17G06_40 | ecosystem: Environmental > Aquatic > Freshwater > Lake > Sediment | place: USA: Wyoming | collected... | reverse complement strand
GAGGTTCATGACGACCGAAAACGCTCAACGTGGTCTACGCCCGCACCTTTTGCCGAGCGGCTATCGGCCGCCCGCCCCCGGCGATCCGTCGGCCGCGAGAGGCCGGCTACTGATCAAACCGATGCCTCGCCCGCCGGTGGTCCCCTCCTTGCCCGGCACGGCGTTGTAGAACATTAGAAAGGTGTCGTTGGCGGGGTTGTAGACGAGGGAGACCTTGTGGGCGTACTGCTTGTCCAGCCCGCTCGGGTTCCCGCCTGCCTTGTAGAGCGGTTCGGGGTGAGCGGTCCAGTGCAGCAAGTCTCGCGAGAAGGCAACCATGACGTGCGCCCCGCCGCGGCCCACGCCGAAATAGAACATGACCCAGTGGTCCCCGTCGCGGAAGACTTTCGGGTCGGAGCAGAACTGCTCGTCGTAGCCGCCGCGGCGGTTGCGCAGGACGGGGTTGCCCGCGTAGCGGGACCAGTTCAGGAGATCCGTCGAGAAGGCGATGCCGGTCTGCTCCACGTGCCCGCTGGCAGCATTGTAGAAGTCGTAGAACTTGCCCTCGTGCTCGACAAGCCAGGGCTGGTAGATGCAGTCCTTCTCCCACTCGCCGCGGTCCGGCTCAGATACTGATAGGATATACTTGTCCTTCGCCCGCTTCCAGTGCAGGCCGTCTTCGCTCCCGGCAACGCCTTCGTAGCCGGGGCGAAGTTCGTAGCCGCCCTGGCGGGGGTACGCGCCGTAGAGCGTCCAGTATTTGCCCTGGTACCTCTTTAGCGTGCGCGGCGCCTTGAGGTCATAGGACTCGTACAGGTACGCCCCCACCACGCAGCCGCCGTGGTCGAACTCGTCCTTGGGGCCGTAGCCCATCGCCAGTCCTCTTTGCTTCCAGTGCACCAGGTCGGCGCTCTCGGCCACGAACGACTGGTAGCCTTTGCCATCGAAGCCGACGAACGTCATGTACCACTTGGGGTCGCCGGGGACCTGGTAGACGGTGGGAACGTCGGTGCCCTGGATGTCGGGAAAGCCCTCGATCCCCGGGTTGGCGGGGATGACGTGGTCGGGCCGGTAATGCCAGTTGCGAAACTTGGCGGACCACGCATCGAGCGTAGCCGCGTCGATGGCCGCATCGCCCGCAGCGGAGAGGGTTGAAGAGCCGGACTTGGCGGAGGATGGCTCCGTGACCGCCGGCTCAAACTCGACGATCTGTACGTACGTGTTGGTGGATTTCTCGTTCTTCCGACCGGTGACTTCGACCGTCACGGTATGCGGACCATGTGGCAGACCCCGGGCGATGACCGTCCGCCGGTTCCACTCGACCGTGGGCGAGTAGGTATCAATCTCAGCGCTGGCGGCGGGTTTGCCGTCAATCAGGATACGGGCGATGCCGCAGTCGGGGCCGACCTTGTGAATCATCGCGGCCCCGGTCCCCGTAAGAGTCCATGCAGCCGCGGAGCTGGCGGCATTGGCATAGTGGAGGCGGTCTTTGCGCGGCCCCTTGCCGGTCCACCGCGTCCAGTAGCCGACGTAGGTGACGCCCTCATCTTCCTTCTTCGGCTTTGACCTCTCGGGGAAAAGTTGCTTCGCTTCGCCCTCCGAGATCCCCATGACAGCGGCAACATCCGCTGCATCGCGGCACGTGCCGTCCGCATAGACCACGCCCTGGATGGGATTCTCGCCGCGCGAGAACTGCGTATTGCCGAGCATGAGTTCCCAGATGCACCAGCCGATTTCCTCTTCGCGCAGGATGGGCATGGCATACGCAAACGGTTGCGAGTCGCGCCGCACCACCTCGTTGATGACGGCCGGCTTGCCGTGTTTCCTGGCCATGTCCATGACGCCGCGGATGTCTTCGCGCAACTTGTTCGTGTAGTTGTGGAAGCCCAGGACGTCCACCTTCGCGACAACCTGCGGGAGTTCCGAACTGGCCATCAGCCCCACCGTGAGCGGGTGGTTGGGGTCCTCGCGCTTGACGTAGTCGAGGAAATGGTCAAGGAACGTCCAGATCAACCTCCGGTCCTCGGGCTTGTTGAAGGAGGTGCAGGTGGGCTCGTTCATCACATCCCACAGGACAATTCGCTTGTCGTCCTTGTGGGGGCCGACAACGTGGCGGACATACTGCTCCAGTTTCGGCCAATGCTCCTGCCCCAAGCGGTTCTGCCCGGGAGAGGCCATCCAGTCCTTCTCGCGGTATTTTTCGAGATCCGGAAACTCGCCGAAACATGAGTCGAAGATCACCGGCATCATGACGATACGGTGCCTGGCGCACAGGGCAAGGAAGTCCTCTAACCGGTCGAGGAACATCCTGGGGTCCTTCTCGTAGACCGCGTACTGGAGAAACACGCGGACGGTGTTCAGCCCCATCTTCCGGGCGTACCCCAGTTCGCGGTCGATGGCGGCCGGGTCGTAGTCCATCCAGATTTGCACATCATTGCGGGCGTAGGAGGGAACGTAGTTGGCGCCGCGCATCCACGTGAAGTCATCCTGCGGCCTGACCGCCGTTTCCACTTGGGCGGCCCAAGCCGCGGCCTGCATCAAAGCAACAATCGCGGCCAAACACGGCATGTTCCCGATTCCCATGACGCTCCGCCTCCTCGCCCCGACGGACGACGTCCATGGAGCGGAGGATGCAGACCTCGCCCGGCCGCATGCCCGTGAGCATCTGGAGTTCGACCATCGCGGCCACCGTCGGCGGGAGGAACTCCATCGTGCGGTGGACCCAGGTTTCGGCGATGGGCCTGGCGGGCTCCGACTCGCGGGCGCCCGACCGGCCGCGCCGAAGGCCGGCCACCGCCTGGAGACCGTGGTACACGCTCGGCGGCACCAGTTGCTCCTCGACGGCCCACCGGAACATGCGGCGGACCATGTTCACCCGCTTGTTGACGTAACTGCGGCACAGGCCGGCCTCGATGATGCGTTCGCGGTACTCCTTCAGGGCAAGCGGCCCGAAGTGCTCGGCTGGAAGCGACGGGCAGTACTGGATGAACGGCCGCAGGGCGATCTCGACCCGCTCGGCCTCGCCCGACGGCTGGCCATCGGGCTTGGTGTAGTACCGGCGGGCGTGCTGGAGGTACTCGCGCACCAGCGTGGCCATCGTGAGGACGGGGGGCCGTTTCTCGCGCCTGGGCCGGCGCCCGGCCTCGTCGGCGCCGGCGGCGAAGACGGCCCGGGCGTACATGTCGCGGGCCACCTCCTCGGCCACGCCCGGGTCGTTCGTGGCGAAGGAGCCGCCGTCGGGGACGAGCGGCCGGGCCTTGAGTTCGGTTTCGGCAGGGAGTTTGACCCGCCACCAGTACCGGCCGTTGTTGATGAAGATGCAGCCGGGAACTCGGTCTCTACGTCGCATTGAGTGGCCTCCATGAGTCCTCAACGCGATCATAGCGCGGTTGTGCAACGACTCAAGGGAGAAACTCGGAAGTTCCGCGCCTCGGGCTGGCCACACAAGGCCGCTGTGCGCGAGCGCACAACCGGCATGATGACGCTGGACAAGGTCCCAGTCGTCATCCAACGTGCCGCTCGGCCCCTACCGTGCAGGCCAGGCCCAGACCGTCAGCACGCCTGCAAAGAGAACCGCCGTCGCCACGAGACCCACGCGGGCCGCCCGCACGGCCTCGGGAGGCACGTCGCGCACCCAGCGCCAGGCCTTCCAGGCCACCAGGAGCGTCAGCACGAGCATCGCCCAGCCAACGACCGTCAGGCCCACCAGGCTGCCCGGAGCCTGGATCACGCGGTCGGCGATGCGACGGAAGGTCTCGATCCCTTCCGGGTCGCGCAGCGCCAGCGGCAGGTACCCGCTCCACGAGGCCATCTTGGCCGCCGCCTTGGCCAGGTGCGCCACGGCCACCACGGGGGCCGCTCCCGTCGCTGCGGCCAGAAACAGCGACGCCAAGTCACGGCGGTAACCCGCCACGTACGCGACCAGACCGATGGCCCCCCAGACAACGAGCGGAAACAGGACGAGGAACCACAGCGCCTCGAACCAGCCGAACGAGACGTGCGGCACCAGGGCGTTCAGGCGCTCGGGCACGGCGTGGAAGAACGCATCCAGCCACTTCACTTCCCCGATGACCTCGTGCGCGACAAAACCCAGGGCAATCATCACGAACGCCGCCTCGAACGGCCGCAGAACCCCGCGGGTCCGCGCGGGCGATCCCTCCGCCACCAGGCCCAGCCCCACGTTGCCGTGCGGGCACACCTTCGCGCACTGAAGGCACACGACGCAGCCGTCCGACGGGTCCCGCCGGTACGGCCTCAGGAGCGACGGGCAACTGCGCCGGTCGAACCGGTCCCGGTTCTCCGGCCGCGTGCAGTCCTTCGTCGCGCAGCGGTCGCAGACGGCCGGCTCGCGCACCTCCAGTTGCACCGGCGTGTACCGGCCGTAGACCGACAGCAGGGCCGACGCGGGACAGAACGCCCGGCAGAACGACCGCGGCTCCCGGAAGACGACACCGGTCGCCAGCGCCCCCCGGCCAAGGCCAGCACCATGACGGCCGTGTAATGCGGCACCCGGTGCAACGACATGCCGGCCACCAGAATCTGAAGCACCAGGTACAGCGCCACCGTCATCCAACCGGCGCGGAGGAACCCGCCCAGGCGCAGGCCCCGCCAGCCGACCCGGCGCCCCACGGTCTCGCCGATCCGGTTCAGCAGTTCCATGGGGCACACCGTGCACCACACCCGCCCCAGAAGAAGCGCCACCAGGATCATCCCCGGCCACCACAGTCCCCAGACGACAAGCGTCGCCAGATTGGTTTTGCGCAGCGTCATGAGGTCTTCGGAAGGCATGCCCGCGCCGACGCCCAAACCGACCGCGGCAATCCACAGGACGACCACACACGCCGCCGCCTGAAGCAGCACCGGGAATCCCGACCAGCGCAAAAGGCCGCGCACCGGACGCCAGGCCAGGACGTCGAAACCCACCTGGAACGCCCTTCTCATCGGCTCACTCCGTGGTTCAAGGACCACGTGCCCCTGTCGCGTCTCCGGCGGCGCCGCGCGTCACCGCCACCGAAACCAAGCGCCCTCGACCGGCCCGTCAGGTCCCTCGCAGGCCGCCCCACTATGGCAGCCCCGTCCGCAATTGTCAAGGGCAGCGTGAGATCGAGTCATTCGGCGCTGGGCGGGGCGGCCGAACAGGCCGCTGTGCGCGGCGCAATTGTCATAAGAATCGTCATAAAACCCATTCCGGGGCGTCTGGCGGGAAAAAGCGGAGGGACGTAAGTCTAGGATTCAACGCGACTTAAGGTGGCGTCCCCAGCAGGAGTCGAACCTGCAACCTTTGGCTCCGGAGGCCAACGCTCTATCCAATTGAGCTATGGGGACCCGGCAAACACCACATTTTACCGGCCGGCGCGGCCGTGTCAATGGTCTGCCGACCTGGTCTGCTGACCCGGCACAAGGGCGGGCATTGTTGAGGTTTCTTTCGGTCCCCTGCGGCACACAGCGGCCGGGCACGCTGAAGGCGTATGCCGCTTGTGCGGCGGGTTCGAACAACGCCGCCACATCAGTTGGCCAAGGCGCGCTGGATCGCCACGGCCAGTTGTTGCACCTCGTAGGGTTTCTGGACAAAGTCGGCCCCGCCGGAATCAAGGATTTCCTGGACCGTCCCATCGGCAGCGTCGCCCGTTGAAAGGATGACCTTGACGGCGGGGTTCAGTTGCCGCAGGGCCAGAAAGCACTGGCGGCCGTCCATCTGGGGCATGATCATGTCGATGATGACCAGGCGGATATCCCGGCCCAGTCTCCGGTACAACTCGACCGCCTGCTGGCCATCGGCGGCCGGGACGGCTTCGTAGCCGAGATCCTCGAGCATGCGGCAGACGGCGTCGCGCACGAGTTGCTCATCGTCCACCACAAGGACGCGGCCTGGCGCCTCGCGAGTCGGTTCGGCAGCCGCGCGTGCCGCCGGTTCGCGGATCGCGTCGGTCGCCTGGGGCAGGAAAACGCGGAACGTCGCGCCGCGGACGGCGGCACTGTCCAGTTCGGCCCAGCCGCCGTGGTTCTTCGCGATGCCGTAGACCATGGGCAAGCCCATGCCGGTGCCTTTGCCGCGAGGCTTCGTGGTGAAGAACGGCTCGAAGATGCGGCTGCGCAGTTCTTCCGGGATGCCGTGTCCGGTATCTTTGACGCTGAGGACGACATAGCGGCCGGGCTGGGCCAGGACGTGTCCGGCGCGGTCTTGCTCGGTCACGTCGGCGACATCCGTGGCGAAGACCATCTCGCCGCCGTCGGGCATGGCGTCTCGCGCATTGAGGGCCAGGTTCAGGATCACCTGCTCCATCTGCACCGGGTCGCCGCGAACCATCGCGCGGTCGGTGTTGAACTGCGTCACGACGCGGATGCGCGGGTCGAGGCTGTGGCTGAAAAGGTTGATGCACGCCTGGACGGAGGCGTTCAGGTCGACCGGGACGTTCTGATGCTTGCCGCGCCGCGCGAAGCCCAGCAGTTGGCTCGTGAGTTGTGCCGCGCGGCGTGCGGCGCCTTCGATCACGCCTGCCGTTTCCCGCACCTCGGCCGGCGACTCGGCGCTGATTTTCAGAAGGCTGGTGTGGCAGAGGATGCCCGTCACGAGGTTGTTGAAGTCGTGGGCGATGCCGCCGGCCAGTTGCCCGACTGCCTCCATCTTCTGGGCCTCGCGAAGTTCCTCTTCAAGCCTGATGCGCTGGCTGATGTCACGGAGGATAACCAGGGCGGCCGGGCGGCCGGCCCAGCGAACCCCTCGGCTCCGGGACTCGACCAGGACGATGGACCCATCCGGCCGCAGGTCGCGCCACGGCCGGTCCCAGGGAGCCAGGGTTTCGCCGCGCGCCGCCGCTCCAATGCGCTCCAACCCCACGGCCCGGTCATCGGGGTGCATGAAATCCGTGGCCTCCCTGCCCAGGACTTCCGGCAGCGGCGTGCGGTGGATGTCGGCAAAGGCCTGGTTGGCGCTGACGATCCGGTCATCGATCACGACGGCAATGCCATCGAGGCTTTGCTCGAAGAGGTTTCGGAAGTTCTCTTCCGACTGGCGCAGCGCCTCCTCCGCGAGTTTCAGTTCGGTGAGGTCGCGCCCGACGGCCTGAAACTCCGTGACGTGCCCCTGGTCGTCAAATAAGGCTCGCGTCCGCCAGTGCATCCGGCGGGTTCCGCCCGACGGCGTTACGATCTGGTTTTCGTACGTTCCCACGGGGTGTTCGGGCGTAAGGGTCGCAAAGTGCGCCGCGACGCGTGCGGCCTCGTCCTTGCTAAGGTTGGCCAGAAAACTGCGGCCGAGGAGTTCCTCGCGGCGCCGGCCCCAGAACCGGCAGATGGCCTCGTTGCTGAACGTACGCGTGCCGTCGGGCAGGAAGCGGGTGATCAGTTCCGTCTGGCTCTCCACGACGGCCCGGTAGCGGGCCTCGCTTTGCTGCAGCGCCTCTTCCGCGCGTTTGCGATCCGTGACGTCGCGGCCGACGGCTTGGTACTCGACCAGGCAGCCGGCCTCGTCGAAGATGCCACGGTTGACCCAATGCATCCAACGGACCTCGCCGGACGGCAGCAGCACCGGGTGTTCGTGGGAAAAGATCGGGTTGGCGGGGCTGATCGCCGCCAGGCGATCCATCACCGCGCGCCGGTCGCTTTCGGGAATCAAGGACAGGAAACTGCGGCCCACCAGATCCGCCGCGCTGCGGCCGAAGTACCGGCAGTACGCCTCATTGACGAACGTCAGGACGCACCCCGCCGCGAACCGGCAGATCAACTCCGTCTGCGACTCGACCACCGCCCGATACCTGGCCTCGCTCTCACGCAGCGCCTCCGCGGCCCGCTGGCGGTCCGTGATGTCGCGGAAAACCCCCAGGACACACGGCCGGCCCTTGTAGGTGAGCCGGGCGGTGCTGATGTCGGCCGTAAAGACCGTGCCGTCCTTCCGCCGGCACGGAACACCATCGTCGACGGTGATTTCGCCGATGGCCAGTCTCGGAAAGGCCGCCATGACTCGGGGTATGGCGGCCGGCGGATGAATATCCCGCACCGAAAACCCCGTGAACTCCTCCTTGGAGTATCCGAACATCCGGCAGGCCGCCGGATTGGCCAGGTGAAACCGCTGGTTTTCCAGGTCGGCAATCAGCAGGCCGTCGACCATGGCGTCAAGAACGGCCTGGAGTTGGTGCTCGCTCTCGCCCAGGGCGCCTTCTGACGCTGCCGGAGACTCTTGCTCCTTCCGCCGCGCCGCCTCTTGCCGGCGCGACGCCACCCGCTTTGCGAGTTCGGCGACCCGGGATCGCAGGGCGGCGACCTCCGCCAGAAGTTCCGCCCGCGTCTTGTTCGCCTCGTCCATGACCTGCTCCCTCCGCCGACGTGAGAACACCTGAAGCCTACGCCGCCTGGGCCGAAACTTCAAGAGCCGGCCTGACCGCGGGACATTTGGGGCAGCGCGCGGGGCCGGGGCCTTTCGCCTCAAGGCTTCCGGCCCCAACGTCTGCGGGCGCCGCGCATGACCTTGCCAGGCTGCCGCGATTCCGGCGGTATGGGGGGCGTGGCGGCCTGGGAAGGCCGCGCCGCGGGGGTTTCGAGACGGCCTGTTACTCGACGCCCAGCAGGATTTCCGTGAGGCGCTGGTCGATCCGCTCGAACGCCAGGCGCCGCTGTGCCAACTTGTCGGGGTTGAACTTCGTCCCGCGCAGTTTGGCCGCGATCTTCTTCGTGTAGCAGCCCAGCAGTGTGTCCCAGCCGCCGCCTTCGGCGGCCGAGAGTTCCTCGAGCATCGCGCAGAGCCGCGTGTCGGAGTTCACCTGGTCGACCTTGATCTCGAACGCCTTGTAGGCCCGCATGCACCGCTCGACGAAGTCCCACGGGTCCGCCTCGGTCCGGTACGGGTGGGCGTCGAAGGTCTTTGCGCCGCTGTACCCGTAGTCGGTCAGCAGTTTTACGACCAGCACGGCCTCCTTGGGGTTATCGGCGCCGAAACTCATGTCCTGGTCGTAGCGCAGCGGCTTCTGGGCGTTGAGGTGGATGTCGACAAGTTTACCCGCTTCCAGCGCCTGGGCGAACTCGTGCAGCGGGTTCAGGCCCGCCATCTTGATGTGGGCCCATTCGGGGTTCACGCCCACCGTCTCGGGGTGGTCGAGCGTCTCGATGAACGCCAGCGCGTGGCCCGCCGTGGCCAGGTAGGTGTCGGAGCGCGGCTCGTTGGGTTTCGGCTCGATCGAGAAAACCATCTTGTACCCCTGGTCGATGACGTACTCGCACAGGAAGTTGACAGCCTCGCGGAACCTTTTGAGGGCCTCGATGGGGTCTTTGGCTATATCGACATCCGTGCCCTCGCGGCCGCCCCAGAAGATGTAGACCTCGGCCCCCAGGTCGGCGGCCACGTCGATATTGTTCATCGCCTTCTGGACCGCGTAGGCCCGGACCTTCGGGTCGTGGCTCGTGAACGCCCCGTCCTTGAAGACCGGGTGGCTGAAGAGGTTCGTCGTGGCGGCGGTGCACTTGATGCCGGTGGCCTTCATCGCCCTTCTGGCGGCGGCGATGGCCCTGCGCCTCGCGGCAGGCGCGGCGCCCGCCGGCCACAGGTCGTCGTCGTGATACTCAAACCCGTACACGCCGTGCTCGCCCAGGCCGCGGATCGCCTCTATGCCGCTCAAGGCGGGGCGCGTCTCCGGCCCGAACGGGTCCCGCCCGCGGTTCATCACGCACCAGATGCCGAACGCGAACTTGTCGGCCCGGCTCACGGCGATCTTCTTAGACATCAGACTTCCTCCATTTATGCAGGGCGGCCGCCCCGGCAGCCACGCGCATGCCCCAGGGGCTGGCGCATCTGGACATGATACCCGCTCTACCGGCAGCGCGTCAAAACTTTCCGGCCTGCACCCGCACTCAGACCCTGCGCAGGGCAGGGGGGGGCCTGCCCGTCATGAGCCTCAGTCGTGGGTGGGTGCTCTGCACCCACGTGCTCTGTCTGAGAATGCAAGAGCACGAAATCCGAATGACCAGAAAGCGCGTGAGTCCATAGGACCCACCCTACAGCCACAACATGCCAATCCGCAATCACATTTTCTTTTGTATCTTCGCCCACATGTCCTTCAGCGTGGCGGTGCGGTTGAACACCAACCGGCCCGGCCGCGAGCCCTTTGAATCAACGCAGAAGTACCCGAGGCGCTCGAACTGGCACCGGTAGCCGGGCGCGGCGCCTTCGAGGCTCGGCTCGACCCAGCAGTCTTTCAGCACTTCGAGCGACTTCGGGTTGATGTTGGCCTTCCAATCAGCCCCTTCCGGCACATCGGTGGGGTCCGCCTTCGTAAAAAGGTGGTCGTACAGTCGGACCTCGGCCGGAAGGGCATGGGCGGCCGAGACCCAGTGGAGCGTGGCCTGGACCTTGCGGCCGTCGGGGGCGTCGCCGCCGCGAGTCGCCGGGTCGTACGTGCAGTGCAACTCGGTCACCTCGCCCGTCTTGGGGTCCTTGACCACGCCGCCGCACCTGACGAAGTATGCGTACCGCAGCCGCACCTCGCGGCCGGGGGCGAGGCGGAAGAACTTCTTCGGCGGCTCCTCCATAAAATCGTCGCGCTCGATCCACAGGACCTTCGAGAACGGCACCTTGCGGGTCCCGGCCGCAGGGTCCTCGGGGTTGTTGATGGCGTCCAACGCCTCGCTCTGCCCGTCCGGGTAATTGTCAATGACGACTCGCAAGGGACGCAGCACCCCCATGACCCGCGGGGCGCGCTTATTGAGGTCCTCGCGCAGGCAGTGCTCCAGCAGGGCCACGTCGACCACGCTGTCGTACTTGGCGATTCCGATCCGCTGGCAGAAATCGCGGATGGCCCCGGGCGTGTACCCGCGGCGCCGCAGGCCCGCCAGCGTCGGCATCCGCGGGTCGTCGAGGCTCTCAACGCACCCCGCCCGCACCAGTTCCAGCAGGAGCCGCTTGCTCATCACCGTGTACGTCAGGTTCAGCCGTGCAAACTCGATCTGCCGCGGATGGTAGATGCCCAACTGGTCGAGGAACCAGTCGTACAGCGGCCGGTGGTTCTCGTATTCCAGCGAGCACAGCGAGTGGGTGATGCCCTCGATGGAATCCTCCAGCCCGTGGGCCCAGTCGTACATCGGGTAGATGCACCAGGTGTCGCCCGTGCGATGGTGCGGCACGTGGAGGATTCGATACATGACCGGATCGCGCATATTGAGATTCGGCGACGCCATGTCGATCTTCGCGCGCAGGGTGCGCGAGCCGTCGGGAAACTCGCCCGCCCGCATGCGGCGAAACAGGTCCAGGTTCTCCTCGACCGTGCGGTTCCGGTACGGGCTCTCGCGCCCCGGCTGCGTCAGCGTGCCCCGATGGGCCGTCACCTCGTCGGCCGAGAGGTCGCAGACGTAGGCCTTGCCCTTGCGGATGAGGTCCTCGGCCCACCGGTACATCTGCTCGAAGTAGTCGGAGGCGAACAGGAGGCGGTCGCCCCAGTCGGCCCCCAGCCACCGCACGTCTTCGATGATGGCGTCGACGTACTCCTGCTCCTCCTTGGTGGGGTTGGTGTCGTCGAACCGCAGGTTAAAGAGGCCGCCGAAATCCCGGGCGATGCCGTAGACGATCCACACCGCCTTGGCGTGGCCGATGTGAAGGTAAGCGTTGGGCTCGGGCGGAAACCGGGTGTGGACGTGGTCGAACCGCCCCGTCTTCAGGTCCTCCCGAACCGCCTCGCGAATAAAATCGGACGCCGGAGCCTTCTCTTCAGTCGCCATGCGAGTCCTTATCTATCGTACCCTAGCCCATGAAGCCATCATACTCTGCCAGAAGGGGGGCGGGTTGTCCAGTGTTCCAATGCGAAGTGCGAAATGCGAAATGCGGAATGGGACAAGGAATACGCCTCGCATTGTCATTCCGACCGAGCGCGCCGAGTCGTGGAATCTCGCTGTGGCCTAAGGCCTGACGCATGATATAATGCGACCTGTTGACCGGGAAGTGCCTTATGGTTGCCATGAAGGACATCCGGAATCTGAGCCGCCGCATTGCCCGCCAGTTCCGCCCGCGGCGGATCGTCCTCTTCGGGTCCTACGCCGAAGGGCAGGCCGGTCCGGACTCCGACGTCGACCTCCTGGTCGTCCTGCCGCACAAAGGCGACGCGGTCGAGAAGTCCGTTGAGATCCGCCTCGCGACCCGCCCCCCATTCCCGCTCGACCTGCTGGTGCGCACGCCGCAGGAAGTCCGCCGGCGCCTGGCCATGGGCGACACCTTCATGCGCGACATCGTCGAGAACGGGAAGGTGCTCTATGAAACCGATGACGCGTGAATGGGTGGAGAAGGCGGAAGGCGATTTCGCCACGATGGAACGCGAGTTCCGCGCGCGGAAGCACCGCAACAACGATGCCCTCTGCTTTCACGCGCAGCAGTGCGCCGAGAAGTACCTGAAAGCCCGGCTGTGCGAGGCCCGCATCGAGTTCGCCAAGGTGCACGATCTCGTCGCCCTGCTTGAGAAGGCGCTCGCCGTTGAGCGACTTTGGGAAGTATGGCGCGCTGATCTGGCCTTCCTGACCGAATACGCCGTGAGTTTTCGCTATCCCGGCTAATCGGCGAGCCGCGAATCCGCCAAGGAAGCCCGCCGCCGGTGCCGCGTCTTCCGCCAGGCCGCGCGGCGAGCCCTTGGGCTTAAGCCGTGAGTTGGGCGGCATGATTTCGGGCCGTCACGAAAGCATGGCACCCGATGGTCAGCCTTTGCCACGTCACTCCGTCACTTTGTCACTCTTCTCACGCGATCCCATTCGCCTTCTCAATCGGCCCCTCAACCTGCACCCGTCACCCCTCCTTCGCGCCCGGCCACTGACCCCCGGCAATCGGCCGCAACTCAAGTTTCGACGGGTCCAGGACCACGTGTCGGACTCGCCGGCGATTCCACGTGTAGGTCACGTGCACGAGGCGGTCGGCGGTCTGGATGGCGAAAGGATACGAGAACTCACCAGGTTCGTTCTCCAGGACGAGGGCCGCCCGCCAATCCTTGCCGTCGGCCGAGACTGCCACGTTCAGCGGGGTGCGGCCTTTGGCGGCGTGGTTGTAGACGACGAGGTGGCGGCTGTCGGCGAGCGTCAGGGCGTCGATACCGGAGTTGGGGTTCGGCAGGGCCGTCATCGCCAACTTGCCCCACGTGCGGCCGCCATCGTCGGACCAGGTCTCGAACACCCGTCCGATGGTCGTGCGGCCGAGCGCCTGGAGCCGGCCGCCGGGGTGCACCAGGATGGCGGGCTGGATGGCACCGAACTGCTTGCCATCGTTGACCGGCCCGGTCGCCTGCCAGGTCTTGCCACCGTCGGCGGTGCGTTCGAAGTGGACGCGCCATCCGGCATGCTCGGTGCTGCTCGGGCAAAGGAGGTCGCCGCCGGGGAGTTCGACCGGCTGGTTCTTGACGGGGCCGAGGATGCCGTCGGGCAGGCGCCTGGGCTCAGACCACGACTTTCCGCCGTCGTCGGAGGTCATGAGCATGGCCCACCATGCCTGTGGGTTCGGCCCGACCTTGTAGAAGAGCATGAGCGGCCCGGCCTTCGGCTGAAAGAGGACGGGGTTCCAGCAGGGGTGCCGCTCCTCGGGCGACACGGTGCCGCGGGCCACTTCGGCGGGCGGCGACCAGCGGCCGCCCTTGAGCCGCGAGAGCCAGATGCCGACGTCGGGCTTGCCTTCGGCCGTTCCGGCGAACCATGCGGCCACCAGTCCTCCCTTCGACTCGGCGACGGTCGAGGCGTGGCACTGCTCGAACGGCGCGGTCTCGAAGATGAACTCGGTTTTCACGACGCCCGGTTGGTTGCCGCCGTCGGCGGCCATCGCCTCCTGCCCTGTAACCATGCCGATCCCCGCCGCAAGGATGGCTGCCAGAACCTGCCAGTCGATATGCTTCGCGCCGATCATGGCCTTGGCACGCCAGGAAACGCGGTCCACTATCCGCGGGTCAGATGAATGCCCCTCGCCGCAGAGCCTTGTCGGGATCGTACCATACGGCGTCCACGAACGATTGGACCTGGCGCGTGAAGTCCCAGACCACATCTGCCGAGATGGGGAAACTCAAGTGCTGTGCCTGAACTTCGGCTGGCTTGTCTCGCTTGTCAAAAGGCAGCCGTCTTGCCTTCCGCAAGATGTAGACGTTGTCTATCGCCGTTAAGCGAGGATACTCGGGGGTCATGTCTAGGTACTCCACCAACAGGTAGTACCTGGCCACCGGGCAGCCTTGTTTCAGCCGCGCCGCGGTGCCGGCGGCCTCCTGGAACATCGTCTTATCCAAGTTGACCTTAATCTCCGCCGAGAGTACGGCCAGAGAGAAGGCGCCGTCGGCCGTCAACTCGGGCGCAAAGGCCTCCCCCGAGGAGAACTTGTAGTGAACCGTTGAGCCGATGGCAAAGTCCTGGTCTTTCACCTTGATTACCACGTCTGGCTTGGCACCCAGGTCCTGGGAACTTGCGGGCACAAAAGACAGGGACATGAAAGCCTGCTGAGGCCCTGCCCGGAATCGAGTGTGGCTGAGCCTCTGTATCACTTCGGGAACCACGAGGCGTGGAAAGAACTCCTCAAGCACGGAGTTGTCCAACTTCAACTGTCCCTTCTGCCGCTTCAGGAAACTGGAGCCGCGTTTCGCTATTAGATCAACCTCAAGGGCGTTCTTGTACTGGTTCAGGAGCCGCACCATGTCGTCGACGCGAGCGCGGCCAGTCGTCTTCACCTGGTCGGTTGCCTCAATCCACTCGCGGTAGCGCTGCTTCGCCACATTGAGCAGGGCCTTGTCCTTGGGTGAGCACTTCGCGTTGCGGCAAGCCGCCTCGAGTTTGTCGAGATGGGGCTGCGGAAACGGGCTCACGGCCTTATCCAGTCAGCGCTACTGAATAACGGTGAGGGCTTCACTCGCTCCGCCGCCGCTATGGCCTCGCGAACGTCCGAAGCCACGTCGCGCTTGGAGCAGTAGGGGAGGGCCCCTTGGAGGAAGTGCACAGCCAGACCGTGTGGTTCCCCGCACAGAACCTTGCCCGTCTTACTTGGGTCAATCATCAGGTGCAGGAGGTCCTCGTAAATGACGTCGCCAAACTTGTTAGTGAACTTCCGTTCTTGCCGAGTCACCAAACGGAAACCGGCCGCCACGGCCAGGGCGCCCACCAGCCGCCCGTTGCGGAAACTCACCCCCCTGACGCAGGACTCCCTGCCCATGACAACGATGGCCCGGCCCGTGGGCTTAAGAACTCGCTTAAGTTCCGTCAAAGCCATGGCCATGTCAAGACAATATTGTATAACGGTCAGGAATCTGTTGCCCCGGTGCTTCCGATTGGCGCCGAACTCGGACCTGGCAACACCGAGCAGATCCCACCCCATCCGTTCCATGGCCCGACGGCAGTTCTGGTGGTAGTTGAAGACGTTGATGTATGGAGGCGACGTGATCACCAGGTCGACAGTTGCCGGACCGAACGGCGTGGCCCTGGCGTCTGCTTGAAAGACCGCGCATCGCGTGGGAGACAGCGGCAACCCCATGACAACCGATTCGTGCTGCCGCAGGGCCGCCAGGGCCTGCTCCGGATCCAACGGATCAGCCGATTCCATTAACCGAATGAGCGTGTTCGTGAAAATGTTCGAAAGCCGAGGGTCCTCCTTGTGTGACCCCACAAGAGCAACCAAAGCATCGGCGGGTGATAGGGAACCGGCATTCCCCTCGGGGAAAAGGGGCATGCCGGAGCCACAACGCTCCCGAAGGAGCCTCGCCGCGAGTTCACAGATGTCTTTGCGTTCCTCATAAGGGCGACCGATGAACAACACCGTGCCGGCCATGGAAAAGGCGGCAGGATTGATCTCAACCCCGACGGCAGGCAGCGACCTCCGTGCTGCCTCAAAGAGCGTCGTCCCGACACCGGCAAAAGGATCGAGAATGAGATGGTCCGTACCCGCATAATGGGCCAGGAGGATCTCAACAAGTTCAGGAGAGAATTGCCCGCGCCATGGGAAGACGTTCGACCTAGTCCGGTTCGCCAGGTCGAGACGATCTTGAGGCATATCCTTCGTGTTCAGCGGCGTTTCATCATAAACGTTCAAGTGATGAGGCGCCGTCTGGGCGCCGAGGCGCTGCGCCAGTTCGGTAGCCAGAGCGTTCGGATTGGCATGGCCCATAGTGACGGATATTCTAACAAGGGCAGGAAGCCAACGCCAGCAGGTTCAGCCTGATTAAGAGCGTTCTGGCCCGTCTGAAGACCACCCCTTCAATGTGGCCGCCTGCCCGAGTGCCCCGTCAACCCGAGCCAGGCATTCCTCGCGGCCGAGGATCTCCATCGTCTCGAACAGGGGCGTCGAGACCCGGCGGCAGGTGACGGCGACGCGCAGGGTCGTGTAAAGATCGGCGTGTTTCCACCCGAGTTCGCCCGCCAGCGCCCGCATCGCCGGTTCAAGCGCGGCGGCAGTCCAGTCGGGGGCCGAGGCAAGCAGCGCGCGCATGCGCGCCAGGGCCTCGCGGGTCTCGGCGGCGGTCTTCAAGGGTTTGCCCTTTTTGTCGGGCACCAGGAGCGGCGCCTCGTACGGCAGCCTTGACACGAAGAACGCCGCGCCGTCGGCGAACTCCTTGAGGCGCCTCAGTCGCGGCTGCATCAGTTTGACCGCCCCGGGCACGTACGGCTCCGGCAGGCCCGCGGGCATGAACCCTTCGGACTTCAGGCGTGCGGCCAGCGTCTCGACCGGCAGGCGGCGGATCCATTCGCCGCTCAGCCACTCGAACTTGTCCATGTCGAAGACGGGGCCGGTGGTGTTCACGCGGTCCCACGCGAACTCGCGCCGGAACTCCTCGAGCGAGAACATCTCGCGATTGTCGGGCATCGAGTGGCCCAGGAGGCCGAGGAAATTCACTATCGCCTCGGGCAGGAAACCCTCCTGGCGGTACCACAGGACGTTCGTCGGGTTCTTGCGCTTCGAAAGTTTCGACCGGTCCGGGTTGCGGATGAGCGACACGTGGTAGAACTTCGGCAGGTCCCACCCCAGCGCCGCGTAAAGCAGGACGTGCTTGGGCGTCGAGACGATCCACTCCTCGGCCCGGATGACGTGCGTGATGCCCATCAGGCGGTCGTCGACCACGACGGCCATGTGGTAGGTGGGATAGCCGTCGCTCTTGATGAGCACCTGGTCATCGACCATGTTGTTGGCGATGGCGATCTGGCCGCGCAGGCCGTCGGTGAAGCGCGTCTCGCCCTCCAGCGGCACCGCCAGTCGCACGGTGTGCGGTTCGCCGGCGGCGGCGCGGCGGGCCGACTCGGCCGGATCGAGGCCCCGGCACTGGCGGTCGTAGCCGGTGGGCCGGCCGGGGGCCTGCGGTCGCTGCCGCAGTTCCTTCAAACGCTCCGCCGTGCAGAAGCACCGGTAGGCGTGGCCGCCGGCGATGAGGCGGTCGGCGTGCTCGCGGTAGATCTCCAGCCGCTCGCTCTGGCGATACGGGCCGCAAGGGCCGCCGACGTCGGGCCCCTCGTCCCAGTCGAGGCCGAGCCACTTCATGGAAGCCAGGATCATCGCCTCGGCGCCTTCGACGAACCGCGTGCGGTCGGTGTCCTCGATGCGGACGATGAACTGCCCGCCCGTCTGCCGCGCCAGCGCCCAGTTGAACAGGGCCACGTACATGTTGCCGATGTGCGGCTCGCCGGTGGGGCTGGGGGCCAGTCGGGTGCGGATGGTCATGGTTGGGCCGGTTCCTTTTTCGAGTAGAGCGCGCCCCGGCGAGCGGGGCGGCCGAAGGATGCTCGACCTGGGCCTACGGCCTGGGCTTCTCGGCGGAAGCGGGCTGCGGCGCAGCCTCGGACGTCTCCGTCGCCGGGGCGGCCCCCTCCCCGGCCGGTTTCGACCACCGCGCCAGTTGCTCGCGGACCGACGGCTGCTCCGGGTTGGCCTCGAGGCTCTGGTGCCATTCCTCGAGGGCATGCTGGCGCATCTCGTCCCGCCGTGGATCCCGCAGGTAAAAAATCATGTATATGGCCGCAAGACTGTTGCGGCACTCCCAGTCTTTCGGGAACTTCTCGAGGACCACCTGCAACTCTTCGATGGCGGCCCCGTACTTCTTCTGCTTGCTGAGGACGAACGCGAGGCGCTTGCGGATGAGGGGCGAGTCGGGGTCCATCTGGCGGGCCAGTTTGAGTTCCTCGAAGGCATTCTCCAGCCGCCCCTGCCTCAGGTACGCCGTCCCCAGGTTCACGTGGACGGGGCCCTGGTTGGAGTCGAGGTTAATGCTCCTCAGGTACGCGGCGATGGCCCGGTACGAGTCGCCCTGGGCGTCGTAGACCGCCCCGAGGTTCGACCAGGCAAACGGGTGCTTGGCGTCGAGTTCGGTCGCCCTCTCGCAGTTGACCTGGGCCTTGTCGAGGTCGCCGAGGCGAAAGTAGACCACCCCCAGGTTGATCCGGGCAGGGACGTAGTCGGGGTTCAGTCCGATGGCGTTCTCATAGGTTGAGGCGGCGTCCCTGTCACGTTCCAGGGCCTGGTAGACCCGCCCCAGGCGGTAATGATAAATGAACTCGTACGGGCGCGCGGCCACAGCGGCCTGGTACGGCGTGACGGCTTTCTCGAACTCCCCCTGCTGGCGGTAGATGTCGCCGATGCCGGCGTGCGCGACCGCCAGCGTGTCGTCGAACTGGACGGCGGACTCGAACTCCCGGAGGGCCTCCTCGACCTGGCCCGCCTCGAGGGCAAGGTATCCCGTGCCGTAGTGGCGCAGGGCCTCCTCGCGGTGGCATCCGGCCGCCAGGACCGCCAGGACCGCGACAACCGCCAGGTATCTCATGACCCCCTTCGCCTCCCCCGGCCAGGATCTGCCCAAGACATGGATTTTAGCGGCCCTCGGCGCAGGAGTCAAAAGAAGTTCATCCCAAGGGGTGCCGGGTGCCGGGTAGTCTGTCGCACACGGACTGATGGATCGCCGGGCGGCATGCTTTCGCCTGCGAAAGCACGCCTTCCAAAGAACCGGCGATCATCCTTCGCGAAGGCGCGAAAGCACGGCACCTCCGGAATCAAGTGTGGCGATCTACCAGCAGACCGTCACGCTTGATTCGGGGGGTGCCGGTGGTTGCTTGCTCCCAGTGCCGCAATTCAGGCGCCGAGTTGACGCAGGCCCCCGAGATGCTTCTCCTCCTCTTCCACGATCCTCTGGATGACGTCGGCCGAGTCGGGCAGGCGGGCGGACAACTCCTGGTAGAAGTCGATGGAGTCCTGCTCCATCCGCATGGCCATGTCGAGGGCGTCCTTGAGGCTCCCGCCCATGGCGACCTTGCGGACGGCGGCGGCCCTGGGCTGGATGCGTCCTTTCGCCACGGCCGCCAGGGCGTCCGCAACCTCGGGCGCCACCCGGTTGCGCTTGACCGACATGGCCCACAGGTCGCGCATCTGCCGGAAGGCGGCCAGGTGGTTCGCTTCATCCCGGGCCGCTTTCAGGCAAAAATCCCTGACGACCACCTTGTCGCTGCCGAGGGCCAGGGCCTCGTAGAAGTCCTTCCCGATCCGCTCCATCCCCACGGCCATCTCAAAGACGTCGCTGGCATTGGTGGGAATCGCCATCGTGTGACTCCGATCGTGCCCCAACCGTCTATCGACCTGGCGAGCCTTTCCTCGCCACTTTTTTCCATCGGCACTTCGGGCGCCCGAAATTAGAGCGACACCGCTGGATGCACCATTGTGCTCGGCGGTTCTCTGGCCGCGCCGATGGCTCCGGCGGCCAGGACCTTCAGAAATTCACGGCGGCCGGCGATACTCGAGCGATGCGTCTTCATGGGTTTCTTCCGCCTGATCTGCGGACCTCTTGCCGTGTCCTTGCCGTCGCCATCCGAGCGCACTGTGCGGACCCGTGCGCCTTGCGCTGTCACTCGAGCGTCGGCCGGGCGACCTCGCCGCGGAGTTGGGCCTCGCCCCCTTCCTTCTCGTACACGCCGTAAAACATCGAGCAGCAGTCGAGCCAGAGCGTGATCCGGTGGAGGTCTTCCGGCGCCATTTTCACGTCGTAATGGCCCTTGGTGAGAATCTCGTAGAGTCTGGACGCCTTGGCCCCGAACTTGCCCGGCGTCGTGCGGAGGTTGTCGCCGTAGTTCGTGAACCCGTACTTGACGAGCGTGTTGTACGAGGCGTACCACTTGTGCTGGATCGGGTCCTTCGCCAGGGGCGGCGCCTTGGCCTTCTCCCTCGCGTGGCACTCGACGCAGCAGCGGTCCAGGACCGGCTGGACGAGGCGAGCGTAACTGAACGGGTTCGAGCCGTCGACGTCGGGCGCCAGGTGCGACGGCTCGCGCCGCAGGGCCATGGGCGGGCTCTGCATCAGCCGCGGCGCCTGGTGCCTCGGGTCGTGGCAGCCGGCGCACACCAGCCGCTCGCCATCATGTAGATACGTGGCCGACCGCATCGACTGGACGGCCAGGCCGCCGGAGTCCAGGGCCTGGAAAAATATCTCGCGGTTGGCCGGCACTACGAAGTGGGCGCTGCCGTCTTCTTCGACCGCCGCGGTGCCCAGGACGTAGCGGACGGGCACCACGGAGTCGCCCGCCAGGGCCACGCGGACGCCGGTCTCGTGCGGCGGCCCGCCCGACGGCACGCTCATCGGCAGCACCTGGAGCACGCGCAGCGCCTTGATCCTGGTCCCCTCCGGCCACGGCTTGAAACTGTCGTACACGTTCACGAGGGCGATGGTGGCCTCGCCCCCCTTGCCGGGGTGCGCGGGGCCGGGGGCGGCCTTGCCCTTGGCGAGCGACGCGGGGGCGGGGCCGGCGTCCGGCACGGGCGCCGGCCGCAGGGGCATGGGGCTCATGCAGGCGATCTCGGCGTCGCGGTACAGGAGTTCCTTGTTCCCGAAACTGTCAACAAGGTAGATGCCGTAGTTGCCGGCGTTCCTGGCGTCGTAGACGCAGAGGTGGTAATCCTCGCTCAGGGGCCAGGCCATGCCGTAGGTCTCGGTGCCGCCCTGGCTCTCGGGGAAGCCCACCTCGGGCGTGAGTCTCCGCACGGGCCCCATGGCGTCGTCATCGGCAATGTCGGGGCTGAAGACCACGAGCGACCCGAAGCACTGGCTGTGGTGCGGCGCCGCGGTGGCGACGAACTTGCCGGAGTTGGGGATGGCGCGGACGTCCAGTTCCATGTCGGGCCGCGCGCTGCGCGGGGCGAAGTTGCCGTGCACCGCCCGCGAGTCGGCGCCGTCGAGCGTGGTGATCCACGGCAGGTGGGCCGTGCAGCCGAACCGGTCGACGTAGTCCCAGCGGGTGTAGATGATGCGCCCGTCGCCCGTCACGCTGGGGTTCCACTCGTTGGTCTCGTGGAAACTAAGGCAGTTGATGTCGCCCCCGTGCGGGTCCATGTCGTACAGCGTGTAGGTGGGACACGTGCGGCCGCAGCGCAGGTACCCGCCGCGGCGCTCGGTGATGAAGGCGATCCGCCCGTTCGGCAGGAAGCACGGATCAAAATCATTCCATGTTCCGTCGGTCAGCATCTCCAGGCCCGACCCGTCGACGTTCGCCCTGAAGATGTGGTACGAGCGGCCCTCGGCCCAGTGGCCCCGGCCGGGGTCGGTGTGGCGGCGGTGCCGCCGGTCCCCCGTGCACTCGACGTAGGCGAAGAGGATCGTCTTGGCGTCGTACGAGAGGTCGGGGGAGAGGAAGGAGCCGCCGACGGTCTCCTCTCCGCCCTGGTTGCCCTCGCCGTCGAAGGAGACGTTCCAGCGGCGCGGGGGGCCGCCCCACAGTTTCCGCCCCTTCAGCCGGCCGTTCTCGACGACCGAGTTGGCCAGGATGTCGCGGACCTGCGGCGCGGGGCCGAACGGATCGGCCAGCACGTACAGCCCCCCGCCCGGCCGCTGGGCCATCCCGTAGAACTGGTCGCACATATGGTTATAGATGGCCCGGTGCCGCTTGATGAAGAGGATTTTGTCGAAGTTGAGCAGGGGGTTGGCGAAGGCGATCCTGCGGCGGACCTCGCAGGCCCGGACGAAGAGGCTGCGGCGGGCCGCCGCGCTCTCGGGCGGGGTGTCGGCGGCGAGTTTCTGAAGTTCGGCCAGCCGAGTTTCGGGCTCGGCCAGTTTCGCCGCCGGCGCCGTCCGCTTGAGGTCCGCCAGGAGCGCGGCCGTCCGCCGCAGGACCACGTCGAGCGGATCGCGGTCGCCGTCGAGAATTGTCGCCTCGGGGCGACAGGCTTCCTTGCCGACCTTGGCGAAGTGGCCCCGGTTCGCCAGGTCGTGCTTGAGGGCCTCGAACTGGGCCTCCGACTCGACGTAGCGGGCGGCCCTGCCCTTGAGGTCCGCCCACCGCGGGTCGTCGACGGCGGCCTTGGCGGCGGCGAGGGCCTCGAGTTCCTTCTCCATCGCCGGCCTGGCCTCCCGCTCGACCGCGCGGACCGCGATGGCGCATTCTCGCAGGCGGCAGGCGCGGGCGTGCAGGTCCAGCCAGCGGGCGTCGCCGGCCGGAGTCTGCGCCTGGACGAGTGCCGCCAGTTCCTTACGCAGGCCCTCGGCGGCCGCACCGGACTGGTCGAGCACGCGCTGGACGAGCGACTGGTCCAGGGCGGCGGTATCGCGCTTCTTGAACCAGTCGACCAACTGCGTGGTGTCGAAGTCCCGCATCAGCCAGCCCGCCTGGAGGGGGAAGTCAGCCGACAACTTCTGCCACGCCGCCGGCGGCGCCTCGGCCTGGCCCGAGAGGACCCGGAACCGGACCTTGCCGGTCGGGCGGTCCTTGTCCTCGCCGACCCAGGCCTCGAACCGCACATATTTGCCGCCGAGTTGATAGACGAGTTCGGTCGCGGCGTGGACCCACAGGCCGTGGGTGAACTTCTTGTCGCCGACCGTCAGGGGATGGCCCTGCCAGTTCTTGTCGTAAAGCAGTTGGCCCCAGCCCACGACCGCGGAGGTCGGCTTGAGGGAGCCGAGTTTCGTCTCGGTGCCGTCCTTGGCAATGAGAGTGGGTTCGCCCCAGATGTTGCAGTTGGCGGTGCCCTGCTCGCAGATGGTGATGAGGCGTATCACGTCCTGGCCCGCAACGCTCAGCGACACGCGCTGGGCGGGGCCGTTGCCAGGCATCGAGCCGCTGTCGAAGGGCTGAAAACCCGACGGCCCCTCCGGCTTGCCGGTCCGGGCGAGCCACTCGATGTAGGCGGCCCGCGTGGCGGCCATCGACTCGGCCCAGCCGGCCTTCTTGGCGTAGACCTGCGGCGGCTCGGGCGACGGGGCCGGGTCCGTGCCGGCGGCAATCGCCGCGCCGAGCATTCCCGCCAGCGCGAGGATCGGCCACGCCCACAGCCAGCCGATTCTCCGACTGAGCCTCATCGCCCGGCCCCCTCCAAACTGCGGCCATGCCCCCTGGATTTCAATGCTGCTGCAAGGGCAGGGGTCTCGCAGGAAATCGCGGCCCGAATGAGGCCGGACCGCGAACCGCGACTCCGTGCAGCCTACCCAGGCAATGCGCGGCCGTCAATAAAGGGCCGCGGCAACCAGGCGTCCGGTGCATGTATGATGCGCGGCAGTTGCGGTCCCACAGGGAGGAAAGACGGGCCATTGCATCCCGCCCCCTGTAGGGATAGTCTGCACCGGTGCCGCGCGGGGCGATCGTAGGCCGGCGGCGGTCCTGTGTCGGCCGCGACGGCTGGACGCTCAACCACGGTGGAGTGGAGGCATCATGCCCCCGAAACTGGTCCAGTGGTTGAGCAAGGCCAACGCCGAGGCGAAGCCCAGGACGGTCCAGCGCCTTCTGATGGCAGGCGGGGCGGTCGTATTTCTGGTGTTGATCCCGGCGGGGCTGTGTGCCGCCGGACGGGCGGTGGCGCCCTGGATTCCGTGGACCCTGCCTCCGGCGCTCCAGATCGGGGTAGGCGTCCCGGCCGCCCTCGGCGGGCTGGGCCTGGCGCTCTGGTCCGTGGTCACCTTTTGGCGGCAGGGCAAGGGCACGCCGGTCCCCGTTGCGGCGCCCCGGCGACTGGTGGTGACAGGCCCCTTCCGGCATTGCCGCAATCCGATGTATCTGGGGGCGATGATGTACTATCTCGGCCTGGCGAGCGCGCTAGGGTCGCTGGTGTTCGGCCTCGGTGTCCTCGCGCTGGGTCTCGCGGTGGGCGCCCTTTACGCCAGGCTGGTCGAGGAGAAGGAACTCCGGATCCGTTTCGGGGAAGACTATGAGCGCTATCGCCAGGAAACGCCGCTGTTCATTCCCCGCCTCCGCCGCCAGCGCGCCGCAGCCCGGTCAGGCAGTCCAGTGAACGAGAGCCTGCCGCCTCGCTGAGTCGCCAACGGTCCGCGGCGACGTGGTAAGGCCGCCGCGCGGCACGCGGAGTCCTGAAGCAGCCTCTTAAGCGCACCCTCCGCCGCCCGAAATCGTGTATAATCCCGGAGCCGCGGCGGATGGCGAATCGGACCATGGCAGGCCACACGATGGAAGACGGACTCGTTTTTAACATCCAACGATACTCCATCCACGACGGGCCGGGCATCCGGACCACCGTCTTCCTGAAAGGGTGCCCCCTGGACTGCTGGTGGTGCCACAACCCCGAGGGCCAGTCTGGCGAGCCCGAGATCGTGGCGATCGAGGGCCGGTGCATCCGCTGCGGCGAGTGCCGCAAGGCCTGTCCGCAGGAGGGCAGGGCGGCGCGCGGCGACCCGGCCGCCTCGAAGGAGCCGCCCCGCGCCTTCCGCTGCATCCGCTGCGGGGCGTGCGTGGCGGCCTGCCCGACGGGGGCCCGGCAGATGGTCGGCCGCCGCATGACCGTGGCCGAAGTCGTGGCCGAGGTCCTGAAGGACCGCGTTTTCTACGAGGAGTCGGGCGGCGGCGTCACCATCTCGGGCGGCGAACCGCTCATGCAGCCCCGGTTCCTCGTGGGCCTGCTGGCGTCCTGCCGCTCGCAGGGCATCCACACGGCCGTCGACACCTGCGGCTACGCGCCGCCGGAGGACCTGTTGGCCGCGGCGCCGCTGGCGGACCTCTTTCTTTACGATCTCAAACTCATGGACGATGCCCGCCACCGGCGGTACACTGGCGTTTCGAACGCGGGCGTCCTTGGGAACCTGCGGGCGCTGGGAGGCGTCCACAAGAACGTCTGGATTCGCGTTCCGGTCATCCCGGGTGTGAATGACGACGCCGAGAACCTGGAGGCGGCGGCACGGTTTGCGGCGTCGATTCCGGGGGTGCGGCAGGTCAACCTCTTGCCATACCACGAGGCCGGGGCGTATAAATCGCCGCGGCTGGGTAAGCCGTATCGGCTCGGCGCGGCGGCGCCGGCCTCGACGGTGTCGATGGACGAGGCGGCAGCAAGGTTCCGGGCCGCCGGGCTCAACGTGGTGATAGGCGGCTAGCGATGAACGAAAGAACGGCCCGTCTGCGGCAGGCCAGCCTCGATGCGCGGCCGACCATCTCCGAAGAGCGGGCGGTCCTGGTGACCGACTTCTACCAGGCCCACGAGGGCCGGTTCTCGCCGCCGGTCATGCGGGCACGCTGCTTGCTTCATCTTTGCCGGCACAAGGCGATCTACCTGGGCGAGGATGAACTCATCGTGGGGGAGCGCGGCCCGCGGCCCAAGGCCACGCCCACGTGCCCGGAACTCACATGCCACAGCCTGGAAGATCTTCAGATCCTCAACTCGCGCCCCAAGACCAGTTACGCGGTCTCGGAGGAGTGCATGCGCGTGTACCGCGAGAAGATCATCCCCTACTGGCGCGGCCGCAGCATGCGCGACAGGATTTTCGAGGCGATGGCCCCGGAGTGGCGCGGGGCCTACGACGCCGGCCTCTTTACGGAGTTCATGGAGCAGCGTGCCCCGGGCCACACCGTCCTTGACGACAAGATTTACCGCAAGGGCATGCTGGACTTCAAGCGCGACATCGCCGGCGCCGTGGCGGCCCTGGATTTCCTCGGCGACGGCGAGGCGTACGCCAAGCGCGAGCAGTTGCAGGCCATGGACATTGCGTGCGACGCGGTCATCCTCTTCGCCGATCGTCATGCGCAGGCCGCGCGGGAGCAGGCGGCCCGCCAGAAGAGTGCCGCGCGGCGGGCGGAACTCGAAAAGATCGCCGACGTGTGCACCCACGTGCCGGCCCACGCCCCGCGCGATTTCCACGAGGCCCTCCAGTACTACTGGTTCTGCCACCTGGCGGTCATCACGGAACTGAACGGCTGGGACTCGTTCAGCCCCGGCCGCCTCGACCAGCATCTCCTGCCCTTCTACCGCAGGGGCATCGAGGAAGGGACGCTCACGCCCGAGCGGGCGCGGGAACTACTGGAGGCGTTCTTCGTCAAGTTCAACAATCACCCGGCCCCGCCCAAGGTCGGGGTCACGGCGGCCGAGAGCGGCACGTACACCGATTTCGCCAACATCAACCTGGGGGGCCTGCGGCCGGATGGCTCCGACGGCTCCAACGAACTCACGCACCTGGTGCTGGACATCGTCGACGAGATGCACCTCCTCCAGCCCAGCACCAACCTGCAACTGGCGCGGAAGACGCCCGACGCCGTCCTCAAGCACGCCCTGCGCGTCGTCCGAAAGGGGTACGGGTTTCCGTCGATCTTCAACGCCGACGCCGTCATCGCCGAGCAGCTGCGGCAGGGCAAGACCCTCGAGGACGCCCGGGCCGGCGGGTGCAGCGGGTGCGTCGAGACGGGCGCATTCGGCAAGGAGGCCTACATCCTGACGGGCTACTTCAACCTGGTGAAGGTCCTGGAACTTGCGCTTCACAATGGCGTCGACCCGCGGACCGGAAAGCCCCTTGGCCTCCCGACGGGGGCGCCGGAGTCCTTCGCGTCGTTCGACGACCTGTTCGCGGCCTTCCGCCGGCAACTGCACCACTTCATCCAGATCAAGATCCGCGGCAACCAGGTTATCGAGCAGATGTACGCGCACCTCATGCCCGCGCCGTTTCTGTCGGTCATCACCGATGACTGCATCCGCACGGGCAGGGACTACAACGCCGGCGGCGCGCGGTACAACAATACCTATGTCCAGTTCGTCGGCATCGGCAGTCTGACGGACTGCCTGGCGGCCCTCAAGCAGACGGTGTTCGACGAGAAGGCCCTCGCGCCGGCGGACCTCGTGAGGGCCCTCGACGCCGACTTCGAGGGCGCGGAGGTCCTGCGCCAGCGCCTCGTCAACCGCGCCCACAAGTACGGCAACGACGACGATTACGCCGACGCCCTCATGGTCGGCGCTTTTAACACCATCTTCGAGGAAGTCGACGGGCGGCCCAACACGAAGGGCGGCCGGTACCGCGTCGAGATGCTCCCGACCACTTCCCACATCTATTTCGGCTCGGTCACGGGGGCCATGCCCGACGGGCGCAAGGCCGGGATGCCCCTCTCGGAAGGCATCTCGCCCGTCCAGGGCGCGGACCGCCAGGGGCCCACTGCGGTCATGAAGTCGGCGGCCAAGATGGATCACATCAAGACCGGCGGGGCACTTTTGAACATGAAATTCACGCCGGCGATCCTGGCCGACGACAGCGGCATCGACAAACTCGCCGGCCTCGTCCGCGGGTACTTCAGGATGGACGCTCATCACGTCCAGTTCAACGTGGTCCGGGCCGAAACGCTCCGGAAGGCCCAGGCCGAGCCGGAAGCGTACCGCGACCTCATCGTCCGCGTGGCGGGCTACAGCGATTACTTCTGCGACCTGGCGCGCGAACTCCAGGACGAGATCATCTCGCGCACAGAACATCAGGCGTTGGCATAGGTTGTAGGGGCCCGGCATGCCGCACCCCTGCGGACGCAAGATAGAGCACCACAAAACCCACATCGCGAGGCCCCATGACTGACTCTTCGCCCAGTGCCGACCAGAACAGCGGGCTGTTCCAGACCGACTTTGCGCCCGAGGAGTTGGCGGCACGCCGGGGCCGAATACTCGACGCCACCGGCCCGGGGGCGATCGCCGTGATCCAGGGCGCGCCGCCGGCGAGCGGCTTTGCGGCATTCCGGCAGTCGAACGAGTTCTACTGGTGCTCGGGCGTCGAGGTGCCGCAGGCGTACCTCGTGGCGCGCGGCACGAGCCGCAAGACCACGCTGTACCTGCCGCACCGGGAGCGGCGCTCCAGCGAAGGCGCCATCCTGACCGCCGACGATGCAGCGCTCGCCAGGCAACTGACGGGCATCGAGGAGGTCACGGGCATCGAGAACCTGGCGGCCGACGTTGTGGGCGCATCGGTCATCTACACGCCGCACGCCCCCGCCGAAGGCGCCATGGGCAGCCGCGACGAACTCCTGCGCGCAAGTGCCAGGGCGGCCTCCGACCCGTGGGACCGCGCGGAGCCGCGCGAGAGCCGGTTCATCCGCCGCCTGGCGGAACTCAATCCGCGGGCCGAGATCCGCGACCTCTCGCCGGTCCTGGACGGCCTGCGGGCCGTCAAGAGCCCGGCCGAACTCCGCCTGTGCCGCCGGGCGGGACAACTGGCCGCCATGGCGGTCACCGAGGCGATGAAGATCACGCGGCCCGGCCTCATCGAGTATCAACTTGGCGCCCTGGCCGAGTACATATATATTTTCCATGGTGCGCGGGGGCACAGTTACCGGCCCATCATCCCCGGCGGGGCCAACATCTGGCACGCCCATTATTTCAGGAACGACTGCCCCTTGAAGGACGGCGACCTCGTGCTCATGGACGCCGCCCCCGACCTCGGCTACTACACGAGCGACATCGGCCGCATGTGGGCCGTCAATGGAACGTACGCCCCGTGGCAGCGCGAACTTTACGGCTTCATCGTCCAGTATCACAAGGCTGTGCTGAAGCGGATCCGCCCGGGCGCGACGGCCGACCAGATCACGGATGAGGCCGCCGCCGAGATGAGCCGAGTCGTCGAGGCCGCGCGATTCTCGAAGCCGGCGTTCGAGGCGGCCGCGCGGCGGACCCTGGAGTTCCGCGGCCACCTGTCTCACCCCGTCGGCATGACCGTCCACGATGTGGGCGACTACAGGCCCCGCCCGCTCGTCCCGGGCCTGGTCCTGACCGTGGACCCGCAGATGTGGGTGCCCGAGGAGAAGTTGTACATCCGCGTCGAAGACACCGTGGCCGTGACCGAGGACGGCATCGAGAACCTTACGCGTGCCGCGCCGCTGGAACTGGATGCCGTCGAGGCGCTCATGCGCGACCGCCGCGCCCCGCCGCTTCTCGCACAGTAAGAACGAAGGACCGCGAAATAGGATGGCCTCCGCGGAGCATGGGGTGAATCCTAACGACCTCAACATCATCGTCGCGACCGACTGCGGGAGCACCACCACCAAGGCCATCCTCATCGAGCGCAAGGCCGAGGGGTACCGCCAGACCTTCCGCGGCGAGGCCCCCACCACGGTCGAGGCCCCCTATGAAGACGTGACGCGCGGCGTCTTGAACGCCATGGCCGAACTCGAGGAACTGTCCGGGCGGCGAATCCTCGACGGCGAACGCATCATCACCCCGGCGCGCGGCAATGAGGGCGTCGACATCTACGTCTCGACCTCCAGCGCCGGCGGCGGACTACAGATGATGGTCGCGGGCGTCGTCAAGTCCATGTCGGCCGAGAGCGCCCAGCGGGCCGCCCTCGGCGCGGGCGCAATCGTCATGGATGTCATCGCCTCGAACGACCAGCGGCCGCCCCACGAGAAGATCGAGCGCATCCGCACCCTGCGGCCCGACATCATCCTCGTGGCAGGCGGGACGGAAGGCGGGACCGTCCGGCACGTCGTCGAACTGGCGGAGTTCCTGGCCGCCGCCAATCCGCGGCCCCGACTCGGCGCGTCGTTCAAACTGCCCGTCGTCTATGCGGGCAACGCCGACGCACAGAAGTACGTGCGGGAACTCCTGACCGGAAAGGTCGAACTCCACGTCACCGAAAACCTGCGGCCCGTCCTGGAGCGGGAGAACCTCGGCCCCGCCCGCGACGAGATCCACGAACTGTTCCTGAAGCACGTGATGGCACAGGCGCCCGGATATTCGAAACTGATGTCGTGGGTCGGCGCCCCGATCATGCCCACGCCCGCTGCCGTCGGCAGCATCATCCAGCGGGTCGCGCGCGGCCGGAACCTGAACATCATCGGGGTCGACATCGGCGGCGCCACCACCGACGTGTTCTCCGACTTCACGCTGCCCGCGGCCATCGGCACCGCCGAGATGGCCCCGCCCGAGCGTGTGTTCCACCGCACCGTCAGCGCCAACCTGGGGATGAGTTACAGCATCTCGAACGTCCTGGCCGAGGCGGGCATCGAGAACATCCTGCGGTGGGTGCCGTTCGACATCGACGAGGCGGACCTGCGGGACCGCATCAAGAACAAGATGATCCGACCCACGACGATCCCGCAGACGCTGGAGGACCTGAAGATCGAGCAGGCCATCGCCCGCGAGGCCCTGCGGCTGGCGCTCGCGCAGCACAAGCAGTTGGCCGTGGGCCTTAGCGGCATGCAGCGGCGCCGGACCATCGCCGAGACCTTCGACGGCGGCACGTCGGGCCAGACCATCATCCGCATGCCCGACCTGGACCTCCTGATCGGCAGCGGCGGGGTCCTGTCGCATGCGCCCCGACGCAGCCAGGCCATGATGATGCTTATCGACGCCTTCGGGCCGGAAGGCGTCACCCGCCTCGCCGTCGACAGCATCTTCATGATGCCGCACCTGGGCGTCCTGGCCGAGGTCCACGAGGCGGCCGCCATGGAAGTCTTCGAGCGCGACTGCCTTATCAACCTTGGCACGTGTGTCGCGCCGCTGAACAGCGGCAAGGCCGGCGCTCGGTGTTTCGAGTACCGCCTGACGGCCGGCGGCGCGACGCGAAGCGGCGCCGTGGCCGTGGGCGAGATCGTCCTGGAACCGCTCGGCGAGAAACAGACAGGAGAAGTGGTCGTCACCCCCGCCCGCAACATCGACATGGGCGCGGGACGCGGACGAACCCTCGAGGCCACGGTCCACGGCGGCACGGTGGGCGTCGTCTTCGACGGCCGCGGCCGGCCGCTCCAGATTCCGCAGTGCAATCGCACGGAAACCGTCGCGCGCTGGGCCCAGGCCCTGGGCGCGTATCCGGCGTGAAGGTAAAGGCGAACGCTGATGGCCCATGCTTATACGCCCGGTCTTCGGATCACTGAGCGCGCGGTCGTCCGCAAAGAGCGGCGGCTGCCGATCGCCGGGACCGTCCTCGTCGCCGAGGGCGCCCAGGTCACCGCCGAAACCGTCGTGGCGCGGGCCGAACTCCCCGGCGACGTGGCAGCCGTGAACGTGGCCAACCAGTTCAACATCGCCCCCGAAGAGATCCAGCACTACATGCTCAAGAAGCAGGGCGAGACGGTCGCCCAGGACGAGGCGATTGCCGAGACCCGGCCGCTCATCAAGTGGCTCCGCAGCGTGGCCCACTCGCCCATCGCGGGGACCGTCGAGACCGTCTCGGCGATCACCGGCCAGGTCATGATCCGCACGGCCCCCAAGCCGGTCGAAGTCCGGGCGTATGTCGACGGCACCGTCGTCGAGGTCCGGCCTGGCGACGGCGCGGTTGTCGAGACAACGGGGGCCCTTGTGCAAGGAATCCTCGGCGTGGGCGGCGAGGTGAGCGGCCAACTGGCCGTTGTGGGCGATGGACCTGACGCGGATGTCAGGCCGGGCGACTTGACCAACGACATGGCCGGAAAGATTGTCGTCGCCGGGGCGCTGCTGACGAGCGACCTCTACCGGCGCGCGGCCGAGATCGGTATCGCGGCACTCATCGGCGGCGGCATCCGCGACAGCGACCTCAGGGCACTGCTGGGATACGACCTCGGCGTGGCCGTCACGGGACACGAGGCCATCCGGCCGATCGTGATCGTGACGGAAGGTTTCGGCCGCATACCGATGGCCCGGCGGACGTGGGACCTCCTGGCCTCGCACGCCGGGCGGCGGGCCTCGGCCAGCGGGGCCACGCAGATTAGAGCGGGCGTGCTCAGGCCCGAGATTCTTATCCCGCTGCCCGGCGCCGGCGAGCCGTCTGCCTCGCCGCCGGACCAGGCCGTCTCGGCGGGACTCGGCATCGGCAGCCCCGTCCGGATCATCCGCGAACCGCTCTTCGGGCAACTGGGCACCGTCGCGAGCCTGCCGGCGGGCCTGGAGGTCGTCGAATCGGAGGCCAAGGTCCGCGTGGTCGAGGTCCGGTTCGCCGACGGCCAGACCGTGCGGGTCCCCCGGGCCAACGTCGAGATCATCGAGGCCTGAAAAAGGAAAAAGGTGTCAGGACCCAATGGCGGTGAAATAAGGAGATGATAAAGAGAAGCCTCCTGGGTCGATACTGTATCTGTCCAGGACCAGATCGACCGGAAGGAGGCTCCGATGTCTATGCCCATCGTCAATCGCTCGGCCACAGT
>Ga0315280_10002160_pt1 | contig 32207 bp, 37 predicted proteins | sample YL17G06_40_MG_FD_203697 | JGI IMG/M metagenome (GOLD analysis project Ga0315280, IMG submission 203697) | Sediment microbial communities from Yellowstone Lake, YNP, Wyoming, USA - YL17G06_40 | ecosystem: Environmental > Aquatic > Freshwater > Lake > Sediment | place: USA: Wyoming | collected... | reverse complement strand
TGCTACTACTAGCAGTTCCGGTATTCAACAGAGCCATGACCAGATAGTAACCCTAAGCACTTCCAGCTACAGAAACGAAAGTTTGAACGTCGTCCTGGCCTGGGTTTGTTGGTAGCCCGGGAGAGATGGGCGCCTAGGCATGGATTTATACGATATTGGCCTCGGAGAGAAAGCCCTATTCTCCCTTTTTCTTTGTTCCAAATTGATTTTCGGCTGGGGAGGCTGACGGCAAGGCTTTGGTTGAGGGACAGGCAATTTCAGATGTTCAACCTAAGAATCTTATTTGTAATTTCCGCGCGCCTAACCTGCTAGAGTATCAACGTTGGAAGGCTTATGTTCAGTGGGCTAAAGACAACGGTATGGACATATGCCATTTGACGCTTAGTTTGACTGATTCTTTCATGAAAGGCATAGAGGGCGCAGCTCAGGTTCGCAATGGAAAACAGGTTGTCAACATTCAGCAGAATAATATTTTTCAGTACCAGGTTTCCAAACCACGGCGGGAACCGTTTAGTCTGGATTGTGTTAAACCAGAGTTCCGGAGAACATTTAGCAGTATTCTTTTTGAAGCGTATGTCTTGGTAAAGGCAAGGGAAATAAGCAGGGAATTCAGTTATCGGGATTTTTTGGAGATTAAACATGACGCTTTCCGCCGAATCATACTGCGTTTGAGGCGCAAAGGCAAAATTGTGCTCAATCCTCAACGTACCGTTCCAAGATTTTACTTTTTAGCTGAGCGCTTCAGCGAATACACTCATGATGGAGGTACAACACAGTAAAACATTTGTTTACAGAGGCGAGCAGCCAAACTGAACATGATTATTAGGTCATGATCCATTAAAGTGGCGATTTCTCCCGCAAAACCCCTTTTTCTTTAAAACTTATTACGAGGATTTTAGGATCTTTGTGGATCTTCCTTGACATGGTGGAAATTGTAGGAAATTGGTTTTTCATGCCAGTCTTCTGCGATCACGTTTGCTTCTGTTACATTCAATACATGATGGAACAAGGTTCCGGAAATAATCTGTTCCACCTTTGGATATTGGGTTACTATGGTCCACTTCCCACGCGCCTTTTCTTCCGTATTGGGCGTAATTGGTGAAAGCGAGTTTCTTCCCGCAATGCCAACAGCAGCCGTTGTTTTTGTCATAGATTAGACTGAGTTCTTCGTCGGTATATCCCAAGTTTTCACCTCTCTTTAAGTGCTTCGCCCAAGGCGGTTATTATCATTTCAAAATTTAACCCAAGAGAAAAGGCTTGGACAAGTTCTTTCAAGTCTTTGTCGTAGATAGGAATCCCTATAGTAAAACCGTCCTTGTGCCTTGCAAAAATGTAGAGCATTGGACCAAAGTTGAAAACATAAGCTTTCCATCCTTGGGTGTCTGCCTTATGGGCTGCTGCATACAAGTCCAGATCGAAAATCTTGTACCTTTCCGTAAGACCTTTACTTACTGCGATGTCATAGTGAATCTCGTAGATTATCGCGGTGCTGAATGGTCTCTCTATGACCAGGCCTTCGCCTTTTAGCTCTGCAAGGTATTTTACTAAGGTGGCCTGGCTTGTCTGTAGCGCTTTCATCATGTTTATTTGGGTTCTTTCAATGGGGTCATAGTGTGTCAAGAGATAACCAACTATTCTTTGCTTCATTTCTTGAGCTTGATCTTGGAGGGCGTACGTCTGGCGCAGATTCGGGTATGACATGTCAATCAACTAAGTCAATTAACTGAGTCGCTTATTTAAAGTTTGCTGATAAGCGAACTATTTGAGTATAGGCAACTTAATGGTTAAGTAATTGTTCCGTCTCTCTGAAGATTAGAGGTTCATAACAATGGATCTACTGACGATAGGAGGAATTACATTCGATAATCTATTTTGGGTAGATAGGTTGCCAGAGAAACATTTTGAGGCTGTGATTGAAGAATATGGAAAGTATTATGGAGGCAGAGCACCAAATGTGGCTGTGGCAGCAGCAAGACTTGGGATTAAGTCAGGTATTGTTTCGGCCGTCGGTGAAGATTTCACTGTAGAGGGATACGAGGACTATTTGAGAAATCTGGGAGTTGATCTACGGGGTGTAATCAAACTTCCTGGAAAAAGAACGAAACAAATTTTCATATTTACTGACCATAGAGGTGACCAAATAACTTTCTTTGATTACGGCGCTGAAATTCATTTTGAGAAGATGAAGACACCGGCTGATTTAATCAAGGAAAGTAAGATCGTCCATATTTCATCATCAGGAGATTACAAATTCAATATCCGATGTGCAGAGTTTGCTCATAAGAATGGCGTTTCAGTTTCCTTTGACCCTGGAAATGATCCTTTCATCGAGATTCCTCGCTATTCGAGAAAAATGCTGCAATATAGTAAGCTCGTGTTCATGAATGATGCCGAAGCATTGTGCATAATCAGACGTTTGAAGCTTCACGTTGCGAGTGATTTTCTAGATCTTGGTCCTGATGTTGTCGTGATTATCGACAAACACGATAAGTCTAGCTTGATTTATACTAGGAAGGGAGTAGAGCGAATTCCTTCAGCTATTAAGATGGTCAGAGATCCTACGGGAGCCAGCGACGGTTACGTCGCTGCATTTCTTGCAGCATATATCAAGGGCTATGACCTGAAAATTGCAGGTGAGTTGGGAGCTGTTGAAGCCTCTTTTGTTTCAGAAAGCTTTGGATCGCAGACAAACTTACCTAGCTGGGGATTACTTGTGCAAGCGAAGCAGCAGATATTTGGACATCTAACCTAGGCATAGAGCAGCGCGCACTTTTGACAAACTAGATTGCTAACAAGAGACTTATGATTACTAGAAGCAGTCCTCCAAGAATCAATGCAAGGCTCTCAAGGTAGAAGTATTTCAGGTGCGATAATGTAACTTGAGGGTTTGTGGATTTATTTGGCAGATATAAAAGCGACACGGTATAGCCAATGCCGATAAGTGCAACACCAATGAGAATACCGATCCAACTGGTAAGCATCTTGCTTCCTCGGTTTGCTACATCACTTTTTAATTGAACTATCTCGGAATATAAGTTTGTGGTAAAGAAGCAAACTTGTCTTTGTTAGCTGTTTTTTCTACTCACGAGTCCAATAAGGAACCCAGCGATGAATGTTGCTACTGCGCCAACAGCAATCAAGAGCGTAGCAGCCGAGGGAACAATGTTCGACGTAGCCAGTATTGATAACGCTGCGATTATTATACCCATTGCTGTAATCATGGTTGTCTCGAATATTTGCATTCTACGTGTGGCCGCTTTTACTTCGTCTAGCGTTACCTTAGGCGCACTCTTCAAAAACCCGTAATCTGCCATCCTCTTTCTCCTTGCGGCATATCCTACCGATCTACCAGGCGTGGTTCTTACGAAATCAATTGTTGCAAATGGCTGCCCATACTCTAAAACAGCGGGTTCGGTTGAAAGGTTGTATAACGGACAATAAAGATGACCTCTGTAACCTGGATCTACTTGCGGCCCACCAACCCAAAGCAATCCATTATAAACACATGATATTCTCAAGTTCCACCTTCCGATGACATTACTAGGCATGTTAAGTTCTTCAAGTGTTTCCACGATTGCAACTTGGTAGGGTTCAATACGCAAATAGGGATTCTTTTCATCTAAGAAAATAGTTTTCTCACCAACTCTGCATTCTTTTCCCAATGACAGATGGTATGCGGCCGGCTTTAATCGATCCTTCTCCTTTTCCGGATAGAAAGGGTCGATCATGTTATATCTTTTAACACATTCTATGATCTCGCTCGACACTAGAACCCCTGGCGGTTCATCTGGGAGAAGCGTAACTTCAGTAGGTAGATCCACTTGCTCTTCTGTCTTCTCTCCTTTGACTATTCTATTTGGCTTCCTATTCATTGCTATTAACCTCACGTGTCTACCATACTGCAACTGTTTAGCTAAGGTTTTCTAAACTTATATTACTTTTCACACGTTTATTGACTATTTAAATTGAGCTTACGGTTACTAGCATCAGAAACCTTGCTTTGGGACTTCATCGGGTGAATGCTCTAGGAACTATCAAGTAGCCTTCTTTGTTCCCAAGCGCGCGCTGGTTTCAGCTTTTTGTCGTCTTTATCTTCATCAAACGGTCTATCAGTTTGAACTTCGTGATGCAATATTTGATCTCATCGCTAATAAGTACACCAGACCCTAGGGTCGTCTTCAGGGCAAGGAGGCAATTTGTCGTTCAACAACTTCCTCTCCTAAAACATTCCTTGTGTCAATAATCTCTTCGTTTGTTGGTCCAGTACCCACAAAGCTCACCTTTACCCGGGTTTCCTTCTGGATGTGATCAACAAATTCCCTAGCTGTCCGTGTCAAGTCTTCAATTCTCCTCACGCCTCTGTTCTGATAGTCAAGATAGTCTACTCCATTAAGGGCAATCTCTGTAGGATTGTTGACCATAGCTGCCTCTTTGACGATGCCGATATCAAAAAATGCAACTCTTCTTAGTCTATTTGTCACAGTCGTAAATTCTCTAATCTTGTATGGGTACCCGCTCAGCTCCTGCAACTTCCCCCAAGTGATTTCGTTCTTCAGTGGACCAGAGTTTCCGCCTACTCTAATGGGAAAGGTCCTAAGAACCAGTATTACAGTAGTGGCTCGGAGAGGGCTAACACCTACCTCGCTGAGGAAGGAACTTGCCGTAGTGTCTCTGCTAGTAGTATATGGATAGGACTTGGAATGATAAAGAGACAAACCGAATCCCTGAGTTCCTTCGACAATAACCTTGAGGTTTCTGTCTAGAGCCGAATTTATCTCGCGAGAAACGCAGGTCAAGAAAGGCTGAAGCTTGGGCTCATCCTTAGCTAGGCGGAAACTTCCATTTCTGAGAACTCTCCTAGCTACGGCAGCTCCCACGCCCGATAATGTAGATCCAATTTTCTTTCTAAGGTTAAGAGCTTTCTCGTATTTCTCGTCTTCCTTTGTTATTATTCCCGCATTGAAGTCGACACCCAATCTTGCAGGGTTCACCCCACAATATTCCAGTTCTTGCAGGAGTATATCGGGATTAATTAGAGTTCCCGCAGCTAGTAATAGCCTAGTTTTAGCGTTGACAAACCCAGCAGGTAGCAGTCTCAGTACGCATCTCTTCCCATTGAAATCCACAGTATGTCCTGAATTAGGCCCTCCACAGCGAACTACATAATCGACATTGTCCGTGGCAGAGAGGTGCGACACTATCTTGCCTTTTCCTTCTCCTCCGTACTGGCCCCCGACTACTATTGTGAGCGGCATCTGGATCCTGTACTTAGATTAAAGTTGTATTGGTTTTAACTTTTTTCATCAAACGAAGTTCTATTCGGCTCAGAACCATGTTGGCAAATCCTTCTGCTGTCGATTCTCGGTATTATCAGAAAACCTTCTTCCTTGTTTCCCAAGGCTTCATACTCATCAGCCAAGTAGAAATAGCCGACCAAGGCAGATGTTATTGCGTCCAATTCATCGTGTGAATTTCTACCATTCATGAATTCTCCAGTAAGACCCACATTCTGCAGACCCTGCTTCAAGTCTTCAAGGCTCACTTTCTTGCGAATAATCCTTAGAATGTCTTGTGCTGCTCCAGGATAACTTTCTATAACAGGAAAGCCTCGCCTTTCAAACTCCTTTCTCATATGTATGCCCCTCTCCGTCAGTAGTTGCATACTACGAATCAGTGATGGAAAGATAAAGACACCTCTGCGTCTAAGTATTCTTTCAGCTTCGCGTGTGATCCCGAATCTGCGGCACTCGCAGCTATCCTTTGTGCAATCTCTACCTTTCGGCAAACCTAAGGGAGAATCTATAGAAATCAAATCAGGATTTACCCCAGTCGTGGTTTCTATTATTTCCTTATCTGTTTTCAGCAGCTTAGCTTGGACTCGTTTACCTTCCATCAACGCCCATCCTGTACTTCTTTTTTCAGAAGCGCTCAAATCGATTCCGACGACCTTTGGGTATTCTTTTTTATTTTTCTTGATTCTTAGAAGCAAGTGATCTATTGCTTTTGATGGAGTACGATTTCTTCTCGTGTTAATGAGAATAGGTTTCGAATTATTTATCTTGAGTTCAAGCATAGAACCTTGCCTTCTTTGGATTTTTACTGTTGTTTGCGGAATCTTAAAATCAAGCTCCAGATCAGGTGAAGTTTCCAAGAAATCCATCTGTAGCTTGGCGCAAGCGTGTTCAAGCAGAGGCTTCAGATTCACGATGTCGGCCGTATTGTACTTCACCAATGACTCCAATGCATAATCATCGCCGCGGACATATCTATTCCAGAGAACCGTTGCGTCGAACCCATCCATGCAAGAGATATCATCGTCCCTTACTATGTTCATTTGCTCCTCAACAGATTTCAGTCCACCTGTATGTCCTAGTCTCCTTAATAGAAACCTCAAATCAATGTGCACAGGCGGAATACAGTATTGCCCAAGCTTATCACGAATAAAGCGCAGATCAAACAAGGTTCCGTTATAGGTCACTAAAATAGAGTATTTCCTGATTTCTTTCCTGAAATCATTGAGATTTTGCCCTTGGATAAAAGTTTTGACATTATTACCGTTGAAAATACCTATAACAGTAATATCATCGTAATAAAAAGAAAGTCCAGTGGTTTCAATGTCCAGAAAAACCGTACTATCCTTAAATGTTGGATATAGTCTCCAATATTCTCGCTTAGGAAGGTTTTTCGCAAAAAACAATACGTCTTTCTCTCGAAGAGCTGTCTCTGAAGCCTTTAACCATTTTTCTATTCTGGCAGTAGCACTTCCAGAAATACCTACTTTCTTGCTTTTTTCCACAAAGTCATCCCAAGAATATATTTTGCGTTCCCAAATCATTTTCTCTGTTTTTAAGCCGACTCCAGGAATGTGCAAGAAAGTAGACTTTAGCATTCTTGGTCTTCCCCCTTCTCATAATCTGCAGTGGCTATTTTTACGCTTTTCCTCAGAAAATCACTTTACTTGTGATAGTTTCGGGGGTTACTATTGAGATGACAAAAGATTAATGCTTAATAGCCTTTTTTGATTGGGTGGTAAAGCTTGGCCATTTTGCCTATCGATATGTGGCGATACGGAACCCCAGAGATGGAGTCCGTTTTTGAAGAAAGGACATGGCTGCAGAAACTTTTGGATGTTGAGGCAGCTTTAGCTTGGGTTCATTCGGAAGTTGGCAACATTCCGCGGAAAGATGCTGAAAGAATCGCTGCTATGGCCTCGTTAAAACATGTGAAGCTGGATCGCATAAAGGAGATTGAACGTGAAGTAAAGCATGATATGGTCGCTTTAGTTAGAGCATTTGCTGAAACTTGCGGTTCCAGTGGAGGATATGTTCATTTTGGCGCAACGAGCTCTGACATAAAGGATACTGCGCTTACTCTTCAGATGAAGGACGCTCTTGAATTAATTGAAGGAAGGCTAAATGATCTTGAGAAAATTCTGATGGATAAAGCCTTACAATACAGCGAGACAATGATGGTTGGCAGAACGCATGGTCAACATGCTTTGCCCATAACTTTGGGTTTCAAGTTTACGGTGTGGATGCGAGAGATTTCCAGGCACATACAAAGGGTTAGGCAAAGCAAGGAGCGTGTGTTAGTTGGAAAAATGAGCGGCGCTGTCGGCACCCAAGCGAGTTTTGGCGTACATGCCATGAAGATTCAAGAACTTGTTATGCAACGTCTCGGAATCAAACCAGCCGAGATTTCTACGCAAATTGTACAAAGGGACCGTCACGCGGAGCTTATATGTTTGCTGGCTATGATAGCCTCTTCGCTTGACAATTTTGCCACTGAAATTAGGGAGTTGCAAAGGCCAGAGATTGGAGAGCTTTTTGAGCCTTTTGAAAAGAAGCAGGTGGGCAGTTCTACTATGCCTCATAAGCGAAACCCAGTAACTTGTGAGAGAATTTGTGGTTTGGCCCGAATCGTTAGGAGCCTTGTCATACCTGCTTTGGAGAATGTTGTAACATGGCATGAAAGGGATCTGACCCAATCTTCTGCAGAACGTTTTATAATTCCGGAAGCCTGCATACTAACCGATTACATTCTTTTTTTGACGACTGGGATTTTGACTGGTTTGCAAATTAACGAGCACCGGATGCTTAAGAACATTAAGCTGACTCAAGGACGCATGATGTCTGAAGCAGTAATGATCACATTGACAAAAAAGGGCATGAGTCGCCAAGAGGCTTATGAACTGTTGAGAAATCTGGCGGCAAAAAGTGAAATGGAAAAACGCCCATTCAAAGAGATACTGTTGGAAGCAAGGACCATGAGCGAAAAACTAAGTGAAAAGGAAATTGATGAGGCACTAAATCCTAAAAACTACTTGGGCACTGTCCTAAAGCAGATAAAGCTTATGATTGAGGAAACGAAAGTCGAACGTAGAGACCGAGGGCTTTCCAGCTAAGGCAAACTTGCGAAGCTGTAGCTGAACCGGGTAGCAATGTGCACGTATTTGAAAGATTATTCAGATTGCTTATGGAGCTGGACCGAGAATGGCAGCTTAAATGGTGGAATTGACTCATATTTCATTATCATATAAGCTAAAGTTTATTCTGGTGTCTTTCTAATAGTGGTATCTTGATAGGGTCTGCCATGTTGAGTGAGGCGGAAACGAGAAAAAGGCTTGTAGAAAAAGCCTTGGTTTCTGCTGGTTGGTCACCTATAGTGAACTACGCTACTGGCAAGTCTTACGAATATGGCGCCGTCCGAGAGTTTGAGACTGATAGCGGGCCGGCTGATTATGTTTTGTTTGTTGGTGGGGTTGCTGTTGCGGTTGTTGAGTCTAAGCGGTTGGAGTTAGGTCCTCAAAATGTCTTGTTCAGGCTCAGCGTTATGCCAGGAGTCTGAAAGGTGGTCCGTTTAATTTTGGTGGTTTTCGTGTGCCGTTTGTTTATTCGACTAATGGTGAGGTGTTTTGGCTTCAGGATTTGCGTGACGTGAATAGTCGGTCTCGTCAGGTTGCTGGTTTTCAAAGTGAGATCATAGAAATCAATGGGACTTTAATAGACGAGTTTCATGTGCGAGCACTTTAATCTTGGAGAGTTTATTCCACGTTATCATACCCAAGTTTTTCGTGATTTGGTCTATCTTTCTTGGTATGTCGGTTCTATGAGGTAGGCGGTTGATGATTTCTTGTGGATTGCTTACGTAATGGCTAAGGAGTCTTCTTGATTTGTTGCAGTTTGAGGACGTGAGAAGGATGAAATAGAAATCCAAGCCCCTATTCCAGGCGTAGTAAGTTCCAACGTCTATGTTTCTTATTATTTGATCTCTGTTTGGGCAATGGGTCGTGTAGGTGTCAATTTCAGAGCGGTACTTCGCCTCGATGAAGATTATTGCTTTTTCTGTGAGAATTGTTATATCGACTTCTGTATTTCCTTCTGGACAACCCAGATTTGCGGGTGGACTGTAGATAGGTTTTGCTTTCTTTCCTCTCCAGAACATTAGTTTAACTTTTTGGCACGTTCCGACCAAGTCTTGCCTTTTTACTTCTCGTTTAACGGATTCTTTGAGAAAAGTCATCAACCAATCTATTCTCTCTTGGTACGACATGTGAAGCAAAGGGTTGAAGTGCCTCCAAGTTTGGGCATCTTCACTGTTCTCTGAGCAGATTTTAGGAAGCCCCTTTGCATTTCCGCTCCTTTTGCTGAAGAGTTCTCTGGATTTTCTAATAATGTCTGGATGTGATAAGGAAGTTCCCTTAAGAGCAGGGTGATATTCTGGCTTGAGATAGACCCTGACATGTGTTTTTGAAAGTCGAAACTTGTTTTGATCTTGGTACTTCATTCAGATCTCGGCATCACCCGTATTGTCTATTTCTCTTATAGGATTATCGAGCGAGTCTCGACTCAACTTACAGGAGTAAACTTGAACTGAATTTCATACGTGTATAAATTACAGCCTTTCAATGCTTTTACCGCATATTTTAGCTCTTCACTTGCGCTTCTCGCAATGAGCAACCCCTCTGCTTTTTTGTTCTTGCCGAGGTTTTCGTGCACTCCCAACCAGGTGGCGAAATCTCCCGCAAAATCCCCTTTTTTTCTCAATCAAGACGCAAACTGATAGAACCTAAGCGAAAATCTCTTATTCAACATTAGGTCTTCTTTGCATTTGGTAGGCGCACAATGGAAGAAGCTGAGTTGATACTGCGGTTATCTTGGGAACGGTTGATAAATGATTATGCTTCAGGAAAAGTGATCTTGCGAACAGAAAAGGACATGGAGAACGCCATGAGACAGATCTGCATGAACGTAGTAGCTGAGCGTGGTCTAATTCTCGACGTTGCACGTCAAGAGAGGCACAGGGGAAAGGTGGTTGACCTAAGAATCGGTGATATGCCTCGATGCATCTGGGTGCAACTCAAATTCTACCATGATAAAGCAGACTGGAAACAGTCACCATCCATGATGAACACAGTTGAAAGCGACCTCAAATTTGCGGAAGGACATGGATACACATTTGTGGCAATCATTGATACGATACCAAGCACAAGTAGGGTTCGATTACCATTCAAACTGGACTGGCAGACGATCGAGATTGACAGGAATGTTTTCGAAGAAGTATATTCAACCATCAATCCTAGAACGTCACCGCCAAGAGAAATGCGGCAAAAAGCCATATTGGTCAACGGTACTAAGATTTGAGACTATTCGTTGCTAGAAATGTAACGTGGCGAAATGACATGATCCATGCTCAAGAGCCTGATATAATCAAAGGTCACAACCCCGAAGACACACTCCAAAAAGCAATTAAAGAAGAGATTAAGCGCATACTCGACCGGAAGAAAGTTGAAGGCGTTTTGACAACTTATTTCATCTTGGAATATTTTGGGCTAGACATAGCTGTCGTTATGAAGAGGGCTGATAGTCATTGTACGATTCGATTTTTAGAACTCAAAGCGTTTGTTGCTTCGCGTCAAGGCGGTGTGGGTGTAGGCAATCAACGTGGTGAAGGTTCTCAGATTGAGTTGCTCTTGCTAGATGATAAACAGCTGAGCGTTTGCGATGAGTTCATACGATGGATACTAATAGATGGAACTAAAACCAAAGGGGCAAAGAGATTTGCCTTCTTTGGGACGAGCACAGCGCAGAATGCAGCAATGGGCACTGTGAGAGCTGGGAAACAGAATAATCTTCGGGTCAATGAGCTAATGAAAGAAGCGATAACGTGGGGCAAACTGTCACAAGAAATTGAGCATTTCCTGATTTCATAGGTGATCGACCGAGGTTAGAGAAGTGAAAAGTCTGCCGGAAGAGATTTGAACCAAGCGTTACATGGAGACATCTCCGCCAAACCCTATTTTTCCTATTGTTGAGTCCAACGCAAACAGTTAATTGGGCACAAGAAGCATAATAATTTGGTTTGATTATGCCTTCTCATGAGGAGCATTGTCAAGATAGCGTGAGAAAATACGGAAAACGATTTGATGATTTGCATAGGTGGATGGATGAACCTTATGAGATACTAGGCAAAAGGCACAGAATGTACCGACATGACCCGAGAACCACACCGCAAGAAGCAAAAAAGTTGTTTGGAGAATATGGCGACCATGCCTGCTTAGATCACATTCGACTTGACTATCCCCGGTTAATGCATGGAAAAGAATTGAACTTGGGTATGGATACAGATTTTTGTGCATATTGGATGGGAGACGCAAGGGCCAAATGGTGTCGTTACTGCGTGGATGAACGGATGAGAGAAGGACCTTGTTTTGAATTATGGAACATAGTCAAACGCCTTGCAGCCCAACATCTAGTTTTCACAAACAACAGAAGAGGCAAGGCATTCGGCCACCGCTATAGAATTGAAGCTGCTAGTGACAAAATATGCTATTTGCAAATGCTGCAGGGCAAAATGTCGCGTTTTCCACTTCCAATAGAAGACTTCTTATATGTAACAAGGACGGGCAGGGGAGGCATGAACGAAACACCCTCAAAAACAAGGCAGAATCCATTCGTTGATTTGATTCTCGAAATAATCGAGACTGATTCCAGTATACCCAATGGTGCTCGGGTAGTCGACGCTGTGAAAAATCAAATTTCCAGAAAGGATGAAGTCTCGCCAAGCGTTGTATTCGATGAGTCATTATTAATTGGACCTGCAGAAGGTCATTATCCTTGGGAAGTACCTCTTAAGAGGAACGAAAAAGCTTCATTAGAGAAGCAGTCTGAGCTAAGTCACCAACCAAAGCGACACGAGTATGCAGGAGTATGTCCTAAATGTGGTGCTCGTCTCGTATGGAGAAGAGCTCAACGCACCGGCGAATTGTATAGAGGATGTACAAACTATAAAGGTGGATGTAGATATCAAGAGAGAAGTTACTAGTTCAGGTTTCGTGCTGTGTGCTCGTATCCAAGCGCGAGTGGAGGTGTAGAAGCGGAATGAGTGGCAAGATGAAATATCATAGGTGGACGGAAGAAGATGATATTGTAACACTTTATTTGTATAAGTTTGGGGATGTAGATATCCCATTTTCTCTGGAAGATATCGGTGAAAGACTTGGAATGGGAGTTAGTAGTCTCAGAATGCGTATAGCAAATTTTAAGGCAATCGATAGGAAAGGAGGACTTACGCATTTCGGGCAACAATCGCTGGAAGTCTACGATAAATATAAGAGAACGCCAGAGGACGAACTCAAGTCTGAGGTTCTAAAGATTCTAAGAAAAAGCATGACTCGAGAAAACCAGAGAGAGCGCAATCGCACCGGTAATCTGCGTGTAAACACGCAAGATTCACTGAATTTGAGAAGTCTGAATGATAAGGAATTGCTGCGACTTTATGGCAGTTTAATAGAGGAACTTCGTCAACGAAAACTAGTAAGGTCAAGCAACAATCCAGTTTCAGATTATGCTGAGAAGATAGTATGCGAGAAGATGAATCTATCCCTAGAAAGAGGGTCAAACAAGGGTTACGATGCTATAGATGAAAAAACTGGGCTGAAGTATCAAATAAAAACTCGGCGGTTGACTAGACATAACAAGTCAAGACAATTAGGTGTCATAAGAAATCTGGATCAAAAACTGTTTGATTTCTTAATCGCCGTCTTTTTCGACGAATCTCTCGAGCCTCAGGAAATTTGGCGGATACCACGGGAGACTATCCCGAAGTTTTCTCGCTATTCAGCTCATCAAAATGGACATATTCTAATTCTAGCTGGGAAAGTTCTCCAAGACAAGGATGTAACTCGACTTCTATGATTTCTAGGAACGCATCATCAGCGCGGGCTCTGCGAATACCGCCTATGTATTCTTAATCAGTTGGAAAAGTTGAAAGTTTATTCACTTGTTGGTCAAAACACCATATTTCTATTTTCAGCGGAAAGGCTATTAGTAGGGGGAGAGGGTCAAGAAAGATTAGGGTCAAGCCAGTTTTCTGCAAGGAAGTTATTCGGCTTTCGTAATACCTCACGACCTACCCCTCTATGGATTTCTGCAATGAAACACGTCACGTAAACAATGTACAGCTTTCATTCTTTGTGCAGAAAAAAATATATTTTTTTTCACGGGGGCAAAACGGGGTGAAGCAGACTCTGTTCACCAAACTAAGCCTACAACAACTTCGGATAGCCTTCAAAATCTGCAGTCCGCTATGTTGAAAACCGCATTTTCCAACATTAATCCTACAGGTCCACGTGTTCTTGATATCTTAAAACTTTAACAATACTGCTAATGAGGAGGTCTAAGATTACTGAGTGTGCGGTTTGTGGTAGAGAGGCTAGTCGGCTTTTATGTTTGTTGTGAGTGTGGTAGGCTTGTTTGTGATTTGTGTTATGTGGAAGCTGTGGACATGTGTACCGACTGCGAAGAAACATGGGAAACAGAAGAAGACCTAGACTTCCTATAAACTGTGGTCCTGCCATAAGGTCGAAAAAACGGTATAAAACCCTCCCGAAAGCTTAGATTGTTAGGCGCTTTTTGAAAGACAGATTTCTCCTTTTGTCACGTTATTGCAAAATTCTGAAAGAGCGCAAATTTGAAAATATCCTCTCTCTATCCTGGTTTGAAATTTTGAGTTGAAATATCCTTCGGTAGGTTTCTTCCTGTCTTCTTATCTGTACTGGGGTGTCAATGTACTCAAAAAGGTTCCTTTGGAGAGATCTTGTAACTCGAAACATACTTTGTATTATATACGTTGGCATCGTGAACTGTATCGTTGTTCCCTTTCGGTCCTTGAACGAGAAAAGAACAGAAAATCCTAGATTTCGCATGTATTCTTTTTCTATCGAGCTTATTTCGTACAAATCTGGCTTTAGTGGATCTGAAAAGTCGAGCTTTTCAGTGGAAATCATATGTACTGGATATATTCCGTCTAGAAGCCCAAGATACGAGCCAATTCTTTCAAGTGAACCCATAAGTTCTTCATTTCGGTTGCAAATCTCCTCCGCGATTTTTCTGTATGTTGATTTACTTTCTCCTTCTTCGAGGTTTTCATACATGCCCATTTTGAATCTGCGCTCTTCTCTTTGGATGATTCTTTCTATAACGTGTCTTACTTCCTCGAGAATTTTGATTCCTTGGAAAGGTATCATGAAAATGCAATGTGCATAGGCATAGTGTTGTGCTGGCAGGGAAAAAGAAGTAGCAGAGAAGATGGCCCCGCAGTCTGTATACCTTCTTTCTAAAAGCTCTTTGAATTGCTGTTCAGGCAGGCCTTGTTCTACAAAATAATTCTCTGAAATGTCTTTCACTACGCCGACAAAATCTCTGATGCTACCTAATCTGACCCCTGTCTTGTACCATTTGGCCTCTGCTATCAGGCGGATCGGATATACGAAAGGAACTTGAAAGTGAAATCTTCCATATGCGTCTATTTGGTGTATTTCACCTCTTCCTTTTATTCCTCCAGATTGAACAAGCAGATATCCAGAGGCTTCTAACAATCTTTTGACGACGATTTCGAAGAACAATCCACGGGCTTGGGCTTCATTCATCGAAATCACAAGATTGTGGTTTTTCTTTTAGCAGTTTTCTTTCTTGGTGGATTTCTTGTAGGGTTAGGGCTTTAGCCGTTTGTAGGTATCCTGCTTTTCTTAGCTCTCTTAGTTGTGGCCTAGTATCTGTTTCTGGGTGGTCTTTCATGTATAGTTGTATGGCTTTTTCTTGCATGCGTTGGCGGACTAGTGGCCAGAATAACCCCTTAGCTTTCTCTTGTATAGAGAGTTGTGGAGCCTGTCTTAATGTTTCTTGGGGACCTAGTGTGTAAGTGGCTGGTTGTTTTGTTTGATTGCCGATGTTGTTGATGTTTATGCTTCCGCTCATTACTGCTAGTGCTTGTAGTGCTCTTTCGTTGAGGTCTTCGTCTAGCCATTTGCTTGTCCAGAACCATATTTCTTCGGGTGTGGCGTTTAGTATGTATCTTGTTCCTTTTTCGATTTCTGTTGGGGTTTGTGCTTTGTTGATAAGTGCTGCCGCGAGTCCGATTCTGTATGCTGATTCGTAGGCTGATGTGTCGTTTTCGTTTATGAGTATGTGTGTGGTGTTGCCGTGTTTTTTGGTTGGGTTTTTTTGGGCTGCTTTTTCGAGAACGTGGCGTATGGCTAGGACACTACTTCCTTCGGCTTTGCCTATTGTGAAGGCTGGTTTGGTTTTTTCTTCTTCCGTTTTTGGATAGCGGTGGTATGCTTCAACTGTGACTTTTTCTGGGTGTGTGCGTCGCCATTTGATGATGTATTTGAAGGGCATTATTTCACCTGCTTAGGTTTGAGTTCTAGGCCTAGTTTGGTGTTTGGGTCTTCGGTTTTTAAGGTTTTGAGGAGTTCTTTGAGTTCGTTTATTGGGATTTTTTCGGCTTTGAGTGTTATTTGTCCTTCGAATTCGGGTAGTGCCCATCTGCCTATGTCGTCTAGTAGTTTGGCGGCTGGTGTGTCGAGTCCTGTGTCGTCTGCTTCGAAGATGCAGTCTAGTCGGAGGTTTGTTGCAATGGCTCGTGTTGTTACTTTGACTTTGGTTGCTAAGCGTCTTCCTGCTCTGGCGAGTCGTATTAGGTTTCTGAATTGGGTGGCTACGTCGGTTGAGCCTCGGATTTTGATTAGGGCTTCGGAGAGTATGTCGATGCCTTCTCGGTTGACCCATCTGTCTAGGTCTTTGAGTTGTGTGTTTGGGGGTGCCATTTCAAAGATTTCCCATTCTGGTTGTGTTGGCGCGCTGGGGACGCCTGGAGCTCCTGTTGGAATTTCGATTTTTCCGCATTTGCATGGCCATGAGAGGCAGTTTTTGCATAGGTGCCCTCGTGGGTCTGTGAGTTCGCGTTTTGCTGCTTCGCCTGGTAGTAGCAGTTGGGCGTCTGAGCTTATTGTGGCGCGTGTTGGTGGGTTTTCTGGTGCGTGTACTTTGTTTTGTTGGATTAGTATCCATGTTCCTCGTTTTACTCCTTCTATGATGGTTTGTTCAAATAGAGATTGGCTTGCTGGAAGGACTATTCCTGTTTTTTTGTGGATGTTTTCGTAGAATGCTCTGGTTGTGGTTTCTGTGGCTTCTGCTGGCCATGCTTCGCTTTTTGCGTATTCTGGGTCTAGCGATTCATCCTTTACCCTGTTTAGTATGTTGGATAGAACGTACCAGAGTAGGTCTTGTCCTGTTTGGGCTGTTCCGTAGCCGCTTGGTCTGAAGGATTTGGCTTCTATTTTGCCGCCTCTCGTGGCGTATACAAGGAATGTGAATACGGCTCTTACGGCGTCGTTTACTGTGGCTTCGTATGTGGCGACTTTTTGTTGGAGTTTTTTCTTTTTGTCATGGGGGATTCCGTATTTTTCTGGGTCTTCGGCTAGGGCTCTGGCTACTTCTAGTCTGGCTGCTGCGTCTCGGAGTGTTTCCCATGCTTGGTCTCTTGCTGCTAGAAGGAATGTGTTGTTTCTGTAGGCTCTGAGGTTTCCTCGGGCGTCTCGATTAAGGATGAATGTGGCTACTTTATCCGGAACGTGTTCTTCTGATGGAATTGTGTGGCCTAGGAGTGGGTTCAAGACGGCGACTTTTAGGGTCATGTCATCTGATATGGCGCTTGGGTCGTCTGGGAACAGTGAGATAGAAAAGTGTCCTTTTCCTGGTTGGGCGAATAGTGTTTGTAGCACGTTATAGACTACTTTTGTGACTTTTGGTGTGGGGACGTTTTGGGATTCTTGGTCGATTACTCGGCTTTCGGTTGGTTCTTTCTTGAAGACATAACGATTGCCTACTGGCTCTATATACCAGAAGTTTTCTAATTTTGGTAGAACTTGGTCGCGGTACCATTTAACATGGTCTTCGTGTTCTGGTGTGGCTAGGGCAGCTATGAGTGTGTCTGTGTCTATGCCTTTTGCTTCTTCCTTGGCGCCTGTTAGACTGTATAGGTATATGGTGTTGCATGCTCGTCGGAATAGTGGTGCCTGAAAGTGGGTGCGGTAGTCTTCGTCGTTTTGTTGGGCTTTGGCTTTTCTTCCGCTGTGGCTGTAAACGTCTGAGGCTATGGCGTTGATGTATTTGTCTTCGTCTAGTCGTGTTGTGAGTTCTTGGACTATTTCTGTTACTGATAGGTCGATGTGGTGGGGTTGTATGAGGTATGTGTCTTTTTCTTTTGTTTGCCAGATTTTGCTAATTGTGTGGGCCAGTAGGCGGAGGGCTCCTCTTGTTCTTTGGAATTTTGGCAGAGTAGATAGTCTTTCGTATAGGACGTCGATTAGTTCTGGGTGGAATGGGTATGTTTCTGCTATGCGTTGTTTGTATTCGGCTCGGCGGAATCGGTCTGGTGCTTTGATGTTTTCGTAGAGTTGTATGTAGGCTTGGGCTGTGGTTTCGGCTGTTTTTGGGTTGATGTAGTCGAAGAGGCGTTTTTTGAGGATGTGGGGTACGTCTTCGCTTTTGACGGGTTCGATGGATTGCATTTTGCGGTTGAGGATGCTCATGGCTTCGGTTAGTTCTCTGCGTACTGCGTCGGCTGCGTCTATGTAGGCGTCGCTGGCTACGCTTACGATGAGTGTGGAGTTTTCTGAGTCGCATATGGCTAGTGTGAGGGTGTGGATGAAGTGTTTTACTTTGCCTAGGAGGTCTGTGTCGTTTTTGATTAGGTCTAGGTATTTTGCTATTTCGTCGAGTAGTATGAGGACTGGTTGTTTGGTTAGGAGTTGTGTGATGGTTTGGCGGTCTGGTATGGCGTCTGGTGTGTCGGTTTCTAGGGCGAGTTGTTCTTGTCCTAGTTGGATGAGGAGGTCGCTCCAGAAGGTTTTGATTTGGTGTTTTCCTCTTTGTACGCCTTTGCCGCCGTATTCGTCGCCTGAGATTACTACTGTTTGGCAGTTTTGTGGGGTTGGGATGTTGCCGATGAGTTTTTTGATTTGTGGGTCTTTGCTATGTTTGGTTGCGTAGTAGAGTGCGGCCATGGCGTGGGTTTTGCCGCCTCCGAATCCTACGTTAAAGACTAGGATTGGGTTGGTGGTTTTTTTGGTTCCTGCTAGGCGTCCGAGTACGTCTTGTAGGAGTGTTTGGAGGGTTGGAGTGATGTGCGTAGCTTCAAAAAAAGAAACTGGATTATTGTACGGCGGTTTGGCTGTACCATTAGCTATTGTATGCAAGTCTAAAGCTAATTCAGCTTGAAGATACCTGCCTTCTAGAATATCTTGTTTGGGTTGGCAGACTTGAGGGTTCCAGATTTGAGTGAGAGTAGGCTTGCTCAAGGCGGATCACGGGTATATACTTACTGTTTTAAATATCTGTAGATAAATTATAAAGGTGTTTGCTTGTCGCTGGATGGACTTTGGTTATGGCTGAGAGAGAACGGTTTGGGCTTGAGAAGGGTGAACTGCTGATTAGCAAATGGTTTCCAATAACAGAAGTAAGCGTTGAAAGTGTTAGGGAGAGGTCTACTGGTCATAATCCTCCGACGAGCCGTATTCATGTTTGGTTTGCTCGTCGCCCTCATGCTACTAGCCGAGGAGCTATCTTAGGTAGTCTTTTGCCCTCTGAGACTAAACGTGAGGATGTTTTGAGACTTTTGGGTATTCCATTGGGTGTTGATGTCCGCAAAGCCGAAGAAGAAGTAGCTAAGGCAAGAGCTTCAGGTAAACGTTTGAGCATTAATCCTTTTTCGTGGGATAAAGCCTTCAAGCATACTCCGTCTGAAGCCGAACGTGCCCAATTATATCCTGTTTTAAGGGAGTTTTGGGGTGTTGAGCGTCCTTTGGTTGTTGACCCTATGGCTGGTGGTGGAAGTATTCCTTTTGAGGCCATGCGGTTAGGATTCCCAGTTGTCGCGGGCGAGTTGAATCCCGTTGCTTTTATTTGTCTGAAAGGAACACTTGAATATCCAGCTAGATTTGATGGAAGACTAGTAGCAGGGGTCGAAAGTTTTTGCCAAGATGTGCACGAAAAGGCTAAGGCGGAACTTGAAGAGTTCTTTCCAAAATATGCTGGCGAGAAAGTCTACGCCTACCTTTGGGCAAGAACAATTAAATGTTCTTCTTGTGGGTTGACTATCCCGCTTTCTCCTAACTGGTGGATCGCCCATGCGAAAAAAGATGAAGAAAGCATTGCAGTAAAGGTTATAGTGCCTCAAGAGGGCGAGAAGTGTAGTTTTGAGTTTGTTCCTAGTCCAATGTCGCACAAACTGAACCCAGAAAAAGGCACCGTCAAAGGTGGTCAAGTAGAATGCCCAAGGTGTCACACCGTTACATTAAGCGAGCATGTAAAGAAGGAGGCGCAAAACGGACGAATGGGCCATCAACTCTACTGCGCTTGTGTTAAGAGCAAAGGACTTAAAAAGCAAGCAAAGTGGGACTTCAGGACGCCAACAAAGGAAGAGTGTGAGGCTATCGACAAGGCTGAAAACAGACTTCAGGAAAAGCTATCCCTTTGGAAAGTTCAAAATCTTGTGCCCCTTGAAAACTTCCCTGAAACAGCGAATGACACTAGACCCATTAAATATGGCATGCCCCGATGGTGTGACTTGTTTAATCCTCGGCAACTACTCACTCATCTTACCTATCTTGAAAAGTTTCTTCAAGCAAAGGAAAGACTACTAGCTGGTAAACAGCGTGGCCGTGAGGAGTGGAACTATGTAGCGGCAATTGTAACCTATGCCGCTATGGTATTTGACACATGTGTAGACTACAATTGTTTACTTTCACTATGGCACTCTACTCGCACCATTATCGCTCATATGATGGGTCTTCAGGGTTTCCCCTTCAAGTCAAGCTACGCAGAATGGAACCAACTTGTTCAAAAAGGGGGATATGAGTGGGCTTTATCCAAAGTCGTAGATTCTCTAAAAGAAATAATAGAACTTCTTGCAGAAAACCCCGGGGCTCCCAACGTCTATTTCGGAACCGCTACCAAAATCCCGTTAGAAGACAAAAGTGTTTCATGTATTGTTGTTGACCCACCGTACGCTGAAAATGTCATGTACGCCGAAGTGAGTGACTTTTTCTATGTGTGGCTAAAACGCTTGTTAGGCGACCTCTTCCCAAACGCTTTCAACACAACCTTAACAGAAAAAGAAGAAGAAGCAGTCGCCAATCCAGCTAGATTCAAGAACATGGGTCAAAGCGCCAAAAAATTGGCTCAAGAAGATTATAAAACAAAAATGGAAGCATGCTTTAGGGATATGCACCGTATTCTCCAAGACAACGGCGTCATGACAGTAATGTTCACACACCGCACCGCAGAAGCATGGAGCAGCCTAGCAACTGCCCTAATGAACGCAGACTTCACTTTCATCTCCAGCTGGCCAGTCCACACAGAACCCCCAGATAAATATGCAAAACGAGGAAAAGGAGTCCTAAAAGTAACAGTTCTCCTAACATGCAGAAAAAGAAAGGCAAATCATCCAGGCATCTGGGAACACATAGTCGAAGAACTCCGAGATGTTGCCAAGCAAAAAATTGAAGAATTCTCTACACTCGGTATAGAGGAACCAGACCTCAAAGTAAGCGTCTACGGTCCTGTCCTAGGCAAATTCGCAGACTATTATCCAGTCAAAACTGCCACAGGAAAAGAAATTGACCCCTTGCAAGCCTTAGACCTTGTCACAGACGTACTTAACGAAAAATTCCTCCAAGAAGCAGGAATACAAACCGCAGACAGAGAAACAGCAGCCTACATCAACCTACTCGCAACATTCCCACACACAGAAACAGAATACGAAGAAGCGCGTCTAGCCACAGTATTCGGCGGACTCGTCACACTCGACACACTAGACACAAAAGGCACATACGGACTCATCGAAAAGAAGGGCAAGGGCATCAAAATCCTATCTGCCCGAGACAGACTAGCCAAAGGCATAATCGACCCATACGACATGAAAACCCTCAAAACAATGATAGACCATGTCCATGCCGCTATCCTACTCTACGAACGAGGCGGTCTGATCGCAGTTAAGCAACTTCTCCGCGACAAAAACCTCGACTACGGAGGTTCGCCCTTCCCAACAGTCCTAGAATCCTACGCACGCTACTCCGACGCCAGCTTCAACGACAACTTCAGAAAAGACGCATCCATGGCAAAAGCCCTCCTCTCAGCCCTAGGCAAATCAATCGAATTCGCACCAAGAAAAAAAGAACGCCTAGACACCTACTTCGGAGAATCATGAAAATCCATAACAGGCTCAACCCGAGGAACATCGCCACCACGAGCAATGCTTTGCCAAACAGGCAAACGCCGCTCCAAATCCTCCAACTGACTCAAATGCCTCTCAGCAGCATCCAACTCAGCATCTAGAAAACCACCCAAAGCCTCCATAATACGCTCACGATTACGAAAACGATGAGGCAAAACATCCTCAGGATCTACAAAAGCCATCTGACCAACCAAAACCTGCCCATGCCTCCGCAGAAACTCCTGCAACCTAGGTCTAGCAGCCACCGCCCTACCAACACCCTCAAAAGCAGACTCTCGACTAACATCACGGGAACCTTTCAAATCCAAACTAGCCCTAAAAACACCAGCCCGCAACAAACGCCTAGCAACCAACTGCACAGCACCCAAACTCATAGCCTCCGCAAAAGCCTCTAATCTACGAGGCAAATCCCTCTCAAGCATCTTCCTAGCCTCAGCCCGACGCGAATCAGCCATAACACGAAAACGCTCAATACACTCACAACTCATATTCAACCAACCTCAGCCAAACTGAGAATAGCCTTAAAATATTCAACTACTTTCTGAGTATCTGACACCTTTACAGGTCTCCCATCTGGCTCTAAAACATACATGTCCAATAACCCGTCTTCAGTTCCCACACCATACAAGCTAAACGGCAACTTCTCCGGCATATCAGCAAACAACTCAACCTGCGAAGCCAACCACTGAACAAAAGGATGCCCAGGCACTAATACATTGGGTCTACCAGGCTCCAAAGAAATACCCTCCTCAACCAACCGCCTAACGCCTTCAGGCAATTTGCTCAACGGTTCTACAAACAACAACGCATCCCGCCTAACAACATTTAACCCAAGCGACCTACAAGCCAAAGAAACAAACCGCTCCAAAACCTTGCCAACATCAACCTCAACAGTAGTAGGCGCCAAAGGAACATCCTCAGGAAAAATCCGACTCAACTTGATTGCATCATCCTTGCTCTGCTCAACTTGCTCAACCGTCTCCTGAATCCGTCTGCGCAGACTCTCTCCACTTGCACCAGCCTCAAAAGCCTCAACCAACCGCTGAGCAATAATCCCAGAAGCCGGACCAGCAATAATCCACCAAATATGCATCCGCTCAAACAAAACACGATACATCCTAGCTTCATAAGTATCTGGATACCAAACATTCACAACTTTGACAACATCTGCCGTCTGCCCAATACGATCCACACGACCAATACGCTGCTCAACTCGAGCAGGATTCCAAGGCATGTCCACATTCACAACAGCACTCGCAGCCTGCAAGTTTAAACCTTCACTAGCAGCCTCACTACAGACCAAAATATCGACCCGTCCCTCCAGAGCCTTCCTAACCGCATCCTTCTCAACAATACGCCAAACCCTCTGTCCAGAATCCCAAAGCTCACCACCCTTACCCGTATAAGTCCCAATGCGGTCATTACCCACCTCCAACGACAGAAAATCCCTAACCACATCAACAGTATCCGTAAACTTCGAGAAAACCAAAACCTTACGACCCTCATTCCGCAAATCATCAACAACACGACGAATCTCACGCAACTTCGGATCATCAGCTGCAGTCACAGCCTTACTGAAACTCACCAAACTAGTCTCCAACGACCTAAGCTTCACAAGCTCTTTATCAATGAGAACTCTTGCCTTCTCCACCGTCGACTTCATAGCTTCCATCAACTCTTCTTCATCGATCTCGTCCTCGATGTCCTCAATCATTTCACTGGCCAACTCGCGAAGACGCTCCTCATCTCCTTCTAATAATGCCTCTAGAGCCTCTCTCCTACGCCTCACCGTCAAATACGCCGCAGCAAAACTACTCACAAACCTCTGATGATAAACAGCCCTAATTAGACCAAAACCACGACGTTCATCCATCTTCAAATAACTCAAATACTCATTATAATAATTCGACAAGTAGTCATTTAGCTCAGCTAATAACGCAGCATGCTTCTCATCCAAAACAACATCCACGTTAGAAATCCGACGTTCAGGAAACCTATAACCCGTTTTCTTGAGACGCTCCCTAGTATTACGAATCATAAACCAAGAAATAGGCGCCAACCCCCTCAAAACCCGATCCAAATTGTCTCGTTTCGCTGGGTCTAAACGTCTAAGAAAACTCCGAAAAGCATTCACATCCTCAGATGAGAAGGTATCCAACAGTTCCTGCACCAATTCTGGACTCTTTTCCTCAAAGAAAGCTTCAACAACCGCCTCAATCTGATCAGACTTCAAGTAGGTTTTAGCAAACCAGGAAATAAGAACAAAAAGATGCTGCCAACCATCCTCACCCCTCTGCAAAGGACTTTGACAAAGAGCCTTATAGAAACGCTTAAACTCATCCTCATGAACCCAAGGACCACCTAAACCCAAAATCCGAAGAAGATCCAAGGCCTCCAACTCATTAAGCTGCAAAGGCGTCGCAGTCACAAGAAAAATATGAGGAGTAAGAGCTGACAACGCCATTGCCAACTCATGAAGACGAGTAGGCCTAGGCGAAACAAATTGCGACCTAGTAATCCGCGCAGCATGAGCTTCATCAATCACCACCAAGTCAAAAGGCTTAGCCTTGAAAAGCTCAGGCTCATATCCCTTCCGACCTCGAACATAATGCCAAGATGCCACGACTATATCCACAGCATCAAATGGATTGCCAAGAACGGGAACATCCTTCTCATCAGGAGCAACCAGAACATTAGGCTTTCCAGGTCTAAGCAAATAAGCAGGAAGACTGAATTTTCCGCGAAGTTCATCCCACCATTGCCTAGAAACATTCTTAGGTGCCAAAATCAAAACACGTCGAACATAACCAGTCATCCACAACAGCTTTATACAAGCCCCAGCCTCGATAGTTTTTCCCAGACCAACTTCATCGGCAAACAAAATCCTAAACGGATAGCGCTCCCTTGCCAAATTGACAGCCCGAACCTGATGAGGATAAAGCCGCACAGGACCCAAACCCATATGAGCCAAACCTCGAACACGAGGCAAAATCCTTACAAAGCGACACGCAGGCAAAAGCCCCCGAGCCACAGGTCTAGGCACTCCCGGCTCTTCCCAAACATCCAAAGTAGGGGCAGATTTAGGCGTAAACTTCACAATTGCCCTATGAACCGCTTCAGGAAGATTAAAACACTCAAAATCAGGATGTTCAGCATTCCAGATACGCTCAAAAGACTGAACCAAATCATCAACACGCTCTTTATCGCCTTCCCTCCAAGAATAGAAAACAACAATCCGCTCCCCATTAACCGTGTAAGCAGGCTCAGTCTCGTTGGCACTACCCTCAGCCGCAATGACATCGCCCTCTTTATCCTTGAAAATAAGAAGCTTGTAATGAAAAATTCCTGTCTGCCCCAAATAGAAGTGGCGCGGCAAAACAACCTTAACCTGGAGAATGCCCTTGCTGAACATCCAAGCAAGAGCCTCTAACCGCCTTTTAACAATCACATCCTCAACCGTTTCCAACCCTGAGGCAATAAGACGCGCAACCTCTTCAACAACCTCCTGCCCAGACCGCACACCCATCTGATAAGCTTCCCACAACTCCCTAGGAACATCATGCGCACCCAAAATCAGCCTCATCTTGCCCCCATTTCCAATCAAACCCGCAACGCCACTTGCAGCATGAACCAACGAATCTACAGTAAAGTAACCTGTAGCCCGGTCATATTCCACGGACTCTTTCAAAACAGGAATGTAAAACCCCTTCGCTATCCTCTCGCCACGTCCTTCAAAACTCAAACCAGTCACACCAGCCTTCCTAAGCGCCAATTCAACCCCTCAATTACAACATCCAAATTAACCCGTATAGGAAAAAGGTGAACGGCTCGACCCTGACAATGGGCTCCCTAATCTCAATGCTAGGCGCTCTTTCCATTATTCCAGTATGCCTCAAGAAGGCAAAGAACTTCCTCTGCCAAGTCGTATAAACCACAGAGGACCACGACCTAAGCTCTGGATGATCCTTTGCTTCGCCTTCAAGGAACTCAAAATACATCTGCTTAGTTAATCTACTAGTCCCATACCGCGTTAGAATAGGTCCAACCAATCCAGTTATCACCCGCTCAACTAATGGATCCGAATGACAAACATATTGATAAAGTGTCTGTATTTTAGAAGATTTCGGGATATTACACAGCACAAATTTCGAAACCTCCTCGCTACTTGGCAAAGGTCCATTATCAGCAAACAATCTCCGCTTCACAGCTCTAAAAATATTCTCAATCCAAACAGATGAGCCCTTCTTTAAAAGATTTTCTCGAATTACCTTCTCCTTGGCAACTTTCCAATCCCCACTACGAGCGTACTCACTCAATAGTATCATACTCTCCTCATAAACGGCGCCAACCCGCTGAAGAGCCGCAGTATATTTGTTAATCGACGTCAACCAATGAAGCACCCTAAACCAATTACATAAAGATAGCTGAAATCTTTTTAAACTCTTCATTCTTCACTCTTCCCTTACGGGAATTCAAGCTGAAAAGAAAGCAAGCATCTCTAGCCAGTAGTTGCTTAACACCCTATTCACATTCAGAATATTTCTTCCAAATTCATAATTGTTAATTCCGTTTTTGAACATCTCGAATAAACACTTAGCATAATAGTGACTCTAATGATAGAGCTCCTCGTTATCGCCGTGCTAATCTTCTCTGCAATCATACTAGTCCTATTGCTGCGACTGCCAGGAAAACTCGGAAAAACCACGCTGGATCCCGAAGCCGTTAAAGGAGCAATAGCCACAAGCTGGAAAGAACTCGGCGTAGACCAAGACATTGGCACCATAAAAGCTAAAGCCACCGACATTCAAAACGCAGCTCAAGACCTACAGACGCTCTTTAAAGTCACCCGTGGTCGAGGAGAATACGGCGAATTTCAACTCGAGCAAATCCTTAACGACCTTCTACCGAAGCAATATGTACACATCCGAGAAAGGATTGCACAAACTGGCAAGATTCCAGATGCGCACATTGTCACACCAAAGGGGGTAGTCTGCATCGATTCAAAGTTCCCCCTCGATAACTACCGAGAAATGATAGGATCATCCGACGAGACACAAAAACAAAACTACGGAACAAGTTTCTGCAAAGATGTCGAAACCCACATCAACAAGATCAAAACCGACTACGTTAAACCCGAAGAGGGCACAACACCATTCGCCTTCGGTTTCATTCCCTCAGAAGCCGTCTACCAATACCTAACCGAATGCCACCCAACACTAGTAGCCGACGCCGCAAAAGACGGCGTGCTCCTAGTATCTCCAGCCACCCTCGCAATCAACCTCAACCTACTAACCATGGGTCTCAGAGCTACAGAAATTGCAGAGAACGCCCAACAAATCCAAAACAACCTCACAAAACTCTCCAAATCCCTAAACGAAGTGCAAGAAGCATGGAATACCCTCTATGGCCACATCACAAAAACATACAACAAAGCCTCAGAAGTCAACGACAAACAAAACCGACTAAAAACCAACTTCGAACGGATCACAGAGAAAAAAGATGAAACCTAAAATGGCTCAGGAAAAGAAGAAACACCACTGCGAAGTCTGTGGAAGAGAAATAAGCCAAGAAGAATGCGAAGACTACGATGGCATGTGCTGGGAATGCTGGGATGACCAACTAACTGAAGAATCCGACACCATGTTCGGCGACCTACTGTAAAAACATCTCGACCACATATATTTTCTGAGAATACTGGAGATAACGTGGCAGACAATGCTGCAGTGACTGCGTAAACTCTGATTTATCCTTGGAAAAACTTGTCTGACCCTAACTTGGGCATACCCCTGCCCCCTACGTTTTTCAGCTCGATATTCACGGCAACGTGGTTTGGACTGGTTCAGCCTATCTAACCGCTCCAAAATTGCCTACTCGTTGTGAGTACCCACAACAACCCCCCTCTTCAACATAAGACTCAACATGAAAAACACACGTTGTTGTTGTGAAAAAAAGAATTCTTTTTTTGCATGATTGTTGCAATGTTCTTCTCTACAGGATATCCCTTGCATGAGGAGGCTTCCATGGAAGTGGCATTTCTGAAACAAAAGCCCTGGGGTTTTATGCAAAAAGGGTAGGGGGTAGGGGTAGGTCCGTATTGGTTAAAATTTCAACCAATAGAATTAGACAAAAAGCTAGGATTAGACAAGATTTTCTGCAGAAACCCCTATGCTTTTAACGTACACTCTAGGAATCTCCGCTTTTCAGCTGGATGTCGCTTGCGTGGTCAACCATGAACGCGATTAACTCGCCTAAACAGGTAAATTAACAGCTCCTTGTTTTTTATCTCAGTTGTTGTTGTTCTCTGGATTTTTTACTCACCAACAACAACTTCCATCCTCTGAAGCCATTGTAACAGGTTCTGCAGGTCCTGTTTCTTCGCGTGTTGTTATTCGCTGGATTTTTTGGCTGAACAACAACACCCATTCGCTTCAGTTTCATGCGAATGGCGTCAGGCTTGAGGTTGACGCCGCGTGGAGAAGGGCCCTGCCTCAGTTGTCGTCGTCTTGGATTTCTGTGGTTTTTTGCTTGACGACGACAAGTGCGCGTTGCATCAACTTCTCTAATAAGGGCCCCTTAGAAGATAGACCCCTCCCCCCTACGTTTTTCCATTTATGGGGGAAACTCGTAAAGATGAAGATTTATGAACTCAGAGAGAATGGAGCACTAAAGGACCCGAGATTAGCATACAGGTCTATGGTAGAACTTGGCTTCAGGATCACTTGGCTTAGTCCTGCTGTGGCGCCTGTTGTTATGGCGAACCAGATGATGGTTTCACTGGCCATTCGCGATCAAACTTCAACAATGAAACACATCCCCACAATGTGCAACGTAGATTGCTGAATGTTGAAAAAAATATTTTTTTTCTTTACAGGAGCCTCTCCGATTAAGCGTTGCATGTGCGCGGTAACTGCGGGCAGTGCGCTGGGGCGTCTATACACCAATGCATGTACGTAGTGCATTCCTGGTCTAAGGATTGGAATGGTGCTGGTATACTACGAGGATCTCGCCCCGTTCCACTTCTGGCTACTAGTATTACCGAGTGTAACAACCCTCTCAGTGGATTCAGGAGTGTCAAAGGAAAACACGGATTAACTCCTTTTTTCAGTTTATTTTTGTTTGCTGAATAGCGTTACAACTTGTTCTAATTCTGCGATTTCCTTTCTTTTTTCCGTAAGCTGTTCCTCAGCTAATCGGCGTAGTCTACGGTTATTCGTTTTGCCCTTGTGCTTCATATGAACTATGAGTTGAAAGAAAAGCTTTGTAAACTCGTCTCTCCAAGCCCACTCTTCCAAACTAACTAACTCTTTATTCTTTTTAGTTTTTTCTTCTTTCGTTTGCGGAGACGGCTCCTCTTTCGTCGCGGCAATTACTGCGGCAACAAGCGGTTTTTTATAGGGAGGAGGCGGACGGCGAAGGATCGTGTCCGCAATAATCAGGAATACTCTGGCGATCCCGGGATAGTGATCTGAAAGCCATCTGCTTTCTTGAAAAGGCGCGTACTTTAGTAATTGCCCCTGTTTATCTAAGAATTCTATAATTTTGCTCTGACTCTCTTTCTCAAAGTGCTCCTGGTATTCATCAATCTGGCTTTTTGTTAGTTCAGTAAAGGGTGGAGGAAGAAACCAAGTAAGATATGATACAGCTCCTATGAAATTTAAATGGTATGGTTTCTTTCGTCGCTTTTCTCCTCTTTTGCTTGGGGCACGCGTCAAGAAACCGTCGTCGGTTAGCTTGTTTAGGCAGAAATGGATTGTTCCATGGCTTAACTTTGGCAATTGTTTGTATAAGTCATACTCTGTTTTAGGGCCATATTCGGCTATGTGAGATAATATGAGTTCTGTTTTTGAAACCTCTTCTGTTTTTGAAGCATCCATATCTCAGTTACCAATGGGATAGTTGTGAAGCACTGCTTAAATAATTATCGACGAATATTATCTCAGCTAATAACTGAGATGAAAAAATGAGCATACCAAAAATCGTTGAACACAAAATAATCAAGCTGCGAAAACGCAACGGATCAACACAGTACACGTTGACGCTGCCAAAAGAGTATGCTGAAGCACTCAGGAAAGAAGGCGTCGACTCCCTCTTCATCGTTTTCAACAGAGGACTTGGAGCGTTCCCGAAGATTCCCGGTTTCACTGAAAAAGCGCTGACTACGTTTATGCAAGAGCATTCGGCGCTTCAAGAACTCTTTGTCGGAAAAACTGAAAGCGATGGAGGCACTTAGAGGAGTGCAGTTAAAGCGTTTGGTCGTGGGCAAAGGAAAGACTTTTAGACCCGGCGACGCGGAAGAATGGGCAAAAGAGTACTATGAAGTCGAGGTCTCTATTGAGGACTCGGCTGAGCTTGAAGCTGCAAAGGCAAACCTCTGTGGACTTATCGATGGATGGCTTTCCACACGTAAACCTGCGACGATGGATACGCCGAAGAGGACACAGCTATATCCGCAAGAACTTGAAAAGCTGCCGTGGAAAACGTACAAGTTGAAAGAAGACTGTAAGCCTGACGAGGCTGGCTGGATTTTCAGGAACACGCAAGGGGCAGAAGCTCTGGCGGACCTGATTAAGGAACAAGGTAAGGACGCTGTTGTTCAGATAGGCGCGTACAGGTTTGACGTAAAATTCAGCGGTGCAGAAAAGCAGTTCATCGGGAGATCTCCTGTAAAAGCCGAACCTAATCAGGAGGAACGCCAAAATATCCACTGACGAGAGACAAAGAATTCTTCAAACAGAAAAGAAAGCGGTGGCGACCTACTGACTTCTCCTGCTTTTTCTTTGGGTTCTGCCGTTTACATCCGCTACAAAGACCATGTTCTCTTCAAAAACATCCAGCAACCCATAGAGGAAGCAATGGAAAGGGAGACAATAGGCTGGCTGTCAAAGGAAAACAATGAGATAATTCTCGTTGAGCACGATAGGACACTGCCAAATGTTCAACTTAATGGCGGTAAAGGCAGCGGGTTAATCATTCTCAAGAGCTGCATCCTCGAAATCCGCAAGCTGCCATTACAAAGAAGTTCAGGCTGGCACTTAAATTCTGCAGAAACTAAAGATAAAGCTGAGTATGCGCTTCATCCAACGAAGCGAAAAACTCGAAGTAAACAAAACAGGACGGGAGCATAAACAGTGAAAACCGTAACCATAACCGAAAGCTCCCGAGGCCACAAACTCCAAACACCGCTAACAGTAGCAATTCCAGAAGCCCAAAACGCTGCAGACAGAAAACTCCACCAATACATCATAGACGCTTTGCTAACCAGAATGCCCAGCCTTGTTACACTTACGTTCGAAAATGCTACAACCATAGAACTAGCCAAACATCTACTACGCCACAGAACGGGTAGCCCAGCCACGCTCTACCAGTACATTTACGGCGTCCACAGATTCAGCAAATGGACAAACACCCAACCCGACCAGCTCGTTAAAGCCTGCAAAGACCAAGACGGAGATCCCAAACCAAAAGCCCTATCGCAAACAAGCCGCATGCTAGATGATTTCGTAGCTAACCTGCAAGCCGAAAACCTGGCGCCCGGCAGCGTAAGCAACCACGTCAAAGGCGTCAAAGCCCTATTCCGCTGCAACGGACTAAAACTTGAACTGCCCTACAGCCTCAGCAAAAGAGGCGTTTACGAGGACAGAGCGCCAACGCCAGAAGAACTCCAAAAAATCCTAGACATAGCTGACCTTCGTGAAAGAGTGATAATAACGATGTTAGCTTTAGGCGGATTCCGAATAGGCACGCTCGCAAAACTCCAGTATCGCCACGTCAAACGCGATATAGAAAGGGGCATGATACCGATCCACGTGCACGTTGAAGCGGAAATCACCAAGGGAAAATACCATGACTACGATACGTTCCTAAACCAAGAAGCCGCAGAATACATGAAAGCGTACTTGGACTCTCGCAGGAAAGGCAGCCCAACAGGCAGAAAGCAGCCAGAAAACATCCACGACGATTCCCCATTAATTCGAGACGGACAGAGCAACCAAGCTAAGCCAATAACGACTGGCAGAATACACTCAGTCGTCCACAACCTCTACGTCAAAGCAGGACTAGTAACAAGCAATCCAAGAGGAAGACGCTATGACCTTCGCGCTCACAGCATACGCAAATTCTTCCGCACCCAGCTCGCCTCACTAGGCGTCCAAACGGATTACGTCGAATATATGATGGGGCATACAATCAGCACCTACCACGACATACGAATGAAAGGCATAGAATTCCTACGCGGAATCTATATGGCATCGAGCTTAAGCATACGCCCGAAAACCAGAGTCAGCAAAATCGACGCCCTCAAAGAAATAATCCGCGCATGGGGACTAAACCCAGAAGAAGTACTAACCCGCGAAGCCTTATCTCAGCCGCACAGAACCGTAATCGACCAGAACCAACTGGAACAAGCTCAGCTAGCCCAACTCACCACAGCTCTGAAGCAGCAGATGCTGAAAGAAATCCGCGAAACTCAAACTGAAAAAAGTATGAATTCACGCCTGGGCAGTGGTAGCCCGGGAGAGATTCGAACTCTCGTCAGCGGGTCCAAAGCCCGCTATGCTTGTCCACTACACCACCGGGCTTCATGTGTATGGTATTTTTGAACTAACTCTTTATTAAGCGATTTTTGATTA
>Ga0315280_10002159_pt1 | contig 32259 bp, 29 predicted proteins | sample YL17G06_40_MG_FD_203697 | JGI IMG/M metagenome (GOLD analysis project Ga0315280, IMG submission 203697) | Sediment microbial communities from Yellowstone Lake, YNP, Wyoming, USA - YL17G06_40 | ecosystem: Environmental > Aquatic > Freshwater > Lake > Sediment | place: USA: Wyoming | collected... | reverse complement strand
GGACAATGGGCTTCTTCGGGCGGCCTCTTCTCATGGGCTTTCTCCTTCCTTTCCGTCAGGTTAGCCCATGATACCATAATCAGCCTAATTATTCAACTTATTTATGACACAGGACATTAGCACTTCGTGTACCCACACGCCGGGCAGTGGTAGCAGCCTTCCTGGTAGACGAGCATATTGCTGCACTCGGGGCACTGGCCAGCCATGTTCTTGGCCAGGCCGTAGTCTTCCAGTTTGGGCTTGTCATCGCTATTGATGATATGTTTCTCCAGCACGCTAGCGATGGCGTCGGCGCAGGAGAGGATAGACTTTCCCCCCTCCCAGGATATGGATGGACAACGGATACCGCGCAGCTGCTTGACCACCTGGGCGACATCGACGCCGGAACGGAGAGCAACGGTGATGAGACGGCAGATGGCTTCGAGCTGGGCGATGGCGCAGGCACCGGACTTGCCCAACGTGGCGAAGACCTCGAAGATACCCCGGTCGTCGTAGGCTACCGTGATATAGATGGAGCCGCAGCCGGTGTTAACCCGGGTGATGGTGCCCTTCGTCTCGGTCGGTCTTTTTCGCGGCGTCAGCCTGGTTGAGGCAGACTCATCCGCTGCTTTTTCCTTCTTGCCGGTGGTAAGCACCTGGCTATCGCGGCTGCGGTCGCGGTAGATGGTAATGCCCTTCAGCCCTTCCTCGTAGGCGAGCATATAAGCCCGGGAAACATCCTCGCGGGTGGCTTCGTGCGGGAAATTGATGGTCTTGGAAACGGCGTTATCGGTGGACCTCTGGAAAGCCGCCTGCATTTTAACGTGCCATTCCGGGGTAATTTCATGGGCGGTGACAAAGACCCGCTTGATTTTATCGGGCACGCCCTTGATATCGCCGAGGTGGGCGCCTTCGGCCAGCTTTTTCATCAGCTCCTCGGAGTAGAATCCGCCTTTCCTGGCGGCCTCTTCGAAGTAGGGATTGACCTCGACAAACGGCGTACCGTCGAGGACGGTCTTGGTATAGCTCAGGGCAAAGAGCGGCTCGATACCGCTGGAGCAGCCGGCAATCATGCTGAGCGTGCCCGTGGGGGCGATGGTGGTACGGGTGGCGTTCCGGACGCGGGGGCCATCCGGGATGTCATAGATGCTGCCCTTAAAGGCGGGGAAAACGCCGCGCTCCTTGCCCAGTTCCACCGAGGCTTGCAGGGCTTCCTCATTGATGGACTTCATAACATCGGCGGCGATTTTCAGTGCTTCTTCAGAACTGTAAGGAACACCAAGCATCACCAGCATATCGGCAAAGCCCATGATTCCCAGGCCGATTTTCCTGGTCTTTTTCGTCATTTCCTCAATTTGCTTCAGCGGGAACCTGTTGACGTCGATAACGTTATCCAGGAACATGACGGCCATTTTCACGGTCTGCGCCAGCTTGGTATAGTCAATTTCTGCTTTGCCTTTAGTATTTCGCACCATCCGGGACAGATTGATGGAAGCCAGGTTGCACGATTCGTAGGGGAGAAGGGGCTGCTCGCCGCAGGGATTGGTACTCTCGATTTTGCCGAGGTGGGGGGTAGGATTAGACTCATTAATGCGGTCGATGAAGACGATGCCGGGGTCGCCCGTTTTCCAGGCCATGTCCACGATTTTATCGAAGACTTCCTTAGCATTGAGCTTGCCGGCGACCTCCTTGGTGCGCGGATTTATCAGTTCGTAATCGGCCCCTGCCTTAACCGCCTCCATGAAATCGGAGGTCAACGCGACGGAGATATTAAAGTTGGTCAGGGCTTTCATATCCTCTTTGGCGGTGATGAACTTCAAGATATCCGGATGGTCGATATCCAGTATGCCCATGTTAGCGCCCCGCCTCGAACCTCCCTGCTTGGTGACATCAGTTACGGTATCAAAAGCCCGCATAAAGGAAACAGGGCCACTTGCCACGCCTCCAGTAGAGCCGACCATGTCATTTTCAGGGCGGAGCCGGGAGAAGGAGAAGCCGGTACCGCCGCCGCTCTTGTGGATGAGGGCGGTGTACTTGACGGCGTCAAAGATGGACTCCATGGAGTCGTCCACGGGGAGAACGAAGCAGGCGGATAGCTGCCCGAGTTCCCGGCCGGCGTTCATAAGAGTGGGAGAGTTGGGGAGGAACTCCAGACCGGACATGAGCCGATAGAATTCCTCCTCTATAGTCTTCACATTGGCTTTAGAGTTATAGATAAGCTCCGCCGCGGCGATAGCATGAGCGACACGATGGAACATTTCCTCCGGTGTTTCGACGGGTTTCCCCTGCTTGTCCTTCTTCAAATAGCGCTTTTCCAGTACCTGGAGAGCCGTATCGGTAAGGCCTGTGGCGGATGTGGTTTCTTGCGGAGTTTTGACTTCAGTTTTTGTATCCATTTCGGCTTTGGCCTCCTCTTTCGGTACTGGTTTTTCGGCGTTAAGTATTTCCATGACCATAGCCTCGATTTCGGCTTCGGTCGGCATCCTTCTGCGGAAGGACTGGCGGGAACGCTTGTCCACCAGGTCTTCCATCCCGGGCAGGGTGGGCAGGTATTGCGCCTGGGCTTTTTCCAGACGCTCGATGACCTGCGAAGTCAGCTTCTCGACGAGCTTGCGGTCGCGTATGCCCATAGCCTCAGCCGATTTAAAGATAATCTGGGCAACCTGGCTGCGGTTGACGGGATTCGAATGCCTTTTTCCAGATTGATTGCCCGTGCTCATTGCCGCACCCTCCGCGGAGACTTTACCTGTATCGGCAGCTCCATAAGCGGGATGAGGGGGAGCTGGTCGGCGGGTGGCGTTAGCGAATGGCCGGCCAGGCTGTCCACCTCCTCTTTGAGCGTGGTGATATCGGCGAATTCACGGTAGACGCTGGCGAAGCGGATATAGGCTATATGGTCGAGCTTTTTCAGTTTTGCCATGACCATATCGCCGACGGCGGCGCTGGGAATCTCGGTTTTGCCTATCTGGAAAAGCTCGGCCTCGATGTCATCGACGAGCCTGTCCACGGTGCCGCTGGGCAGCGGTCTTTTTTCGCAGGCTTTGCGGATACCCCTCAAGAGCTTTTCCCGGTTGAAGTCCTCGCGACGGCCGTCCTTTTTCATCACGAAAAGGCTGGCACGCTGCAAGCGCTCGTAGGTGGTAAAGCGTAGGTCACATTGCAGGCACTGGCGCCGGCGGCGTACGCCGTCGTTAACGTCACGCGAGTCGATAACCTTCGAATCATGGTATCCGCAGTAAGGGCAATTCACACACTATCTCCACAATATTTGGTGCAGAGGTTTATAATTTACCACTACAGGTAGTGTTTGTCAATAGGTTTTCAGATAAAAAGTTAACAATTTTTTAATGATGTTTTTATCTTTACCTGATGAGCCGTAAAGGGTAAGATATGAGAAAGGAACAAAAAAATGAACTATCAGGAAGCCCTGGAATATCTCTTAAAATTTGCCGATTACGAGCGACTGCCGCGTTCGGGAATCGTCTGGGACTTAAGGCGTATCGAGAGGTTATTGGAGAGGTTGGGCAATCCCCAGAATATCGCGAAATCCGTCCACATCGCCGGGACGAAAGGGAAGGGGAGCACGTCCGCAATGATTGCGTCCATCCTGAAAAGCGCCGGCTATAAAGTGGGGCTTTATACCTCCCCCCACCTCCTGTCTTTCACGGAGCGGATACAGGTCGACGGGAAGCCCATCCTCGAAGAAGACTGGGCCAGGCTGACCGAGCGTCTCCAGCCGGAGGTCGAGGCGGAGAACCGCATCGGCGACCTGGGGGAGCTGACCACCTTCGAGATACTGACGGCGATGGCTTTTCTCCATTTCCGGCAGGTAAGGGCGGACTTCCAGGTGCTGGAGGTGGGACTGGGGGGGCGCCTCGACGCCACCAACGTAGTAAAGCCGCAGGTGTGCGTCATCACGTCCATCAGCTACGACCACACGGATGTGCTGGGGGATACCCTCGCCAAAATAGCCGGGGAGAAGGCGGGCATCATTAAGTCGGGGGCGGTGGTGGTCAGCGCGCCCCAGTTTAAAGAGGCTATGGAGGTGATAGAGAGGGTCTGCGGGGAGCGAAGGGTAAAGCTGGTTAAAGTGGGCGAGGACGTTACCTGGGAAAAGGGCAGCTTCGACGCCGAGGGGCAGTCTTTCCGGGTGAAGGGGTTGAAAAGAGAATACGATTTGTGGATACCGCTTCTGGGTTTACACCAGATGGAGAACGCCGCCAACGCCGTGGCGGCGGCGGAGATGTTAACGGACATGGGCGCGAAGATAACGGCGGAGGACATCGCTTACGGGCTGGTAAAAGTAAACTGGCCGGGCCGTTTACAGGTGCTGGGTAGAGAGCCGTGGGTCATCGTGGACGGAGCGCATAATGCCTACTCGATGCAGAGGCTGGGCGAAGCGTTAAAGCAGTATTTCAAGTACGATAAGCTGACCATGATACTGGGGTTCGGGGGGGATAAGGACATAGCCGGCATGGCGGCTGAGGCGGTGAAAATGACGGGCGATATTATCCTGGTAAGCTCACGTCACCCGAAGTCAGTGAAGGCAGAGGTGCTGGCGGAAGAGTTCTTAAAGCACGGGGTGACGCCGCGTTCAGCGGAGAGCGTAACCGCTGCTATAAAACTGGCGCTGGAGGGGGCCAAGCCCGGCGACCTCATCTGCGCCGCGGGGTCGATATTCGTGATAGCGGAGGTGATGGAGTATTTCGGGGGGTGAGGGGGGTAACTAAAGATATACAAATACGAAACAGACAGATTTGAGGGGATAAATAAAAAACAAATAAATAGTGTTGAATTTATTCCCTAGCTTTGTTTCATATATCGTTCGGCCACAAGTAAGGCGATTTTAAGAAACACCTCTTTGCCAAAATCAAGTGCCCACTGTAGAACTTTTTTTGCCACCTTCCATTGAGGCTTTGGCTTTTCCAATTCATTTTCTAACGTCTGTAGTTGTTTTTTGGCTTCTACAGATTTTTTTGAATAATGAGGAGAAGAGTCTATGGAATCAGAGATATTGCGGATTTTTTGTGAAATATAGGAGGATGATTTTGACGACGAAGATACATTAACAATTACAGTCTGCGAAACTGGATTGGCAAGTGACTTTGTTACCTCGGTGTATTCTCTCCAGTCGACTTCTATATCAGTTCCAGTGATTTTTACTCTTGCAGCGCCCTTTTCAAATAAGTCCGTAGCTATACGAGCTTTGGTTTGGAGGTCATCTTGTTCTGTCATATTTGTTATTTCCTCCTAGAAGGAGGTGTAAGCTTTCTTCCAGAACGAGCCGAAGTGTATGAAATTCCTTTTTGGGTTACTTTAGCTATAACTGGCGTAGCCTTGCCTTTAGTAGAACTCTGTTTAAGACGTCCAATGTCTTTTCTTGAAGGAGATGCTGCTGAAGTGCCGCGAGATGACTTTACTTGAACCTTCCAGGTTGTGCCAGTAGGAAAATTTACTGTTAAATCCGCAGCACCTCTACTGGCAGGACTAGATTTGACGCTAGCCCCCTTTGCTCTTAGCAAACTGGCAACTTTCTGTTCTTTTTTTTTACCATAATTGTAATCCTTCATATTCCGTCACCTCCTTTCTATTTTGAATATGTCTATATGTTTACATTCATGTAATTATACTACATAACAAAAAAGTCAATATTTTAATTATTTAACCATTGACTTTGACACGCAACTAATGAAAAAGACGTCTTAACGCCTAGAAAACTGTTACCTCCCCTCCACCACTATATCCTCCCCACTCCTATATACCCTATCAAAAGACAGCTTTAAAGCCTTGCTTACGTCCGTAATATTAAGCTCGCCCACCGCCTCTTTGCCTTTGCCCAGTATTTTCGGGGCGATAATGGCTATTATTTTATCCGCCAGGTGCAGGCGTAGAAATGAGGTAATCGTTTCCGCCCCGCCCTCCACCAGTAAAGAGGAAATCTGCCGCTGACCAAGCGTTTTCAGCAGATGTTTAAGGTCTATTTTGCCCTGTTTATCCGGCGGTACTATAAGCACTTCAATGCCCATGAGGCGCAGGGCGGACAGCTTTGCTTTATCGGCGGCGGGGGTGGCGGCGACTAAAGTGCGGGCGGCTTGCTGGTCCGTAAGAACTTTAGCATCGAGAGGGATTCTCAGCTTCGAGTCCAGTATTACACGGGTTGGGTTTCTGCCCCTGACCAGGCGCACGGTAAGCTCGGGATTATCCGCCAGCACGGTGCCCACGCCCACCATGATAGCATCATGGTGAGAACGCAGCTTGTGCGCCAGCTTCAAAGATTCCGGCGAGCTTATCCAGCGGGAGCTGCCTTGCGCGGTGGCGATTCTCCCATCGAGAGTCTGGGCGAACTTCACGGTGACGAAAGGCACACCGGTAGTGGTATACTTGAGGTAGGCTTCGTTTAGAGAGTGGCACTCCTTCTCCAGGATACCCACCGCAGTCTCGATGCCGTGCTGCATCAATATCTCAACGCTTTTACCCCTCATTTCCGGGAACGGGTCCAGCATCCCGACGACCACTTTGCCGATTCTGTTCTTTATAATGGCGTCCGTGCAGGGGGGCGTCTTGCCCCAGTGGCGGCAGGGCTCCAGGGTAACGTACATCGTGGCACCGCTCATGTCCTCCGTAGCGCTTTTTAACGCGTCAATTTCAGCATGGTCGCCGCCGAAATACCTGTGATATCCCTGCCCGATGATACGGCCTTCTTTAACGATTACAGCCCCTACCATGGGGTTCGGGGAGGTCTTCCCCAGCCCCCGGCGTGCCAGCCTGAGGGCCTGACGCATGTATTTTTCGTCGGACGATGATAAAGTCTTCATGACAGTTTCCCGGTGTGGTGACTGCTATTATAGCCTAAAGCGGAGGACTTTAACAAAGCGGCTGCGGAATTTTTTATTATTGTCATTCTGAAGGAGTCCCGACTTGTCGGGGCGACTGAAGAATCCGTTGTTCGAGAATGGGAAACGGATTCTTCCCCCGATTGCATCGGGGTCAGAATGACAGAGGGGTCTTTTCTTGAGGTTGCACCAGCGAGATTGATTTGATAGAATTAAAAGCTGGAATCCCATTTTCACGGGCCGTTAGCTCAGTTTGGTAGAGCAGTGGACTTTTAATCCATTGGTCGCAGGTTCGAATCCTGCACGGCCTACTGCAGGTTCGTATAAATTCCCCCATCTGATATTTCCCGAACCCCTCCGCGAAGGCTATTTTTCAGGCTATTCCCTTAACGGTACTTTTTCCCCATGCCAGCGGTAAAATGGAACATAGGCTTGTCTATCCTTCTGATGTTTATCGGCCCGTGCACTATTCCCGCTGGGATAAAGGCGATAAAGCTCCTATCGATAAAGTTTTGCTTGCCGTCTATCCAGAATTCTATTTCCCCGTTGAGGTTGTAAGGGTTTTTAGGGTCGGTGCCTACCCAGGCGATGGTCTCATCGAACTCATGGCTGTGCGCCCCGATGGTGCGGGTCTTGTCCCCTTTCGTTTTCTCCGGCCAGTCACCGGGGAAGAACCAGGCCGTTTCCATGTAGAACGCCCCCTTGATTACATCACCATCCAGGGAAAGCAGACGCCTCGCCTCTTTATCCCCGAAGGTGGGTGTCCACGGCGCGCCGCCCACGACGTCTTTAAGCTCCGTAACGAAGTATTTCTTGTCCCACTTAGCCATTTTACTTTCCTTCTCCTTTCCTTTTTCTATGTCCTCCCGGGTCGGCCTCAGCTAAAGTGCCCGCGCCGGGCATTATCGCCATCTCCAGATGCGGACGGGAAAATTTCTTCCAGACCAGCGGACCGTGCTTGACGTTTTTCGGCACGTAAATCGCGGAGGTCTTATCGATTTTTATCGGTTTGCCGTCCACGTAGAAGTCTATTTCTCCCCCCAAATCTTCGGGGTTTTTATAATCGTTACCGAAATGCATCACAATCTCCTCGTAATCGTGAACGTGTTCGAAGATATGGGGATTGGGGTCAGGCATATCCAGGACCCAGCCGCCTTCAACATAGATATTACTTCCCGGGACGAGGTTGTTATTCATCAGCGTCATCGATGAGGGGCCCTGACGACCTTTTACCGGCGTGCCGGCGACTACCTCGTAAGCGGGCTTTCTCACCAGATATTTTTCATAGTTGACGCCGTTTTTTTGTTCAGCCAGCGCTTTTTTAGCTTCCGCCCCATTCATGTCCACCCAGCCTTCCCGCATGCTGCCGGTGCCCAGCGTTATCGTCATCTGGATGTGCGGTCTCATGTATTTTTTCCAGGTCAGCGGACCATGCCTTAACCATTTAGGCACGAAGATGGCTGACGTCGTGTTAAAAGTGAGTGCCTGGCCGCCAACGCAATTCTCTATTTCGGCGCCGAGGACTTCAGGGTTATTGCAGTCCATGCCGAGGTGCAGGATGATTTCATCGAATCGATGCATGTGCTCAGGAGTGTGCGGATTGGGTTCAGGGATACCCCAGACCCAGCCAAGTTCAATATAGTACTTCACCCCCGGCACCTGAGCGCTGCTCATATAGGTCATGGAGGGATTCATACGGTTCTTAAGCTCATATTTGGGGCCAGCCTCACGAATCGGCTTCTTGACAAGATTTTTTTCGTAATTGATAACAGGCATTTTTCCCATTCTCCTCTCTAAAAAAATATCAGCCGGGGCTAAACGCCGCGAGCCACCTCCATCCCGGCACTGACAGCATCCGCTATTAAAAGGGGTTCCCGACAATCGCCCGCGGTATATACTTCAGGCACCTTCCCCTTGAGGCTTTCGTATAAAGAGGTATCGGGCGTTAACGGCAGGGCGGGTATGATGGTATCAGCTTCGATGGTTTGTTTTTGCCCATCCTTATCGATAATCGTCAGCCCTTTATCCGTTATCTCCACGTATTCTTTGACACCGCTTATCATGACGACGCCTTTTTTACGGAACCACCGGAACAGGTATGCCTGGAGAACGTCTACCATCCCTTTCCCGATAGTCTCTGACTTGTCCACGATGGTAACCTTTCTGCCCCGCCAGGCAAGGAACTCGCCCAACTCGCAGCCCTGTATATCACCGCCGATGATAACCACCCTTTTCCCGATGGGTAAATAGAACCTGGTCAGCCACCTCAGGACGCCCGGACCCAGAAATCTCAGGAGAGCCTTAAGCCGGCGGTGTAAATCGCCACCAATAACCACATTGGGCCTATCTATGCCGGTTATTTTTGGAGTAGCTGGCAGGCCACCGGTGGCCAGGATTACCGCATCCGGCTTAAGCTGCTCGATTACGGATAGATTCACCTCTTTGCCCAGATTAATCCTGGTGCCGAGCTTGTTAAGCTGGCGCTCCAGGTAACGCACCATGGCGGGCAGGTCTTCAAGCTCCGTTCCCTTGACTATGGTCGCCACGGGAAGTAGACCGCCCAGTTTGTTCGCCTTCTCAAAGAGTGTTACATCGTGTCCCCGCAAAGCCGCCACGCGGGCTGCCTCCATACCGGCCGGACCCCCGCCTACCACCACGACTTTTTTCTTCTTATCCGCCTTTTCAATGGTATTATATGGTTTCCCCATAAAGGCGTTGATGCGGCAGCGCCGGCTGCCCAGGCAGTTCTCGCAGGCAGTGCAGGGGGCGATATCGTCCAATCTTCCCGAGGCAACCTTGTTAGGCAGGTCCGGGTCGGCCTGCAAACGCCGGGTCATACCGATGAAGTCCACCTTGCCTTCACGCAGCATTTTCTCCCCCATCTCGGGGTCGAGTCTGCCCACGGTCATGACCGGTATGGATACGACCTTTTTTATTCCCGCCGCCACGTTTATATTAGCGCCTGCCCCGCGATGGCTCTTGTTATATTCGCCGGGGAAGGCTTTGAGGGGGATGGGTGGCTCCGGATAGAAAAATACGTCCGTGAGATATGCGCCGACGTGATATCCCAGCCAGTGACTCCGGACATGGATAGCGTTGGCGCCGGCTTCCTGCAGTAATTTTGCTATCCCCCGACTGTCCTCAGCCGTCAGGCATTTATCATTTTCTATGCCGACAATCTGGCCGATTTCGATACCATTGATACATACCGAGACCGGGAAATCCTGCCCCAGGCGCTTTTTGATTTCCCGTATGATATTAACCACAATCCTGGCACGGTTTTCCAGGTTCCCGCCGTAAGCGTCCTGCCGCCGGTTCCAGAAAGGGGAGAGGAAGTTGTGCAGCAGGTGACTGCTGGCGGCGTTGATATCCACACCCTGAAAGCCCGCCTTTTCCCCCCGTACCGCCGCGCTGGCGAACTTATCAATAATTACTTCGATTTCCGGGATGGTGAGCACCCGGGGCATTTCATTGTGAAAATCGTTTTCCGACTTCATGGTAACCGGCGAAGAGGCGATAGGTTGGCCATCGTAAAAGGGTACCATTCCCAAGAGAGCCCTCTGCCAGGGGCCGTCATGGTTCATCTGCATGAAAGTGGGGCAGCCGTGTTTACGGATGACCTGGGTCAATTCACTGAGACCCTGGATGTACTTATCATCGTCGATTCGATAGCGCTGCGCCCAGCGCGCGCCCAGAGGGTAGTCAACCGTGGGGGATTCTACTATCAGCAGGCCGACACCGCCCCTGGCGAGTGATTCGTAGTAGGCCTTGGTAGCTTCGTTCATGTGAAGTTCGTCCTGGTGCCACATGAAAGTCCCGGCGCCCGTTTTCACCATCCGGTTCCTGGTCTTTACCGACCCGATATACCCCGGTTCGAGGAGTTTCTCAAATTTTTTACTGACCATGGCTCTTTTCTCTCCTGTGAGATAATTTTCGCTGCTGTTAACACATAAATTAGCACAAATCCACTGTTTAAATCTACTTCTTGAATAAAAAGGGACTGGTTTTAGCCAATCCCTTCTTAAAATTATTTTTCGTTGTCAGTAAAAAGACTGCTTTAACGCGGTGGGGGAGGGGGCGAGGGAGGGGGAATAAAGGGCGGCCCGGAAGTCGGCTTGGTAGCCAGCCATTTGCCGGTAAGCTCGAGCATGGGCAGTTTGGTCTCGATATTCTGACGGCGTACCGGTATCATATCGACAACGTCAAATCCACATGTCTGCAGGACACGTTCCAGGCTGGCGGCGCATGATATCGTGCCGTTACCGCTGCCACCCGCATAGCATAGACCGATAGCCGGCGTACCTCCCGCCGATGGAAAAGGTCCCGGAGGTCCGGAACCCGGTCTCATAAAGCGCGTTCGGCGGTACCGGTCAAGGAAGCACCGCATGCTATCACTGAGGTCGCCGAAGTAAACCGGATTCGCAAAAACGAGGACATCCGCCCCTTTTACCTTTTCCGCTATCGAAGCAAAATCGTCCTCGATAATGCAGCGTCCCTCTTTGCGGCAGAGTCCCCAGCCATCGGGGTCGCACTGCCGGCAGCGCTCCAGCTTGAGTTCGGTCAGGAATATAGTTTCCGACTTCCCTTTAGCAGCGGTAATGCCCTTGCGGATAGCGTTGATGGCCCGGGCGGTCTGCCCTTCACGGTTCCGGCTTCCGGATAATATTAAAATCTGCATGAAAAACCTCCGGTAATTGTTTTTAATGAGAGTCTACCAATGATTATAGCACTTTGCTTATTGCTCCATGCCCAGAGCGAAGTGAATAGCCGCTTCGATTTCCTTCAGCTTCTTAACGCTACACACGGCAAGACGGCTGCGAAGGCAGTCCTTCGGGATAGTGGTAATGGTGTCCAGATTAGCGACGCAATCCTGAGGCAGGCCATCCTCAGCCCCCAGTGAGACTTCAGAAGGGATGCCCCGGACACGAGTGGTAACCGGCGCCACAATAACCAGAGAGCGGACGCTATATGCCTCGTTACGGGAGAGAAGCAGCACCGGACGCCTTCCGACTGGCGGCTCAAGTTCCGCCCACCATATCTCCCCTCTCCTCACTGCCAGGGCTCCTCAGCCAGGACAGCGCTAGCGGAACGGCGGGCGGCGGCAATTTCTTCTTGAGTCTCCGGCACCTGCTGATAAGCGCGTATATACCGCTCACTCATTTCCCGCTCTTTCCGCTGCCGTAGCAGCAGTTCCACGGCACGGCGGAATATCTGGCTGCGGCTTTCTCCGCTTCCCTCTCTTTCTCTTTCTACAGCTTTAAGCACTTCCTCGGGAAGGCTGATGGCAATCTTGGTTGTTTTTGTCATACTAGCCACCTCTTCATACTATATTCATACCATAGTATGAATTATAAAAGAAAAATTGTCAAGCTCTCCAGAGTTACGCCCACTCCAGCACCAGCAGGCTATAGCCCCGCCACCGCTCCCGCATCTTGATGCGGAGCAAGCCCTGAGACTCTACATAAGCGACAAGCCGAGTAATAGCCGTCGAGCCTGCCGATACTATTATCATACCGCTGGCGGAAAGCTTGTCTACCGCCTGGTCGAGCGCCAGAAAGGTGGCGTTTTTGCCCTCCTCTTCTCTCAGCACGCCGACAAAGAGGTCGACCTTTCCTTGGGATTCAAAGTCGATGCCGACTTGGTGCGAGATGTCAATACACTCAGGAGGGCACTCGTTAAGGGTAAGATTGAGCCGGGAATACCGGAGAGCCAGCAAATCCCTGTCAACGAGGGTGATATTTTCCGGCCGGATGAGTTTCCATAAAGCCACCGCCACATGCCCCTGGCCCGGGTTAAACACGACGGCGCGGTGAACAGTCAGGTCTCGTACGCTATGTAAAGCTTTCACCAGCATTTCACTAGCATAACTCAGAGAGTCGAACTCGGGCAGGCCGTAGGCGGTCTGCATGGGGTACTCCAGGTTCTCCAGGCGTATCGTTACGTTTTTCCGGTGATACACACCCCGTTCAAAACCATTCTGTTCGGGCTCAGGTGAGCCTTTTGCGTCGGTAAACCGGTAATGAAAAACAGCATGGCCGGACCTGGTACGCTTGAGGACAATTTCAACGCCGGGGGTATCTTCCAGGATTTTAGTGACAGTCGTTTCAAGTGGAGCAACCACTACTATTGCCGCGAGTCCGCCAGATGCGAGATAGTAGCGTGCCTCCCGCAGGAGGTAAGAGATTACCGATTCCCCGGCTTTACCGGGGATGTTGGCAACGATAAGGTCGAAGTCGGCCCGCCTGATGTCGTCATAGCCCAGGCTGCCATAAATCTCTACGCCATCCAGTCCGTTAAGCCCGGCGTTCTGGCGGGAATACTCAACGGCCAGAGCGTCCCTATCGAACAGGTGCACAATACTATCTTTGTGCAGATTTTTCAGCGTCAGTCCTAAGGGTCCGTAGCCGCAGCCCACATCGAGAATACATTGATATTTAGAATAGTCGGCTTCAACGATAGTGCGCAGGAGAAGCTTCGTACCGATATCTATGTCATGGCTGCTGAAAAGCTCCTGGGATGTCCTGAACTGAAGGCTGTGTTTCCAGGCGCGGTAGGTCACTGTCTTATGAAAATAGACGTCTTCATCCATTGACTTGTTTGCCTCAATTTTTGCGGGGTGATGGGGTAGAGTTAGTGCCAGGTTGTATTAATCCTGTTTTATAGAAAGAATCACCTCTCCCTTGATGGGAGAGGTTGGGTGAGGGTGAAATTTAAGCCCCCTCACCTTAATCCTCTCCCACAGAGGGGAGAGGAAATATATAGCTTTCTACGCAACTAGTTATTAGTGCAATTGGTTTATTTCAGTTTCTGGAGGAACCGCTGGGCTGCCATAGCGGCGTTGGCGCCATCACCTACAGCGGTGGATACCTGCCCGGGCGAACCGCTCCTGATATCACCGGCGGCAAAGATGCCGGGAATCTCCGTCTCCATCCATTCATTCACCACAACCTGCCGCTGTTTATCGAGGGGCACTACGCCTTCGAGGTAGTCCGTATTCGGGTCGAGGCCGACATGGACCAGGACGCCGTCCACTTTCAGCGTCTCCTTTTGTCCGCTTTTATCATCAACGAATTCTATACCCTCGACCTGGATTTCGCCGACTATCGCCGTAACTTTTGTCCCGCAATGTACCTCGATTTTCGGATTGTCTTTGACCCTGTCCCGGAGAACAGCCGTGGCCGTAAGCGCCGGCATGGCCTCGATAAGAATGACTTTCGAGGCTATTTTTGCCAGATACAGCGCCCCGGTGACGCCGGCATCGCCGCCGCCGCACACCGCCACAACGCGTCCGGCAAACTGGCCGCCATCACAGAAAGCGCAGCTAATCACACCGCCGCCCCGCAGCTTTTTTTCGCCGGGGACGCCCAGCTTCTTCGGCACCGAACCTCCGGCGATAATGACCGCCGAGGCTGTATAGGTCGTGCCGTCAGCGCAGGATACCATCCTGTTACTCGTTGAATTCTGGAGAGCCAGCACCTCATTCCGTTCGGTTTTCAGCCCGTATTTCAAAGCCTGGTTCTTCATGTCCATGCCAAGCTGGGAACCGACAACGCCCTCGGGGAAACCGGGGTAGTTTTCGATGTATTCCACGTTCATGATATACCCGCCGACGGTCTCCTTTTCCAGGAGGAGGGTACGCCAGTTGCCCCGGCACAAATAAAGTCCGGCCGTAAGTCCCGCCGGCCCCCCGCCGATGATGACCGCATCCCAGTCAGGCATATCAAAACTCCTTTATTCCAGTGCGCCGGCTTTAGTAAGGGTAGCCCCGGTGACCAGCCTCGTCAGGACGGCGATGCGGTTATACGGGGGCAGTCTGAAGTAGCTGAAAGAGAAAGCGCAGCCGGGAGCGCCGCCCGCCACGAAGAAATGCAGGTTTTCCGGGGTAATCAGCACCGGCACCATGCCCCCCGGCTTCAAAGCTTCCTGGAAGACGGCTTTACGTTCAGGAGGGACGATGCCTGTTTCCATCCCCGTTTGTATGCCCCTTCTGTCCGCCGGACTTAGCTCTTCATACCGCACCGACGTGCGACGGTAAATCTCGTCCTGCAGGCTCTTCTGGTCGAAGCCCATCTTATTAAGCTCTTCGGTAAGCTCCGGGAAAAGGAGAATAAAGTGGCTTCTCGCGCCCACGCCGGAGCCGGGGTACTGTCCCACGCCCTTAGCCCCCCAGAGTCCGAAAAGCCCGCGGTCGGTCCTGATAATGTCGGCGACCATATGGTCCAGGATTCCCGACACCGTCCAGGTGCCTATCATCCCGCCGTAGAAGTTCTGCATCGGACTGGAACCGCCGATAGTGGCCACCGTGACTGTGCTGTCCCCCGCCTTGAACCCCCGGGACGCATGATACGGTTTCCAGGGGCTGAGTTTAGCATTCTCAGCGAAGGTATAAAAGGTGTGGGGAGAAACACGCCCCGTCAGACCCATATCGTTGGCGCCGGGCCACATCTTGCCGATATTGAGCGTGGCCAGTCTCACGGCGCGACCGATAGTATTATTTGCCCGCCAGCCGTGACCCAGGAAGCCGATGCCGGAGTTCATGTTGATTTCATCGGCGATAGGCCCGCCGACGACGATAATAAGAGAAAAAGAGCCTGCGGAAACCAGTATATGAAGGTCGTCGAAATTCTCATCCATCAGGGCTTCCATGGCGGCGATGATGACTGGCAGGTACTCCGGTTTGGCGCCGGCCATGACGGCGTTAATCGCTATCTTTTCAATCGTAGCCGCCCCCTGCCTGGGATTTACTTTCCCGATTACTTCGTGCGGGGAGCGGGCTGTCCCCGAAAGCATCCACCGGACGCGCTCCGTGGTGGGTGGCACCAGCGGTAGGCCGTCGCCCCAGCGTTTTTCCAGGAACTGCTGGTTGAATTCCTCGATGGCAACCGGGAAGGATTCCGCGGTAACGGTAATCTCCGGCGGTCCGTCCTCTTCCTCTTTTGCCTCCGGGGGATTGGCTTCCTCGGTTGTCAGGGGTTTAGTCAGCGCACCGATGATATCGTCGAAGACTTTCTCCACCAGAGGTCTGATGTCTTTCACAGTACCCCGCAGTTTATAAAACTCCGAACTCTTTATAATCCGGCGGCGTACCGTGGGCATACCGTTGTCATGAGACGCTGATTTCGCATCGTCATCGAACGTATCGCAGTTGATGAACACACCCGGTTTGCCGAGTTTTTCCAGTTTGACCGTGCCGGCCACGCCGACAAATGTGCAGGCCCCTCAGTCGCCGACGGCATATATAAAAGTGTCTATCTGGGGAGCCCAGTCTTTAGCATCTCTATCCGTGATTTCGAAAGACCCCGTTAACAATTTTACCGTCACGGTGGGAAATTTCTTTTTCAGCAGCTCTTCGAACACGATATAGAAGTTGTCCATGCCCGGTTTGCCGTTGGAATAAAGCCCCACCCTTTTACCAGCCAGATCCTTAACCCGGGGATTCGGTGCGAAAGCGGACCTGGCTTCGACCTTGCCCCGGGGATTCAGCACCACCAGTTCTACCGACTTTTTACTCATATATTTCTCCTTAAATACTCTTGTCGCCAGCCCTCATGCCCCGTAGGGAACGTTCTTACCCCCGGTGGCTCCGGCTTTGGTAAGGGTAGCCCCGGTTATCAGCCTGGTCATAAGCGCCGTCTGGTTGTACGGAGGGATCCGGTAGTAGTTAAAAGAGAAGGCGCAGCCCGGCACGCCGCCGGCGACGAACAGGTGCAGATTCTCCGGCGACATCAGGAGCGGGACCATTGCCCCCGGCTTCAGGGCTGCCTGGAACACCGGCTTGCGCTCCGCCGGCACCACGCCCAGTTCCATCGCCGTCTGTATGGACTTCTTTTCCGCCGGATTAAGCTCATCATACGGAACCGAGACGCGCTTGTAAATCTCATCCTGCAAACTTTTCTGGTCGTAGCCCATCTTCTTGAATTCCAGCGCCAGCTCGGGGAAGAGGATAATCATGTGGTTCATGGACCCCCCGCCGGAACCGGGGTATTTCCCCACCCCTTTTGTCCCCCACATGAACAGGCCGCGGCGACTGCCTCTTAAAAGGTCCTCGACTATCCTGTCCAGTACACCCTGAGCTGTCCAGGTGCCTATCATGCCGCCGTAGAAGTGTTGTAGCTGGCTTTCACCGTGAATCGGGGCGACCGTCACGCAGCTATCGTCGGCTCTAAAGCCACGGGACGCATGATAGGGTTTCCACGGACTGAGTTCCGTATTTTCACTGAACGTATAAAAGGTATGGGGAGACAGGCGTCCGGTCAGAGCCATGTCGTTGATGCCGGGCCAGGTGTGGCCGATGTTGAGCGTGGATAACCGTATCGCCCGGCCGATGGTATTGTTGGCGCGCCAGCCGTGACCCATGAAGCCGATGCCGGCCTCCATCCCGATTTCCTCGGCAATCGGCCCGCTGACCACTAATAACAGGTTAAAAGAGCCTGCCGAAGCCAGGATATGAAGGTCGTCGAAAGTCTCATCGGCAAGGGCTTCCATAGCGGCGATTATCACCGGTAAATACTGGGGTTTGGCGCCCGCCATGACCGCGTTAATAGCTATCTTTTCTATGGTAGCGATACCGTGCTTGGGGTTAATCGTGCCGAGCACCTCGTAAGGATTGCGGCTCGTCCCCGAGAGCATCCATTTTAAGGCGTCCGGCGTGGGGGGAATAAGCGGCAGTCCGTCGCCCCAGCGCTTATCCAGGTACAACTGGTTGAATTCCTCTAAAGCAACGCGGTAAGACTCCGCTTTGACGGCTATCTCCGCCGGTAAATCATCGCCACCCTTTTTATCCTGCACCGGTTTAGCTTCTTCAGGGGTTAGAGGAGATGTTAACGCGTTTGTTAAAGCGTCGAAGATGCCTTCGACCAGCGGGCGTATCGTTTTGACATCGCCGCGGAGTTTATAAAACTCCGCCGAGCTTATCTCCCGACGACGCACCGTGGGCATGCCGTTATCCGCCGCGGCGGATCTGGCGTCATCGGCGAAGGTGTTGCAGACCATGAAGACACCGGGTATGCCGAGTTTTTCCAGTTTCACCGTGCCGGCCACGCCGACAAATGTGCAGGACCCTCAGTCCCCCACCCCGTAGACAAAGGCGTCCGCCTCCTTTGCCAGTGTCCTGACGTCATCATCCCTTATCAAAAACGCCCCTCTCATGGATTTTACTTTTACGGTGGGATATTTCTTTTTCAACAGCTCTTCGAATACGGTATAAAAATTGTCCATACCGGGTTTGCTGTTGGAATACAGGCCGATGGTCTTGCCGTCCAGAGCGGTCAGGCGGGGTGAAGGCGAGGAGGCTGGTACGGCTTCAATCTTACCGCGGGGATTAAGCACCTCCAGCTCTACTTTTTCGGATTTAGCGGACACTGTCTTTTTATTCATTCGTGGCTCCTTTACTGAGAATTTGTTTTTTGAAAAAATGTTTTATAGAGAATTAAAAAGCGGCAAGCAAAGAGTTTTTATATTATGACCCCTCTCTTGAAAAAATGTCAAACGAAATTATTACAGGCGCGGAAGGGGGCGATGTTAACCGACCTCTCCTCCTAGCCCCCCTCTCCGTCGACGGAGAGGGGTTCACCCTGAAGGTTCTCCCTGAAGGGGAACTAAAGGGAGTGAGGTAATTGCATTAACCAGATGCAGATGAAATCCCTTCAAAGGCGCTATTTCAAGAAGAAAGTAGCTAATAAAAAGCCAATGAGAGAGAGGAAGGCAATAGGGGGTAAAGCCGGCATGGGCTTTCCCTTGAGCCAGATTTTTTGTATCAAAAAGGCGCCCATGAGCCCCACCAGGGCAAAAGCTCCCACGAGTATCGCGCCGTTTAGACCGTCCTCGAAGAAGACGGAAACCGAGAGCATTAAAGGGAAACCGATATCGCCGCCGCCAAGTATGGTATATTCGCGTTTCTCGGATTCCTGTTTTTTCAGCTCTCCCACATGCACTTTTTTGAGGGTCAGTCTCCAGTCTCCCGTTTGCTTTGGGAAGATAAATGCCGGCAGGGAGGCGGACTCGGAAAGTTTATCGGCCATCCAGACCATGAACCCGAAACGTACCGCGACAACGTCATAGACGGCGATAACCAGCATGAAAATCATAAACGTCAGGGGAGAAAAAAGGAATCCGAAAACCGAGCTGGCGCCGGCAAGGGTAATGAGGAGGAGCAGGTCGTGCAGCCAGACGTTGGCCCAGAACAGCCAGGCAATACCGGCGATTATCGCTACGGAATAGGCTGCGATTGCGGGCAGCATCAGGGCGGCGACGATAAATATTCCCCAGGCGAACATCAGGGTAAATAATATTCGAAAGACCAACCGCAGCCTTTTTAAAGGGATGAAAAAGAGAACAAGGGCCATTACCACTACCACGCCGAAAAAGTAGATAATTATCGGCCCGAGAGAGACATCCGGGGAAACAATCTGGTTGGCTTCGAGAAACTCCTTTTCCTGGATGGCCACATAGAGAGAAAGCGTCAGGGACAATGCCATGATGATGCCGCTCCAGAGATACGGGCTGATTTTTGACTTCATGGTAATACGCGAATCTAAAGGTTTCCCCTCATTATAAAAAAGTAACGGGCTAATAGCAATGCTACGGCCCGCATTTGACATTTTTTATAACGTCATTCTCAGGCTTGACCCGAGAATCCAGGCTACCCCTCCCACCCCTCTGGATTCCAGCTTTCGCTGGAATGACAAGTGTGATAATGCGGGAATGACAATCGTGGGAAGGCGGTAATTACATTTTAGGGACAGACTTACGAATTTTTAAGGGGTTATGTCCGGTCTTCTTTCAACTCCTGAAGAACCATCCTGACGCAGGCGGGGATGGCTTTCATCACCTCGGGCGTGCACTCTTCACTGAATGAGGTCACGTCTTTAACTTCGATGGCAAAGATGATTATCCGGCGGGGCAGATTCAGGTTGAGTCTCTTGCCCAGCTCAAGGGCCGTGGCCAGATTTACATCGTGAGGCGTGCCGGCGTGGCGGGTGCTGGCCAGTATATCCGGACCAAAACGGTATATTTGACCGGGCGTGCCTTTTTCGGTCTGAATAGCATCGATAATAATCGTCCGGTCATAGCCGGTCAGCACGTCTAGGAAGTCCAGTCCGGCAATACTGGCTTCCATGATATCAACGTCAGGAGAGTTGAGCCTGTCTTTCAGGGCCATCGCTACACGGCAACCAACACCGTCATCGCTTAAAATCGTATTACCGAGCCCCAATATGAGTGTCCTGGGTTTGCCGTTGCTCATGTACTATATTTTAAGGTACTTCTCACTCCGTAGCAATCACCGGCTTAATCGTTGAATAATATCCCCCCGGCTGTCATAAATAACAACCTCTAGCGGCATCTTACCGGGGAGGTTGTGGGTGGCGCAGGCCATGCAGGGGTCGTAGGCGCGGAAAGCCATCTCCACCATATTCAGCAGCCCTTCTGAAACCGTCTGCCCTTTTTTAATCAGGCCCTGCGCTGCCTTCTTGATAGACATATTCATGGCCGGGTAGTTATGCGCCGTGGCTACAATCAGGTTCACCTTCTGGACGATGCCCTTGTCGTCGGTCTTATAGTGATGGATTAAGACACCGCGCGGGGCTTCGACGACGCCCACGCCTTCATCCGGCTTGGCCGTGGGAATGGTCCTGACATTCGGACTGGTTATCTCCTTGTCCTGGCAGAGTTCTAGGAGTCGTTCGGCGGCGTAAACGAGTTCAATCAGCCTGGCCCAGTGGAAGGCCAGCGTGGCGTGTACCGGTTTACCCCCGAGGGTCTTGTACATTCTCTCGTATTCCGCCTGTGCCAGTGGTGTTGCCATGCCGTCGGCCGCGTTGAGTCTGGCGAGCGGGCTGACGCGGTAAACGCCGCTGTCCTTCCCCTCGACGAAGCCCTTCCACCCCACCTTTTTCAGGAAGGGGAACTTCAGGTAAGTCCAGGGCTCGACGTGCTCGGCGATGTAGTCCAGGTACTCTGATGGTTTGAACTTGGCGACCTCTTTACCGTCCGGGTCGACCAGGCGGAGAGTGCCGTCATAGAAGTTCACCTTATTATTAGCGTCCACCAGCCCCATATAGTAGCTTTTCATGGTGTAGACAGGACCGGTGATGATGCTCAGGTATTCCTTATTGCCCAGCACCAGGTCGTTGAAGAGCTTCAGGCTGTACTTGGCGAACTCCACTAATGACTTGGCTTTCTCCTCGAAGTCCTTGCGCTCCTCCTCGGTGATGGCTTTGCTCATGCCGCCGGGGAGTCCGCAGACGGGATGGGTCGCCTTGCCCCCGATGACAGCCTGGATACTCTGGGCGTAGGCGCGGTGCTTGATGACCTCGCCGCCAATCTGCAGGCCGACTTTAGCCACCACCCCGAGGATGTTCCGTTGTGCCGGGTCGCTCATTGGCCCGAGGACGAAGTCGGGGGCGGCCAGGGCGTAAAAGTGGGCGATATGGGAGTGGTTCATGTGGGCGCAGTAGAATAGCTCCCTCAGCTTTTTGGCAGCCGGAGGCGGGTCAACGTGATAGACGGCATCGGTGGCCTTACACGAGGCCATGTGATGAGCGCCCGGTCAGACGCCGCAGATACGCGGCACGATACGGGGTAGCTCCTCGACGGGTCTGCCCTCGCAGAACTTCTCGAAGCCGCGCAGCTCTGGAATCTGGAGGTAGGTGTTCTGCACGTCGCCGTCGGCATTGAGAAAAATCTCTATCTTGCCGTGTCCCTCGAGTCTGGTGATGGGGTCGATACTTATTTTAGTCATTTCTCACACTCCCTTGAGATTGTTTACTAACACCCTGCCAGAGGCTGTCCGAAAATGTCATTCTGAAGGAGTGAAGCGACTGAAGAATCTCGGGGTGGGGGGCAGGAGAGACGAGTTCCTCCCCCAGCCGGGATCCTTCCCCTTCAGCGGAAGGGTCAGGATGACAATTATATATTTTCTGATAACCTCTCTCAATCTATGTCTTAAATCTGAGTTACGGATTGTTTCGCTACGCTCGCAATGACGGTTATTGTATAAATACTCACACTCCCTAAGTTTTAGTGATGCGTTTTCGTTTTAACATGGAATCCGCCATCCCGAATCTGTAGAAAGTGCCGACCGGGTCGAGTACTTCGTTTATCAGGCGGCTGACACCTTCTTCATCATTAACTTGATATATTGAGGCAATAGCACTCAGCATCTTCGCTCCCTGGTCGGCCACTCCCGCCGGAGGCCCGAAGCAGCCGCGGCAGGCCATGTTGACTTTCAGACACCTCTGCCCGCAGCCGCCACGCGTGGCTGGCCCACAGCAGATTATGCCCTGCTCCAGGAGGCACTTTTGGGGGTCAGGGATAATCTGGTGCGGTCTAAATATTCCCGTTATTTTCTTATCTTCTTTTATTCGCTCACATTCATCGCACAGTGTCTTCTCCGAGGCGATTATCGCTCCTGCCGGAGGTAATGTGTTTGTGGCAAAAGCGTTTACGGCTGTCAGTATTAAGTCAACCGGGGGAGGACAGCCGGGAATAGAGTATTCAACTTTCACCACCTGTTCCAGGGTCATTACTGTATCATAAAACTCGGGTAATTCAAGCTCGCCTTCCGCCACCTTGGTCTGTGTAAGCGGCACGGTTTTTTGTTCGTTGCTGTTTGACGGCGCTTCCTGGTAGACACTCTCGAATATCTCGGCGCGGTTGGTCAGGTTTCCCAGCGACGGTATGCCGCCGAAGCAGGCGCAGGTGCCGAAGGCAACCATTACCTTGGATTTGCTGCGGAGGAGTTTGGCGATTTTTTCCTGCTCCGAATTTCTGATGGCGCCGTTGAACAGGCACAGGTCTATCCCGCCATCCTTCATGGTTTCGACATTATGGTATTTAAAGTCCACCGCTATCGGCCAGAGCACGATGTCCGCCAGAGCGGCTATGTCTAATATCTTCTCGTTTGTGTCCAGCACCGCCACATCACAGCCGCCGCAGGATGCCGCCCAGTACAGCGCCAGTTTCGGTTTAGCCATTCTCGCCACCTCCATTACGATTTAAAGGTCCGAGCTTTCTTACCCGCTCGGTCATGTCACTCACGACAGCCGCAAATCGCTCGCCCTCTGATGCCGATACCCATTCCAGGCGCAGGCGGTCTTCCTCGATGCCCAGTTGGGATAGCATCTTCTTCAGCAGCGGAATGCGTCGGCTCGCTTTATAGTTTCCCTCGGCGTAGTGACAATCGCCGGGGTGGCATCCGCAGACGAGGACACCGTCGGCGCCCTTCTCGAAAGCCTTGATGACGAACTGGGGGTCTACCCGGCCGCTGCACATTACGCGAATGATATCCACATTGGGAGGATATTTAACTCGCGAGGTCCCCGCCAGGTCGGCTCCGCTATAGGAGCACCAGTTGCATAGAAATCCCACAATTCTCGGCTCAAACTTACTGGACATATTTTATCCCTCCTGGCCTATCTGGCTAATACACCCTCAATCTGCGCAAGGATTTGCTGGTCGGTAAAGTGTTTGGTGGTTATGGCACCGGCCGGGCAAGCCGCGACACAGACACCGCAGCCTTTGCAGAGTACCTCGTTGACCTCTGCCACCTTCTTTTCTTCCTTGCCGTCCAGACTTATCGCCTGGTAGGGGCAGAGAGAGATGCAAACGCGACAGGCAGAGCATCGGTCGGGATTAATCTGGGCGGTCAGGGGCTCGATATTAACCTTGCCCCGAGCCAGAAGTGACAGCACCTCGGCCGCCGCGGCACTGGCATGGGCGACGGTATCGGGGATATCGCGCGGTGCCTGGCATGTCCCGGCCAGGAAAATGCCATCGGTGTTGGAATGGAACGGCCTCATCTTGGGGTGAGATTCCATGAAGAAACCGTGTTTGTCGCGCGTGATGTGGAAGATACTTGCCATCGTCGCACTGTCTTTCCGCGCTATCATGCCTGTACTCAGTATCACCATGTCTACGGGCAGCGTGATGGGTCGCCCCAGTCCGGTCTCCTCGGCCTTGACTACCAGCTGGTTGCCCTGCAGCACGACCTCGGCGCCGCGCCCGCGGATGAACAGCACTCCTTCACGCTGGACGCGCTCGTAGAACTCCTCGTACCCTTTTCCGGATGCCCGGATGTCAATATACAGCTCATATACGTCAGCGCCGGTTTTCTCTTTGACCAGATGAGCCTGCTTCATGGCATGCATACAGCAAAGCCTGGAGCAGTAGCTATTGGCATGAGAATCACGGCTGCCCACGCAGTGGATGATAGCTACCGATTCCGGCACCCTGCCGTCAGTTAGCGTAACCTTGCCTCCGGTTGGTCCGCTGGCTGAGCAGAGCCGTTCAAATTCCATACTTTCGATGATATTCGGGAAGCGCCCGTAGTTGTATTGGGGTAATGCCGGCGCGTGGAAGAAATCATGTCCGGTGGCAAGTAGAATGGCGCCGATATCCAGCTCCAGCACTTCCTCTTTCATATTGTGGTTGATACACTTGGGAAGGCAGACGGTTTCGCACAGGCGGCATTCGGAGCAGACGGCGCAGTTGAGACAGCGCTGGGCTTCGGCAATAGCCATCTCTCTGGTGAAGCCCAGAGAAACCTCCCTGAAGTTGCTCCGCCTTTCCTCTACCGCAAGCTCCGGCATGCCCATACGCGGCGTCTTTTTGGTTCCCTCCGGTATGGTTACTTTAATATCGCTGGCTTTCAGCGCCTCTTCCTCGCGTCCCTCTTTCAGGTCGCGGCCCTGCAGGAATCGGTCGATGGACACCGCCGCTCTCTTGCCGGCGGCGATGGCTTCGATTACCGTGCCGGCAGACCCTATCATATCCCCTCCGGCGAAGATTCCCTTGGCCCCGGTTTCGAGAGTCATCCGGTCTACGGCAACGGTGCCCTGTCTGGTTACCGTGAAACCTTTAGCTCCTGAAATCAGGCTTAGGTCGGGGTTTTGTCCCACGGCGAAGATAACCGTATCTATTTCTGTCGTAAATTCAGAGCCTTTGACAGGGTAGGGAGTCCCTCTCCCGCTGCTGTCAATCTCTTTCAACTCCATGCGGATGCACTCGAGCTCCGTAACCTTTCCCTGCTTGCCGCTTATCTTGGTGGGCGTCGTCAGGAAGTTAAGCTTGATTCCCTCTGCCTCGGCATCCGCTACTTCATTGGCTATGGCGGGCATATCCTTCCTCTGGCGTCGGTAAAATATCTGGACGGACTCCGCTCCCTCCCGTCGGGCTACTCTGGCGGCATCGACCGCCGAGTTACCTCCGCCGATAACGGCGACCTTCTTACCTACGGCCACCCTTCTTCCCAGGTTGGTTTCCCGCAGGAAGTCTATAGCATCGTAAACGCCCTTCAGTTCTTTCCCGGGGACACCTATATTGCCGCCCTTGTGGGCGCCGACAGCCATGAAGACCGCCTGGTACCCGCTTTTCAGTAGCGACCCGGCATCATCAACTCTTGAATTGAGCCTGATTTCTACGCCGAGTTTCTTGACAGCGTCAATCTCTTTATTGAGGATGCCCTTGGGCAGGCGGTACTCAGGTATGCCTACCGCCAGCATACCGCCGGCCATTGGCATAGCCTCAAAAACGGTAACTTTATAACCCGTCCGGAACAGGTCATAGGCACAAGCCATCCCTGCCGGGCCTGACCCCACAATCGCCACTTTCTGCTTCTTTGTCAATGTTCCCAGGGTAATCGGTTTGTCTTCGGCATTATCGGCGGCGAACCGCTTGAGAGCCGCAATCGCAATAGGCTCGTCTACCTCTTTACGCTTGCATTCATCCTCGCAGGGGTGCGTGCAGACCCGCCCGCAAACAGAGGCAAAAGGAATCTGCTCTCTGATAAGCTCCAGGGCTTCTGTAAACTTGCCTTGGGCGATGAGGGCGATGTAGCCCTGGACATGGATATGGGCCGGGCAGGTAATTTTGCAGGGTGATTTCTTTTTATCAATCGTAAAAGCACTGGGTATCGCCTGTGCGAATGGCCGGTAGATAGCCTTGCGCTTGCTCAGTGCCATATCGAATTCGCTGGGTACTTCCACCGGACAGACCTTGGCGCATTCATTGCAGCCGGTGCATTTCTCTTTCTCAACGTATCTCGGCTTTTTCTTCACCTTGACCTTGAAGTTGCCCACGTATCCTGAGACGTCCGCCACCTCGCTGTAGCTCAGGAGGGTGATATTGGGATGGCGCCCTACCAGGACCATCTTGGGCGTTAAAATACAGGCGGAACAATCGAGTGTCGGGAAGGTTTTATCCAGCTGCGCCATTCTGCCGCCGATGGATGCATCGCGCTCCACCATGTAGACGTGATAGCCGGCATCGGCGATGTTGAGGGCTGCCTGTATTCCGGCGATGCCCCCTCCCACCACTAGGGCACTGGGCGTTACCGGCACCTCGCGCGCTACTAGCGGTTCCTGCCAGACGACACGCGCTACGGCGCCCCGGACCAGTCTCTTGGCTTTCTCCGTGCCCTGGGTTTTGTCCGTTGTGACCCAGGAGCAGTGTTCGCGGATATTGGCCATGTCGAAGAAATAGGGGTTGAGGCCGGCATCCTTGAGGACTGACTGGAATGTCGGTTCGTGCATACGCGGCGAGCAGGAGGCAACTACCACGCGGTTGACCCCCAGTTCCCGGATGTCTTTCTTAATCATCTCCTGCCCGGGCTCGGAGCACATGAATTGGTACTGCCGCGCTACCGCCACGTTAGGTAAAGTGGCGGCAAGGTCTTTGACCGCTTCGACATCCACGGTAGCGGCAATATTTATACCGCATTGGCATACATAAACACCGACTTTTATTGCTGACTGAATCATTATTGCCACCTCACTTAAGCAGTTTGAAGCTGGCGAAGCTTCCCGTTTACCGGAACGACGTTCTGGTCCAGTAGCAGTACCTCGGACGGAAGCCCGAAGGCCAGTCCCAGTAGCTGGGTCAGAAAGAGTACCGGAATGCGTATCTTAATCCCGAGCTTGGCGGAAATTTTTCCCTGATAGGCGTCCAGGTTCATCTGGCACATCGGGCATACTGTCACGATGCAGTCGGCGCCCTGGGCGGCCGTCAGCAGTTCCGCGACGAGTTTGACTCCTATCTCCGTCTCTGTGGTCATCAGGACTCCGCCGCAGCAGCGTGTCTTCCATAGATAGGGGAAAGTCTCGGCGCCCACGGCCTCGATAAGGCGGTCCATGGACGTAGGCAGGTAAGGGCCGTCGTATTCGCCGTAGGGCCTTACCGTCTGGCACCCGTAGTAAGGAACAACCTTCAGACCGGATAGCTTCTTTTCGACTCTTTTCGCCACGGCTTCCACCCCGATGTCATTGGCAATCACATCGAGCAGGTGACGCACCCGTGTCTTCCCGGAGTAATGCAGCCCCGCCGCCCCCAGTATCTCATCTATCTTGCCCTGCAAATCCGGCTCCCTCTGGAGACGGTGGTTCACCTTGAAAAGATTTAAAAAACAGGAACTGCAGCTGGTCACCAAATCCGAGCCGACGGCCTCGGCCAGGGCCAGGTTGCGGGCCGGCAGCGATACCGAAAGCAGATAGCTCACGGACTCGATGGCGTTAGCCCCGCAGCAACTCCAGTCCTCCAGTTCCACCAGTTCGGAACCCAGCGCGCTGATGACGGCCCTTCCCGATTTGTCATATCCTTTGGCCGTAGAAAGCAGAGTGCACCCCGGCATATATGAATAATTCATGCCCTTGCCTCCAATTCTTCAACCTTGCGGTAGATAGCCTTTATCTGGTCCAGCCCCTTGATGTCTACGTGAGAGGCATCGAAAGTTACCTTGCCTTTACGCCACAGGGTAAACCCCAGGCGGCTGAAGTCCATCACCTTGATGCGCTTGGTCTTACCGAAAAAGATGGTCATCAGCTCGACTTCGTGCATGCGACCGTGTCGGCGTACGGACTCCTTGAAGGCTTCATAGAAGCGGGCGCTGGAACTGAGCTTCTCCGTGCCTGCCGCCACGGACATCCGCTTCAGGGTGGACATGGTCTCGGTACAGGCAATGCCGCGCAGGCAGCGTAGCGTGCAGGCGTAGCAGGCGGTACATAGCCAGAAGCTGTTGCTGTTGAGGACTTCGTCTTTCAGTCCAAGCTGAATCAAGCGCCATAGCTGGCGGGGTGTATAATCCATGGCATATGCCGTCTGGCAGGAAGCCGTGCAGGTCCCGCACTGGATGCAGGTCAACAGCTTCTCACGGTCTGGAGCTACCAGGTCGGCAAAGGAATGGTCGAGCATTTCTCGTGTCAGGTTAAAGACTTTCTCTCCTTTTGGCGCCATGCTATAACCTCCATTCCCCGGGGAATATCCCGGGTCGTCCTGAATATCTATATCGGATGATATAGAGCAAACATAATCAACCTTCCTATATATAATTATAAATTTGCATTGGGAAACAGGGAACAACATACCAATTTTATAATAAAAATGCCCCAATTATTGACCAGAACCCTGCCATTATGGATAACAAAAAAGGCTTCCTCTGGTGGGAAGCCTTTGCTTTTGACAGAAGTCTCTGGCTATTCTACTTTTCCGGGCACCTCTATCAGGCCTTTGCTGATGGCGTACTTTATCAGCTCGGTGCGGTTATGGAATCCCAGTTTTTCCATGACGCTGGTGCGGTGGCGCAGGACTGTTTTGACGCTTATGAAAAGCTTATCTGCAATCTCCTGATTGGTTTGTCCCTCCGCCACGAGTTGGAGTACTTCCCTTTCGCGGTCGGAGAGCCGTTCGTACTCGCTCTTCTTGTCCCCGGCTTGCGAGAGGTATTCCTCGATGAGCGTCGAGGCGGCGTTGGGATAGAGATAGGACTCCCCTTTGAATACCGTCCTGATGGCGGTGACCAGCTCCGAGGCGGTGGCTGTCTTGGCTATGTAGCCCTTGGCGCCGGCCCTGATGAGCGAAAGGATATATTCGCTGTCCTGGTACTGCGTCAACACCAGCACCTTCACCATGGGCGTTGCTTTCTGGATGTGGCGCGTCGCTTCCAGCCCGCCCATCACCGGCATGGCGATATCCATGAGGACCACGTGGGGCGTTAGCTGGTGCACCTTCTCAATGGCTTCCATGCCCTGCGTTGCCTCCCCGACGATGACGATGTCGTCATAGCTCTTGAGCAGCGCCCGTATGCCCTCCCGGAACATGGCGTGGTCATCGACTATCAGCACCTTTATCTCAGTCATCGTTCTCCTTAAAATTCACCGGAACCTCCACGGAGACTCTGGTGCCGCCGCCCGGTCTCGTATCGATTACCAGCGTTCCCCCCAGGAGTTCGGTACGCTCTTTCATTCCCAGCAGCCCCACCCCCTTTCCACCGGCTCCGGCGGAAAACCCCTGCGAGTGGTCGAAGCCTGTGCCGTCGTCCTCTATCTGCACGGCGATACTCTTTTCTTTGAACTCCAGGCTGATGTAGACGCTTTCGGCATGGGCGTGACGGGCAATATTGGCGATGGCTTCCTGGGCGATACGGAAAAGCGCTATCTCCACCTCCGGCGGCGACCTCTTCTCCTGGCCGGCCGCCTCGACGTATACTTCCACTCCCGCAGCGTCCAGGGAGTTATGGGCATACGAACGTAACGCCGCTGACAGGCCCAGGTCATCGAGCAGGCTGGGCCTTAAATCGTAGATGAGGCGGTGCACGTCCCTAGAGATAGCGGTTAGCAGCGACTTTATTCCGTCCATCTGGGTCTCGCGTTCCTTGACATCCGATTGTGGCGCCGCCGTCATGACTTCCAGGCCTATGCCCAGTGTGGCCAGCGCCTGGCTGGTCACATCGTGTAGCTCTCTGGCGACGCGCTGACGTTCGTCCTCCTGGGCTGAGATGATACGCCTCAGCAACTGTTCCCGCATCCGCTCTTTGCTCTGAAGTTCCTGGTACAACTGGGCATTCTCAACGGCAATACCAAGCTGATGGCCGAGTGACGTCAGGAGCTGGACTTCCTGTTGTGTGAAAGCCCGCGGCGTATGGCTGGCGATGTTCAGCACGCCGACCACTCGCTCTTTGGACTTCAAAGGTACGCTGATAAATGCTTTCAGGCTGTCCGTGGACTTGTTGGCAGCTCCGTCGACGACCAGGGCTTCGCCTTTCTCGGCAACCTTCCTCGCCACTTCGAGACTGGATATCCACTGCGATGATTGCTCGGACAGGCCGCGCAGGACCCTGTAAGATGGACTTTTTGATTTCTCGTCCATGAGAAGAATACCCCCAACCTCGGCATCCGTAAGCTCCAGGACTTTATCCAGCACCCCGTTGAGAATTACGTCCAGGCTCAGGGACTGGCTGGCTGTGGTCGCGATAGCGTTCATCGCCAGCAGACGGCGGTTGGCTTCGAGAATCCTTTTCTCCAGCTCCTTGCTCTCCGTAACGTCCCGGCTCATTTCGATTATCCGGGTGATATTGCCTCGCCCGTCATATAGCGGGGAGATAGTCATCTCGAGATACTTGCTCTTGCCCGTGCCGTCCCCGTTGGTATCCTGAAGCTGAAGAAAACGCACCGGTTTACCCGTCTGCCACACCTGGGCGGCCGGACAGGCGCGCAGCGGCGGACTACAGAGAGTATTTAATCCGTAGAGTACTTCATAACAATGCCGCCCGATAATTCCCTTATTTGTATGCTTGAGCCGTAAGTTCCGGTTTACATCGGTTATGCGTAAGTCTTTATCGACGACCATGAGCTCTTCATCGAGGCTATCGATAATTGATTGAAGAAAATCCCTGGACCGGCGCAGTTCCTCCCCTGTTTCTTCAAGTTGCCGGGTCTTCTCCTCCATTTCTTTGAGGGAGTCACGCAGCCGTTCTCGCATGAGCTCGTAGGTGCTGACGAGTAACCCGGTCTCTCGGGGGGTGGGATTTATACGGCCTGCCAGGCTGAGGAAGGAATTTCGTATAGCTCTGCCCATGGCATTTATCAGGCTAACCAGTACCAGCATAGCCAGACTAGCCATAAGTTTAACCTTATACCAGAGGCCTGCGCTCTTTCCCATCTTGCTATCTCCCTTTAGCCTTCATTATGAATTATACCACAGCTTTCGGCATGATTCTCGGCATAATCCGGTAGGGTTTCAATATCTCGATTCCTTGAAATGAGCCGCTCAGGTATCGCTATAAACGTTTCTATTCGGTTTTGGTTGTTTAGGTATTATCTGAATTTCAAACCATATTAACCTCACCCCTTCAGGGTGAACCCCCTTATCCCCCCTCCCCCTTTCCTTGTCATTGTGAGTCCTTCTACTGAAGGACGAATCAATCCGTTGTCTCTACCCCATCCCTTTATCCTTCCATAGGAAGGACCTTTTTCCCCTACTCCCTCCCTGTCATTCTGACCCCGATACAATCGGGGGAAGAATCTCGGGGTGGGCTTCGCCCCCTCTCTCCTGGACTCCCCTCTCCAGCCAGCAGTTGCTCGGTTATCTAATATATCCGGGCTGGAGAGGGGCAAGGGGTGAGGTGAGACAATTAACCAGATGCAAGCATTACCCGATAAGTATATCCTTGACTGGCCGGGCTATCTATCGTAAACTTCTCACGGGTCTATGCTGAGAGATAGTGTCATTGAAACGGCCGTAGAAGCGGAAAATGTGTCATTCAACTATGAACGTTTGAAGGCTGTTGATGGCCTTTCGCTTCAGGTGCCGAAAGGTATCAGCTTCGGCCTGCTTGGCCCTAATGGCGCCGGAAAAACTACCCTCATTCGACTATTGGTCGGCTTGCTCAGGCCCAGAAATGGCAAAGTCCGCCTGCTGGGGCAGGCACCCTCCCGAAAAACGGCTCACCTCATCGGCTATATGCCCCAGCTGCATTCTCTCTGTGCCGAGCTTTCGGTGACGCAGAATGTGGAATTCTTCGCCCGCGTTTATGGGCTAACCGATAAAATCCGCCGTACCGGACGCGCCGAGGAGGTCATCAGGTTGATTGACATGTGGTCGCGCCGTAATGACTCGGTACAGAAGTTAAGCGGCGGGATGAAACAGAGAGTCAGCCTGGCCTGTGCTATCGTTCATAACCCCCCTCTCCTTTTTCTTGACGAACCGACCGTCGGCCTTGACCCTGAGCTGAGGGTCACTTTCTGGGAATACTTCTCTAAGCTGACCAGGCAGGGTACCACGCTTATTATTTCCAGCCATACCATGGACGACGCCTCTCACTGTGACTCGCTTGCCTTTATGCGTGACGGCAGGATTATCGCCGGGGGAAGCCCCGATAGTTTGCAGCAGGCGGTCGGACGTCCCGGTGCTACCCTGGAGGACGCCTTTCTTCATTTCGTCCGCAGCGGGGAAAAGGGGAAAGATGCCTAGTCTGGCTTTCACCGTCGCTTCCAGAGTTATACGTCAGCTGACGAGAGACCGCCGGACGCTGGCTTTAATCTTCATTGTGCCTCTGGTGGTCATGACTCTTATCGGCTTGAGTTTCCCGGAAACTACTGTCCTGGACTATATTGCACCGGCGCTCCTGACGACGCTGGCTTTGTTCTTTGGTTTTTTGCTGACCGGTATCAGTTTTCTC
>Ga0315280_10002158_pt1 | contig 32265 bp, 31 predicted proteins | sample YL17G06_40_MG_FD_203697 | JGI IMG/M metagenome (GOLD analysis project Ga0315280, IMG submission 203697) | Sediment microbial communities from Yellowstone Lake, YNP, Wyoming, USA - YL17G06_40 | ecosystem: Environmental > Aquatic > Freshwater > Lake > Sediment | place: USA: Wyoming | collected... | reverse complement strand
TCTGCATCCACAAACCGAAGCTCAGAACATCAGGCAGTGCCTGGCTGAATGCCGGATTCTGGACCTTTCGGGAGTTCTCTTCTGCACGGGGGCAGTGCTTCGTGGGTTCGAATCCCACCCCCCGCACTTTTCCCCGTTATCGCCAAGCATGTTAGGCGAGATCCTGTCCTTTGCCTTCTGGATGACGAAGGAAGGGTACAAGGGTTCGACAGCCCGAGCCTGTGTCCGTGTGCTGAAGTCCGTGGCCAGACGTGCAAGCCTACTGAACCCTGAATCCACGAAAGGATACCTAGTGTCCTGTAACTAACAGACGTAGGATTATGATTTGAACCACTTGCGCGTGCCCATGCCTGAAATCTGGTATGAAGAGAGATCTTCGCGCCCAGCTGAACATGAATCATAACTATAGGGATTTGTGATACGGGACACTAGCTATGGCAGAGGTTAGTGACGGACGCAAAGCGGTGATTGCTCAGCATCTCGTAAGGTTCTACGCCTACAAACACATTCCATTTGATAAGCCACGCTACGTCCCCTTCGACACCTTACCATTCATCCCCCTGGAGAATGAAGTTGACCAACTCATCTCGGGTGTAGGCAAGAAGACCGCAGCCTACCTCCAGCTAGTGAAGGAGACTGGAGCTCGAGCAGGTGAGGCGTGGAACCTCAGGTGGATTGACATCAACAATGAAGCTGGAACCGTCACGATTACACCTGAGAAGAGGAGTAGGGCACGCCAATTCAAAGTCTCAGGTTCACTGATTGTAATGTTGACGCGTCTGCCACACGACGAAGTATGGTATGGTTTCTCGAGGAATCTCTCAACCAGCGCCTTGATAGCTGAACCTCTTTCTTGGAATATCCAAGCAGACTCTGACATCTGAGTCTCAACTCTGTAGCCTCCAATCGTCGATTTGAGGCCTTCGTGCTATTTCGCCTAACAGCATTCTTATCGACCTTCGGATGACTATAGTCAGACTCTGTCGGTTGAGCGCTCCTTGGTTAAGCTCACGTTCTATGGCGGTGTCGGGGAAATCCGTGGCAACAAGATACTGCTTGAAGATAGGGATACGAAGATTCTGCTCGATTTTGGGATGAATTTTGTTGAGCGTTCGAAGTTCTATTCGGAACCTTGGCTTTCGCCACGTGATGAACGGGGCCTCCTTGAGTTCGACTTGTTGCCCGACATACCTGGAGTGTACAGATTTGATGAGACACGTTCTGAAATAGATGCAGTGTTTCTTTCCCACTCGCACACGGATCATTCAGCATACATATCATTCCTTAACCGTGAGATCCCGGTTCACTGTGGCGAGACAACGGCGCTCATCATGCAGGCTTTCGCGGAAATAACCCCGAAGAGTTTCGGTAACGATCTCGAAGGATTGCAGTTTAGGACATTCCGCACGAGCGACAAGCTGAAGGTAGGCTCAGTGGAGATTGAGCCCACCCACGTAGATCACTCGGTACCAGGCGCCTACGGATTCGTTGTCCATACTACTGAAGGTGCTGTCATCTACTCAGGTGACTTCCGGGCCCATGGCACAAAGTCGCAGATGACACACGAATTCGTGAAGGCAGCTGCTGCGGCGAAGCCCGTTGCCATGTTGTGCGAAGGCACGAACCTAATCGGAGCGGACTTCTCCACCGAGGAGGAGGTGTCCCAGAAACTGGGTAAGGTTGTTGGATCAACTCAGAATTTGGTTCTAGCGACTTTCCCAGAAACACAAAACTACACAGATGGAAGAACATCACATCATGCGCGCAGGCTGGCGGAAATCGGCGTCGACGCCGTTGCACGAATTCAGGCAGTTCCAAGGTGCAACAGTGGGAAGTGGAAAGATGAGAAGTGGGGACGATGGAAGGTCGTTTGGCTTTCGACCTGAGTAAAGACGAGATTACTTGGTTTCTGGTCAGTCTTGCGCGGTTCCTCTAGGAATTTAAGGCAAGAACACTAATCATTGCACGACGTGTGTTGGGTCTGTGAGGGTTCTCATTCGATGCCTAGCTTCGTCTAGGCAACATGCTGAAGGTTGATAGACTTGGGTTCGAGAAGAGGAGGAGATTTCAGCAAGTTTGCCGCCTCTGCCGGCCCATCCCGAGCAACCACGGCCAAGATACGAGAGATACAAACTGCGCTGAAGGAGAACAAGGCAGCACGAATCGTGGTCGCGACTGGCATCGACTTGCTAGCTGCAAGCAGCCCGCCAATTGCTACCCTCGTGGCAACGTACAGAGTCTCGAAGGCTGCGTATGACATCGCGAACGAAGCGAACAAGGCATACCAGAAGACCGGCGACCCGAATGCAGCGGCAGTCGCGGCTGGCAAGCAAGTGGTGAAGATGGCCATCGGCGAGGCAAGAGGCGAGGTCATCAACAACATGGTGGACATCGGGTGGACCACGATAAAGACCTCGGCTGGTCTCAGCACAGATGATGCCCAAGACAGAATCCTGACCACAGCCCTCAGGAACACTTTGGATGAGGTGTTACCGCAATGAGCGAAGAAACCCTTGAGAAAATAATGACTGCAAACTATTCGCGCGTATTCAAGGACATGCTCCTTGCCGCATTCAAGAGCGATCCCAAGCTGACGCCTAGCTATCTCTCTGAGCCGATACAGAGACAACGCAAGATCGAAAGCGAAATCGAGAAGCAGTCAAACGAGATGGCGAAGTTTCTCGTGGGGAGACTCAAGGAGAAACGATACTTGACCAAAGAGCCATCGGACAAGGAGCTGAAAGTTCTGATTAGAGAGACGCTGCACAAGTTTGGGGTGAGCAAATGACCGACATATGCATAACACGCGAGTTCGATGAGAAGCCTGCCTCAAATTTCTATCTCAGAAAGAACCTGTCAGGAGAGGCGAACGAGGCAAGAGTCTCGGTTGACTTCGGGCCGATGGACGGCTATGCATCTTCGCTAGAGCTGGACTTGGGTTACATCGCATCTGGTCTGTTTGCCTGTGAGGGCTTGCTGAGAGGAGGGCGTGCGAAGCTAGACGGTTCCGTTACTGTTCTTGTTGAAAACGAATCGCTAAGGAGCAAGAATGTCAAGGCACAGCTTGAAGATATGGTCTCTTTCTTGCTGAAGGTCAGACCGCAGGTAAGGATGCTCGGCGTGAAGAGAAAGATACCCAGACCTTCTGAGAAGCATGTGGAAAGGAAGTATGGTTGTTGTTCATTGTTCTCGGGAGGGATTGACAGTCTCTCAGGAATCACGCACGCGCACAAGAAAATGGGACCGACTGCCGGAGTCTTTGTCTCTCACGACAGTACAATGGCAAAACGAGTTGATTTCGTGAAGACGAATTTCCTCAATGCCAGAAAGATTCCGGTCCGCCAAGTTACAATTCAACGTGGGCACTCTGGGCTTCAACAACTTCGTGGGCTGGTGTACCTTGTATTTGGAGCCATGACAGCGCATCTGCACAATACGAGCAAAGTGGTCATTTCTGAAACTGGCCAAACAATGTACTTGCCTCAGTTCTCAGCGCTGGACGAGGTGACTTTGACGACGCATCCCATGCTCATCAAGATGGTCAAGTCCTTGCTGCGGGAAGCGTACGGTTTGGACTTTGAGTTCTATGAGCCATTCGGTGACTTGACCAAGGCGGAGGTGGTTTCTCTCTGTGAGGTCAGGGACGCCATTCCGAAGACGAACTCATGTATCAGCACACAATTTGCGAATCATCCAGTAGCGCAACAGTGTGGCTACTGCTATGGCTGCATAGTGAGGAGACTATCATGTATCGTAGCTGGTGTGAGAGATGCTCAGTACGCCAAGGATGTCCTAGTCAGCGATGTCGGTGATATGGCCGCTGCTGCTTGGCGCGGCAAGGCAATACAGACTTCCAATCTGTCAGATCTTCAGATTATCGCAAGATTCGCAAGAGACATCGTAGAGGACAAGCTAGATGAGGTTTCACGGTTCAAGATCGAATCCTTTTCCAAACAAGACGTCTACAGGAGATTTGCCCTTGACATCCTGTCCTCGCTATACTTGCTTTATGACAAAACAATGGTTGGGCGCAACTCGTGGGCAAGAAGCTTCTATCGCGAATGCAAGAAGGACAGAATCATAACGGCTGAAGTTGCTGAGAATCGAATTGCCGAGGTCAGAGCGCAGAAGTTTCAACCGGATTTCAGCTTCAAGATATGATGCCGACCTGAGTTTGGGCAGAGTCTCTCTGAGAGGCGTTCAACGGGTCTGATACGGAATTCTTGCTACTATATGACATTCTAGAAGGAGACACGCTCTATGCGCTAGTTCACATATAGAACTTGAACCTGTCTCCGACCTTGGTACCAGGCGGTGCCTCCCTGAGTATGTTGCCCACGCGCCGAGCGAAGCCGATTGTTATGGGAGCTTTGGTGCAGAACTTTGCGTTGTTCCAGTTCAACTTGGTGAGCGCAAGAATCTCGCTGCAGATGGTCTCGATGGGCGTATCTCCATGATGTTCCAAAATCTCCAATGGGGAGGGAATGTGGGGCCCTGGATAGACACCCAAGTATGGGATATAGCCAAACGTATACAGCAGCACGCTCTTGTCAGGGAGTCTGACAAAAGTCCCTCTGGCCGGGGGATGTTGGCCCCATCTGATTAGCTTGACATTCCTTGTTCCGAATGCCACTAGATCCAATTCATGTGCGCCCTCGGCCCCTGCTTTGAAACCGTTCATCTCATCGTCGTCGAAACGGGATGTTTTGTGAACCACGACGCGATTCGGCGGACAGTTCTTGTTTCTCTTGTAGACTTCTATTGCATATCGCACCAACTTTGTCGCTTCATCTCTGGAAACATGCGGAGAGTTGCTCTCATCGATCAGGGCTCTTTCACCTTTGAAGACAAAACCTTCAGCATCCAGCGAGAACACCTGTGCCAGGGCTGTCTTGACGTTGGCGCTATCGCCTCTGTCACGGAAGAATGAAATGCCGAGATAGCATGTGTCTTGCATCAGCCCTCTGACTCGCCACGGCAAGCGGTTTGCCTTGTAAAACAAAGCAACGATGAGATTCCAGAATGTTGTAGCATCATCCTCCCGCTTCGGCTGGTCGGGGTCGTAGGGTTCAGTCGTATAGGGGCGCAAGATTTGGATGGGCACGTTGTATTCCATGCAAATTGCCTTGACCACAGCTCTCAGGTCGACGGGCCGGTACGGCTTCTCAGGGAGCTTCGTGCCGAAGAAGTGGTCGAGCGTTATGTGCTGTGCCCTCATCCGTTCGATGAATTTCTCAAGAGCAGTCTTCCGCGGTATGCCTCTTCGACCTACTGCCCCTTCGATGCAATAGTGATCGACAGCCTTCGGATAGGCAAGAATCAGCACATCGGGCTGGGGATCTCTTTCCACGAGTGACTTGATCTTCTCTTTGATAATACGTGCCGCTATCTCCACTCTCTCGGAAAACGAGCCTGTGTGTTCTAATTGTTTCTTTACATCATCCCCGTCGATCTGAGCGGTCCACTTGACTGTAAGCTTGGTGCGGAATCTGTCAAGACCGGGAAAATCAACATGAAGGAAACTCTTGTCCTTGCCGTACGTCGTATGATTCAGCCTTTCAAGCAGCTCCCTGGTTCTTTCAAGCGATTCTGCATCACCAATTAGCCCCAGCTTGATCTCATAGCTTGCTGACTGGCTTCCAAGCGGTCCGATGAGCGTCCAACCCATTTTCGGTTCCGGTATGGCAACGCCCTCACCAACTTCGATATGGGGCTCGTCCAGATGTCTTACTGTGGGTTGAAACCTCGGGAGCTGCATACTCACTCCTCCAGAGAGGACTCAGTAAGAGGATTGTACTCCTCTATGTCCTCGTAGCTTATCGAATACTCGAACGGCTCAGACTTCAGAGCATCGAGGAAGTCCTCACTAGTATACTGGTCGTCGAGCACGCCGAAACTCGCTTTCGAGTTCATCGGCAGCACGGAGACCGTTATTCTGCCAGAGTCGCTGCCGAGAAGAATCTCCTGGCTGTTGCCAGCCAAAATCTGCAACCAAAGCTTCATGTCATACAGGTAATTGTTGTTGTGATAGAGAAAGTTCCTCTTGGTGTGGATTCTTACGTTGCGCCTCTGATCAAGTGGGAACTCCCCGTCTTCTGTGAGAACCCTAATGGGTTCAATGACAAGATATACTCCCTTTCCCAGAATGATGAATCGCAACCTTCCGCCGAAATGCTCGCAGTACAGAAGCTCCCCCTGGCTGTTGACTCGCACGTATACAAGCTGTCTGGTGCTGGTCTTCCGGTAGGGCTTCCACGTGATGTCGGGAACTGGGCCGCCGGTGTATTTCATGAAGAATCTGTCTCGCCTTCTGTCGTAGAAGAAACCTTTCTTCCTGCACAAGTCCTTCAGGTTATAGTTGAGGAGCATCACAAGCTTCTGATGTTGCGTTTCGTCATCGAGCCAAGATCTTGTCGGAACAGCTTGGCTGGCCGAGATGGCGCAGAGGGTCAAGGGATTCTCGTTGTCTAGCGGAGAGAAAGAGTAGATTCTCTTGTCTGCCAGCATGAAGGATGGCACGTCGACGCGCCGCTTTCCGAAGCCTAGTTGTTCATTGATGCGTTCATAGATGTCTCTGGGATCCCGGATATCAGTGTCAGCGACATAGATGAAGTCTGGAAGTTCAACAACAGGGAACAGATTGAACCAAAGCATCTCTTCGACAATGTCGGGCTCCGCTTTCTTACTGAGAACAGAGATTACTTCGAGGGGTGTGGCTTCAGCGCCGCCTTTTCCGGCAGTTCTCTTCAGTAGTGCCCAGAATAGGTGCCAGAATTCGTTCCCGCTGACTGGGACGGTGCTCGTATCTCTTCGTGTGTAAATTACGCCCTGCCTGAATGCTGTCTTCTCTTCCCCGCTCTTCAGAAGGTGGCGGCCATCGGTCTTCGGGATTACGAGAGAACCTACGGAACCATGGACGCACAGAATAGGGAACTTCCTATCCACGCCACTGATTCGCTTCACATGTTCGATGTAGGACAGGCTGACCTTGCCGGTTGCCCACTTGGAAACTCTATCAACCCAGTCCTGCGTATCCTTCTGAAAAGTCACATCAAGCCCTAGAGGCTCAAAGGAGCCGTCCTTCACCCCGAATACGATAGAGCCGCCGCCGTTGTTCGCCATGCCATAGATATCTTTCGCCAGCTCCATCCAAGCGCCAATGGAATCGTCAAAATCCTGTTTATAGTCAAGGTCGGAGGACTCGAATCCTCTGCCAATCAGTTCCTCCGCCGAATTCGCGTCCAATTCCGTGATCACGGCATCACCCTTCGACTAGACCAACTTGCATGCACAGAATAGTAGTTGTCCTGCAAGCATTTATCTTTGGAAATCCCAGCCACAAGGTGGGTCCGATCTGTTGGACACATGGGTGTTCGAACCTATTTATACTCACGCATACCAAGTATACTTATGCGCGGCATCACTACGGTCAAGCTCAGCAAGAAGACTCGGGACAGGCTGGCAGAGTTCGGCAGGAAGAACGAGACCTACGAGAACATAATCGTCAGGCTTATGGAGTCCTACACGGACAACTCGGAGGCTCAGCCGACCCGAAGACACGATCTCCGAACGTCGAACAGATCTGTGCTCGATGTGCGTGGGCAGGAGGAGAGGCGCAATTGTCGAAAGAATCGTTCTGACCTCAGGGGTCGTCGTGCATGATCGAGATCAAAGACATCGAGCCCTCAACGATAGTCAATCGCTGCGAGAGTGGAGTCGCTGGTAGCCTTCTGGGTGCCAGCGGCAAAGCAACATTGTCCGTGGAAATTGACAGATGATGTGATGAAGAAGATGGAAACCGGTGCCAACGTGGTCCAGTCGAGCCTCAAAGAGGAAGCGAAGGGGTTCATCCCGAAGATAGCCTCTGCGGATGACATCTACCGGCTATTCCAGCTCCTCAAGTACCCTGACGACAAGCTCTTTGACTCCTCATACAAGAGAGATATCAGCGAATTCGAGTTCAAGAAGGAAGAACGCGAGAAAATCAAGGCTATCTATACGGTATTCAGCTACGAGAAGGATCTCCCCATCTTCCTCATGGAAACCACCACAACGTCCCACACTTTTCTCAAATACGTGACCAAGGTTCTCGCAGATCGATACCTTCGGTTCCTTCTCATCCTTACTTCTGATTACGAAGAGCTTGTCTTTGTGCTTCCCGACTATGAGCGCGTCGAGACCGGCAAACACAAACTCAGGATATCAAAGCTCGTGCTAGACAAGGATGACCTCTACTATACAGACCTTGAAACCATCGTCCAAATCGCTTTCGAGGGCGAAGAGTCCTGGAGGGACCTATGGAAGAAATGGCGCCAAGCTTTTGATGTGGAGAAAGTCACGGAGCGGTTCTTCCTAGACTATCAGGAGACCTTCTTCAAGGTACGAAGCACTGTTGTCAAACAGAAGATCGCAACAAAGGACGCCCATGAGTTCACCTTGCAATTGCTCAACCGAATAATGTTCATCTATTTTGTTTCAAAGAAACGGTGGCTTAAGAACGACCCGAAGTTCATGCGCTGGTTGTGGAAAAGATATCTGATTGAGCGGAACACGGGAAAGGCCGCGAAGGATTCATTCTACAGCAACTGGCTTACGGTTGTCTTCTTCGAGGCATTCAACAACAGGTTCAGAAACAACACGCCCCTTCCTGATGATGTCAAGAAAGTTTTTCGCGATGCCCCCTACCTGAACGGAGGCCTGTTTAGGAAAGGTGACCTCGACAATCTCTCGGTCCGAATCAGCGACGAGCTCTTCAAAGGTGTCTTTGAGTTCTTCGAGCGATACAATTTCACAATCAGAGAAGACTTACTGGACGCGGAAGTCGCCGTAGACCCACAAATGATTGGGTATGTCTATGAATCGCTTGCCAATGTGGCCGAATCGTCGTATGAACGCGAAGAGGACCTCCGAGGGGCTTGGGGAATCTTCTACACGCCTCGAATCGAAGTGGAATTCATGTGCAAGCGAGCCCTTGTCGAATACCTTGCGAACCACATGCCACAGGTTCCCAAAGAGAAGTTGTACGAGTTTGTGTTTGATGAAGACAAAGAGAAAGCAGAGATCTTCCTTCAGAAGGAAGGTCTCTGGTACGACCTTGAGGACCTCTTAGACAATCTTTCCGTCGTTGACCCAGCGTGTGGGAGCGGTGCTTTTCTAGTAGGAATGGTTAACGTGCTGTCTGAACTCTACCGCATCATTTACCGACACATGAAGCGTGATCTCACCGACTTTGAGCTGAAGAACAAAATCATCATGCGGTCTCTATACGGCGTCGATGTTATGCCCTGGGCTGTTCATGCGGCTGAGTTGAGGATGTAGCTCCAGCTTATCGTCGAGTCAGATTTGCGACCCGAAGACATGAAAGCACACCCACTGTTGCCGAACCTCAACATGAATCTGAGGATTGGTGATTCCCTTGTGCAAGAGATTGGCGGCATCAACCTTCATGTCCGTGATCCCGCCATAGGGCCCAAATTGAAACAACGTTTGCTCGAACTCAAGACGAGAAGGAGAAGTACTTCAACAACGACCCCACAGCCAAATTCAAGATCAAAGAAGACTTGGAAACCGAGGAAATTCGGATATTTGCGGAAGTCATCAAAGACCGAGTTGCCGCATTCTCAGACGAGAACACCAAGCTTTCCAAGAAGCTCCAAGAACTGGAAAAGGGCGTTCAGAAGGACCTCTATGGAAATGTTGTAAAGACTCCGCCCGAGCAACTCCAGCCACTCAAGGACCGGCTAATTGAGATTGAAAACGAAGTCGGCATGTTGGGAAAAATAGAGAGAACATTCCACGATCCAGAGAAGAAACCCTTCGTGTGGGAGATTGGATTCGCTGAGATTTTTGGCGAGAAAGGCGGCTTTGACATCGTTATCGGAAATCCGCCCTATGTCCGACAAGAGGACATTGCGCCACCTACAAAACCAAGAAACGAAGTCTCCCGCGATGAGAAACAGGAATACAAGGAAAAACTGATTGAGTCTGTCAAGTCACATTTGCCTATTGTGCCTGAAATAGATAAGAAAAGTGATTACTACGTGTACTTCTATTTCCACGGTCTCGCTCTGCTCAATAGCAAGGGAACGCTTTGTTTCATAACGTCGAATTCGTGGCTCGACGTTGACTATGGCGCTGAGTTGCAAGAGTTCCTGCTGAAATACGCCCCAGTCAAGGGAATCTACGATAATCCCAAGAGAAGTTTTGCTCACGCCGACATCAATACAGTGATCGTAGTCTTTGGTGCGCCTCAGAAGGAAGACTTGCCCTCCCTCCTAAGTCCCGAAAGTTACCTGAAAGTTGCAGCGAATATGTGGCCCGCTCTCTCCCACATTGCCAAGTTTGTTATGTTCAAGAAACCATTCGAAGAAGTTACGACTTCAAAGATTCTGCATGCCATAGAAACCATTGATAAGATTGAGAACAGTCCGGACTATCGAGTGTTTTCTGCATCGCAAAGGGAACTTCTCGCGGAAGGTTGGGAATATCCGGAGGATTATGATGACGTGAAAGAGGGTCGGTTCCGACGAGGACAATACGAGGGAAACAAATGGGGTGGAAAGTACCTAAGGGCGCCAGATATTTTCTTCACGATACTTGAGAAAGGCAAAGCGACGCTCACAAAGATGGGAAGCATCGCTAAGGTTAACAGGGGAATAACTACTGGAGCCAACGAATTTTTCATCCTGAGCAAGCAAGAGGCTTCAACACTAAAAATTGAGAGAGAGTTCTTGAAGCTGATTCTGATTACGCCGAAAGAATCGAGGGGCGTTCTGGTCTCAAAGACGCTTCTGTCAAATTATGTGTTCTTTTGCACGAAAGTCAAGAAGTCCCTTAGCGGAACAAATGCGCTGAAATACATCTTGGATGGAGAAAGACAGAAGGTCAAGATAAGGAGCGGAGCGAACAAGGGACACGTCGTAACGGGCTATAATAGACTCGAAACACTCAAGAACCGAAAAGAATGGTGGAACCTCGGGAACAAACATCCATCACAAATAAACTGCAATTATCTAGTAAACGATCTAATGCGCTGCTACTATTCTGATGAGCCGATATTCGCCATCGATAATTTCCAGCAAGTTCATCCTTCAAAGGGCCCAAAGGAACTCTGTGCGGTACTGAATTCGACCCTGTTTGCTCTGTTCACAAACATTCAAGGACGTGCAAACTTCGGTGGAGGACTGATGAAGATGCAGACCTACGAGATACGAAATACACTGACTGTTGACGTCCCTTCAATTGGCCCGGAAATATGTCGACGACTTCAATCGGCGTTCAATAAGTTAGCTTCAAGAGAACTAGGGACAATCTTTGAAGAATGTGGTATTGATCCTAACAGACCCGTCCGCGACCAGAATCCGAAACCTGTTCCCGATAGAAAACATTTGGACGACATTATCTTTGATATGCTCGGGTTAACCGACCAGGAGCGTAAGGAAGTCTACTGGTCCGTGTGCGAGCTCGTCAAGGCACGGCTTGACAAAGCCGAAAGCCTCAAGAAATCAAAGGATTAGACTGACATGATGCTGATTCCACACAAAATCATTGACAACAGTGAAGGAAAGAAACTGGTCGTATTTCTCAAACAGATTCTGAAGGCCGCACCTGAATCTAAGCTTGACATCGCGACGGCATTTTTCAACATCCAAGCCTACACCATGGTCAAAGATGAGCTGAACGGAGTTCCACATTTCAGGTTGCTGTTAGGCAAGGCTCCCGAAATTGGCAACGAGCGAACGTTGGGCGATGCATTGCTAGAGGAACTTCAAAAAGAGGTAGAAGGATTTGAGCTGTCCAAAGAGAAAGAGGGTGACGTCAAGAGCCTCATCGAATTTCTCCGCCGAAAAAGTGTTGAAGTAAAGCTTTACGAGAAGGATTTTCTCCACGGCAAGGCATACATCTTCGACAACATCGTCATTATCGGTTCCTCAAACTTCACCGCTGCGGGGCTGACGCACAACACAGAACTCAACTCCGTCGGATTGGAATCTGAAGCTGTCTATACGAGAAAGGAGTGGTTTGAGAAGTTCTGGGCCGACGCAGAGGATTTCAAAGACCAGCTCATCAAGCTCCTAGAAGATTCCCGATTCGGAACCACAGCATACACACCATACCAGCTCTACATCAAAGTCCTCTACGAACTTCAGAAATGGGACATCCGTAAGGAAGAGGAAAAGCCGAAGGGACTTCCAGAATCGAAGGTAGAACTCACAGAGTTTCAGGAGGACGCCGTAGGAAGGGTATTTTCCAGACTTCAGAAGTATCGTTGCATTCTTGTCGCTGATTCGGTAGGGCTGGGTAAGACCTGGATAGCGAAGAAAGTCATCGAGGAGTTCGGCTTCTACCGACGCAAGAGATTCCTTGTCATTTGTCCGGCGCAGCTCCGAGGCATGTGGTCAAAGGAAACCAAGAACCTCATCTTGACTGAGAGCATCCTCTCACAAGAAGAGCTGGCATCGCAGGATTTCCTGAAGAAAGCAAAAGAAACGATTGGCGGAGACCTTACTGACATAGGGCTAATCGTGGTCGACGAGAGCCATAACTTTCGCAATCCCCTCTCGAACCGATGGGAGAATCTCTTCACACTCGTCAAGGACAACATCTCGAAGGGAGGAAAGAGACCGTACATACTCTTTCTCACCGCGACACCAATCAACAACACAATATGGGACCTGTACTGGCAAATCATGCTCCTAGTAACGATGGACAGGCAGGCATTTGTAAAAGAGAACATAGCCGACCTCTTCCAATTCTTCAAAATCGCTGAGAAAAAGGATAATCCTACACTGCTCAATGACCTTCTTAACGAAATCTCGATCCGACGAACTCGTGACTACATCAAGCGCAACTACCCAGACGCTACTGTAAACGGAAAGAAGGTAATCTTCCCGGAACGACGTTTGGAAAACATGAGCTACCATCTCGGTTCAACATACAAAGGTATGTACAAGACGATTTCACACGCACTGACTGAAGAGCTTACCATGGCGTACTACCGCCTCCTCGAATACAAGAAGGCTGAGAAGCTCAGCATGGAGGAGCAGCTGGCGCTCGGACGGATGATCGCCCTTGAAGGCATATTCAGGACTATCATGCTCAAGAGGCTTGAAAGCAGCGTCGAAGCATTCAGAAAGAGTGTTTCGAAACACATCGATTTTCTGCACGCGCTTGAGGACCATTTGAAGCAAGGAAAGCTCCTCACCAAGGAAGCATTCAATCGGTACCTGATGAGCGTCGACGAAGAACTGGAGGAGTATATCGAGACACTGTCCGATTTCAATCCTGACGAATACAACATTGACAAACTGTTCAACGACATCAACAAGGACCTTACCGTATTCACAGGAATCTTGGCCAAAGTCAATGTCATCAGACCGGAAGATGATGCCAAGCTGTTGGAGTTCAAGAAGAGGCTGCACGAACTGGCCGCAAAGGGGCAGATAATCGTCTTCACATATTACGCTGATACGCTGGACTACATCCATGAGCAAGTTTCAAAATCAGCCGATTTTGCGAATCTCAAAATAGAGAAAATCTCCGGCGCAACCCCGCCGTCAAAACGGGAAGACCTCGTCAATGATTTCCTCGCCAAGAAGATTGACGTTCTCATCAGCACGGATGTCCTCTCGGAAGGAATGAACCTACAGTCTGCGCAGTTCGTCATCAATTATGACCTGCATTGGAATCCAACTCGCATGATTCAGCGTGCCGGTAGAATAGACAGGATTGGATCGCCTTACAAGCAGATTTTCGTATACAACTTCTTTCCAGAAGACGAGCTTGAGGAACTTCTCAGACTAGTACAGATACTCCAAAACAAGATTATCGACATTGATGAGTCCGTCGGGCTTGACCAGACAATCTTGGGAGAGACTATTCACCCCAAGGTGTTCGGCGTAATCAGGCGCATCTTGAAAAAGGATGCCACCATCTTCGAGGAGCTTGAGACTAGCGCCTTCGGAGGCGGGGAGAAGTTCTACCAGCCGCTCAAGGATTTCCAAAGACAAAGGGCGATTGAGGAACTCGATCAGATCCCGCTTGGCGTTCACAGCGGACTTCAGACCAAGAAAATCCGCGCGATATTCTTCTATTACAAGTACGGACAAGATTCTCACTTCTGGTGTCTTGTTGATCCAGAATCGGGCAAAATCATCAGCCGAAACAAGAGCGAGATTATCGACTACTTAGCGTGTCCGACGAATGAGCCTAGGGTCATACCTGACTTCTTCAAAGCGGTGTATGAAGCCAACAAGAGAGCCCTAGAAGACATACAGAGTACGTACAAGAAAATGGAACAAGTGCAGGGCGTAGACACGACTCTTGTTGAGTACAGCAAGGAACAAAGCACGAAGTTCGTAAAGGACCTCTTGAGAGAAATCGAACTTCAGCTGGAAGAATACCTGAACGAATTTCCCGCAGAGAAGCATTTGGAGGCGAGATGGGAGGTAATCAGAACTAAGATGCTGGGCATTCCTCTCACAAAAAGGCGCCTACGCGATGTCAGGCGCATTTGGAGGAGGTACAGAAACGTGAGGGATTGGAAGAAGCTTATAGGCGAACTCGATGAGTTCTTGGCACAAAAGGGTCTGCAAGAGAGGGAACCGATCGAGCCATTTGACTCCGAGAGATTGAGGCTGGTGGCAATCGACTTCATATCGTGACGCACAAATCTGCTGGACGACGTAGGTTCTCTTGACCAAGCACGATGCCTCCGAAATAGTCGGAATCATCTTCCCATTCCTTCCAAGACATGCAGAACGGTTGCTCGATGGTGGGAAGGATGTATTCGTGAAGTATCTAGCGCATGGCAACATGGCGGGATTGAAGCTCGGCAACAAGATAGTCTTCTACGCGTCTGGTGGCTCACGGCAAATCGTGGGCGAGGCTAGGATTGGTCAGATTGAGTTCCTCACACCAGACCAATTGCTCGAAAAGTACGAGGACAGGCTCTTCATTACGAGAGAAGAACTGAGACAGTATACAACAAGGCAGCCAGGCCGGACATCATCCAAACCGTTGTTTGTGGGAATCCTGAAGACTATAAAGAAATATACCATGCCAGTTCTCTGTCAGATGCCGATCACCATGGCAGGGATGACTCTTACAAAAGATGTCTACAGAAGCATCATTCGAAGTAATGCCATCGCCCGACAGCTGGTCGTACAAGCAGGGAACTTGCCCAACACGCTTAGGTGACCACTTCGACAAGACGACAGCAAAGAGTGAGTGAGAGGAAGCGAACGAGGTGAAGGGTGCCTCAGCACTGCAAAGGCTGCTGCATAGGCTCAACATCGTCAACGTCGTAGCTACCTCAGAGCTGAAACAATTCGTCGATCTCGGAAGACTCGTCCATGCCAGGGGCTTCCTGTATGATCAAACAATCTACCGCTGTGCCTACCTGAAGGATGGCAAAACCAAAGCGAAGGTCTCCATCTTCTCTTCTGGAAAGATGATATGCGCAGGCGCCAAGACCTTCGATGATGCGAAGCATGACCTCAAGCATGCCGCAAAGAGATTGACGGAACTTGGGTTAATTGAACCAACAAGGATCGTTGTGAAGCTACAGAACATTGTCGCCACAGGAGGACTCGGGCACCCTGTCGATATCGAACGGCTTGCCACAAAGCTGCCGAACGTCATCTATGAGCCCGAGCAGTTTCCAGGGGCAATCTACTACGCAAAGGAACTTGAAGGCGCATCAATCCTAATCTTCGCTAGTGGCAAAGTCGTGTTCGCGGGTCTGAGGAGTCCTGAGATGCTGGAAAGAGGCAGGGGTCTACTGGAGCAGTTGGCTCAGTTGGTTTAGTTCGAGTCACTTCTTGTTCTGCTTCTTCACTACCTCCCAGCCTTTCCTGGAATCTCCTCGTACGCATTCGACTGCTTAGGAATCTTCTCGCTGAGTCGGCAGCCCTTCTGACAGGCTGCTTTTTCACCTCGCTTTCCAACTCCCAAAACAAAGGCCGAGATCATTCGTCAAGAGCTAAAGGCCATGGTTGAAAGCAGGCTGTCAAGAGCTCGAACAATAGGGTGCTAGCTACAAGCGGGTTGCATTCAAAGCAATGTCGGATCTTCTGCCACCATTTCGTTTACGACTTTGTCGAAAAGCGTTCCTAGAATTCTGCCGCTGCCTATTTGTTCAATCACCTTGAAGAACACCTTGAGGTTTGTCATCTTGCGGATTTGGCTGAGAACTGAGTGAGTCTTGAATCCAGCTGCACCAAGAGTTCGTTCAGTCTTGACACCTGTAGTCCAACCTCGTCGAGGAGCCATACGACCTCAGCGGGAACGCTGGCAATTGCTTGCCGGCTTTCCACGATTCGGATGGAGAATTTGCGTTCACACTCGTGACAGTAGTAACGTCGTGAGATTCCTCTGGCATTGTATCGGAAGCCGCATCTAGTGACATCTGGTGAGCCGCAGTCCGCCTGTGACTGCGAGATCCCGCCTTAGTGGACATCTCATGTCTGCCACGAAACCCTTGCCGTGTCATCCTGATGGTTTGTGAGAAGACCGCCGAGATTGCAGGAAGCCCTGCACTAGGGCTCTGAGGCCCACCCCGCCTTTTAAGGTGAAATGGCTGCAACCACGCAGGGAACACTGCACAATGGAAAGCGTGGTGTCCACGGTAGTAATCTACGATTCAAAGGGAGAACGCTACTCATCAACACCCGAGAAGTGGACGACGGCTTGTAGAATGCAAACGAACGAGAAAGCGCTGACGGAATTCATTGAGAACCAAAAACATGCGCTTGACTTCGAGCAGGTGATGCTGTTCATGGTGAAGAACCGGCTGGTCGGAATTTGGAATGAGGACGGACGACCGCTGACTGCTGAGGAGACAAGTGAGGAGATCGAGAAGGCTGAAGAAACCGTTCGAATGGCGGAGGCCGCTCTGAAGGGTTGTCTTTAATTGTCGTGACAACTGAACCGTGAACAAGCGCCGTTGAAATTTGTGACATTTGCGATTAGTGCACATTGGGCTCTTGCGAATTTGGCCGCTGTAAGTCTCGTGACCTTCTTCAACGCTTTCGATTAGGTGCTTTTGTTTTTGTGAAAAAGATAAGCGAATTGAGTCTGAGCAACCTGTCAAGGATTTAGAATTTGCTATTTTGAATCAGGCTATCCTGAAATCAGGACTGTTCAAGCTCGAATTTGACTTGCCCGTCTGGTCGGCGACGTACGATCACTTTGACGGCTCTTTCATCTTCATTCATTAGTCATTCATTTGCCCACTGATTGTTCAAACAAGCCATCGACCAAGACCCGGCCGCATGATGATTGAGTGCAAACTTGGGGCACCGAGTGAATGTCATGCTCCCAGCACTGCCGTCCAGACTGAGGATAACTCCCTCACCGCGAAACAGGGTTATTGGCTCGTTTTCCTTGATTCTTCCTTTCTCAGAAACGCGGCGTTCCACGACGCTGTGGTCCTCTGTGCCTCCCCAAATTGGAATGAATTCTCCATACGTTGAGAAGTCGAACCGCTTCATCCGAAGAGATAGCCAGAGCTGAGGCGTACGCAGGCAGCAGGAGAGGAAGAAGAATGCTTGTACTGGTCCTGGAAGACATAACAAGATACTCGGTTCCCCTGAGATTTGACAAGGGCGTCACCATGGCTGGGCGATACATCACAAGAGCGATGCTCGAGGACTTGAGGGCAAGACAGTAGGGGTCTCTTTCCTCTCCCTTCTGCCTCCCAGAATTCGCGCGATTATAGCTCTGTGTTTCTCCGAGTTCCGCGCATTCCACGGACAGCGCTTCTCCTCCATGTCATGAGAAAGCGTAGCGCTTTGGTCAATTGATCATATGCGTCACTAGCGTTCACAACAGAACCGAACCAATCCATTTGATGGATAATTCGCGGCGTCTTGAAGATTATGAGTCCTTGCGGACGTGGGTATCCGTGGACATCGCCATGTGCGACTTTATTGCGTCGGACTACGAAGATCCACTTGTTTGGTTCATTTTCAATCTCGGTCTTATCCATGAGCTTTTCAACGGACAACCCGATTTCTCTCGCACGTGCTATCATCTTCGCGAGTCCTAGCGGCCTCTTGCCAGCAGTTGCTGCTGGCTGCAGTTCGGAGATTAGAACCCACTCGACGGACAGAGAAGCCATCAGCAGAGAGGGGATGTATCTTCCTTCTATGAAGGTTTCACATGCCTCGCTGACGAGAGAACTGAGATAGTCAGGATAGCCGATTGATGGTGATTCAAGAGACTGAGAGAAGCTTCGCCACGAAGGGCCTACGAAGTGGCGTCGAACCGTTCGCTTGAGTGTCTGCATTCTCCGAGGGTTCATCCATGTCGATTCTAACGCACTACTAAGACGATACAGCGCAATTAGGCTGGCAGACCGAATACCCGTCAGGTCGGATCGTTCTCCAGAGTCCCTTTGAACCAACGACCCCGCCGCTGTACTATCCTGCCTCGCAAGCGAGATCTATCCTTTCTGGACATCTCGTGGTTATCGTGAGAGACCCATTGCGGCATCCTGATGGTTTGTGAGAAGATGGATGGCGGGCTGATCTTCTTCACATGCGTTGTGAGTGGCAGGATATCATTCGCAGCATCGACCTGACGGAGAAGCAGAAGCAGGCTGCCATCTTGGTTCTTGAGTTTGTTCAGTCGCATGGTCAAGAAGACAAGAGCAGGACTCTATCGCATGACCAGCGAAGCGCTAAGTGGTGGCCATGCAGGTTCGTTAGCATCCACCAGCTGAAGAAACACTTCCAGGATGTGGCTAAGAAGGGGGTACTCTCGTATCGTTACCTGTGGTACACTGTTGACTGGCTTATCTTAAGCGGTTGGTTAGACGAGGGCAAACGGGTCGAGAGAGGTCATGCAGTGCGTGGCTACTGGTTCAGTGACCGCGTGCTCAAGTACGTGAAGCGTTGCGAGTCAGCGATACCGACTCTGTGGGAAGGCTCGTAGACTTTTGTGCCGGATATGACTCCACAGCATCCGGCCACTAACACTTGACGCCGCAGTTTGCGCAGAAGCTGTCTTTGAAAGCAAGCTGGTGGCCGCAGTTCGGGCAGTACTTTGAGCTGTTTTCTGTTGTTGTCTCGTCTGTGTGACTAGCTTTCAACTGTTCTATGGCTTTGGCTAACTGGTCGTAGGGGGACTTTGCAAATGCGAGTCCTAGCAGTCCCCCTGCGGCCATTGCGTTCATTGCTGACACGAACACGAGGGAGCAGGCCTTCTCGCCTGATGGTGTCTGGTATCGTAGTCTGAAGTACGGGGTGCCCCATACTCTATCTGCTTTTGCTTCAGTTATATTGTTGAGCGGTACTTCGAAGCTTTCTTCATTTCTCAATCCTTCATCGATCCTGTCACTGTAGTCTGCAGTCTTGGCAGTGAGATACTTTCCGCCCGAGTATCGAACATAGACGAGTCTCCGATCGGTAAGAATCAGTTGACCTTTCAGCGCTTGGCCCATTCCTGGTTTCTCTTTGGGATAAAACCCCACATTGGCTTTGGCTAGAACCTTTTCAGACATCGACATTCCCTTGAGAGAGATATGCAAGCTACGTGTTCTCTTTTTAAATAGGGGCTCCGCAAACATGGGCAAGAGGGTCAGAGTTCACGTCTCAGCGTGTCGTTGTGGCCTTCACTGGTTCTCTCGGCTTGGCTTCAGAGGCGCTTTTTTGCAGTAGCGGAGGTTGGGCTGAGAGAACACCCTTTCCCATCAGAGGGCAAAGAAATGAGCATTAAGATCAAAGAGTGGTTGCGAAGGCTAGGGATCGATACGACCCACGAAGAACGCGAGGAGATAGATCGTGAAATCGAGGAAAGAACAGGACAATACTGCGACAAAGGTGCTGAATTGCTCAGTGAGGCCGAGTTCTTAGCAATTGTGAATTCGGTGAGACGCAAACGCAGAAAGCAGATCTCAGAGCCGCTAGTCGCATAAGTGGTGTGGGATTTCCCGCTCGCTCTCTTTAAGTATGGCGACGATATTCCTTCTAGTCGAGTGTCAATGTGGAGCTCAAGCAATTCGTCACGGCTCTTACAACTATTGTCCTCGCTGCTGAGTCAGTGAGGGCCACATTGGAAAAACGGCTTTTCAAGACTGCACGGCACTCTAATCGACATGACGCTGGGGTAGCCTAGCCAGGTCAAGGCGCCAGTGAGACATTCTCGGCGAAATTGCTAAGCCTCGGCGAAACTTGAACGCTGAAGAACTCGGCGAGACTGGAATCGAACACATGGCACAGAAATCTGGTTCCCCTCGTGGGAGCAGGGGTTCGAAAGCGGAACAACAAACCGCAGAAAGTCCCCTCCCCAGAAATTCCTGCAGATTCAAGTCTTCATGGATTCCACACGAGGTTACTACGCACGCCAGGTAATAGTCTAAATGACCCAGGCCGGACAGGGTCAATCCGGTGATGGCCGTCGGCGAAGAATCTTGCCAGAGACCGGCAGGGAAATAGACGAAAGTCAGCTCTCCATAATTAGGACAAATTGGCTGCTAGATATCTTCGGCATCTGTGGCAGAATTCATTCTCTTTCAAATCCGTATCCGCGAGGCTATTGGAGAAGAACATCACGCATCTTCGCTGAGTGCAATGTTTCAAATGGAAGATGTGTCCAAGCTCGTGAACAGCTTCTTTCCCTACCCTTTCGAGAAAAAGCCTATGATCCTCTTGCAAACCATAGAAGGTTGGTCGCAACCTAGCTAGGGAGATCACCGCTACCCTATCAGCTGGATCAGCCTCGCCGAATACGAAGTTGAGTGATGGAACGTAAAGGTCAACATCTGCAACTCCTAACAACACTTCATTGAAATGCCGTATATCGCATAGTGCTCTCAACATGTTGGTCGAGAGGTACTGCTTTCGCAGTGCATCTGCATGAAATAGTTCCATGGGAATATTGGGTCCTACTCCAACATCCGCGTTGAATCTCTCCGAAAGAAGATGTACCAGATATTCAAGCACGTTTGTATCTATCGACCCAATAGATACTACTTCAATTCTCATCGAGGATCCTTAGCCTGATCGGTCAACTGCCAGCCAACTGAAAGCACTACCGAGGCGGCGGGTCAGAAGCGATAGTAGAACTCTCTTGGTCTAAGTTCCTTGAATTCGTCTGTCTTCTGCGCGATATGCTTCCTCACATCCAAGCATAGATGGCATTTTGAAATGTATCCTTCATGTTCCTTGTAGCCAAACTGTTGAACTCCGAACTCAAGAAGTTTCTTCAAGTCAGTTACCAAGGCGGTGAGGATCGGTCGCTCATTCAGATCTAATCCTTGACATATTGAATCGATCTCCCTTCCATCTCCGAGGGAGATTCCTCCGCAATATCCTGTCATGTAGTTAGAGTAGTTATCAATGTGGATATGCCAGCCCCTGGTCAATTCTTCTCTGCATGATTCACCGAAGAATTCCCTAGCTGGATATTTCCTATACAGATGACCAAGCGTGTAAACAGCCCTGCCCATCGGGAGTAACTCTGCACAAGTCAAACCATTAGGCTGTATATGCAAATACTCCTCAAAGGGCAAAGCATCTTTTATGTTGAGTCTTTCGAATTGATCGCGAAAAACTTCCTGATATACTATGGCATTCTGGCCGAAGACTTCTCTGCTTATCCTGATAGCTCTCTCCGTTCGCTCAAAAGGCACCTGATCTAATACGAATGGGTTTACACTGATCAGTACGCCATCCAACCCTGAATCCCTTAACCGAATAAACTTCTCCCGTGCAGCTTCGTCATCGACACACCAGAAAGAATTGGTCTCGACGAATGTCGACGGAATTCCTAGCTCTTTAGCCATCTCGGTAGCCTTCACGAGAAGCTCAAAATTGAGAAACGGTTCTCCACCAGTAAAATGGAGACCATAATTTATTCCGATTCTACTCTTCCCAAGGGGGCTAGGTTGAATCCTATCAGAAAGCTGATTCAAAATTCTCTGCAAATCGTTCTCTGAGATCCAGTCAGCTTCCCAACGAGGAGAACAAGCGTACATGCAATGCTTGCATTCGCTAGTACACTTGTAGGAGAGAATTATGCCGCCGGAAACTGGCTCCTGTACGTATAGCTTCTGCATGTGAGGAATCCTGGGATCTAACGCACTTGACTTTTCATGTCGACTCAAGCATAAGCTTTGATCACAACTCTTCCATCAGGCAGTGTCATTACCGGTTCCCAACCGTCGTTGATGAATTTCTCAACCTCTTCAGCCTTGACAACTTTCTTGGAGGAGTTCCGTTTTGAAGTGCCCTCGCTGCGGCTGTGATGCCGAGCGTGAGCTTGTTCTCCTTTCTCGGCTACTAACTGAGATACGAGCCCTTCGAGCTACTCCGAACAAGCAAACGTGAACGTCTTTTCACGATATCGGTGAGTTGGAAATGTCCAAGGCGTCCAGGAATCGTATCAATGAGACTCTTCAATGACTGGAGACTGAGCTTGCTCGCTTGAAAAGGAAGTTCCAGATAGGCCAGGAACTCAAGCTTGAATGGATGCCAGACGATGGTCCGAAGAGTGGAGAAGTCAGCGGTGGAATCATCAAGATCTACGAAGTGGACCAAAAAGGCCTTGGAGACGTTACGTCATGAATTCATCGAATGCTTGTTGACTCGAGATCTAATTGCTCCTTACAAACGGCTCATCAACAAACTGATCTCATTGTTTGAGGAGGAGATGTACGACAGAAAGGAAAAGTTGGTTGAGAGACTCCGAGAACTAGCCGAGTGATACAACAAGCGTGACCTGGAAACGCAACCGCAGTTCAAATCTGGTCGTCCGCAACTTCTTCGCCGAGATGTTGAAGATGCACCGCTATGGACGATGATGGAAGAAGAGGGGGAGGGGCTACCCGTCCACGAGATCTGCACCAGCACACAGATCCGGCGAAGAGCCTTCTACAACTGGTGGAACCGATATCGACTAAGCGGATCGGAAGGACTCAACCTTAAAGAATACCCCACAGTCCACAGAACCCCACCAGAAATTCAAAGACGGCACCGCAGAGAACGTCATCTGGCTACTCGACCACGCCATCCACGAATACGCGAAACCACAAGAGATCCTCACCCATCATGGATCGCAATTCTGGAGCGTACGGAGAGGCGAGTCAAGCTTCGACACATTCTGCGAGAGGAACAAGATCAAGCATATCCTCGGTGGAATCGGCAAACCCACAACGCTCAGAAAGATCGATCAAGAAGACTTATAGAGTTGCATGGGCCCGAATGCGGTCCAAGGTGAGGTAATTGGCTGAAGCACAAGGGTTCGCTCTGATGGACGTGGCGACGAAGAGGCTGGTGCGCTTCGGGGCAGAGGACTTGGAAAAGAAACTAGCCGACGTGCTCGTGCTCCTGGAGAAACATGCGGAGAAACTGAAGGAGGTCGGCGGATACGCCCTCGACAGTTTCGATGTGACGATCGCCTTGAAAGGTGGCGTGGTGGTCTTCTCGGGGGAGGGCGGACTGAAACTCTCCTACAAGAAGAAAGCTCCGTGACGCCGGTGCTGTAGAGCGATACCATTTCGCCAGCTGAAAACTCGGATAATCTTCCCCCAGATAACGAATACGAGATCGAGCTTCAACCTGTCGTCGTCTAATTTCCCTTGAATGCGATTGACTGACCCTTAGATAGAGGCCTTGGATTCCGACGGTTATGGTGTATTCGACCGCTTTGTGGTGTGCCTGGTGTGCCTCAGCACGTTTTCTGTGACGTATGCGGTGCCACCCTCTACGACGGACCTGAACTCGAATCACCCTCCGAGATAATTCTACGATACAACGGGACCTGCCCAAAATGTCAGAAGAGGCTCTCATACGAGCCCGACAGAGTAAGGATACTCCCCTACGATCAAAATCTCACCCGTTAAGAGGCCCGCCGCAAGTGGCTTTCTGAGAGTCCAAAGGCTTACTCTCAACTTGTAACCCTTATCAACCACATACTGGCCAACTTTGTCAACTCTTACCAGAGCCTATTGCTTCAGTGTTGCTGGCAATGTCAGAGATTCTGCTTGGGACCTGTGGATGGAGTTCGGTGCAACCGATCCATTCATTCTCTTTGAACGAGAAGCCCTGACGGAACTTCATCTGATGGAATGAAGAAAAGTCGAATATCTCGCAACCGATCGACCCTGCGCCTTTCAGTTACTCAAATGGTGGCTGCTCGTTTGTCCCCGAATAAAGTTCGGAGCTTCCGCTCGCCCTATCTCTATCAATGATTCGAACGGTCTTCGACAGGTGGGCGACGAGGCGTCAGCTCGCCTATGCTCGGTCGCTTCTGCTGCAAAAATGGTTAGTGCAGACTTCCCTGCAGTCTTAGGGGTCTTCTCGCAAGGCATCAGGCTGTTTCAAAAGGTGGTCCCAGAGAGTGAGCACTACTACTTACTCTGGAGGTTCAGCTCTCAAAACCCTACGTACTCATCGCTATCTCCCACGCTCACGGTCAGAGAACTTCGTTCTGTCAGCATTTTTGCCTATTGTTAGTCCTGAAATCTTTGAGCTTGTGACAGCCATTCTAGCGATCGTCTTCGGTTTCCTGGCCGGATGGGAGCACACCCACTAAAAGAAAAGATTGATAGGGTTGAGAAGATGCAGGAGCTCGGACTGGATAAACTATCCTAGATTCGGTTAACCGTTTGAACTCGGCGGATTCGAAGTTCGATAATCATTCTTGGAGAGGTGTTTAGCAAGGAAAGATAGTTCCAGTGTTTAGAATCCCGCTACCCACGCCAGTAACTGGCGAGGGTGATGCTCGGTTCGAACACGTTCACATACACGAACGGCACATCGTTACAGGCTAGTGTGCCAATAATCCTCGAAATTCAGAATGAGATGCAGCCTTAATGAGATCTCTGCGACTCGTTAGACCTTGGGGATTTTGGTCAGCCGCAGAATTCGAATACCCTGTCCATGTATTAATCCGTCCGGTTCTCCTCCCCATCCCATCTCTTCCTTACGCCCATGTTCCTCGAAATCCTGCTGTTCCTGCTCTTACTCTTGCTTGAGTTCCTGCCTGCAATCTTGCTGGTAATATTCCTCGTCAGACTCTCCTCAAGACATCTTGAAGTGTATACGTGGTGGTCTGAGTCATCCAGGGTCTCGCAAAATGCTTCAGTAACCACTGAACCGAGACGGGGCCTGTGCCGGTTTGGAAGATTGGTAGTTTGCTGAAGACTGGGGCGCTCGAATTTTCGACTATCCGCCGCGAAAGGTCATCTACCCGGGCCAGTTACTGGCGTGGGTACCCTGCCTCTATCAGTAGAGATCGTCGACTTGAATGAGACGATTGACCTGGCACAGTTTTCGACAACCTTTTGTTATCCACGTACGCCAGTTACTGGCGAGGGTAGCGCTTGCAATGCCCGTACTTTGACACACGACCCAAAGAAGACAGAGCATTGATGTACGGAAGGAATAGAGAGCTCAAAGACATCAATAACCAGCTGGACGCTGGCTTCTGGACTCTGATAGTGGGAGCGAGAAGGGTGGGCAAAACTTCGGTCCTGAAAGTCGTATCCAAGGAAAAGAACGGACTTTTCATTGACGGGTCGACTTGCATTACTGTCTCAGACTTGGGAAACAGAATCATAGATGCAATAAGCTCAGGCATCAAGACCAAGATCACATTTGATGTAAAGGTTGTAAAGGCTGAATTCGAAAAGCGACCCCTGCGAACTCTAGAACAGTTTCTCAGAGATCTCCCGGAAATCACAATCGCATTGGACGAAGTTCAAAACCTCAATGATCCAACCTTCACGAAGTTACTTTCCGTAGTTTACAACGAGTCTAAAATCAAATTCATGTTCTCTGGGTCGGCGACAGGCATGATGAAGCGTCTGTTGAGCGACCCTTCCATGCTGGGTAGACCAACTGAGCAGGTCGAGATTGAACCCTTCGACACCGATACAAGCAAAGGTTTTCTCAAGAATGGATTTGAAACCTGCGGTATTGAGTACAAAGAGATCGAAGTAGATGAAGCTGTCAAAGCTCTCGGAGGTGTTCCTGGTTGGTTGTCCTACTATGGAGCTAAGCGGAGTCAGGGAATTACCCACGAGAACTCCGTCAACCAAGTCAAGAAGAACGCGAAAGCTGTACTCAACGACGAATTGAAAAATCTCGGGCCGCTCGAATTGGCCATAATCAAGGCCATATCCTCATTCGACAAAGGCGGATCTTGGACCGAAGTGAAGGCCCTTAGTAGTGCCAACTATGGTAAGCGACCAGACGACAAGAGCCTGAAGAGGTCTATTGATAGTCTTACAAACATGAAATTAGTTCGGAGAACAAATGGGAAATACGAGTTAGTTGACCCATTGTATAAACTGACCCGCGAGTAAAGTGACGATTACAAATAGTATTAGGTGTCCTCGGGATCAAAACTGAATTAGAGCTACGATGTCAGAGTTGAACGGCAACTCATGTTACGTACAGTGTAGTCAGTGGCAAAGCTATTGAAGTCATCAATCAGAAGCCTTGACATTGCTCAGACTCATCACTAACAAATGAGAAAAGACATATTGTGTCTTTCCGGCAGCTATGGCCTCGTCGAGAAATCATACATGCTACTGCATGCCAAAAAGAGACGAGTAGTTTGCAACCTTCTCGCATGTTGGCCTATTGGGCTGACGAGCCATCAACCAACTAGTCTGTCAGTCGGCCTTCCCCGGCAGCCTTAACGCCACCGCCCTTATCACTCGGGGCGGCCATGCCGATCTTCGGTTCAAGTTATCACGGAAGTAGCGGTCGGAGCGCAGCGAGTCTCTCGCCAACCGAAGTCTCTTCCGTTCACGGTCAGAGGTTCGTCATGAGCCCTATTAAACCATGTTTCGGTCAATGATTTCGTCGATAGTGCTTGTGCGACTTCAAACATGGTGACGGGGAAGCCGTTCACTCTGCGGCAGTACAACATGCAGGTGCAGAGGTCATACGCCTCGAGAGGTGGACTCGTGCAATGGTCTGGAAGCCACATTCATCTAGAGAGGGATTGTTGTACACAACTTCCGTGATGACTTCTGCATGGCACCACGAATGATTCTGTTCTTCTCATCTATTTTGGTGATATTCTCAAGTCCTAGAAACCGACTCCCATGTCTTCTCGGTAGCGGCTTGGTTTCTTCATGAAGGCTTCCGCGAGCCTCGGGGAGGCTTTCAAGAACTCTGTGTCCATCACATCTGTCCTGACTATCTCTACAATGCCTTTCAGATGCCACTCTTCGAGTCTGTTGAGATTGGCGTCACGCTGCTGGGTGTTTATGGAGTTGGTGTCGATCGTGGCAACAAAGGTCGGTCTGACCAGATCCTGCTCGACCAGTCTCACAACCTCTTCAAAAGTCGGCCGCGAGTTGTCTCTCTTGGAAACATTTGCTCGAAACCCAGTGACTGGGATATTGCCATCTTGGGCCGTGCGGGGCGCGTCAAAGCAGACCGCGTTTAGCAAAATCCCGCAATGCTTCTCTTCTCGACGCTGCGGTGGCGGTTGTTGGCAGCAGGATCATGAAGCCTTGATACTCTCAATGGCTAAAGCCAGGCCGCTCGCCGCACTGTAGTCAGTAACCGCTTTCTCGACGTTCACGCTCTTCCCTTCTTTCTCTCTCTTGATGCTCACGCTCTTCTCTTTCGGTCTCTCGACGTTGACGGTCTTCCCCTGCTCTTTCTCTTTCCGTTTGTCTCTCCACCTCGCGCGACGCCTCGCGCGCGTAGATCATTCGATCGGCTTGGCCCTGAGAATAGGCCCATACCAAACCGTGCCCCCCACTAGGGTAAGCCTCCTTTCTTGCGGACTCGCTAGGGCCCCATGCCAACGGATTGTGCCTCTCAGGCCTTGCTTGAAGAGAGGTGCGGTGTGGAACTTCGTTGGGGTGAAGTTCAGGGGAACTGATTGGAGCATTCGTTGGAGTGTTCGTTTTAGCGGCCTGAGCTAATCCCCATAGGACGACACCGATAATGATGAGAGATAGCACTTGCCACCAAAACATGTAGAGGATGTATAGAACGCCGCAGAACCTGCAATACTTCGCCAAGCCCTTCACGACATGTCTAGTTCAAGTGATCTGCTATATGCTTGCTTGGGATATGATTTTTCACGTTCAGAAGGCGGAGACTGCACTCCACGGCTCGGTCACGGTCAGAGGTGACACGCACGAGTCCCACCTTTCCGCCTCACTTGTGCTGTTTTTTGCAAGTCTTCCCCGGCTACGCCTCGCTTTTTGGATTCCCCGGGCCTTTCTCCATGCTTTCGCGCTTCAGCTTCACGTCGGCTCCCTCGTGTTCTGCGAGAACCTCCGTGATTTTGCTGAGATTCTCTGCCAAGTACTTCAATACGTCTTCACGCGTCTGTGGCTTCTTGCCTCCGGAGCTATCCCATATGGCAGGATAGATCTTCTCACGATAGACCTTGCGCAGAGCCTCAATGTTCGCCTTACTATAGTACTTCTCAACGCCTAAGTCTCGTCCTTTTAGCATCGCACGGTACTCTGGACTTATCCCCTCAAGACTGTCGATGATGTTAAACACAAATTTCCGAAAGCTCTTTGGTGAGAGCCTCTCCTCACCATCCTTCTGCGCACGGAGTAGGGAGAGCCCTACCGCCCGGTCCCGAGCGGTCTCGAGGGCATTGTAGATAGCTGTTCTATGCGAGCGAAATGCAAAGATTTCAGCATTCGGGATAGGAGGGTGTCCCTCGCCTATCAGTCGGTCACGCAGTTTCTTGAGCATAGCAATTCCACATGGGCCGATGAAACAGATCGGTTCAAATTTCATAGTGCGGCCTCCACGAGGCGGCCTGAAATGTCTCGGCAGCCAAATGTGAGCTACATCACGCTCGTACCAGTCCTCTTCCAGCCAGCTCCATTGTAACTCGAAGAAGACGCGTGGCCTTGCGGGGCACTCTGCCATGAGAGTGAAAAGTGTGGCTTTCTCTAGGCTTCCTGCTTGAGCTATTATAGCTTCGACTTCTTTAGGTTCTAGAACACGAATTTCACTTTCGACTGCCTGGCTGATCATGATGAGTTTCTTAGGAACGGGAAAACCATGAGAATTAAGGAAACTGTAACATGCCGTCATGATTTGCGAGCTGCTCTTATCGGCGTATTCGGCCGCTTTCACGGCAACATAGAACTGTCTCAGTGCGACTTCAACTTCGCCAATCGGTTCACCGCGCTTCATTGCCTTACGCTTCAGAGCAATGATTTCTTCAGGGCTCCATCCGGTGTAGAGGCAGAAGGATGCAAGGCCGCGCATGTATGCTCTGTATGTCCCCGCTTTTGCAGCGATAGCCGCAAGCCATTCGGTTACCAGGGGATCCTTGGCAAGCTTGGCGCGGAACGCCTTGGAGGGTATCTTGAATACTCGCGTGCTTGAGACGGTAACAGATGTGATCGATCTTGCCATGAGGGCAGGAGGGCAGTGTCTCCCCTTATCTATCTTGTGAAAAAACCAGGGTAGTTAGGTCTATCGCGACACGCAATCAGTCGGGGTGGGACGGTATTGCCTCTTATCGTCACTTCTTATGTTCGGTCTTGGTCTCCGGTGGCGTCTCGGACTCCAACGGTGCTGGAGGAGGAGTTGTCATCATCGTCCACCCAATCCACATCGCGATCACGAGGACGGCAAGCACGAAAAGAAGCACAGGTAGCCCCACGGCCCACTCGTGCAACCATCCTGACAGCGAAAGGACCTGCGGGAAGAAAGCAATAAGGTACCCCAAGGCAACAATGAGTGAGATCGCGAAAATGGCGCCTCCGTACAACTGGTCACGGTTCATTTGAGATCACTATCCTGCTATTTCTGGCCTGTTCATGACATATAAAATGTTGTCACTGATATGATCGATAACCTGGCCTGGCACTAACGTGAAGGGGAAGCGTGAGGGGCCGGAATGGATACCCTGCCGTTTTCTCCCTGATCTCAGCCGCCAATTTCTCTATCGATATTCTGCGTTGCGTACCTGTTTCCCTCACACGAACCGGCAACTCAGTCACTCCCTTCTCTCTGGCTCCGACGACTATGATGTACGGAACCCACAACATCTCGGCATCTCTCACTCTCTTCTCAACGGTCTCGTCGGAATCGTCGACATCGGTTCTGACTCTTCCATCGTTCAATTTCTTGGCGAGCTCATCAGCATATGGCAAGAATTCTCTTGTTACGGGTATGATCCTAACCTGGCTTGGAGCCAACCAGAGCGGGAGTTGAGGTTTCCTGCCCTGGCTCTCCATCCTAGCACAACTGTCCAAGATCGTGAAGATGTAACGCTCAACGGTTCCAATGAGTGCGGTGTGAATTATCGGTGGGAACTGTTTCGCGCCGTTCTGGTCGACGTATGAGATGTTGAATCTCTTGGCGTTGCCCATGTCGATTTGGAACGTGGCTATTTCCCTAGGCCGGTCTAGCTCATCGATGATGTGATATTCGATGTTGAGGACCCAGTAGTAGATCCCCTCCGGCACAAAGTTGAGGAGTATAGGCTTTCTTTCGAGCTTTGCGAGTTCAATGAAGTATGGCTTGTTTCCTTCGAAGAAGCTCCTTGTCGTGTTGTATACTGAGACGTAGTCTCTTGCGAGTTTCCCAATCTCCTCATAGATGACTTTGTGCGTGTTGATGGAGACATCCTTCGAGTTCTCAAGATCACGACAGTAGATGTGAAGGTCGGGCATGTGCAGTTTTCTCACTCTGAAGCACAACAGCAGTTCTCCACTCTGCTCAAGTCGATAGCTATCTGCAACTTCGAATGTGCCGAATGGGACGTTCCGATAGCTGATAGTCCAGTCCTTCACCATCGCGAATTGCTGGTGACAAGCGGCATACCGCATGACGAAGCTCTTCTCGTCCAAGTCGACCTTGTACAACCTAGCGCCGAATAGGTCTGCATGCTCCTTCACGGGTCTCACAGAAAGATCGAACAGGTTCGTCCCGCGAACCTGAAGAACTGGTACACCCACGTGGCCTGCAATGGCCCACGAATAATCGGCAATCAGATCGAAGATGAGCGTAGCTTCCGGACCGTATCTCATGTGACCGACATCCGAATAGGGCTCCCACTCGATTCCGAACTTCCTGCAGTAGTCCAGGAAACGCGGCTCGCCGCCGCCAGCAAGCCCTTTCTTGAGGGCTTCCTTTTCAACGAGCGTTCTGAACTCCTCTTCTCCCTTCGAGTAGCGATACTCTCCTGGAGCGTGCAAGCTACCTTCAAGATCCATTATCATGTATTCCGTCTGAATCGGCGCACGTTCCTCAGGCTTCTTCTCTGCCGTTATGGTTCGGGACAGTTCCGCCAGAGGATGCCCTAAGCAATGTAATCGGAAGCTCTTGTAGTAGCCGAACGGGCTTCTTTGAACTGTGAAGCCTATGTTCTTGAGAAGATCTTCCATTGTCGCGACTACTTTGATTGCTGGATCTCTTGAGGCTAGACTACTTGAGAGGTGCGCGTATGGGTAGAGCATTATGTTCTTGGTTCTGACCTGATCGGCAACCTCCCTGACCGCTTCGGACCCGTTTGCCGCGACCCGTACCGGGTCTTTCTCATCGTCCTTCTCGATCGTGCAAAAGGCGACCAAGACATTCTCCATCTGGCCGTGAGAACGAGAAGTTTCGAACTTCTCTGGTTCTTCAACTGCCTTCTCCCGCACTTGATACTCGAAGGACTCGGCGTGGATCAATAGAACTCGCAATGATACTCACTCCGCATTATCCTGACAGGCGCCATCTCTCTATCTGTCGGTCCTTCTTTGACCGCTTCTTCATCTCTCTATAGTGCGTTCGGCACAGGTATGCACGTCTGGCGCCTCCGATGTCCATCTTCGCCTGCGCCACTGCGTCTGGTGAGACGGAACGCACGGCAGTCTGTGTGCATCCAGTGACATTGCACTTGACCCCTTTCGAGACTCTACCCAATTCTGAGATGACCTCTCCTGTGCCGCAAACCTTCGTGCTTAGGACCTATTCAAGAGTTGTCAATACGACGATACTATGTCTGCACATGAGTTGTGCGCTGTCCGGTGACCGGCGTAGATCGGTGCGCTGTCCGGTGACCGGCGTAGATCGGTGCGCTGTCCGGTGACCGGCGTAGATCGGTGCTCTGTCCCCCGCTACTTGGCCGGACGCTGAGCGTCGGTCATGGTAGATCTTGCGTGCTCGATTCTCTGGACCACCGTTATTGCAGAGAGCAAAGCTATCAGGAAAACACCTGCGTTGAGTTGACCCACGAAAGCCGCCACTACCAGAATGAGGAGACGTTCTGGACGTTCTGCGATACCGACTCCTTTCATCTCAGCCCCCAGCTGTTCGGCACGCG
>Ga0315280_10002157_pt1 | contig 32284 bp, 31 predicted proteins | sample YL17G06_40_MG_FD_203697 | JGI IMG/M metagenome (GOLD analysis project Ga0315280, IMG submission 203697) | Sediment microbial communities from Yellowstone Lake, YNP, Wyoming, USA - YL17G06_40 | ecosystem: Environmental > Aquatic > Freshwater > Lake > Sediment | place: USA: Wyoming | collected... | reverse complement strand
CACGATTGACGAACCGGCTCGACAAGATCTCGGCAAAACTGTCCGAGTTCGATAAGGCTGAAAAATGAGCAGAGATTGGCCGGTTAATAGTTCGTTTTTTCCTGGTGGGAGCAGAATAGCACCCGTTGGGGTGGAAACCATCCGGAATTATCCCACCCGGCAAGTGAGATCGAGGTTTTTCCCGAAGCTGCGGGATCCAATCGGCTACAAGGGTGAGGAGATGCGTCCCCCGAGCTCGGGGGACGCTTCCCCTCACCCTTCTTCAGTCGGCGGCGGGGCACACCACTCCCGTTGCAGCCCGTTTCCGTTTTGCGATGGCAATCGGCGCAACGCGCCGCAAGCTTCAGTCGATGCCATCAAATAGCCTGCCGGCGGCCTGCCAGGCCCATCTGCAGAGCAGACCGAGTTCCTGGCGGTGGCATTTGAAAATGGGGCGCAGGAGCTTGGGGATGGTCAAGACGTATTGGGCGTTGCTGACCTGCTCCAGGATGTGCGTATCGAGCCACTCGGCAAAAAGCAGGACGCGCTTCTGTCTCACCTCGACGAGTCAGGCACTGCTGAAAGTGCGAGGCGAGAAACACCCCACCTGCCTGTTTCGCTTCCCCCAAAGGCTTCGCTCCCACACGCAATGTCATCTCAAAAACCTCTGGCAAAATGTTTTCTGCTCCTCCACACTGCTCAAGACCCTACGAGCAGGATTTACTGCAACAGGAGAGGACCATGAAAATCCTGGTGACCGGTGCCTCAGGCCTGGTCGGCTCCGCGCTCGTGCCGTTTCTGACTGCCCGTGAGCACCAGGTGACGCGCCTGGTGCGCAAGCCGCCAGGTTCGGGAGCACAGGAGGTTTTTTGGGATCCCGATGCCGGCAGGCTCGATGTCGCCTCCCTGGAGGGGTTTGATGCTGTGGTGCACCTCGCCGGCGAGAGCATCGCACAAAGATGGACCGGCGCAAAGATGCGGCGCATCCTTGACAGCCGTGTGACCGGCACGAGGCTGCTCGCCCGCGCGCTGGCCGCGCTGGAGCGGCCGCCCCAAGTCATGGTCAGCGCCTCGGCGGTCGGCTATTACGGCAGTCGCGGCGACGAGGTACTGATCGAGGATAGCAGCCCCGGCTCCGGATTTCTCGCCGATGTCTGCCGCCAGTGGGAACAGGCCGCTGCTGCAGTAACCGAAAGAGGAACTCGCCTCGTCGTGATTCGCATCGGGATGATTCTCAGCGCAGCGGGCGGCGCACTCCGCCGGATGCTCCCTCCATTCCGGCTCGGCATCGGCGGCAAACTCGGCAGCGGAAATCAGTACGTAAGCTGGATTGCTCTGGACGATCTGTTGGAAATCATCCTGTTTGCGCTCGCCAATCCGGCGCTGCGCGGCGCCGTCAACGCCGTCGCCCCGAACCCGGTCACCAATCTTGAATTCACACAGGCCCTGGGCCGGGTGCTGCGGCGCGTCACACTGGTTTCCGTTCCTGCTTTCGCAATTCGGCTGCTGTTCGGGAAGATGGGGGAGCAGGTGCTGCTGGCAAGCACACGGGTCAAGCCTGCCCGGTTGACAGCGGCGGCCTTCCCATTCCGCTACCCGGAACTGGAGCCCGCACTCCGCCGCGCGCTGGGCAAGGATTGACGGATGCGGTGAATGATTCGATCCCTGCCTCGGGTATAATGGGCGGGATGCCAGATAATCCGCCTGATCCACGTTTGGGCTTCGATCCTGAAGCTCTCCGCTTGAATGAGATCCCGCGTTCTTTCTATCTCCGCGAGACTATTACCGTGGCGTGCGAGCTCGTCGGCAAATGGTTTGCCCGGCGTCACCAAGGCCGCTGGTACGGGGGCCGCATCGTCGAAACGGAAGCCTATCTGGGCGGCAAGGATGCGGCGGCCCACTCGTGGCGCGGGCGGCGCACGCGCCGCGTCGAGCCGATGTACCTGGAAGGCGGCCACGTCTACGTCTTTTTCGTTTACGGCATGCATTCGTGCGCCAATATCGTAACGCGGCCGGCAGGCATCGCGGAAGCAGTCCTTCTGCGTGCTGCCGAAGGTCCGCCCGGCGCCCCTGTCAAGCTGATGTCCGGGCCGGGCCGGTTGTGTTCCGCGTTGGGCATCACAGTGGCCATGAGCGGAGCAGACTTGCTCGCGGGCGAAGACCTGCGCGTATTCGGGCGCCCGAGGGAAAAACAGCTCAAACTCGGAGTTTCGCCCCGCATCGGCGTGGAGTACGCAGGCGACGCCAGAAACTGGCCCCTTCGCTTCTTCGATCCAGGCTCGCCCGCCGTCTCGGGGCCCGCCCGGCTGCGCAGCCGGACGGCGCTGGCGCGATAGCTGCTTCGAGCGCGAACCACGAGGTCAGGGCGTGCCACGGCAACTCTGAGCACGTGTTGCATGCCATAGTTCGCCCACGTCGATCCTATAGTAAACAGGGTAAACCACCACTCCTGAATCGACCACAGCGCTAACCATGCCGTCCGCGCAAAAGCGACTGGCGTAAATCATGAACATGCGCTTTGGACCCTGGTAGCCGCGCGACGTTCCAACGAAAATGGTGACAGACACTGTCCCTAATCACCTTCAGTGCGCACCCCACGCCTTCAGCGCAAGTTTGGGGGTCACCACAAGCATCGTTGTCCGGCCGGTGAAGTGTTTCGCATCCCAAGTAACGAATCGGGAGCCTTGTGGGGCATAACGTTCAGCCGCTTCAATCACAAGCGCATCCCCAAAGGCGCAGCGTCCGGCGATGCGGCTGACCAGCGTTCTGAGGGGCAACCTCGGCAGATTTGCTTCGAGATCGAGGGGGGGCAGGATGGCTACGTGATACTGCTCTGGAAACAGGCACAGCAGATCCAGCACCTGTTGCTGGTTCAGATTGAATGAAAGGATACCGGCCAATTCCAGGAGGTTGAACAGCGTGGTCGCGCCTGAGCCTTCTTTGGCCAGCCCATCCAGGAACCGCCGGTTGACGCGATACAGAGGATCGCGCGGATAACGCAGGTCGATTACAAAGACGTTGGTATCGACGAAAATCACGGTCGTCCCCTGGCACGGCGAAGAGCTTCCCGCCAATCGGCATGCTCGGGCGCCGTCGCCGCAAGTGCCGCCCGGATTTCTGCCCACGCGACCGAATCGGCGTTCCCGCGCGCTCTTTCTTCTGCCGCCGCCGGTAGTACGGGTGAGATCACCGCGACGCGACGGCCTCGGTTCGTGACCGCAACAATGGCTCCGGCCCGGACCCTACGAAGGATTTCCCCGGTGCGGTTCTTCAAATATTTTGCCGTGACGCTCTGCATAGCAGTTTCCTTGAAGTAGTTATTATGAATTCATGATAGCTACTTTTCATGGATTCGTCAACTGAGTATGTTTTGTGCAACGTGGGCAGACGCTGGTGGTCCCGCCCGCCGGCGGCGATAAGCACACGCAGAACCGGAACATCAGCGGACGGCGCTGGCGCGATAGCTGCTTCGAGCGCGAACCACGAGGTCAGGGCGTGTCACGGCAACTCTGAGCGCGTGTTGCATTCCATCGACGCGCGACGGATCGGGATAGAAGGCAAGAAGATATTGGTGGCGCAATCCCTCCGCCACCCGCGCAAAGGTCTTCTTGAGATCGATCACCTCGCTGCGATATAGGTTTCCGGCAGATTCATCGGCAAGCCGCTGCAGCAAGGCCGCGGCCGTTCTCTCGTTCTCCTCCCAGGCCGCGCCGCCCGTGGCGCTCTTCGGTAGCGATATTCCAAAGAGCTTCTTCGACAGTTCGCGCACGTCGATCCTATAATACACAGGATAAACCACCACTCCTGAGTCGACTACGGCGCTCACCATGTCGTCCGCTGAAAAGCGACTGGCATAGTCCTGGCCGTCGGTGAGCAGGACGATCGCCTTGCGCCCCTGACCAGGGCGTAGATACTTCTCTACCACCTGCACTACGGCGTCGCACATTTTCGTTCCGACATCATCGCCGACTTGAGCGCTGCGGATTGCGCGCTTCAACTGCTCCTCATTGGAGCTGAAACGGCATAAGACATGCACCTCTGCATCGAAGCTCGCCACCATGGCCTGGTCCTGCGGCCTCAGTTGTGAGACGAAACCATCGGCAGCATTCCGGATCCGGTCGAGAACGATCTTCGTGCTCTGACTGGTGTCGAGCAGCAACGCGATCCGAATCGGTTCTTCCACAGCAGCGAAGAACGCCAAAGACTGCCGTACACCGTCATCGTACAGGGAGAAATCTTCTGCCTTCAGTCCCGAAATCGATCCCCCCTGCCGATCCGTCACTATCACCGGCACATTCACCAGCGTCGTCTGAACCCGGATCCGCTCCACTCCCTGCTGCGCCAGAGAAGCAGATTCAAAAACGAACCATGCGAATGACAGGGCAATCAATACTCGACGCATATTCATGGCCAAACCGCACTCAGTGCTTTATGTCTCCTCTGCGACGACGTCTTTTATCGACGTTCCGTGAGACGCTGGCGCGTGTAAGAGATCAAGCCGCCTGCCTTCATGATGGCCTGTCTGGCTGCAGGCAGGGGCTCGACCGCGAAACGCTTCCCTGTAGTCTGGTTGAGAACGGAGTCCGAAGCAATTTCCAGAGTGTCTGCCGCCGACGCCTCGATCTCAGGGCAGGTCACAACCTGCAAGCCCAGGTTGACGGCGTTCTGCAGGAAAATGCGCGCAAAGCCCCGCGCTACGATCATAAGGTTGTGGCCTCGCAATGCAGACGCCGCCTGCTCGCGCGAGGAGCCGCAGCCGGGATTCATGATTACAGCCCCGGCCTCGATGAGATCTGCAAGATAGCCCGCCTTGAGCGCCGCCTTGTAGATTCGCCAGGATGCCGGGAATACCAGCATTCTCACGCCAGCCGCCACTTTTTTGCCTTTTACGATCCGGGCTGCGGCAGCCAGATCGTCCAGCCGTCCGTTCGTGCACGAGCCAACCACGACCTGGTTGATCCTGGTTCCGGCCACTGCCTCCACCGGCTTCACATTGTCGACGGCGTGGGGGCAGGCAACCTGCGGTGAGAGCGCAGACGCATCGATTTCGATAACACGGCTGTAAGAAGCGTCTGCGTCAGGCGCAAGCAAGGGAATCTCATCCTCGACCCGGGCCTCCTCCTTGAGATAGCGGACGGTTTCTTCATCTGCCGGCACGCGGTGATCGAAGATGATCGCCACACGATTCGGATCCCAAAGCCTGGGATTCAGCCCGGTCCCTTTGTAGATCTCGAGAAACTGGTTGATGACCAGCGCCCCATTCTCGTGCGACATCGCCAGATCCACTGCCGGCTCCACCACCGCGCCGGCCTTGACACCAGGACGGCCGGTGGCGCGCGCGAGAATTTTTTCAACCATCGTCATTCCCATTGTCGCACTCGCCGCAAGAACATCGCTGTTTCACGCAACCTCGGTTCCGTCTCCATCCGCACACAGCCGAAAAGACCAGACCGCTCTGAGCCTTATGCGCCGGCTCCGGCTCCACGCGCCGCAGACAGCCTGTGCGCAATTTCGGCTGCCATCTCCATGGTCGTACTGCTTCCTCCCATGTCGTAGGTGCGCACCTTCCCTTCGCGGATGACGGCTGCTACTGCCTCTTCCAGGCGCGATGATTCGCCGGTCTCTCCCAGCCAATCCAGCACGGTTCGTGCAGCCTGCAGCACATCGACGCCGATGCCGTCGCCGGGCAGCCAGGCGACTCTATACTTGGCCATACGTGCTCTCCTTTTGGGATGAACCCAAGCGCGCAAGCAGCGGCAGCGCGGCGCACACTACTCCCAGCCTCGCGCTCACGTAGGAAGCCAAAGGATACACCGAGGCGCCACGATTACTCAACAGCCGGCGCTCCCTCCTGCAACTCCTTGCAAAATCGGGGACAGTCCTTCATGGGCCGAGGGCTCACGCAAGCGCATGAAAAAGCGCACGGGCTGAAGCCCGTGCCCACTCGAGATCTCTGAGAGTAACGTATAGTGGGGACGGGCCTCAGCTCGTCCTTGAAAAAAGGTGCCTGTCGGCGATTTCGATCGCTATAATTACTCGCCATGGAACTGCGCGAACAGATTCGGAGCCAGCTCACTCGGTTGCAGCCGAAGCGGCTGAACGCAGGGTACCCGCAGCAAGCTGCCGTGCTCATGCCCATCTTCGTGCGCAAGCGGGAGCCGCACTTCCTCTTGACACGCCGCACGGAAGAAGTGCGCACGCACAAAGGTCAGATCTCTTTTCCAGGCGGGATGCGCCAGGACCGGGAGAGCCTGCAAGAAACGGCGCTGCGCGAGACCTGCGAAGAAGTGGGCATCAAGCAAAGCCGGATCGAAATCCTGGGGAGGTTCCACGATTATGTCTCGATCACCGGGTATCTGGTCGCGCCGTTTGCCGGCTTTATTGAAGGAGCGTTCGTTGCCGTTCCGCAGAAGAGCGAGGTCGCCGAGGTTCTCCGGGTGCCTTTTGCCGTCTTCACAGATCCCGCACGCCTGCGCACAGAGCGGATGCTCCGCTCAGGCAAAATGAGGGACGTCTACTTCTACAAGTATGAGCCCCATGAAATCTGGGGACTGACCGCACACATCATTAAAGACTTCTTCGACGCACTCCACCTGGACATCCGGTAACAGGTCGCGCAATCTCCAATTTTGCCGGCGGGCGCCTCATCTGCCGCCCGACGGGAACCTGAAGATTGCGTCACTGTCACAAAGCTTGACTGCCGAGACATACAGATCAAGGTCAGGAAAGCGAAACAGGCGCGGAGACATGCTGATTACCATCAGCGCTCACACGCGATTGTCTGCAGGTCTCTTGGCCCGCCGATGCCACCAGATTAAGGGCGCCGTGCCTGCCTGGCCGCATAGTTGCGTGCTAGTGTTAAAATGTGAGCATAAGCCGTTGCTTGGAGATTCTTGAGCGCTCATGGAAGCATTGCTGGTCAAATACGGCTACGTTGTGCTGGCACTGGGAGTGGCGGTTGAGGGAGAAGCTTTCCTGCTGGCCGCTTCCTTCATGGTGCACCGCGGCCTCATCTTCAGCCTGCCCATGGTCATGCTGGTGGCGGTTGCCGCCAATTGTGGCGCCGACCAGCTCTATTACATGCTGGCCCGTACGCGAGGGCGGGCATGGCTTCAGAGGCGCTTCGGCAAGCATCCCCGTTATCAGAAAGTCGTGGACCTGATGAAGCGTCACGGCAACTGGGTCCTGCTCGGGAGCCGATACGCCTTAGGATTTCGGATCGTCATCCCGGCAGCCTGTGGCGCTCTTGGCATGCCGCCGCTGCGCTTCACCATCATCAACGTGTTTGCCGGCGTGATTTGGGCCATCCCCGTCTCGCTGCTCGGTTTCTATCTCGGCGCAGTCGGCGAAAAGCTGATCCTCGACTTCAAGAGCTATGAGCTGTGGGTGCTCGCCGGTTTCCTGATTGCAGCGGCGGCGGTGCTGCTTGTGCGACACTTGCGCCACGCCGAGTGGTTCGAAGACCTGAAGGCGGCAGACGTCCATACGTTCGTGCCCCTGCTCATCGGCATCATGGGCCTGATCAATCTGTTTGCGGCCATCCTGCCCCGCGATCCTGCAACTATGCGGGCTCTGAGAGTCTGGCTGCCTCTGGAGGTGATGCAGCGAAGCCGCCCGATCATGCTCTTTGCGGGCATAGCTCTTTTACAGGTCTCGCGCAATCTGGCGCGCCGCAAGGAGCTTGCCTGGTATGTCGCGGCCGTGGCAATGAGCATGTCCTTGTTGTTGCACATCGCCCGCGCGTTCGACCTCCATCATTCGCTGGTCGCCGGGCTGCTGCTGGGCTACCTGATCTACAATCGACGGCGTTTCTACGCCCGGAGCGATCCTGCCTCGATGAAACTGGGGGCGCTGATGGCCCCGGCAATGGCCGCAGCCGTTTTTGTCTATGGCTATGTCGGCTTGCAACACATGCGGGCGCAATTCGACTGGTACCCAGGCGCGAATCCTCTCAACGAAACGATCCGTTCCGGGATCTTGATTTTGGAACCGGACCTCGATCCGACTACGGAGGTAGCGGCCCGCTACCTTGGATCTCTCCAGATCGCTGGCTGGCTGGCACGCTTCTACCTGCTCGCCTTGTTCCTGAGGCCGGTGATTCTCCGCAAGCGCACGGAAGCTCCCGCAGCGGAGATGGAGAGCATATTCAAACAGCACGGCCAGCACTCGCTGTCGGCCTTTTCCGTGCAGAGCGACAAGCACCACCTTCTGGTTGCTGGGGGGCGCGGCCTGATCGCATACGACACCCGCGGCGCCGTGGCTTTGACTTGCGGGGACCCGATAGCTCCCGAGGAGCTGATCGAGCAAGGCATCGTAGAATACATGAACTTCTGCCGCAAGCACGGGTGGACGCCGTGCTTTTATGAGGCAACGGAGGCCCACCTCTCCGTCTATCAGGGACTCGGTCTGCGCACCTTGAAGATGGCGGAAGAGGCCATCGTCGATCTAAAGGATTTCAGTCTGGCGGGAAACAAGCGGGCGAACCTGCGCGCTATGGTCAACAAGGCAGCCAAGACCGGCATGAGTGTGCACCGCTACGACCGGAAAGCGCAACCAGATCGATCGATTGACAAACAATTGGAAGAGATCTCCGAACAGTGGCTGTCGGAGAAACATCTTGGCGAAATGGGGTTCACGATCGGCCGTTTTTCGCTTGAGGCGCTGAAAGAAGTCCCGGTCCTTTTCTCGTCCGTCGGCGACAGGGTCGAGGCCTTCTGTTCGTGGCTGCCTTATCGCAATGGCGAAGCGGTCGTCTTGGACTTGATGCGGAAGCGCAAGGACGCTCTCGCCGACACGATGGATTTTCTGCTCGCCCATTCGCTGCTGGAGTTGCAGGCTGCCGGCATTGCCGAAGCCAGCCTGGCGAATGCACCGCTGGCAAATGTGTCGGGTCCGCGCCGGCCACTCGAACGCGGTGTGACGCTATTGTTTGAAAACATGAATGCATTTTACGGCTACAAGAACCTGTTTCAATTCAAAAAGAAATTCGCTCCCCGCTGGGAGGGCAAGCATCTGGTTTATCCAAAGGGCACCCAACTGCCTCAGGTTGCCTACGCTTTGGCCAGCGTGCACAGCAGCGGCGGCCTGCTCCGGTTACTCCTGAGGAGGTAGAAGAGTGAAACGTCTCGCGTGCGCAGCCGCGCTGTTATTGATCTTGGATGCCCGAGGAAGCCCTCCGCAAGGCACGGCCGATTTCACTCTCCGCGGGAAGCCCCAGCAGTTACAGCTGTACGGGCCGAGCGGCGGCAATCCCATCATTCTATCCAGCGGTGACCTGGGCTGGGCGGGCCTGGTCGTGCATGTTGCAGAGTTCCTTGCTGCGCGCGGATACTTCATCATCGGTTTCAACAGCAGAGCGTACCTGGCTGGCTTCACCACGAAAGATTCCACACTGGACCCGCGCGATGTGCCTCGCGACTATAGAGCGCTCCTGGGCTGGGCTCGGCAGAAGAGCACCGTCAAGCCTATCCTCGCCGGGGTGTCCGAGGGAGCCGGCCTTTCGGTACTTGCGGCAACCGACCCGGAAGTCAAGTCAGCGATTCAAGGAATCCTGGGCCTCGGACTGCCCGACCAGAACGAACTAGGCTGGAAGTGGCAGGACTTCACAATCTGGATCACAAAAAGGGCGCCCAGCGAACCCAGCTTCATGGTGGAAGACATCATCCAGAAGGTGAGTCCGACGCCACTGGCGGAAATCCACTCGGCCCACGACGAGTTTCTCCCTTTGGAGAAAGCCAAGGCTATGTTTGCCCATGCCGGCGAGCCCAAAAGGATGTGGGTCATCGAGGCTGCCAACCATCGATTCAGCGACAAGCGCGACGAACTCGACCGGCACATACTCGAGGCGCTCGAGTGGATCAGGAATCCAAAATAGCGCTCGTCGCCGGACAGCCCGAAATCAACAATTCGCGGATTTCGTGGCAGCCAGGTATAATGACCGCGCACCGCAGGTACGGCGCAATTCATATCGACAAGGAGCGAGCAAAATGGAAGATGCAGTCATTCTCTCCGGCGTGAGAACACCAATAGGAGCTTTTTTGGGCGCGCTTTCATCTCTCAGCGCCCCACAACTCGGGGCGAGCGCGATCCGAGAAGCCGTCAAGCTCGCCGGCATTGGGCCGACTGATGTGGACGAGGTGATCATGGGCTGCGTGCTGACGGGAGGCTTGGGGCAGGCGCCCGCGCGGCAAGCGGCGCTCTATGGCGGACTGCCGAACAGCGTCCCGTGTATGACCATCAACAAAGTCTGCGGTTCCGGCATGAAAGCAGTCATGCTGGCTTCACAGTCGATCCGGCTCCGCGAATCCCGCATCGTGGTTGCCGGCGGCATGGAATCCATGAGCAACGCACCGTACGCGATGGACAAGGCGCGTGCCGGTTTCCGCATGGGTCACGGCACGATTCTCGACACCATGATCTTCGACGGCCTCTGGGATCCTTACAACAACGCACATATGGGCAACTGCGGGGACCTATGCGCAAAGGAATGCAATTACACGCGCGCTCAGGTCGACGAATACGCCGCCGAGAGCTACCGCCGGGCACTCGCCGCCCAAAAGGAAGGCCGTCTCAGCACGGAGATCTTTCCGGCAGCCGTCCCGCAGCGCAAGGGGGAGCCTCTGCTCGTCACCCAAGACGAAGAGCCTGCCAGAGGGGACATCGAAAAACTCGCCAGCCTGCGGCCGGCTTTCAGCAAGGACGGGGTGACAACTGCAGGTAACGCCAGCTCCATCGACGACGGCGCCGCAGCCTTGGTGCTGTCGAGCCGCTCCGAAGCCGAGAAGCGCGGGCTTAAGCCTCTGGCTCGAGTTTGCGCCTATGCCACCCACGCCCAGGATCCGCAGTGGTTTACTACGGCGCCGGTATTTGCGGTGCAGAAGCTGCTGTCCATGAATCACATGGCCGTCAAAGACGTGGATCTGTTTGAGGTCAACGAGGCTTTCGCAGTTGTGGCAATGGTTACCGCCGACAAGGTCGGGATACCGCGCGAGAAGCTGAATGTCAACGGAGGAGCCGTCGCCTTGGGACACCCAATCGGCATGACGGGCGCCCGTCTCATTTTGACGGCCGTGCATGAGCTGCGCCGGAGAGGGGGAAGATACGCGGTAGCAACTCCGTGTATCGGCGGCGGCGAAGCAACTGCAATGTTGATTGAAGCCGTCTAAGCGGACCCGCTGCGGGACGGGGCATCCATTCGGCAACAGATGACACCATGCGGCAAGCTGGCCGGCAATCAGGAGGGGAAGATTTTATTGCCCGCTTCGACTCTGCATGCTGCCCGTACCACAGCAAAAAGCAGTCTGTTATGCAAGTTCCGCGGCGAGAGATTCCCACGCGGATTGGAATGCGGATAGGGGAAATTCTTTCTGCAGCTTGAGGCGCGCGGCTTGGCCTCTTCGACGCGCTTCTTCCGGCCGATCGAGAAGCCATAGGACTTTCTCGCGCAACTCCTCCGCAGTGCTGCCGACTACGCCTTCCACGCCATCCTCTATAGGTGATGACGGGTTCTGAATCGTCGCGGCCGGCATTCCAGTTGCCATCGCTTCCAAAAGCCCAAGATTGAAGCCGTCCTCGTATGGATGGATCGCAGTGTGGAGATACACCCGATAATCCCGATACTGCTCCTTCAGGTCGTCCCAATCGGTTGCGCAGCGGCTTCCCGGCAGATCGCGGTTTTGGCCGAGAACGAGGGCCGGTATGCCCTGGCAGACGGTGGAGTGAATCTGCCAGCCCAGAATCGCGCCGCGTTCTCTTAAGTGATTGCCCACCTGCAGCACGCCGGGAATGCTTCCCCTGTATCCACCATACATGGCCGGGTCGATGGCAGTTCGGAGGACCCGGCCGGGGATGCCCCAATCTTTCCTCTTCAGCTCAGAAATGTAAATGACGCGGCAGCGATATGCTTCCAGGAGAATGCGCAACTTGCCCACATACTCAGCCCGACTGACGGTGCTGCGGTCTTGGACAATCCGTCCGCTGATGGTGCCGTGAACGAGAAAAACCTTCGGCAACGGGGCATCCCGGCAGTCCATAAGATCATCGGCATTGTGCGCCAGAACCCAATCCCATTTCCGGTCGCGGATTGCCGCCGCGACCGAGGGGTAAAGACGGACATTTTCGGGTTGCGGACGAATACGCGGATCCCATGATTTCTCTGTTCCTGAGGACAACCGCGGAATGATGACGCCGAGTTGCCAGGGCAGCACCGTCGCTAACAGGTGGAGATAAGGCTGGTGTGAATTGAACGTCAGAACGCGCATGTCGCAGAGCCCGTCAGAGCTGTCATCTTAGCACTGATGAGTTCAAAACTGTCACTATATGGGACCGAGTGGGTGCAATCGGAAGTGGGAGTGAACTGCAGGCAAGTCGTCAGCTTCTGCCCAACGATTTTAAGCGAAAAACGAACCACGAAGACCTCCAAGACCTCTGAGAAACAAAGGCAGCGGGATTCGCTTCTACGACCCACACATGGGCCGGCGCTTCGCGCGCGAAGCGCCGGCCCATGTGTGCGTCCAGAAACATACACCGCCGAGACCCGAATGAATCCCGATTCGGGATAATTCAGAAAGACAAGTCTTGTTCGCGGATGCGGCGGACGCCGGCCTCGGCCATGGTCTTCCAGGCTTTTTCCACCGACGCGCCCATGTCGATCCCGCGGACCGCATCCTCGATTGCAAAAACCTCGAAGCCCTCACTGCGGGCGTCAAGCGCCGAGTACTGAACACAGAAATCGGTGGCCAATCCAACCAGGAAAAGCCTCTTGAGGCCGCGGCTGCGCAAATAGCCGGCCAGCCCGGTCGCAGTCTTGTGATCGTTCTCATAGAAAGCAGAGTAGGAATCGATCGCTGGGTTGAATCCCTTCCGTATGATAACCTCTGCGCGCGTGGTATCCAGGTCCGGGTGGAACTCGGCTCCTTTCGTGCCAGGGACGCAGTGATCGGGCCAGAGGATCTGCTCTCCGTAAGGGAGCGCGATCGTTTGCTGCGGTTCCTTTCCCTTGTGAGACGATGCAAAGGAAACGTGCCCCTTCGGGTGCCAGTCCTGCGTTAGACCAACGTGTGCGAAATTGGCGGCCAGGCGGTTGATGACCGGTACCACGTCGTCTCCGCGAGGGACTTCCAGAGCGCCCCCGCCGCAGAAATCATTTTGAACATCGATGACAAGCAGCAGATCGTGGGACGAAACGTGGATCCTCGGACTCATGCTATTAATCTAGACAAGAATGAACTCGCGCGCAAGCACGTGATGGGATCCGGCATTTGAACACTGCCAATCGCACAGCTTTGTCGCCGATGCCTCAGGATAACGGCTCATAGCCGAGCTGGAGCTTGCCGGCAACGTCGAAGTTTCCACCGCTCACCACCGCAACGGTCGGAGCGCCCGCAGGGAGAGCGACTTTGCCCGTCAGGAGGGCGGCGATCGTTGCGGCGCCGGCAGGTTCTGCCAGGAGCTTGGCACGTTCAAGCAGGTAGCGAATCGCCTGGAGCATTTCCTCGTCACTGACGGTCACAAGCTCGTCGACCATCTCATTGATGATTTCGAATATCTCGGGATCCGTCTTTTTGGTCGCGAGCCCGTCGGCAATGGTCGTCACTGCATCAAGATCCGTGCAGCAGCCGAGGCGCCGGCTGGTGTACATGTTTGCGGAGCCGGCAGGTTCGACACCGATGATCCGCACTGCCGGTTTGTCGAGCCTGATCGCCATCGCCATGCCAGCAATCAAGCCGCCGCCGCCGATCGGAATGACGATCGCCGCCAGATCCGGGAGATCTTCCAGGACCTCGAGTGCCAACGTCCCTTGGCCCGCAAGCACGTAACGGTCTTTGAAGGGGTGCACGTAGACCAAGCCTCTCTCGACGGCCAATCTCTGCGAGTGGGCAAAAGCGTCGTCCCATAGCGCTCCGTGTTGGATGGCTTCTGCGCCATATTCTCTGACCGCCGCCACCTTTCCGGGATTGGCTCTCTCCGGCATCACCACCACGCCGGGGATCTGCTCACACGCAGCGACATATGCGACCGCCTGCCCCATATTCCCGGCCGATGCAGTAATGATGCCGCGCCGCGCCTCCGCTCGCCGCAGGTGACGGACCTTGTTAAAGGCGCCGCGAGGCTTGAAGGAACCTGTCTTCTGCAGATTCTCCGCTTTGAGATAGACCGAGAGTCCGGTGCGCCGGCTCAATGAGCGGGAAGAAAAAACAGGAGTGCGATGTATGCGTCCAGCAATCGTGGCGCTCGCTTCACGGAAATCATCCGGAGAAAGTCTCAAATCCATGCCGGTTCCTCGCCCAAAAGTGCGTAACTGGGCCGCGGCCGCCTCAGAGCCGGGGTGAGCAGGATAGGGATCAACAGGGACGGATGCGTTCTACAGGATATCCTCGGCCCTGCGCATCCCCGCCCGCCACGCGACGCCCGAGAACCGCCGCGATCTGGCGGATCTCGTTCATTAGCTGCTCCAGCTGCGACGGCAGAATGGACTGGTTTCCGTCGGAGAGCGCTTCGTCGGGTTTATGATGCACTTCGATGATCAGGCCATCGGCGCCGACGGCAACTGCAGCGCGCGACAAAGGCACGACCTTCTCCCGCCTGCCCGTGCCGTGGCTCGGATCGACGATGATCGGCAAATGGCTCAACCGCTGCACGGCTGGAATGATGCTCAGGTCGAGCGTATTCCGGGTGTGGTCGGAAAACGTGCGCACGCCGCGCTCGCACAGGATGACGTTGTAGTTGCCCTCGGCGAGAACGTACTCGGCCGCCATCAGAAGCTCGTCGAGCGTAGCCGAGATGCCGCGTTTGAGCAGAACTGGGCGGGAAGACCTTCCTGCCCGCTTCAGAAGAGAAAAGTTCTGCATATTGCGCGCACCGATCTGGATGACGTCGCTGTACTGCGCCACCAATTCCAGACTGTCGTTGTCCACGGCTTCGGTCACGATCTTCAATCCAAACTCGGCGCGCACATCGGCAAGGATCCTCAGACCGTCCTCACCCAGACCCTGAAAGCTGTAGGGAGACGTGCGCGGCTTGTAGGCTCCCCCCCGGAACAGGCGCGCGCCCGCGGCACGCACCGCGCCGGCAATGGTAAAGGCCTGCTCGCGGCTCTCTACCGCACACGGACCGGCAATGATTGCAAGCTCAGGCCCCCCGACGCGCACTCCGTCTCCCAAATCGACGATGGTTGGGTCTTCCTTGAGCTCGCGGGCAACAAGCTTGTACGGCTTGGAGACCGGCACGCACTCGGCGACGCCGGGAAGAGCTTCCAGTGCAGTCGATTCTACCGGCCCGCGGTTGCCGGTAATGCCTATGGCGGTCCTCATGCTGCCGGGAATCGGGTGCGCCTTGTAGCCCATTTCCTCGATCCTGCGGCACACCGCCTGAATTTCCTCGACCGTGGCATGGGCCTTCATAATTACCAGCATGGTGTCCTTCTCTCCAAGAGCGACGAATTAGTGTAGTGTAGCGGTACCACACAAATCAATCCGCTGTGACAAGGAAGCTGCGGCTCTGGCGGTTTTTCTTGCAGCCGCTACGGAAAGGCTTACACTACCCCTGGAGGGCTCAGACTTGGGCAGAGAGGTCGTCATCGGTCTCAATGCGGTGATCACGACGGTAACGAGAGAAGTACCTAGATTCCTGGCTGTGAGGACTACCGGAAGTTCGCTGCCGCTCGACGCTCTGCCTTTCGGACCGTTCGACCCGGCTCGCGACCGCACCCTTGAGCTGGGACTCCGTCGATGGGTGCGCGAAAGAACGGGTACGAAGATCGGCTACATCGAGCAACTCTATACGTTCGGGAACCGCAATCGTGATCCCCGGGAAAGAAGCGGCGGGCCCCGAGTCATCTCGGTCGCTTACCTGGCGCTTGTTCGAGAGCTTCAACTTTCAGGAAAAGGGGAAGCAGTCTGGAGGGACTGGTACCGGTACTTTCCCTGGGAGGACTGGCGCGCCGGGCGCCCCGCAATCATCGACAGCCAGATCGCCCCAGCACTCAACCGCTGGATCCGCGCCGCCCCATGCAATGAGCTGCGCCAGGAAAGGCGAGAGCGCTGCGACATCTATTTCGGCCTGGGGGGCGCGCCCTGGGTGGCCGAGCGCGTTCTGGACCGCTACGAGCTGATCTACGAAGTCGGGCTCGCGGCAGAGGCCGAGCGCGACCGCATCACGCCAAGAGCCCATGCCAATGGCCGCCAGCCCCGCAGCCGGACTCGCACGCTGGGACAGCCGATGGCCTTCGACCACCGCCGCATCCTGGCTACGGCTCTGGGGCGCCTGCGCGGTAAACTCAAGTACAGACCGGTGGTCTTCGAGCTGCTTCCCGAGACCTTCACGCTGCTGCAGCTCCAGCGAGTCGTGGAAGCTCTGGTCGGCATCGGCCTCCACAAGCAGAACCTTCGCCGCATGGTGGAATCCGGCGGCCTGGTGGAAGGGACGGGACGCATGGATCTCCAAACCGGAGGCCGCCCCGCCGAACTCTTCCGTTTCCGCCGGGGGGTTCTGCGGGAACGCCCCGCTCCCGGGGTCGGCATCTCGGGATTGCTCCACGGCTAGGTCCGGGACCCGGAATCAAGCAGCGGTTGACATAGGATATGCTCAAGCTTAGTATAAGTATGGTTGGTTTCGCAGGATTCGTTTTTAGCACCCCTATATGCTCGATATGAGCATAACTGAGGCATGACTTGATGAATGCAAAAGGCCTGGGCCAGGTTCTGGCCCCCGAGGATCTGGACTTTACTCCCGAGGTCGAGCACAGCACAGCCGCAGTTTACGAGCGCTTGCGGGATGTGATTCCGGAGATCGAATGGCCGGTCCATGCCCCCTATATCGCCGCCATCCGGCGGCTGAAGCCCGAGCGCAAGGCCGTCATCCTCGCTCACAACTACCAGGCTCCAGAGATTTTCCACGGGGTTGCCGACCTGACCGGCGATTCGTTGGCTCTGGCCCAGGAAGCGGCGCAAACGGAGGCAGAGAGGATCGTGCTCTGTGGCGTCCACTTCATGGCCGAGACCGCCAAGCTGTTAAATCCTGAAAAGACCGTGCTGATTCCAGATCCGGAAGCCGGCTGTTCGCTTGCCGACGCCATCACTGCCGACGATGTACGCCTGTTGCGCCAGCGTTATCCGGGCGTTCCGGTTGTGACCTACGTAAACACCTCTGCGGCCGTGAAGGCCGAATCGGACCTCTGCTGTACCTCCGCCAACGCATTGGAGGCGGTCGAATCGCTCGGCTGCGACCGTGTCATCCTGCTCCCGGACGAATACCTCGGCCGCTACGTTGCGGGGCAAACCAAGGTCCAGGTGATTCTCTGGCGTGGGCATTGCGAGGTGCACGAGCGGTTCTCGGCCCAGGAGCTGCGCGACTATCGCAGGCAATACCGGGATCTCGTCATTCTCGCTCATCCCGAGTGCCCGCCGGATGTGCTGGCAGCAGCGGACTTCGTCGGCTCTACCGCCGGCATGATCCGCCACGTAGACATGCTCCGGCCGCGCCGTGTGGTCATGGTGACCGAATGCTCGATGAGTGACAACGTGGCCGTCGAATATCCTGATATTCAGTTCGTGCGCCCGTGCAATCTGTGCCCGCACATGAAGCGCGTCACTCTACCTAAGATCTTGAATTCTCTGCTGAACGATGAGTACGTGGTGGAAGTGGAAGCCGGCATCGCCGAACGTGCGCGGCGTGCGGTCCAACGAATGCTCGACCTTCCGAAAGCAGGCCGCTGACATGAGGAGTCCGAGAGAATCACTCGCTCCGCCCCATCCGCTGCTTTACGAAGAAACCGTGCGCCGTGCGCTGATTGAAGATCTGGGCCGCGCCGGCGATCTCACTACCGACGCACTCGTGGCAGCCGAGGAGGAGGCCGTCGCTTCTATCGTGGCGCGCGCCGAGGGTCGCATCGCCGGCGTGGACGTTGCGGTCTGCACCTTTCGCTGCCTGGACGCGCGGGTGCGCGCCGAGGTAATGATTGCCGACGGCGGCGACGCTGCACGGGGCGAGCAGCTTGCAGTGATCCGAGGGCCCGCGCGCGCCATCCTGTCGGGGGAGAGGACGGCACTGAACTTCTTGGGCCGCCTGTGCGGAATCGCCACCGCCACGCGCGGCATCGTCGCGGCCGTATCGCCTTACACGGCCAAAGTAGTCTGCACGCGCAAAACCACCCCGGGCCTGCGCGTGCTCGAGAAATACGCCGTGCGGGCCGGGGGCGGCTCCAACCATCGCTTCGGTCTCGATGACGCGGTGCTGATCAAGGACAATCACCGCTTGATCGCCGGCGGGATCACAGAGGCGGTCCGCCGCGTGCGCAGGCACGTCGGGCATATGGTCAAGATCGAAGTCGAGGTGGATACGCTCGCCGAGCTGGAAGAAGCTCTTGGTTTGAGTGTCGACGCCGTCTTGCTGGACAACATGCCCATAGAGACGCTGGCACAAGGGGTTCGTATGGCCAAGGGAAAGGCGCTCACTGAAGCTTCCGGCGGCATCACGCCCGCAAATGCAGCAGCCATCGCGGCGACGGGGGTCGATCTCCTGTCGTTGGGCTGGATCACGCACAGCGCCCCGGCGCTGGATGTTACACTGGACCTTGCCGTCAGGGTTTAGACGGTTATGCGTGGCGTTACGTGAGTTTTGTTCTCGTTAGAAGCAAGAAGCCAGGAGCCAGAAGCCAGAATTTTCATAAGCGCCGCCTATGCTGCTTTCCGGATGTGATGTCATGCAAACAGAGCGACCAACTGATGTCCTTATGAACTCATTGAAAGAAGTCAGCCGCCCACTGAACGCCTATGCACGGGCGATTCTGGCTTCTGGCTCCTGACTTCTGGCTTCCTTATCCCGCTGCTCTTTAGCGGGATGCCTAGTTCGATTCAAGTTGAGAAGCGCATGTCCAAGACGAGAGGAAGCATGCAAAAGAAAGCCAGGTCCACCGGAAAAACGGCAGCATCCCGAAAACCAAAATCGGCAATTCTGAACCTCAGCAAGGAGCTGCTGTTCATCTTCTGCGCCGTGCTTGTGATCAACAGCTTTGTCATGGCCTCTTTCGAGGTCCCAACCGGTTCGATGGAAGATACCGTGATCATCGGCGACCGCGTCTTCGTCAACCGATTCATTTACGGCGGTTCGACCCCGTACACGATTCCGCTGACGCCAATCCGCATACCGCATTTCCGCGTGCCGGGCTTTCGTGGCGTGGCCCGTGGCGATGTTGTTGTTTTTGATTGGCCCGGCGCGCGGGACGAGACGGAGAAGCCTCCGCAAATGTGGTATCTGAAACGTTGCATCGGGCTACCCGGGGACACGATCCAAATACAGAACCGGATCGTGTACGTTAACGGCAAGCTCGTTCCCGATCCGCCCCACTTGAAGCACCTCCGCGCAGCGGTGCTGCCTCCGGGCCAGCCGAACCCCAATATCTTCCCGCACGGATCGAATTTCAACGAAGACAATTACGGACCCCTGGTGGTGCCCGCCAGGGGAATGATACTCCCTCTGAATGCCGCCAACTTCAGCGCGTGGGAGGTGTTCATGCACCGTGAGGGGCATGACGCACAGCTAGAGGGAGACAAGGTCCTGATCGACGGCAGAGAAGCAAAGGAATACACAGTAGAGCGCGATTACATATTTGCCATGGGAGACAATCGGGACAACAGCCTCGACAGCCGGTTTTGGGGCTTTGTGCCCCGCGCGGATGTGATCGGAACGCCCATGATCGTGTACTGGTCGTGGGACCCCACCATCCCGCTTTATCACTTGATCGACAAGATCCGGTCCGTCGATTTGCGCCGTGTCGGCACCATCGTGCGCTGAAATCGTAGAGCAGGAGCGAAAGATTGACAGAGGAGCCGATTGAAGTGCCGATTGAGGATGCCATCGACCTGCACACCTTCCGGCCTCAGGAAGTCAAGTGTTTGGTCGAGGAATACCTTTTTCAAGCGGTGAACAAAGGATTCAAGCAGGTGCGCATCATTCACGGCCGCGGTGTCGGGGTGCAACGCGAGATCGTACAGCGAATCCTGTGCCGGCATCCCGATGTCACAGCTTTCGAGGACGCTCCTGACCGGGGCGCCACCGTCGTCTATCTCAAGCACCGGACGTGATGTCCGGGTCAGACCTCAGCCATCAGACATCCGACTAAGAGTAGAAGCAACGCACAGTTATCGGCGGGAGCGTGTCGGCAGCGGCGAAATTGTCGTTCTGTTCAGGAGATGTTTTGCCGAAAAAGAATAGGGCGGGAGGCAGCCTGTCGGTGCCGGCGGGATTGTCTTTAAGGATCTCATGCCGTCCCACGGCGGCCACCGAGTGCGCCCTGCTTCAGGCAGGTCCATGGAAGATGTCGCAGGAGTCGTCAACTTGAAAGATCTGAATCTAACCGCAGCGATACGAATCCTGGAGCACGCGGGCCAGCATTGTCCGACCGATTTCGATACCGAGCCGCTGGCCGAGCTGCAGGCGCTCATCGACGCACTCTGCGAACTTTCCATGCACGACGGGCTCACAGGGCTCGTCAACTCCACGTTCTTTCAAGCGGCGCTGGCAAGCGAACTGGACCGCAGTTTCCGGACCGGACGCGGTTGCGGGTTGATGCTGATCGACCTGGATCAGTTCAAGCTCGTCAACGACACTCACGGCCACGACATCGGGGACCACGTTTTGAGGGCGGTGGCGATCCAGCTCAAGAAGTCGATCCGCAGCATGGACACAGCGGCACGCACCGGAGGCGACGAATTCGCCGTGATTCTGCCGGAGTGCACGCCGGAGGACGCCGTGCGCGCGGCAACGCGCATTCACGGCACACTTAACCCGCTCGTGGTCACAATCGAAGACGTGCCGCTCGGCGTAACCACCAGCGCGGGCCTGGCGTGGACCGAGCCGGGTGCCGCAGTTCCGCCCAGGATGCTCTTGGCACGGGCCGACACGGAGCTCTATCGAGCCAAGCGGGCGGGAAGACGGCGGCTATCGTATCCACAGCTTGTTCCGACTCGGCTGTCGGCGGCGGAGCACGCCGCCTTCGTCCTGCCCGGACTCGAGGAGGATTCTCATGGGAAATGACTCTCGCGCTCGCCGCTACGCAATCGTCAGTGGAAAAGGGGGAGTCGGCAAGACCGTGATCACCGCCAATCTGGCCGCCGCTCTCGCGGGCTCGGGCCTGCGCACTCTGGTGGTGGATGCCGATCTCGGCCTTGCTAACCTCGACATAATTATGGGAATAAACCCGGCAGGCACGATTCAGGATGTCCTGGCAGGCAAACTTACGGCTAACGAAGCTCTCGTGCGCACTCGCGGCGGCTTCGACCTGCTTCCGGCCGGATCCGGATTCTTCGAATCGACCCTGCTGACTCCAGACCTGGCGACGAGCCTGGAAAAAATGCTGGAAGGACTGGACCCGCACTACGACGCCATTCTATTCGATGTAGGAGCAGGCATTGGCGATGTCGTCCTCTTTTTCGCCCGCATCGCCGACGACGTCGTGCTCGTGGTGACTCCCGAACTAACCTCGCTGATCGACGCGTACGCGACCGTCAAGATTCTCGCACTCCGGTACGGCTGCAAAAATTTTCGCCTGGTAGTCAACCAAGCCGATCCGGATTGTCCCGAGCGGTCCGGCAAGATGGTAGCCACGCATCTGCAGCAAATTGCATCCAAGTTTTTGTCCGACAAGGGCGGCATTCCGGTGCGCCTGCATTTCGCCGGCGCGCTCCCTGTGGATCCCGCGATCAGCAGGGCAATCAGCCGGCAGCAGCTGCTTGTCGAAACCGATCCGCACGGCCCGGTTGCTTCCCTCCTCTCCCGCCTGGCGGCATCTCTCTATGCTGCGCCGCCAGGATCTCTAAGGATGCCCTGAGGAGCGCCGGCAGAAAGGGCCTTATCCTGGAGACACGGCCCGGCGAGACGCGAAGAACGCCCGCATCAGGGAACTGCATTCTTCTTCCATAATGCCGGATGTCACTTCAAGCTTGTGATTGAGATGCGCGGCGCTCGCAAGGTGGAAGTGCGAATCGAGAGCGCCCGCCTTCGGATCGGCAGCCCCGTAAATGACTTCGCCGACCCGCGCCTGGATCATGGCTCCGGCGCACATCACGCACGGCTCAACGGTCACAACCAGGATCGAGCCGGGCAGCCGGTAGTTCTTCATGCTGCGCGCCGCCTGACGAAGAGCCAGGATCTCGGCATGCGCGGACGGATCGTATGCGTATATGGAATGGTTATGGCCGCGTCCGACGATTTTGCCGTTGACAAGGACAACGGCGCCGACCGGGACTTCCCCTTCGCTTTCAGCTTTGCGAGCCTCCTCGAGAGCCTCAAGCATCCACTGCTCCGCTGTCGCTCGATCCATGCGCCGCCTCTAAGGCTGCCACTGTTGATCTCAAATTGCCACTAGCACATGCACGAGATGGATGAATTCCTACGCTCGTGCTATTATGACCCAGTTTCCAAGAAGCGCAAAGCGTTGCGGGCCAGGGCTGGGGCCTGCACCACACAACGGCATTCCTTAATTTAATGAGACACAAGATGGCAGAACGAACCCTGCCTATATCCTCGCGATGGTTTCAAGCCGCGATTCTAACCTATCTGGTTGGCTTCTGTGTGCTGGGTCTCCTTGCTTACCTCGCGTACGCGCAAAAGCCTCCAATTCCCGGGCGCGTCACCGGGGCCAACCGCGAAACCCTGTTCACCCGCGCGGATGTCATGGCGGGGATGAACGTATTCCAACGCTATGGCCTCATGGAGTACGGCACGGTGTACGGCCATGGCGCCTACCTGGGCCCGGACTTCACCGCCGAGTACCTCCACAAAACGGCCGAGTATCTGATCAGCCGCTATCAGGAAAGTCCTTACGCCAGTTCCTCGGCTGTCGAAAGGGTGCAGGCGGAACTGCATGAGAACACGTACGACCCCGTCATTGATATTGTGATCTGGAGCGACGCACGCGCTCAGGCGCATCACATGATGGAGAGTTACTATCGAGCCGTTTTCGCTTCAGGCGTGAGCCGAGGAGGGGCGCAGGCAGCATGGATCACGGATTCGGAGCAGGTCAGGCAGCTGACTTCCTTCTTCGCCTGGACGGCCTGGACTGCGACGGCCAACCGTCCCAGACGAACCGAATCGTACACAAACAACTGGCCTCCGGAACCGCTGGCAGGCAACTTCGTCACTGCCGACGCGGTCACATGGAGCGTGGTGTCGATCATCGGGCTGCTGGGCGGCACCGGTCTGGTGCTCTTCTTTTTCGGCCGCTATGACTGGCTCGGATGGAGCGACGAACGCCGCCTGGTCCAGTTTCGTCCGGTCGAACAAGTGAGCCTGGCGCCGGCGCAGCGTGCCGTCGTCTGGTTTTTGGTTGTCGCCTCGCTCCTCTTTCTGATCCAGACGCTTTGCGGCGGGCTCGTCGCGCACTATCGGGCGGAACCGAGCAATTTCTTCGGATTCAACATCTCTCGCATCCTGCCTTACAACATCGCACGCACCTGGCACGTGCAGCTCGCCATTTTTTGGGTCTCGGCGTCTTACCTCGCGGCCGGCATTTTCATGGTGCCCCTGATCGCCGGACGCGAGCCGCGCGGCCAGGCGCGGCTGGCGCTCGCACTGCTGGCGGCCCTGACGGCCGTTGTTTTCGGCAGCATGGCGGGCGAATACGCAGGCGTTCGGGGCTGGCTGGGAACCCAGCGCTGGTTCTGGCTCGGACACCAGGGCTGGGAGTACCTCGATCTCGGCCGTCTGTGGCAGATCTTGCTGATTCTCGGGTTGTCTTTCTGGGTCCTGATCCTCGCGCGGGGATTGAAGCGATCCCTGCACGGCCAGCATTACGGTAACATGCCATGGTTGTTGTTCTACGCCGCCCTGGCAATCCCTGCTTTTTACGCTGTCGGGTTGTTCACCGGCCCGAACACGAGCTTCGTAATCAACGACTTTTGGCGCTTCTGGGTAGTCCACCTCTGGGTCGAGGACTTTTTGGAGCTTTTCACCACGGTGGTGGTCGCTTACATGTTCGTGCTCCTGGGAGTCGTGCGCCAGACGACGGCAATCCGCGTCATTTATCTTGACATCATTCTCTATTCCATCGGCGGAGTCATTCCGCTCTGCTGGCTGTGCGCTCGTGCTCTCCGCTATCGCAACCCGAGCCGCAGTGAAGCGGAAGCGGAGATCCCGGCCCGCTTGTTTACCGAGGGTTGGAAACGTGAAAGTATTGCTGATTTCCGCCAATACTGAGGCGATCAACATGCTCATCATTCCTTCGGGTCTGGCGTGTGTCGCGGCCGCCGCCTCTGCCGGAGGCCATACCGTCGAGCTGGTGGACCTGCTGACGGCAGAAGATCCTCGCCGGGCGCTTCAGGAGGCGCTCCAGGGTTTTCGTCCCGACGTGGTGGGCATCTCGGTAAGGAACATCGACAATCAGGACATGAGAAGCCCCAGGTTTCTTCTGGAGCAGGTCAAGGACGTGGTTGCCGATTGCCGCCGCTTTTCACGCGCACCGATCGTGCTTGGAGGAGCAGGCTACAGCATATTCCCTGAGAGCGCGCTCGCCTATTTGCAGGCAGACATTGGAATCCAAGGCGAGGGAGAGGCCGTCTTTCCCATGCTGTTGGAGCGCCTGGCGCGGGGCGCGGACCTCTCCGGTGTGCCGGGCCTGTATCTGCCCGGCCAGTGTGCGCAACCCGCATGCGTAGAACCGAGCACTCTCGATCTCTTCCCTTTGCCTGATTTTCACCCGTGGCTGGCCGAGGCCGCCAAGGCAGACCTCTGGCTGCCGCTCCAAACAAGGCGTGGCTGCCCGTTGGACTGCAGCTACTGCTCGACGCCGGCCATCGAAGGCCGTACGCTGCGCAAACGCGGTGCGGAAACCGTCGCCGATGCCGTAGCCGGCTATGCACGCGACGGCTTCCGGCGATTTTATTTCACCGACAACACTTTCAACCTGCCGCCCTCCTATGCTCTGGAGTTCTGCCGGGCGCTGACCTCGCGTCACTTGGGGATCTCATGGCGGTGCATTCTCTACCCGACATGCGTGGACAAGGAACTGGTTCAAGAGATGGCGCGGGCTGGTTGCAGCGAGGTCAGCTTGGGATTCGAAAGCGGCAGCGAGAGCGTGCTCCGCAATATGAACAAGAGGTTCTCCCCGGCAGACGTGCGTCGGACTTGCATACTGCTCGCCGATCACGGCATCCGTCGCACCGGCTTCCTGCTCCTCGGCGGTCCGGGTGAGACCATGGAGTCGGCCGAAGAAAGCCTGGCCTTTGCCAATTCGCTGGCACTGGAGACTGTGAAAGTTACCATCGGCATTCGCATCTATCCGGGCACTGCGCTGGCCGAGACCGCACTGCAGGAAGGGATGATCACGAAGGAGGATGACCTGCTCTTCCCCCAATTCTACCTTGCCGCAGGGCTCGGAAAGCAGCTCTTTCAGCTAGTCGCCGATTGGACCGCTACGCGGCCGGAATGGATATCTTGAAAATCGAGAGAATCGAAGAGTGGTCCGGCCCATCAAGAGCCATGCTTTAGAAGCTCGGCGATGGAGTTTCTCTGGCTGAGCTGGATCGAGAGGGTGCGTGTGCGCTTCAGCAATATCGAGCACACGCGGGGAGAAGATCTGGAAGGACTGCAACGGGCCGGAGAGAGCCATCCCGCCGGCCCCGGCAGCAATTGTCAATTAGTCGCCGGTCTTCTTGTCAATCCGATTCAGCAAGTTTTGGATGCGAGCATCCACACTCGAACTCCCTTCTCTTTTTCTCCCTTCGGTCCAAGCATCATCCAAACGGCTTTTCGTCGGCTAAAACGATTGACTGCCGCACTCGTACACGCCCGTTTATAATAATCCGCACTGCAAGGTTTTGTTTCATGCTTTCATTCGATCCGCAGGGCAGTCATTGAATCCAGCTGGCGCTGGTCTGCCTGTCGGGCGCACAATCAAACGAACGAATCTCACAGGCAACTAGTTTACTCTCAGTATCCTGCTCCCCACCCTGACGCCCCACATGTCACAGACGATAACCTTGAGAATCTGCGGCATCGCCTTGAGATGAATCAGGATGGATACAGGAATTCCCGATTGCAGGAACCGCTGGTAAGTCTCCTCCTGTAGGTTCATGTCTAACGTTTTCCAATCCTCACCAACGTAATTCCCCTTGGCGTCGGCGCAGAAGATGGCTATGCGCAGCTTGCCTGTCTGGCGGCCGTTGGCAGTCCTGAACCTGATGTTCCTGGAATCGATGCGCAGGTCTGCTCTGATTTGCGGTCGGGCGTCGGCATCCGTTGCCGTTGTTATGCTGACTTGGAGGGTAAGCCCATTCAGCTCCGTCTCGATGCTTGCGGCTGTTGAAATCATTTGTTGCGCCAGCATTTCCGCAGCGTATTCCTCACAGTTGTAAGGCTGCACGACACCGCCTGCGGAACTCCCCTGCCTGAGCGACGCCGGCAGTCCAGCGTAGTACCCGCTGCGGGCCTGTACCGCGCAGCCCGGACAGGGCTTGGCCGGCTTGAGCTTGACGACAAGCTTGTGAAAACCCTCGTCCTTCTTCGCGCCCGCGGGGGCAAAGCCAAGCGTGTAGCCCATCCTCAGGTTCATAATGGCTTTATCCAAAGCCCCCACGAGCTTTTCCTCAGTCCCCAATTTCAAGACCTCTCCCCCTGTCTCCCTGGCGATTCGATCAACGGCGCCGGGATCTCCAGCGCCAAAGTTCATCCCCGGCGTTCGGATGCTGTAGAGGGTCGTCGAGGCTTCCAGCGCTTCCTCGAGTGCATCCTTTTCCCTCAGGCGTCCCGTATTGGAATAGTTATCGGAGATCAGAATGATCGCCCGGCGGCGATCGGGCGCTTTGTCATGAAGGTAGCGCGCGGCTGCAAAGATCGTATCGTAGATGTTCGTCCCAATGCCGACATCGAGTTCGTCGATCCTTTGAGCTATTTGGGCACGATCTTCTGTAAGATCGTTGAGTCGAGCCGGGCATCGATCGAAGGAGAAAAGTACAACTTGATCCTCGGGCTTCAGACGCCCCAGTGCGGATAGCGCCGCACCGTGGAGTTCCGGCACGTAGCGCTCAATGCTTGGGCTGCGGTCGATCAACAACGCCACGGCGAGGGGAAGCTGATCGCGCGAGAAATGGGTCACCTGCTGGACAATGCTATTGTCATAAACGACGAAGTCTGCGACACCCAGACCGCCGATGAAGGCGCCTTGTTTGTTGCGCACCACAGCGTCGACCGTGACCAAGTCCACATTGACTTTCAGGCTGAAATTCCGCTGGGCAGCTCCCTGAGCCTGCTGTGGAGAATTGTCGGCGGATATGTACTGCACCGGTTCCGGCGCAATGGCCGGCATCCAAGCCGTGGACAGGCCGGAAGATGACATTACAGCCAGAACCTGCGAGATCATCCACACAGTGCAGTAAGGCGTCCACATTGCTTCGCCTCCGGCGATGTCGCTTCCCGGCTGTCCGCTTCTGCAATTGGATGCAAGATACAGCCGTCGGGTTCAGATGCTCACCACAAGATATTCGTTCTTGGCACAGACTGCGAGAGGAACTTGAGAGAAACCACGTGTTGTTCGTTTCGATTGACAGCCTGATCTTGAACTGCTATATGCATCGCGTCGAATGTTTGTTCGAGTTCGGCGGCGTTTGCGTCGTAAGGAGTCAACCAAGATGTCGGACGACGGTGGTCACTCAGACAGCGGGGAGTCGTGCTGACCGGCCTGACTCGCGGACGATAACAGTTCCCGCCTCCGTCAGGCCGATTGGCCTGAGGCAGAAGCGGATCAAAGCCCGTGCGGCTTTCCTCCTTTCTCGCCCCTCTCTCCACCTATTAATTGATTAAGCCTGTGGTCCCGACCGCGAAATGCGCGTTTGCGAGACGCGCCGGAAAGGAAATGGTCCCATGACCGAGAGAGGGAGCGGCCGATGTACTGGATCAGCAAGACCTTCCATCTACTAAACCGCTGGCAGCGGCGCACTCTCATTTTCCTGGCCGTTTTGGGCCCGGGCATTATCACCATGGTCGCCGACAATGATGCCGGCGGCATATCTACGTATGCAGTTACCGGCTCCAAGTACGGATTCAGCCTGTTGTGGATTTTTTTCCTTCTGGTCCCGATGGCCTATTACGTGCAGGAGATGACGGTCCGCCTCGGGGCCGTGACCAAGCGCGGGCATGCGGAAGCGATCTTTGAGGGATTCGGCAGCTTCTGGGGCTGGTTCTCGCTGATCGATCTCGCGATCGTGAACTGGCTGACGCTGGTGACCGAATACATCGGGATGACGGCGGCGATGAGTTTGTTCGGCATACCTCCATGGCTTACGTACATGGCGATCACTACGCTGCTGTTCGTGGTGGTGGTCACGGGACGATATTGGACCTTTGAGAAAATCACGCTTTTTTTCTGCGCCTTCAATCTCGTTTACATCCCGGCCGCCTTCTGGGCAATGAAGACGCCGACGGCACCGGCATGGAGCACAGTGGCCAAGGGACTGCTGCTGCCCACCCTCGCGAGCGGCTTTACCAGCGAAGTGCTCTTCATAATCCTGGCCAATATCGGCACCACCATCACGCCCTGGCAGATTTTCTTTCAACAAAGCTCGGTGGTGGATAAGGGACTGGACCTGCACGACATTGGATTTGGCAAGGTGGACACTTTCGTGGGCTCCCTGGTTACCTGCGTTGTCGCGGTTTTCATCATCATCGCCACCGGCGCCGCATTCCATTTTCACCGGCCGCCGATCCTGGTCGAAGACGCCAAACAGACGGCACAGGCGCTGGTGCCGCTGCTCCCTCACGGGCAAGGGGAGCTCGCGCGCACGCTGTTTGCGATCGGCCTATTCGATGCCGGGTTCCTTGGAGCCCTGTGTATCTCCCTTTCGACTTCCTGGGCGGTCGGCGAAGTTTTTGGTTGGGCCCATTCTCTAAACAAGAGAATCAAGGAGGCTCCATGGTTTTATGGGCTCTACCTCCTGATGCTCTTTAGCTCTGGCGCCGTGGTCTTGATCCCGGGCGCACCGCTGATCACCATCACCATGTTCGTGCAGGTGGTTGCGGTCACGCTGCTGCCATCGGCACTGGTGTTTCTAATCTTGATTCTAAACTCGAGGGAATTCATGGGCGATAGGGTCAATACGCGATCGCAAAACATCGTCAATTGGGGCATCGTGATATTTGTGACCGTCATGTCGACGCTCTTTGCACTTAGCACGCTTTTCCCGAACTGGTTCCGGGCCACTGGATAGGAGGCTGCCATGCGTGCCGGATCAAGCAACTCGCATCCGAGGATTATGGATCTCCCGCCTGACCTCGCCAACTTCCGTTTTATCTATTACGCCGAGCTGATCAAGCGTCCGGTGTGCGTCGGGAAAATCACTGACCGGATCGGCAAACTGACGGATCTGGTGTTCGCCATCAAGGAGCCTTACCCGGAAGCGGTCGGCATCTATCTGGAGTTCGGCTGGGGCAAGCCGACTCAGTTCATACCCTGGTCGCGGGTGATCAAGGTGGAGGACGACGCCGTCTTTGTCCAGCCGCCTGAGGAGGGCGAGACCTACCCGCCTTTCGTGGACCAACCCGGGTGGATCATGCTGGGCAACCACCTGCTGGGACGCACGATCCTTGACATGGACGGCCGGCGCACGGAGGTGGTGAATGACGTTCACCTGCTCGAGGCCAGAGGCCAGCTACTGTTGATCCACGTCGACACGTCGTTTAACGGGTTCCTGCGGCGCCTCGGTCTGCGAGGCCGGCGTTGGACCAAGGAGGAGTTGATCTCGTGGAAGTACGTCCAGCCGCTCTCGGTGGAAGATGCAGTCAAGACCGACAAGGTGTCTCTGTCGGTGACCCGCAGGCAGCTCAAGGAGCTACCGAGCGAAGACCTTGCCGACGCGCTGGAAGAACTGAGCGGACAGGAGCAGCAAGCGCTCTTTTCGGCCCTCGACTCCGAGAAGGCGGCTGAGACTCTGAGCGAGGCGGAGCCGCGCGCCCAGCGCCAGTTGATCTCCACACTGCGCCGTGAGCGCGCCGGCCAGATCCTGGCAGAGATGTCCGTGGCGCAACTGGCGAAGCTGCTCGCTGTGCTGCCCCACGATCACATGGTGGCCATGCTCGAGCTCTTGCCTCCGGAAAACGCCGCACGCATCAAAGAAATCCTGTCCGAACAGGAGGCGCAGGCCCAGAGCCTGATGGACTCGAACTATCTTGCCTTTCCGCCGACGGCGAAGGTTGGCGACGCCCTGCGCGCGATCCGCGAGTCCGGGCGGGATCGCCAGGCCGTCTCCTATTGCTATGTGGTGGGCCATGACTCCCGAACGCTGGTGGGAGTGGTCGATCTGCGCGAGCTGGTGCTCGCGGCCGACCAGCAGAGTCTGACGGAAATCATGACATCGCCGGTGGTGTCGGCGGAGGCGGACGACATTCAGGAGGACGTGGCAGAGATCTTCGCCAAGTACCACCTGCGGATGATCCCGGTGGTGGACTCTGAAGACCATTTGCTGGGCGTAATTCGTTACAAAGACCTGATGACAGGGGCCGTGACTACCGTGAAGGTTTGAGAGGCCAATGATAGCGGCTGGCGCTAAATCCGATATCCGTGATCCAAAGCTCAGAATCGGAAAGAGCTTTTGAGGTGTTTTATGCCGAGAATCAAGATGACCCCGATGGTGCGCTTCGCACTTTACTTCCTGCGCATCTATCTGATCGTCCTCTTCGCGCTGCTCGTGTTTCGATTCCTCCAGATCTTCCGGTAGTTATCGTCTAACGGAACACGCGCGGGCGCGCGACCGGCCGGACGCAGACGTGGGCACTCAAAGGCGGAGTTCCACCGGCTGTGTGTTATGACATCGATGTTGTTGCCCCCAATGATGCCGGCCGTTCGACACGAGCGGATAGAGCACCGGGCAACCGCGCTCAGACGCCACTACCTGAGCCGGCGGCAGCACTCGATCTCACCCGGTTTCCGGGAGAATGCCGGGTACTTTCCGCACCAACTCATGCGATCCTCACCCCAGGTTCCTAGAAGCAATTGACTATGAGGCGATGCAATCGGCGACGCTGGCGCTTCGCTGCTCGACGAGATCTCGAAGCACGTCCAGCGCTTGCCCGGCCTTGCGGCCGATTCGGTGGAGCAGGCACTAAAAACTCGCAGAGCGCCTGGAGCGGCGCTTCTACTTCCGATTAGGGGCGCAACTCGGCATGACGGTAGAGCAGCTCCTCGGCAGCATCACCTCCGCAGAGCTGACCTATTGGATGAGTGTCGGGCCGTGAGTGTGGGGCCGTATCTCCAAGATTCAAAATTCAAGGAGAAAGCCTCCTTTTAAGATACATCGTCAGTTCAAATTTTGGAATTTGGAGACACGGCGCCGCTTTTCACTACCAGAAGGCAACCCTAAGAGTGTACCGTTCGGCACCAACGCCCTCTTTCGTCACCATCCGGGTCCTCCACTGAGCAGTCGCCGCCGGAAGGAGCTGATTGGGTGACACTCTGGAGAAACCGGGCGTTGTACGGGATGGCGCGGACAGAAAGTAACGCGAACGATCCGGGGAGACCTCCGTTCCCCATTCCAGAACAACAAAGCGCTGCCTGCATCACATCCGTTGCGGCCTCTTTGCCCGAACCCGAGCAGGACGACTTCCGCCACCACTGCAGACGAGCCTGGGCACGGTTGATCCGCAAGGTCTGGTCTGCAGATCCGCTCGTGTGCCCCAAATGTTCCGGCCGGCTACGTATCATCAGCTTCATCGAAAATCCTCCTTCTCACTTGCCGGGCGGGATAATCCCGGATGATTTCCACCCCAACCGGTGCTATTCTGCTCCCACCAGGAAAAAGCGAACTATTAACCGGCCAATCTCTGCTCATTTTTCAGCCTTATCGAACTCGGACAGTTTTGCCGAGATCTTGTCGAGCCGGTTCGTCAATCGTGCCAGCTTCCGCCTCATTCCCTCGCCGGGTAACTGACGGCGCAACATCTCCATGAGGTGCCGAGCTTCGGCGAGTGATTGAAGAAGAGTGGGAATTCCCAGGGTTTTGCGAGTTTTGTTGATTTGGGGAATGGCGGGAAATCGCATTTCCTGCCGCGCCCGGTGATATTCTCGCTGCAGATCTACCTGATTGACCTCGACATAACGCAGCGTCATGGTAATGGTTTTATGTCCCAGAAGTTCCTTGACTGCAGGAAGGCTTGCACCCGCACGTAGCATGGCCGTTCCATAGGTGTGACGAAGCCTATGAGGAGTGGGGCGGGAAGAGCACCCTGCCTGCCGAGCTGCCGCGATCAACCTTCTACTCATGACTTGGTAGGACATGGGACGCCCGTTTTTCTGCAGCAGCAGAGTCATAGGACTCGCGCCGGC
>Ga0315280_10002156_pt1 | contig 32290 bp, 31 predicted proteins | sample YL17G06_40_MG_FD_203697 | JGI IMG/M metagenome (GOLD analysis project Ga0315280, IMG submission 203697) | Sediment microbial communities from Yellowstone Lake, YNP, Wyoming, USA - YL17G06_40 | ecosystem: Environmental > Aquatic > Freshwater > Lake > Sediment | place: USA: Wyoming | collected... | reverse complement strand
GCATTAAGGTTGGACCTGTGCCGGAGGAAAAGCGGTTAACGAGCTGGCTGTTCCTTCCCCACAGCTCGTGAGGAAAAAGGCCGAAAAGAAGAAGACCAAAACTGGAGCAAAGAGCTTTTTCATCTTGAACCCTCTGCTTCTTTCTGATCCTGACCATATTCTACTATGTTTTGGAATCAAGTAGCGGCCCCTGCGCTCTCTTCCTGCGGCTCCAGCCACGCCAGCCAGCCGAAGGTCGAGAGCGCTCCCTCGGGGAAGGCGCCTGCTTAACCGGACCCTCAGAGCCTAACTGCTTTCCAAGTAGTTCTTCTACCTATAGTGCATTTCTCGCAAGCCAAGCCTCCGGCGCCTCCCCCCTCGGGGATGAGCGCTTCGCGCTCAGGGCCGCAAATAACAGAAGGAAAGGAAAGCCCTCCCTGCCTGCCCCACCTCCCCCGGTCGGGCTTTCCTTTCCAGGGCGGGGCGCCCCAGCCTCACCAGCCAGCCACCCCGCCTTTTTCATTTAGGGAAAAGCAAAAAGAGCGCCCATACTTTTTTACCCTGATCCTCTTTGACCTGTGCTCTACGGGGCAATTTGAGACCACTTTGCAGGAAAGGCAAAGGGAGTTAGTAGGCTTCGCCCAATAAAACCTCATTTTTTTGACCCCGCTGCGGCCGGCGACATTAAACCTCTCGGCGCATTTAAGCTGTCAAGGGTGCGGGGGCCCCTCCCACAGGGCGCTCTCCCCGCAGCCCTTACGGGCAGACCCTTGACAGCCTGCGCCTCGAGGAAAAGCGTCGCCTGTGGCCCGCAGCGAGTGGGTCAAAAAAAATATGCCGGGAAAAGCCGGCATCAGAGGAGGTTAAAAATGAAAATTGAAGTCGCACCTGAAAGAGATGGCCGTGTGGTCATCACCATCCTTCCTGAAGAGGAAGGCGCGCCTAAAGTGGCCCTGGTGGAGAAGGCCAAGGAAGCTCCCCAGCCTGTAGAGCCCAAGCCTGAAAAGGCCGAGGACGTAGTGGTAAAGGATCCGGAAATCATCGCCCGGGATATGCAGAACGATCCCCACGCCTGGGAAGAAATTGAGAAAGCAGCTAAAGCGAAGCACTCCCGCCCTCCCACAGAGAAGCAGATCCGCTACTTTCACTATCTGGCACAGAAAGCCGGAATTAAAGACACTCACGCCTGGATGGAAAAGAACGGTTTCCCTCCTTCCTCGAGGGACTGCACCGCGAAAGAGCTCTCCAAGGCAATAGATCTCTTAAAGGATGAGGAATGGGCGCGCTCCCTGGAGCCGCCCGGATGGCGCAGGGAACCGGCAGAGGCCATATAAAAGAGAAAGGGGAGGGGCTTTCGCCCCTCCCCCCAGGAAGGAAACTGAAAATGAGGAGGGAAAATGTCTCAGGAAATTATACAGGAAAAGAGCAAGCGCCTTAAAGAGGTGCGCTGGTTCTCCAACCTGAAGGACGCCCGGGCCTGGATCAGGAGCCTGGGGCCTGAGTGGAAACCCTGGACAGAAATAGACAAGCCGGGCTTTTACCGCAAAGCCGGGTGGGTGGTCAGGGTTTGGGATCCTCTCCTGGAGGAAGGAGAAATTTGAAGGACGGGGGCGAAAGCCCCCGTCTTTTTCTGGACTTGGAAACTGGACAGGGGATTGGCTGACCAGGGGAAAAAGTAAGCAGGGCTCGGCTTCCCGCAGGGCCGACCCCTGCTCATCGAAGATCGCCCACCCGCCCGGTGCCGTCTCCGCAGGCCCAAATGAATATCTGTTCATTTCCGAGACTTCTTCCAATTTGGTAAGGGTTGCTGAAATTTTTCCCTTTACCTAAAAAAGGGGTCTGGATCATGGGGAGCTTCCTGCGCTTTTTGGGAAAGACGCAAGATAAAGCCCATACGCAGGACTACAAAGAGTAATATTTCCCCCGCTTTGCCAAGAACAGGACTTAGAAAGGCGGGAATCCCGGCTCTTCCGATGGCTCATCTTGTACAATACCCGGAGGAGGTATTTTTATTTTTTACGTCTCGATTTTTTCTCAAGAGAAGGACAAGAAGTTAGGGCTTCAGAACGTGGTATAATCCCAGTGTTAGATTAAAAGAACGCTTGAAATGGAATCAATTATTACGAGAGCTGAGTTGATTTTGTATTTTCTAAAATTGCTGGTTGAATAGTTTTTGGCAAAGTTAAAAAACAAGGTGAGGTAAAAATTGAATGTTTAATAAAAATTTTAAGGAGGCAGGGGAAGAAGAAAGGAAGTTGAGAGAAGCCATCAGGATTGATCCCAATGATGCGGTAGCACACAAAGGTCTCGCATCAGTATTGTGGGACTTGCACCGGCTGGGAGAAGCAGAAAGGGAATACAGAGAAGCCATCAGGATAGAACCGAATGATAAGGAAGCACACAACAATCTCGGAGCATTGTTGTTTGTCTTGCACCGCTTCGGGGAAGCAGAGCGGGAGTTTAGAGAGGCCATCAGGATAGATCCTAATGATAAGGAAGCACACAACAATCTCGGAGCATTGTTGTTTGTCTTGCACCGCTTCGGGGAAGCAGAGCGGGAGTTTAGAGAGGCCATCAGGATAGATCCTAATGATGAGGCAGCACACAAAAATCTCGGAGCATCGTTGTTTGAATTGCACTGTTTCGGGGAAGCGGAAAGGGAATGCAGAGAAGGTCTAAGGATTAATCCTAATGATGCGGCAGCGCACAACAATCTCGGAGAATTATTACACCACTTGCACCGGCTGGAGGAAGCAGAAAGGGAATACAGAGAAGCAATCAGGATTGATCCCAATGATGCGGTAGCACACAAAGGTCTCGCATCAGTATTGCGCGACTTGCACCGGCTGGAGGAAGCGGAAAGGGAATACAGAGAAGCAATTCGGATTAATCCTAATGATTTTATATCCCACAACAGCCTCGGCTTAATATTGTGGGACTTGCACCGGCTGGAGGAAGCGGAGGGGGAGTTCAGAGAGGCCATCAGGATTGATCCCAATAAATCTCAAGCGCACTACCTTCTGGGCTTAATATTGCGCGACTTGCACCGGCTGGAGGAAGCGGAGGGGGAGTTCAGAGAAGCAATTCGGATTAATCCTAATGATGCGGTAGCACACCAAGGTCTCGGCTTATTATTGTTCGATTTTCGCAGGCTGGAAGAAGCGGAAAGGGAATTCAGAGAAGCCATCAGGATTGATCCTAATGAGGCCGTATTTCACTACTGTTTAGGAATAATATTGCGTGAGTTGCACCGGCTGGAGGAAGCAGAAAGGGAATACAGAGAAGCCATCAGGATTAATCCTAATGATGCGGTAGCACACAAGAATCTCGGAGCATTGTTGTTGGTCTTGCACCGGCTGGAGGAAGCGGAGGGGGAGTTCAGAGAGGCCATCAGGATTAATCCTAACGATTCAGAGGCGTACGACTATCTTAAACAGTTGTACCGTAATTGGAAGAATTAAAGTGTATTCTTACCATCGTGTCTAACACTTTCTAGATACCCGTCAATTCTCTTAATGAGTCTCTTACCCCGATTAGATATCCCTGCATCCCCCGGCCTTTCTCGGTAGGGAGGGCTCCGCGTTGCCCAGACACACCTAAACCAGCAAGCTCGAAGCGCGTTAGGGGATCGCCTTATTGACAGTTTCCAGGCTTCTTTTTATAACTAACCTAAGCCAACTGTCCAAGGCAATACTATCTGGATTTTCGCTCATCTTCGGCCTGCAAGCTCAAGAAAAAGCGCAAAGGGAGGGAGGCGCATGTTTTGCCGTCGCTGTGGGGCAAGGCTCAATCCGGGGGCCAGGTACTGTGAGCATTGCGGTGAGCCCGTAAAAGAGCCAATGTCCATTCAGCCGGAAGCAAGGAAGTCAGGGAAAAAGAGCAGGTCACTTCTGTTTATCGTACTTGGAGTTCTTATCCTGGCAGGGATCGCTGTGACGCTGTTTTTAATTTTGCCCAGGACCCGGGGCTCCCTGGAAGTAAAGTCTATATCCAGCCAGTGGACGGACTACAACAGTACCCTGCTGGTGTTCGGCGAGGTGGAAAACAAAACCAGATTCTATGTGGAACCCCGTTTCAAAGTAAATCTGACGAACCTCGGCCAGCAGGTGGGCTCTGATTACTTCGGCTCCCTGATCCAGGAGCCATATCAGACCGATAGCTCCTCTTCCTCGCAGGGTGCCGGGGATTATGAAGTCAGGGAATCCATGCTCAAGCCGGGAGAGAGAGGATACTACCTGGTGGCCGTCCGCAATATTAAAGGTGTGGAGTTTGATCAATTCCTGGTCAGCGTGGAGGCGCTCTCCCAAATGTCTCAGGAAGAGGCTAACGCCCTGCGAAACGCAGCCTTGGCCTATGCTAATAAGATTCTGGACCTGATGGATAAGTGGGAAGACGATTTGCGCGTTGCCAATAGCACGGCCAGGATCGCCTTAGCCCCTGTCGTGACCATGCTCCAGGAGGACAAGCGCAAGCTGGCTGCCATCGAATTGCCGGAGAACCAGAAAATCCAGGACATCGCCATCGGTCTACAGGTCGGTATGGATACGGTGATTGAGGGCTTCCTGCAGTTCATGCAGGAGAATGATACCCTTGCTTCCAGTTCAATTTCCGTGGGGATGGATTCGATTACGAAAAACCTCGGCCAGTTGCATGAGCTGATGAGCTTGCCTTAGATCTTGTGTTTTGTTGCCCGGGCTGGTTGGACTTTCCGCCTTTATCTCTCCCACCACTCAGGCAAGATTGCTGATGGCCCGAGTGAACTTCTCCAGGCGCCTTTCCATGCGCTCCCTCTCAGGCGGTGGCCAGACCCAGCCTCCCCACTGCCTGCGTGCCGCCTCCGCTACCCTCTGATTCATGCAAAAGTGATATAGTGGTAATTGCATTATTAAAGTAGAAGGGAAGCTAAAAAGGGAGAATGATTTTTTATAATTCTATTTATAGCTTCGGGGTGGAATTTTTTCTTTGTGAAGCTTCGTTCCTTACTGGTACGTATGACATGGACTCTAAGGCTCACTCCGTTCGCTCAAATCTGTTTACGCGGAATTCGTATGGTAGGTTACCTGTGGGCGCCCTTATATGGAGGAATAAACCTTGAATACGATTCAAGAATGGCTTAATTTCTTTAATCGGGTTAGTTGCTTTTATGTACAAATGTATATGCTCCCTCTTTGGAGAAAGTATCCAGAATTCGCTACAGATCCGTGGCATTCCTTGGCCATATTTTTGGAAGGATACGCCTTTGAAAGGCAAGGAAGAAACCCCGGTTACTTTCATGCTGCAGTCGATGCTCTTTTCTATTGCAAACAGCAAAGCAATAGCCGGCTAACCCCGAACGTGGTTTACGAGATTTGGGAACAGTTTAGTCAATTGCTCGATAATCAGAATTTGAATCCAAAGAACAATCCCCTTTTTCCTCAGCAGGGTCGTGGTCAGAAAGTGCCTTTAATACAAGCTGTTTTAAATGAATCTGTTCAACCTCATTCGACCCTCACAACATATCTGCAAAATCGGATTATCCGAGAAAACGATATTCAACCCGCGTTTGATTTCTTGAAGTCAATCAGGGGGATAGGGAATAAGGTAGCTTCCTTCTATCTTCGAGATTTGGTGGTTAGGCTGAGCATTGATCTTAGCCAGACACGAAATAGAGAACTATTGCAACCGATAGACATTTGGGTCAAGAGAACCATAACAATTCTTGCGGATTATCCGGATATGGACAATATTCAGGTCGCAAACTGGATAGTTACCAGTTCGGTTAAATCTGGGTTAAATCTAGAACAAATTAACATGGGAATATGGTTCTTTTGTTCCCAGATTGTGGGCAGCCAATATAGACTTAAAAAGGTGCTTAGTGATTTGCGAGAGGCCGAAAAGCTTGTATTCGATTTTAAAAAACGAGTTGAAAACCTTCTCAGAAATTGCTAAAACGGTCTCTCAAAACGGGTCATGTGAGGTCTCAGGATAGGTGGAAAATACTGTTATTGAAACTTATTTTAGGGGTTTAAATAAATATCCCGCTCCAGAAGAATGGACCAAATACGCTCTCTCTTATGGTATAGGACCAGTTTGGCTTGTAGACGATCCTTCACTTTCAAGAAGTATTAGATGGCGCAAAGAAGTGTTTGTTAACATAAGAGGTGATTTTTGGAGAAACTATGCAATTTTTAATGCCCAAACTTACGAAGAGAGCATCGTTTTAAAATTTCTCCATGAGATCGGTCACATTGTAAAGGAACACAAGGGGGATCCAAAATTAAAAATAGAACCTGGGGGAATATGCGAAAGTTTTGAGAAAAAAGTGCGACAGACTCCCATAGGGGATATTCTGGAGGATCCCGCGGAAAAGGAAGCATGGGACTTCGCACTTGATATAAGAAAGAATCAACCAGAAATTTTTCAGGATTTATTGGCCGTTTATCAAAGGTGGTATCAAAATTACCCGAATGCTGTTAATTGGTCACTACTTTGAAATTTGGAATGATTTGCCCATCCCAAACTTGGGCTTGCAATAGCACAAAAAGAAAATAAAAATTAAAAACCCACCGCTTCATCTGTACCTTAAAAGCTCCCTTAAGCTCCTTGCTTTCTGATCCGGCTTGTAGGCCTCAGGGATGAAGTTGGCCCTGAGAAGCTGGGACAGGGTTAAAGAGTCCAGTTTGATCCAGCCTCAATCACTACCCTTAATTTATCTTGAAGGCTTTTGAAGAACTCGACTATCTCGAGGTCCCTGTTTTCCAACTTCCTCCCTTTCACTACCTCGTTTCCACTGTCATCCACTACCGTTACCACGGAGAAAAGCTTGTGCATGTCATCCCTGCATGTAACATAATTATCAAGCCTCCTTTTGCTGCTGCTCCTACTCCAAAAAGAGTAGCATGGGAGGCTACCTTTTCATGGAATCAAAAGTCTTGACACTACCGGAAAGTGATAGGCAAGACAAACAAGAATCTAATTCACCCTATCTATATTATCGAAAATACTTACCTCTGATATAAGCCTTCTTATGTCTTCCTGACTCTGGAGGTTATGTCCTAAAATCCCTGTAAAAACTGAGGGGCTTCGTTTATCCTTTGCGAATAAATTGACTCTGGATTTGCTTTAATGATAACAACTCTAAGTATTTTTCACTTCTTCTTGTATTACGAAAATCTTTTCCGGATTTTCAAAATAGTATCTTATCCTGTCCAAAAATTTAGCTGCTAGTGCTCCGTCAACCACTCTATGATCAAATGTTAAAGAAAGAGTCATAACCTTGTCTATCTTCAGCTGTGTACCTTCAACAACTGGTTTTTCAGCAATTCTATTTAACCCTAAAATTGATATTTGAGGAGGATTTATTATCGGGTTAAAAAAATCAACGTTATACATGCCAAGATTAGTAACTGTAAAAGTCCCTCCGATAAAATCTTTTTCCTTTAATTCGTTTTTTTGTGATCTTTCTATAATATCTCTGTAATCTACCAATAGTTGTTCCAACCTCTTTCGGTCTACGTCCCTAATAACAGGTGTAATTAAACCTAAAGGGCTCTCCACGGCAAGATTTATATTTATGGTATCGTATATAATAATTTTATCTTCTTGGATTGAAGCATTGAGATCTATAAAATCCCTCAATGCTTTTGCGATACATTTAAGCATTAAAACAGTAAACGAAGGCTTTGTTTGGAGTTTCTTTGATAGCTCATCTCTTGTTTTGACAAATTTGCCCATTTTGACTTCCATATTTTCTGTTACATGAACAGCCTCCATATAGCTTTTGGATAATCGCTCGGCAATAACTTTTCTTATGCCAGAAATTTTCACCTCTTTCCTTACCTTTGGTAAGTATTTTTCTTTTACATACTCTTCTATGTCATGAATTAAAATCTCGCTATCTTTTCCGCTACCTTTTAAATTTCTTAAATCGATCCCATACTGCTCTGCAATTTGTTCTACTTCTTTGCCAGTATTCATAAAATCATCTCTTTTCGGCTGTTTCAATAATTGCTATTGGCTCTCCAACCGTAATCTCATCTCCTTCCTGATAAAGTATTTTCTTTACAATTCCGTCTTGAGGGGCATGCAAATCGTTTGTAACTTTCTCGGATTCGACAACTCCGACTACTTCATCCTTTCTTACTTCGTCTCCTTCTTTTTTCTTCCATTCGATTATGGTTCCCTTGCTCATTGTCAATCCTAACTTGGGCATAAAGATCTCTATTTCCATCCATCTTCACCTCTCTAATATAATTTTTAGATATTTCTTCCCATTTTTATCTTTTTGTCAACTGATATGCCTTTTTCTATGATCAAGTCCACTTTCTTCTGTAACAACTCAGGAACTTATTTCTAACACATATTAACTCCTTTTCCTTCAAGGGGGAAGATTCTAAATTGTTTTGCTTCAAGTGAAAATGAAAATTCCATAGATCAGATTCCCTTAAGCAGGCTCTCTGAGAGATACCAGGTTCATATGAATGCCATTTACCGATGGAAAAAAGCTCTTTGATAGAAGGGCATAGATTTTCTTAAGCAAGCAGGCAGGGAAAGTATCCCCTAAAGAGAAGGAGAATGAGCGGCTCAAATCAGCAGGATTGCTCAACTCGGAGAAGGAAAGCCAATTTAAAAAAGACTGGTTTTGACCAGCCTAAAAGGCCTTACAAGTAATAGCAACAAGGATATTCCCGTTATGTGGTTCCATCATGAGCTGAGGACAAACAAGGAGGAGTACGATGTGGAGATAGCCCTCTTCCCTTTAACCCTCAGGAAAATGCTCTGTATTTTTCCTGGGCTGAGTGCATCTCCAAGGACTTTGTCCAGCATTTCGGCACACAAGTGCATCCCGCGCCTAAAATAAGAGAAAAGGCAGGATCGAGCGCTTCCATCAATTGCTGAAACAGGAATGCCTGAGGAAGAGGAGCCTGATTGACCTCATTGATCATAGACTACTACAACAGGAAGAGGCTTTCTTACTCAGAGAAAATTTTGGCACTTTCTTTGAGGGCCTATGCATAGCGCTCTTTTCTATCTGACACCTGAGGATTTTCTCCTGAGGAGAATGAAGGACAGACTGAAAGCTCAAAAGCAGAAACTGCGCAAATTATTAAGGTGAATTCCATTTCACGCTGAACCGAGACAAAACGTCCTCACCTCTTTGCCAGAACTCCACGACCCTCGTTCTAGAAGGCCTTGAGTGCATGTTTTGAGAAAAATAGTGTGTGTAAAAATTATTTCCACTTTTGGTTAGAATAGGAGAAGTCTTGAAAGGGATTGTCTCTGCTGAAAAGACGCAGTAACTTGTTTTTGTCATGAATAGGTTAATTTTGCTACAAAGTGACACATTTAACCCTAAAGAAAATTTGAAAATAGAGGAGAGCATTTTAAATTCAAGCCTTCCTCCTCTTACCGGAATTTTAAGGCTCTGGCAGAACGAACCGTGCGTTGTCATTGGAAAATTTCAGAAAGAGGAGTACGAGGTGAATATTCCTTATATACAAGAAAAAGGTATTCAAGTAATTCGTAGGTTTACGGGCGGGGGCACTGTTTACCACGATCTTGGCAATTTAAATATCACATTTTGTAAAGGTAGAGATGATTTTATTTTCTCAAGTCATTTCATTGAGGAAGGGAAGGGTATTACAGAAATAATATCAAGGGCTTTAAAAGATTTTGTTAAAAAGGATATAGAAGTTGGTAAAAGAAGTGCAATCTTTGTGAACAGGAGAAAAGTTTTGGGCTCAAGCATTGCAATTACAAGAAATAAATTTTTCTATCACGCATCGCTTCTTGTTGATTCTAACCTTACAGAACTTAAAAGAGTAATTAAATGGGAAGAAAGTTATCCATATGGGACAGCGAATTTTATAAAGAGCAAGAGAAGCGAGGTTGCAAACCTCTCCAATTTCTCAAATGATATATCCATTGAAAAGATTAAAGAAAGCATTATTAAGCGGTTTGAGGAAGAGTTGTTAGTGAGAATTGAAACACCTGGAAATACTTTTAATGAAAATTTAATAGAGTGCACCATTTAGTTTTCCCCCATATACGAATTCACAGCTTTTCTCGAGGTATCCTGAACGGGATAAACTTTAACTTCCTCTAAGAAGAATCCAAGGGATCAGGATTTTGTGATTGAATTAGAACATCTTTCTGTAATCATTTACTATCTTTCTGAAGAGACTGTTCCCCTCATTCCTGGCTTTCTCAAAACGCACTCCGGGAATCTCTCTGGTAACGGAGTGCACCTGATGGTAGTTATAGCGGTTCACTTCCTCCTTTAAGACCATACGCACCTCATCGATGGTCGTCAGTTTCTCCAGGGCACATGTCCTCACAATTCTGTCCTGTAACCAGCGGTATGGCCTCTCCACTTTGCCCTTGGCCTGAGGCGAGAGAGCGTAGATAATATTCACTCCTAAGGATTTCATCACCTGCCTCCATTGAGGGTCAGCCTCATCAGTCTCCAGAATATGTTTTCTCCAGAAACTATCCCTCCTTTGTACGAAGCAGAATATCCTCAGGGAATCCATATAATAGCTCAAGGGGATGCCCTATGTGCGCATGAAAACTTCCGCAGCTTTAATGTGAGCCCAGGTCGTTTCCTGCTCAAAGAGGTCAGCATAGAGGATCTTGCGGCTGAAGTTGTCCAGGGAAGTAATCAAAACCCGCCTCTCCTGAGTGTGGGGGACCACCTGCTATAGGAAGCATCGTGCTGGATTAAAGCGCCAATGGCCGAGGTGATTATCTCCCTCTCATGAACCTTCATTCTGGCATGAGGCTTAAAGCAGCTCGAACCCTGAGCCCGATTAATGATCGTAGGCAAAGAGACATTAATTCCCAGAGAGAAAGGTGATCCCTGATAGCAGAGTAGTTGTATTTGGTGATAGGCAGAGCTGCGCTTTCAATCAAGTCCTTCTCCAAAAGCAACTCCCTCTCGATCTCCTTTTTCCACAAAAACAGGGAGTCTTGCTGGAGTGCTCCGCTGATAAGTAAGGGAAAACTTATCCGGATCCAAGCAATATTGTTTCAGTAGAGCAAAGAATCTGGTCTTGCTGATTCCTAAAATCTCCTCAATTGCTGACCTATCCATTGTCCCCTGGCAGTATGCTTTGAGTAAAACTTTCAGTTACTCGACTGTATATCTTTTTGTATCTGTTCCATACATTCCTCCTTTTCGAAAGGAATGTATCATTTAGGGTTCACTTTTCAGCTTTAAACAGTTCACTTTTCAATTTTAAATAACAACCACAATAAAAGGGCTTGACAAAAATTTAAATGTCCACAAAAATTTAAAAAAATGAATACGTTTCTATATATTTTTGATAAAAAAAGGGCGTTAATTCGGTATGATATCGCTGCATACCAGTTTAATTATTATAATTCCTCTTCAGCTCAGTTAAGCATTGAAAGGGACAAATTTCTTTTGCAACCTTGGCTCCTTTCGTTTTCTTTGGGAGTGGCTTCAGCGAATATGTCCAATTGTATTTCCAATAGATACGCGAAATCTTTTTCTGCGTGTGGTAACGTTTCTACACCTATTTTGAATTTCTTTGGAGAGTCTTATGAGCCCTAAGCAAAGTAGTACTGGCATTAACGGAAAACGGTGGATTACCATCAAAGATGTGGCCGTAAAGGCTGGCGTCTCCGTGGGTACTGTTTCACGAGTGCTTAGCGGCAATGGTTACGCTAGTGAAGAAAGCCGCCGTCACGTCCTGCGCGCAGCCAAGGAATTAGGTTACCGCCCTCATGGTCTTGCTCGCAGTCTTAAACTTCAGCGAACCGATACAATTGGCCTTCTCATCACGGATATCATGAACCCATTTTACTCTATCCTTGCAGCTGGAGTGTTGGAGTGCGCTAGGAAACTTGGCTACCATGTAATTGTTTCCGCTACCGATGAAGAACCAGAATTAGAAAGAGAGTACCTGGAAGTACTTATGGAAGAGCGGGCGGCAGGAATCATTGCTATCCCCACGGGAAAAAACGTCAACTACTGGAAAGAGGCGGTGGACTTAGGCACAGGAGTAGTTTTAGTAGATCGAGAAGTACAGGGAGTTCAGGAATTAGACGTCATCCTCGTGGACAATGAAAAAGGGGCTTACGACGCCGTCTCCTACCTGATTGGGCTAGGGCATCGCAGGATTGGGATCATCACAGGCCCTTTGGAGACCAATACGGGTGCTGGACGTCTTCGAGGTTACCGGCTTGCTCATCGCAATGCAGGTATTACAGTAGATGAGCAACTCGTTGAGGTTGTTTCTTTCAAACAGAAAAGCGGTATTGATGCAGCACAGCGCTTGTTATCCTTGCCTGATCCCCCCACGGCGATCTTTGCAGCCAATAACGCTTTGGGGGAGGCCACACTAATGGTCATTAGAGAGAAAGGGCTATCTATCCCAAACGACATATCGTTCGTAATGTTCGACGATGTCCCTTGGGCTTGTCAGACAAGTCCTTCTCTTACCGTGGTTAATCAGCCAACCCGCGACCTAGGCTACATCGGTATGGAAGTGTTAGATCGCAGGATGCGGGCCTTGGAAGAAGGGAATCAAATCGCAGCCCAAAAGATCATCCTGATACCCAATCTAATTATCCGGGAAAGTTGTGCAGAGCCGAAGACGCGATAATGATTGACTCAAGTTATAAAGGAAGGGAGATGAGATTGAACATGAATATGACAGATCCTAGAACGGTGGGGCTTTCGAAAGAAGAACTGCTCAGCCTCTATAGGATGATGTTGCGGATTCGCCGCTTTGAGGAGCGAGTGGAACAATTATACGCCCATGGAAAATTACCAGGCTTTGTTCATCTCTATATTGGCGAAGAAGCAATAGCTACTGGAGTTTGCTCTGTTTTAAGAAGGAATGATTTTATTACTTCCACTCACAGAGGACATGGGCACATTATCGCTAGGGGCGGAGATTTAGCCAAAATGATGGCAGAACTTTTTGGCAAGAGCACCGGCTACTGCAGAGGCAAAGGAGGCTCCTTGCATATAACCGACATGTCCCTCGGGGTGTTAGGAGCCAATGGCATAGTGGCCGGTGGCATACCAATCGCTGTGGGGGCTGCCTACGGTGCAGCCAAAATTCGGCATACGGATCAAGTAGCTGTTGCTTTTTTTGGAGATGGAGCCACAAATGAAGGGGCTTTTGCTGAAGCATGTAACATGGCGAGTACATGGAAACTACCTATGATATTCGTATGCGAAAACAATTACTATGGGGTTGGTACGCGTTTAGGACGGGTAGCTCCCACTGAAGACGTTACAGTGAGGGCGTCTGGGTTTCTTATTCCTGCTGTATCTGTGGATGGGAATGACGTCCTCGCTGTGAGGACAGCAACGATAGAAGCTTTGACTCGTGCCAGAGCGAATGAGGGTCCAACATTTATTGAATGCAAGACGTGGCGGCACAGGGGGCATTTTCAGGGCGAGAACCCATCATACATGTATGGCAAAGAACATGAACTTTGGTTAGCAAGGGATCCTATCAGACGCTTTGCTGAGGCTCTCCTGGAAACTGGTTTTGCTACCCAGGAAGAATTAGACAAGATTGACTCAACTATTCAAGAAGAGATTAATCGGGCGGTCGAGTTTGCAGAGATGAGCCCTATGCCAGAGCCAGAGACGGCTTTGGAAGATGTTTATGCATGAGACCGTCTACAGTATCAATTCTTTCGAATATGAGACATGAGGAGAATGAACTATGGCTAAGATGAAGTTTATGGAGGCCATTCGGGAGACTATAAGACAGGAAATGGCTGCTGATCCGTTCCTTTTCCTGATCGGCGAAGACGTTGGCAAATATGGTGGAGAACGCGGGGTCACTGGGGATTTATGGTATCAATTCGGTGACGATCGCATTCGCGATACACCAATTTCAGAGACTGCCATCATCGGTTGTGCTTTGGGTGCAAGCATGACTGGCTGCCGTGCCATTGTGGAGATACCTTTTAATAACTTCTTGGGCGTATGCATGGACCAAATTTTTAACCAAGCAGCCAAAATCCGTTACATGTCTGGTGGCCAGGCTCAGGTTAGGTTAGTTATCCGCACAACCATGGGAGGCTATGTTGGAGCAGCAGCGCACCATTCCGATTGTCTTGCGTCCTGGTTTGTCCACATACCCGGGATTAAGGTGGTAGTTCCCTCTATGCCAGACGATGCCGCGGGTCTTTTGCGCGCTGCTCTACGGGATGGTAATCCAGTAATCTTTTTTGAACATCATGGGCTGTATTATGTTGTAGGAGACGTGCCAGATGATCCTGACTTCGTAGTGCCTTTAGGCAAGGCTCGCCTAATCCGCAAAGGTAGCGATTGCACCGTGGTAGCTACGGCCCTTCAGGTTCACAAATCCTTGGAAGCAGCTATTCGGCTTGCCGCTGAAGGTATAGATATTGAAATTGTTGATCCACGAACACTCGATCCACTCGACCAAGAAACTATTTTAGCTTCGGTCGCCAAAACTAGACACGTTGTTATTGTGCACGAGGAGTGGGTAACGAACGGATATGGTAGTGAGATTGCTGCCATTATAGCCGACAAAGGAATTCATTACCTTGATGGTCCTATAAAAAGAGTGGGGGCGAAACATGTTCCAATTCCCTTTAGCCCTCCTTTGGAAAACTACGTTTTGCCCCAGGTGGATGACATCGTACGGGCAGTCAAAGCAGCGATAAGAAATGAAGAACCAAAGTCGAGGCCGCCTTTTGAGGGGGCCTAGCTTTATATCACTGCGAGATTAGGAGGAAAGTGATGGTAAAAAATGGTCGGGTGAACATTTGTCAGATAGGCCATAAGTTTATTGGCAAAGCTCACAACTACGCATATACAAACGTAGGCATGTTCTTCGATTTGAAGTTACGTCCAGTGAAAAAGGTTCTTTGTGGTTTAGGAGAGGACCTTCCCAAAGTCGCTGAACAATGGGGGTGGGAAGAGTATAGTGCGGACTGGAGGGAGGTAGTAGAAAGACCTGACATTGACGTGGTAGATATCTGTGCACCCAGCGTTCTGCACAGGGAAATCGCTGTCACCGCGGCTAAGGCAGGCAAGCATGTTTTCTGCGAGAAGCCACTGGCCATGAACCTTGAAGAGGCCCGAGAGATGGTTATGGTTGTGGAATCTGTTGGCGTGGTTAACGCCGTCGGATTCAATTATCGGAAAGTTCCTGCTATTGCCCTAGCCAAGCAATTAATAGAAGAAGGGGCTGTCGGTCGAATTTATCATTTTCGCGGCATTTACTCCCAAGATTGGTTAGTGGATCCTGGGTTCCCGCTGGCTTGGCGGCTTCGGAAAAAAGACGCGGGGGCTGGCGCATCCTGGGACCTGGGTGCTCACGTGGTGGATTTAGCCCGCTATTTAGTGGGAGAAATTAAGGAAGTTGTCGGTTCTCAAGCCACTTTTATCAAGCAACGCCCTGTGGCAAGGATCGAGGATGGCCTCATAGCTATTCCTGGGGACGCTATAGGCGAAGTAGATGTCGATGACGCATCTTCTTTCTTAGCTCGCTTCGAAAATGGAGCCATGGGTTTATTCGAAGTCACCAGGTATGGAACGGGACATAGGAACCAAAACCGTATCGAGATTTATGGAAGCGAAGGGAGTCTCGTTTGGGAAGGTTTCCCGAGGATGAATGATCTCCTCTTTTATTCTCGCAAGGACCCATCGCACATTCAGGGGTTCCGCACCATACAGGTAGGGGAAGCGATACACCCGTACGTGGGTGCTTACTACCCAGCTGGCCACATTATTGGTTTCGGTGAAACCTTCGTGAATGAAGTATTAGATTTCCTGAATGCTATTGCAGAGGGAAAGCAAGCCAGCCCAAATTTCCACGATGGCCTTCGCTGTCAGGAAATCTTGGTAGCGGTGGACCTTTCTGTCCAAGAAAGACGCTGGGTCAAGGTAGACGAGTTAAGGTAAGTAAAGGTACTTCCTATGGGAATGCTTCTTTTGGGCCTTTGTTTTTTGATGCTGAATACAGATTGAGATTAAAGGAGATGAGATCTTGATCACTAGAAAGGTATACGAAGAGGCTAAATCTGCAACCCTGGAGATGCTCCGTCGGGCGGGAATTGTAGTTACGCCCGAAGAAGAAGAACGGATTGAGGTGGCTGACTTTGGGCTCAATGACCTGAAGCGGACCGGTCTTCAAATCCTGACATACGTGAACGCCGATCGGGTTTGTGCTAAGGAAATAGTCCTTTTCCCATACCAGACTTGTCCGGAACATAGGCATCCGCCAGTGGCGGGTGAACCCGGAAAGGAAGAAACTTTCCGTTGCAGGTGGGGAGAGGTCTACCTCTATGTACCGGGCCCTAGAACATCTAACCCCAAGGCCAGGCCGCCGCAAGGGGATGAGCATTACTACACTGTGTTCCACGAAGTCATTTTGAGACCAGGGTATCAGTATACAATAAAGCCCAATACGCTTCACTGGTTCCAGGCTGGTCCGGAGGGAGCCATCGTTTCAGAGTTCTCCACTAAAAGCCGAGACGAAACCGACATTTTTACTGATCCCAGGGTCGACCGTTCGCCAAAAGTGGAGGGATAACTTGGAGCGCGTCGTGACGGAAACTACGGTTCAGAGAGCGAGTAAGCAAGGACAGCCAAAGACCTCAGAGCATGTTCCTTTGTTGCGGGCGCGAGGGCTGGTGAAAGCTTTCTCTGGGACCGTGGCGGTCAGCAATGTGGACATCGATGTGGAACGCGGTCAGGTAGTTGCCGTTGTTGGCGAGAACGGGGCAGGCAAAACCACCCTTAAAAACTTATTAGTTGGGATCTTGGAGCCGGACAAGGGCTTCATTGAGCTCAAGGGGCAGCGGATTTCCCATTTCCACGCGGCGGATTTAGGTATTGCTGCTGTACACCAGGAGTTCAGTTTATTTCCCAGTCTCTCTGTTGCCGAAAACGTGTGCATTACAGATTTGCCTGGTCGCCGTTGGTCGGTTAATTGGAAAAAGACAAAGGAAGTAGCGAAACACTATTTGGATATGATCGGTGCTGACCTGGATCTGGATACTCCTGTGGAAGGGCTAAGTACCGGAGAACAGCAACTAGTGGAGATTGCCAAGGCACTGCGGCAGGCTACTCGTATCCTCATCCTAGATGAGCCTACGACTTCCCTCAGTGAGCCAGAGCGTGAGAGGCTGTTTCAAGTTATCCAACGTCTTCGGGAAATGGGGCTGGGAATTATTTATATCTCTCATTTCATAGATGAGGTATATGAGATTGCCGACACTGCAGTAGTGCTTCGTGACGGTCACCATGTGGGAGGAGGACCGGTTGCCCATTTGCCGAAAGCTAAGTTGGAAGAACTGATGGTTGGCCGCCCTATTACAGAGTTGAAAAAGGAAATCGGAACCCCATCCGACGCAGTCATGCTTCGTGTGGAAGGGTTTACCTCCGAGCCATTTTTTCGAAATATTTCATTTGAATTACACCAGGGTGAGATTTTGGCTCTCTTTGGGCTGATGGGAGCGGGACGCACAGAACTTGTGGAATCCATTTATGGATTACGAAAGGCTAAAGGCCGTCTATGGGTCAAGGGACAAGAGATCGCTAAACCAACGCCGCCCACGATGAGGCAGTTAGGTGTGGGCTTTGTGCCTGAAGATCGCCGCCGTAACGGATTGTTCGCCATCCGCAGTTTGAAGGAAAACCTAACCGCAGCGGCCATCGACCTCTTGGTAGACCGGGTGATTCCAGGATTTGGATTTCGGAACGAGAAAAAGAGAGCAAAGGAAATCGCCAAAAAACTGAGCATTGTGCATGCCGGTATTGAGCGGCCAATTCGATATTTGAGCGGAGGAAACCAGCAGAAAGCACTCTTGGGACGTTGGCTGGCTACTGAGGCAAAGGTGCTTATCTTGGATGAACCGACCCGGGGTGTTGACATTGGTGCGAAGGACGAGATCCACAGCCTAATTGCCCAACTGGCTCGCTCTGGCTCAGCGGTGCTGATGGTATCTTCTGAGTTGCCTGAGCTTTTGATGCTTGCACACCGAATTATTGTCTTAAGAAAGGGAATGATCGTTGCAGAGTTCACTCAGGATGAGTTCGACCCCAAGGAAATCATCCGTTATGCAGCCTCGGAACAGGAGACTAGACATGGCAATGGTTGAACGAAAGAATTTTCTTCAATCAATATTGAACAGCATTCGGGGAGCGCGATGGCTGATAGTGCTTGGTGGCATTTTCCTATTAGGCTTGGCCTTCAGCCTGCTGTCTCCTGGTTTTTTGCAGTTTCGTAACCTGCAGAATATCATTGTTCAGGCTTCTGTGACCGGCATTATGGCTGTCGGTATGACCTTTGTGATCATGACTGCCGGGATTGACATTTCTGTTGGTGGCATTCTCTATCTAACACTGGTTCTGGCAACGGGTCTGGCGCTCAAAATGGAAACCGGTGGAATTGTTGCTGGGACTATTATCTACCTAATTGCTATATTATTGGGGACTATTCTTGGCCTAGTCAATGGGCTTTTAATCAACTTTGTTGGCATTAACCCCCTTGTGGTTACACTGGCGACACTGTCGGTGTATCGAGGCCTAGCTATTCATATTAATAAGGCGGGGATTACCATTCCACCAGAAAGCGCTAGATTTCTGGGTATTGGCAAGATCCTTGGGGTACCTGTTCCACTTTTGCTGGCCATCCTGGTGACTTTTATTGGCGCATTAATCCTCTCTCAAACCCGATTTGGCCGTTACGCATTGGCCATTGGAGCATCCTCCACGTCTGCATACCAAAGCGGACTGCCGGTGCGGCCTGTCCTCATAGCAGTTTATGCTATTGCCGGATTATGTGCCGGATTGGCAGGCCTAATCTTAATGGGTCGTGTCGGGGCGGTTCAGACAGACATGGGCATTGGCATCGAATTTACAGTTATCACAGCCGTGGTGTTAGGTGGCACACTCCTTTCGGGCGGGCGCGCCTCAATTTTAGGAAGCCTGCTTGGTGCGATCTTACTGGTGATGATTGACAATGGACTCAACCTGATGCACGCATCAGCTTTCATATATGACATCGTAAGAGGTTCTGTATTGATTGGAGCAGTATTGATTGACCGTGCATCGGCGTTGGAATTATTCCGTAATTGGTTCTCCCTACGGAATCTGACAGTTTCAAACCATCGGAAAATTTCTACTTGAGGGCTTTGCAGGATGCATCATTTGGTTCAACTAAAAATTTTCAGGGAGGTCCGATTTGAACTTTATAGGAAATAAAAGTGCCCCTCTAAGGATGAGAAGCTCAGTCGGAGGGGGTTTCCACCTAGGAAGGTGATGCGAAATGACATAAAAAGTAGGGAATTCAGGAGTCCGGTTGGACAAGGTTGGTTTTGGTAAGAATTTTTAATTACTGAAAGGAGGAAGGGTAAATGAAAAGCAGAATTGGTTTGACTGTTCTCTGTCTGGTGCTTGCTCTGTCCCTCGTACTAGCAGGGTGTGCGCCTGCAGCGACCCCTTCAACACCTGCAGCGACCCCTTCAACACCTGCAGCGACCCCATCACCCACTGAAAAAAAGCAAATAGTCATTGGGGTATCGCTGGATAAATTGTTCTTAGGACGTCAGGCCGAGATGTCTGGGGTACGTGATGCCGCTAAGAAATTGGGGGTAGTGTTGTGGGAGCTTGTGGCAGACAATGACCCACAGCTACAGAACACACAGATCGAATCATTCATCACCAAAGGTGTAGATGGCATCATGATCGTAGCTGTGGACAACAAGGCTATCCTCACTGCTATCGACAAAGCAAAAGCGGCAGGGATTCCTGTGGTAACGTTCGACCGCAAGGTTGAACACGAATGGGTTGCATATCACGCTGGGCTGGACTCCTATGCGGACGGAAAGGCCTGTGGTGAGTATGTGAAGAGCCAGAACGACGGTAAACCTCATTTAGTGCTGGAACTACTGGGCGCCCTGAATGACGACAACGCAATTCAGCGGCGAAATGGCTTCGATGATGCCTTAAAAGGGGAAACCAATCTGACTATTGTCCAAGAACCCACAGATTGGAATGCGGATAAAGCGTTAAGCGCAGTAGCGAACACTCTGACAGCACATCCAGATCTGTGGGCGATCCAGGTGCCTTCAGACTTCATGCAAGATAGCATTAAGACCGCATTGCAGGAGGCAGGAAAGCTTCATAAAGCTGGAGAACCAGGGCACATTATTGTGACTACTATTGACGGCGCTGAGCCTGGATATCGTGCTACGGTGGAAGGATGGACGGATGGCGTCGTTGCCCTGCCACTATTTGACCTTGGCCGTTCCGCCTTGGAGAACATCGTTAAGGTCATTCAGGGTGGTACACCAGCAGTAAAAGACCAACGATTCCCTGGCACACTTTACACATACCAGAATGCCGAACAGAATGCTGACAAAATCTGGGGTTCTTCTTTCAAGTAAAAGTAGTTGAAGACACAAACCTGATGGGCCCGGCTCCTCCAATGGAAAGTGGTATAAGGGGGATCCGGGCCCCAGGGCCCAAGACCAGGGTTACTAGCACTCGGAGTAAATATTTTGGCAATTAAATTAAGGTACAGGAATATATAGATGAAGCGAAACATTGAAGAAGCAAAGAGCCAGGTTCTGCTACACGGTTCTTGGAAGCAGGTGCTAGGCATTTATCTCACTCGTTTATCAGTTTTACCTATCCTGATTTCACTCTGGATCGTGTTCGCGCTATTAGCTCCATCCTTTGGTACATTGCAGAATTTTCAAGCGCTTATGGCCGGATCCGCTGTGATTTTTGTTACCGCTATTGGTGAGACCTTTGTCTTGCTCACTGGAGGTATTGACCTATCCGTGTCTACGGTTGTTGCCTGTAGCGCTGTCGTTGCAGCCCATACCATGGGGCCCGACGGTAATTGGATTACCGGGCTACTAGTGGCGTTGGGCGTCGGATTGGCGTTCGGTTTAGCTAATGGATTTTCCGTAGCCTGGTTGGGCCTCACACCTTTCGTTTTTACGTTAGGCACTAACCTCATCGCCCGGGGCATTGCGTTTACTGTATCGGAAGGTATCGCTATCCGTGTACCAGAAGCTCTTGGTCTTCTGGGGCAGACAAAATGGCTGGGATTGCCAGCCACGGCTGTGATCGCTATTGTTTTGCTTATCCTCTTCCAATTCTTACTAACGAAGACCACCTGGGGCCGATACGTCTATCTCTTGGGGGCAAACCGAAACACCGCTCGTTATGTAGGCATCCGTGAACGGATCATCGGTGGTTCCGTCTACTTGTTGACCGGCATATTGGGTGGCCTAGCCGGCTTTCTCTCATTAGCAAACCTGGGTGCTGCCGTTCCAGGTATCGGAGACACAATCCTTCTTTCTATCATTGGTGGAGTAATTCTTGGTGGTACAAGCCTGTTTGGCGGGGAGGGTTCCATTTGGCAGACAGCAGTGGGAGTGCTCCTTCTTGCGACTCTTACAAACGGGCTTAACCTTTTGGGCTTCGACTTTTATGACCAATTGGTTGCTCAGGGTTTAGTTATCATAGTTGGAACGGCCATGACCGTGTTACTTTGGCGAGAACGTCGCCTCTGAACCAGAAGGAGCCAGGGCTTGGACGCGTTCCTACACACATGCAGATCCTACCCTTGCCAGCAACTGAGTAATGAAGATTTTTTGATTTTGTGTATAGTTCTATGGATCTCCTAGAGCAATGAAGAGTAAACCAGCGGCTATCTCTTCGTCCTTTGATTTTTAGTTGAGGAGGAACTTTGCATGAAACTTTTGCAGAACAAGGTGGCAATTGTTACTGGAGCCGCTCAGGGAATTGGGCGATCCATTGCTGAGGCCTACGCTGAGCATGGTGCATATGTGGTCTTGGCAGACATTAACTTTGAAGGGGTCCAAGCCGTTTCTGAGGCTATTCATGCTGCTGGGAGGCTAAAGTGCCTTCCCGCTTACTTGGACGTTACCGACCCAAAACAAGTCCAGAAGACCATAGATATGACCGTACGGGAGTTTGGCCGGCTGGATATTCTGGTGAACAACGCGGCGGTGCTCAGAGCTCATTTAATTGTAGATTTTCCCCTTGAAGAGTGGAGAGAAGTCTTTCGAGTGAATATGGAGGGGCCCTTTTTATGTGCCCAGGCTGCCGCCAGACAGATGATTAGGCAGGGCGGTGGCGGATGCATAATCAACATAGCTTCTGCCTCGGCTCGAAAAGCAGACCTTAAGCACGCGGCTTATTCTTCTGCAAAAGCGGCGCTGCTTTGTTTCACGCGCATCTTGGCTCTTGAGCTTGGACCATGCGGCATCCGGGCCAACGCTATCTGCCCGGGAGCCACAATGACGGAAATGCTCCATAGAGTCTTCGAAAATGTTCCAGGCATCAAGGAGGAACTCATTGCTAAAACCACGCTTGGCAAATTAGGGGAGCCGAAGGATCAAGCAAATGCAGCAGTTTTTCTGGCTTCCGACATGGCCAGCCATATCACGGGCGAGCACCTTATCGTCTCAGGCGGAGAGCACATGGATCCGTGAGTTTTTGAATGGAAGGAGACTGTCATGCTTGCCATACATTTCCTGGGCAGTGGGCGAATCTCGCTGGATGAGCTCCCAGATCCTGAACCTAAGGGCCAGTTAGTTCTGGTGAAGGTTCAAGCGGCTGCCATTTGTGGTACTGACCGAGAAAATCTTGAAGGAGGCGGTCAGTTAACTGTGCCTGGTCACGAGAGCGCCGGCCAGGTTATTGCAGTGGACAAAACTTTCCGATTAAAGGTAGGGGACCGAGTGGTGATTAATCCCCACATTACCTGTGGTTCTTGTGAACATTGCCTTAGGGGCGACCTGTACTTCTGTGAGAATCTTTCCATAATTGGCTTCGATATAGACGGAGGCTTTGCGGAATACGTGCTGGTCCCCGAGCCCTGTTGTATGTTTTTACCTGATGATATCTCGTTTGAGGTAGGCTCACTTTTGGTTGATATGCTAGGTACTGCCTATCACGGTGTGAAACGAGCAGGGGTGCTACCTGGAGATCATGTAGCCGTTTGGGGAGCCGGGCCTGTCGGCCTTTCAGTCCTCCTGGTCGCTTCTTATCTTAGTACAGAGGTTGCAGTTGTGGAGCCCAACACATACCGTCAGGGCTTAGCTAGATCTCTGGGTGCAAGTCTAGTTCTCAACCCGGTTGTTGAGAACGTGCGCCAAATTCTGATGGACTGGACTAAGGGCCGCGGTGTAGCTGTTGCATTTGAGTGCGTGGGAAGCGAAGAGGCTGCTACGCAGGCTTTGGCTGTAGTGGGCCGACGGGGGAAACTCGCCTTCATTGGCGTGAGCAAGCATTTTTCCTTCAATCCGTGGGTTGACCTTATGCAGCGGGAGCTAATTATGTACGGCTCTCGTTCTTTCGTGCTTCCTGAGTTCGACGAAATGGTAGCTATAGTCCGCAGGGGCCTACCCGTGGAGCGAATTATTACCCATCGCTTCCCCTTACGAGAAGCGGAAGCCGCTTTCGATGTATTCCGGTCAGGTCAATGTGGTAAGGTACTCCTCTTGCCTTGAGGCTGACGCCATGAATGTGCCAACGGATCTAATTAAAAATTGAAATAAGGTAAAGATATTGTTCCTAAGGCGACTCGAAAGTGAGAAAGTAAAATCGAATTACATACCAGGATAGAGGGCGAGACGCCCGATATCCTTTTCGTTACCGGAATTTAGCCAGATGGAGGGGAAGAATATGAAAACTTATCTACTGGGTATCGATGTGGGTACGACCGGCTCCAAGGCTGTTTTGATTAATGAAGCTGGCGGAGTAGTCGCCACTGCAATGAATGAGTACCCCATGTTTACCCCGCGCCCTCTTTGGGTAGAACAAGACCCGAACGACTGGTGGGACGCTACCGTGCGCATTATCCGTGAGGTGCTGAACAAAGGCGGAGTGCAGCCTGCTGAAGTAGCCGGAGTTGGTCTTACCGGGCAGATGCACGGGTTAGTCCTGCTAGACCGAGAAGGCAAGGTCCTCAGGCCTTGCATTATGTGGAATGACCAGCGCACCCTTGTGCAGTGTGAAACCATTACCAGAGAGGTGGGAACGAAGGAGCTTCTACGGTTGACTGGCAACCCAGTCCTGCCTGGGTTCACTGCTCCAAAGATCAGGTGGGTGGCGGAAAATGAACCGGAGATCTACGCTCGGGTGGCCAAAGTTCTGCTACCTAAGGACTATGTCCGGTACCGTTTAACAAAGGGGTTTTTTAGTGATGTTTCGGATGCTTCTGGTACCTCTCTCTTCAACGTTGGAAGGCGGAGATGGTCAGAAGAAATACTGGATACTTTAGGCATTCCTCACAATTGGTTGCCTGAAGTTACAGAGTCGCCCGTGGTTAGCAGCTACTTAGACTCGGAAGCTGCAAGAGAGACTGGTCTCCTTGTTGGCACTCCTGTAGTAGGCGGTGCAGGTGATCAAGCTGCGCAAGCAGTCGGTACTGGTGTTTTCCAGGAAGGGTTAGTGTCTGTTACTTTGGGCACGTCGGGGGTCGTTTTTGCTTCTTCCGAGATCTACCGTGTGGAGCCTCGGGGACGATTGCACGCTTTTTGCCATGCAGTCCCAGGGAAGTGGCACTTGATGGGAGTAATGCTTGCGGCCGGAGGGAGCCTTCGCTGGTACCGGGATACGCTGGGGGAAATCGAGCGTCAACAAGCAAAGGAGACCGGCATGGATGCCTATGACTTGCTTCTTGAGGAGGCTGAGAAAGTACCGCCAGGATGCGAAGGGCTGATTTTTTTGCCGTACTTAAGTGGGGAGAGAACGCCTTATCAGGACCCGTACGCGCGAGGTGTGTTTTTTGGGCTAACCCTGAGGCATAGGAAACCTCATATGACTCGCGCCGTGATAGAAGGGGTAAGTTTTGGGCTTAGGGATTCTTTGGAACTGATACACGACTTAGGCCTTTCTATTGATGAGGTGCGTGTCTCTGGCGGTGGCGCTAGGAGTCACCTATGGTTACAAGTTTTAGCTGACATCTTCGGGGTTGAGATTACGACAGTTAACGTGACGGAGGAAGCGGCTTTCGGCGCTGCGCTACTTGCAGGAGTTGGTGTGGGTGTCTTTTCCAGCGTGCAGGACGCTTGTGTAACGGCTGTTCGGGTGACAGGTCGGGTGCATCCTAGTGTAGATGCGGAAATCTATCGCGATTATTATGAGCGCTACCGCTCATTGTATCCAGCCTTGGCAGAAGAGTTCAAAGCGCTTTCCCTCGTCATTGAGCGTCGTTCTGGTAGAATTTGAAATACGGGCGAAGTTGGATTAGATTCGACAATCAGGTTGGTGCCAATTAAACGAGCATGGTTTTAGCTTTGGGTTTCGGCCAGGGACGGTTGATGAGGATTACCAGAGGTGGAGGACATACGTGCCATGATCATCATGTTGGCCGCGATTAAATTCTCAAATAGCGCCTCATTGCTGGAATTGAGCAAGGGAACGATTCGATACCTGGAGCGCAGGCACATTCAGATTCTTATTCCAACAAATCCATACTCTCTCTTTGGCGCATGGCGAAATCTCAAAAGCATCTACAATTTGGATTCTTGTCCGTCTTGCCTAGCACTTTCCAGATATTCTTCGACTCTTTCTAGAGGCAAGACCCCTGATTGCGGTATCCCTGATTGGCCTCTCTGTATCGTATTAAGCTAGTGGCTGGTCTAAATCCTTCTTTTAGAACTCTTATAAATCCATAGAGCTAGGAGAGCAAGCCTGAAATGGCTACACTGAAGTACCGTTAGTGATGGCATTGAAGGACTAATTTGCCCCTTTCCCTGTAGCTTCTTACTCCAGGGACGGAAGCTTGCCGAGATATGAAAGAGTTCGGTATATCATGCTTGCCGCCTCAATCCGGGTTATAGGTTGGTCCGGGCGGAATGTGCCGTCCTCATAGCCGGTGATAATCCCAAGATCGCGCAGGGCCAGGGCGATCTTCCTGGCCTTCCCAGCCCACAGGGTAGGGGATAGGTCCGGGAAGGGATCGAGGGCTTGAGAGGAGTTGCTCGATCCCAGGTTGCCTTTCTTCCAGGAATTCAGGAAATCCAGCACCCCGCAGGCGATGGCGTGGGCGCACTTCTGCTGAAAATCAGGGGAGGAGAGGAGCTTTTCCTCCACGGGGTTAGAAATAAAAAGGAGCTCCAAGAGAACAGCTGGTCCCGGGAAATAGCGCAGAACCCCCATTCCCCCGGTCCACTTGGGATCAGAGGAAGGGCGCCAGTCGGCGTCGTCCTTCACTCCACGGGAAACAGCCCTCGTTTCCGAGATCAGAACCCCGAGGATGGAGGAAGCCAGCCTTTGCCCCTCTTCGTTCCCGTGGGCATACCAGGCCTCAATCCCTTTGGCTTGGGCTCCTCCGGCGTTGCAGTGCAGGGAGATCAGAATATCGCATCCCTCATTTTTGGCCTGCACCGCTCTTTCTGAAGCATATAAGGAGCGGTCGCAGAGGAAAGCCTCCTGCCCCAGAGCCAGGATATAGTTCCCTAATTGCACCCCCAGGGCCTGGGTAATATCAGCTTCTTTAGTCCCGTAGAGTCCAATTGCCCCGGGATCCCCGTACTTCCCATGTCCAGCATCAATGGCGATCTTCATTTCCTCACTCCTTTTGCGCATCTAGCGGATTCTGTGGCGGTGAGCCGCTCCCTGAAGTGCTGTTCCCCTTACTCAAGCTCTGGGCATTCTGGGAAGAAATTGCCGAGATCACCCCGTGGGCGTTCCCGAAGACATATCCCAGACTTGCGGAAAGCAAAGCCACCACGGCCTGGGAGTCCAGCTTCCCCGCATATCCTAAAATGATCGCCGCCGCGCAGACGATCACCACCACCGCCAGCTTTGTCCAGTTTGAGATTTCCATATATCCACCTCCTGAGTGTTTGGTTTATGGGAAGCAGGTCCCCCTGAGCCTTAAAAGCCTCCTCCAACCCTCAAAGACTCAAATCAAGGGGCGGGGTTTTTCCCCGCCCCTCTCCCCCATTTTGCCCTGACTAGGGCAGAATCTCAGTTACTGTCGTTCCCGAGATGTAAGCCTCCTTGATCCCCGTGAGCTCCCCGGAGCTTGCCAGGATGATATTCCTGGTAATCAGGTTCTGCATCACCTGGGAAACCTGAGTGCTCGTGAGGTTGCTCTTGGGATCCCGAAGGGAGATCGTGTGCGTCCCACCTTCAGCGGTTGTAAAAACCAGCTTGAGGTAAGTCCTCGTTTCCGCCATTTTTCCTCTCCTTTCTTCAGGCTTTTTCTACTCCTTCAAGCGGTGTGGAAGCGGAGCAGAAGCGGAGTTCTAACACAAATACGCAAGTGTTGTTGCGTTTAAGGAAAGGGTTGGGAATAAATTCCCCTTCCCTTTAGGGAGTAGGAGTAGAAGTGGGCAGGAAGGGGCTGGGTGGGTTGGTGCTGTTCACCTTCACCCAAAGGACGAACTTCCCCACATACAGGTTGAAGGCGCTCAGGGGCCTTCCTTGAGCTAAAGCCGCAGCCTTCCAGGCGTCCTTGGTGCTCTGGTCCTCCTGGTGCCACTGGCTTACCGCATCAGTGAAGGCGTCTCTGATCAACACCTGGTTTTGGGTCCTGGGGTTCATGGGGATCACGTGATTTCTCACGTACCTGATCCCCTTCCACTTGGCGTAGGTGAGCTGGTTGGCGTAGGTCCCAGACGCGTCAATGGACATCAAAGGAGCGTATACCTTGGCCATTTTTCCACCTCCTTTCCTTTAGATTAGCCCTCGAGAAGCTCCACCGTGGTCACAGCCTGGACATCGTAGAGCGGATAGAGGAGGAGCCCGGCGAGATCGTTGGCGGTAGCAAGCAGGGCGTCGGCATCCGCCGCGGGAATGATCTTGGAGAGGGAAACCGAAGTGTAAATCGGCTTCCCGGTCTCCGGATCCGTCCCCTTGGAGAGCTTCAGGGTGAGCCTCTTTCCAATTGGGTTCTCAATTGCCATTTCCTTTTCTCCTTTCCTTCCTTCATTCCCTTAAAACAAAAACAGGGCCGACTTGCGCCGACCCTGTAAGGGAGAAGCTTGGGGAGGCCATGCTTCCTGCCCCTTACTTTAGACTATCGAACAAATGTTTGTCAAGAGGGTGAGGGATTTTCTTTGATATTGGTTCCCGTGTTTTAATGTGGCTACTTTAATGAGTGGTTTTTCTATCCTGCTCCAGGAGGAATTTTAATCGAAGCGGAAGCGACCCTCTTGGAAAATGCGCGTGCAGGCTTCCACGGCGGCCGGATCATAAAGCCGGCCCTTATTCTCGTTGATCTCCTCCAGAGCCTTGTTTATCCCCAGAGCTGGACGGTAAGGACGATAGGAGGACATGGCCTCAACTACATCCGCTACCGCCAGGATCCGCCCCTCCAGGGATAGCTGGTCCTGCTTGAGCCCACTGGGATAGCCGCTTCCGTCCAAACGCTCATGGTGCTGGAGCACCATCTCCCCGATGGGGCTGAGGAGCTCAATCTCTTTGAGAATGCGGTAGGCCACCTCAGGGTGTAAACGCACGAGGGCCATCTCCATTTCGTTCAGTCGTGCAGGTTTGGTGAGTATCTCGGAAGGGATGGAGATTTTCCCCAAGTCGTGCACTAAGCCTGCCAGGCGCACCTGTTCCTTGCGCTCCTCTGGAAATCCCAGCTCCTCAGCGATAGCTGTGGCCAGCCTGGATACCCGTCCCTGATGCCCAGCGGTGTAGGGGTCCCTGGCCTCCACAATCGCGGCCATGGCCTGAACCGTTTCCCTCATCGACCTTTTCAAGGTTCCCAGGCTTTTCTCCAGCTGCTCAAGTGCTCTCTTCTTTTCCGTGATGTCCGCCGCCCTTCCCTGCACTCCCATTAGACCGCCAGAAGCACAGCTCAAAGGGACCAAGGTCACGTTCAACCACGTGTTCTCCTCGCCAGGGGGCAGGAGGCGCAGTTCCTCGTTGACCGCTCCTCCCTCCAAAGCCTCCTTAAAGAGAGCAGAGGCTTTTGCCTGATCCTCCGGGTGAACCAGGGCCGAAAACCTCTGATAGAGAAAGTGAGGGACTGAAAGATTGCAGATCCTCTCGAAAGCGCTATTTCCATAGAGCAGGCGGCCCTCCATATCGCAGATAAAAAGGGCATCCAGGGGCACCTTCCAGGAGGGTGCGAGCGTCTCCTCTTCCAGGATCGGGATTTTCACTCTCCGGAGCTCAGTGATATCTCTGATCATCATCAGGTAGCTCCGGATTGAACCATCTTTATCCAGCCGGGGAACGATTACGGCCTCAAAAAGGTGAACGGCGTCCCCGGGTACTTTCAGGAAAAATTCCCTGAAGGCAGGGGACCTTGTCTCTTGCGCTGAATCCCTCATCTTGAGAAAGGCCCCGGTAACCTCCTTGGGGAAGCCCAGCTCCTCGATCTTCCTGCCCAATAGCTCCGACCCTGGCTTTCCCAGGATCTCAGAGAAACTGGAATTGAGGAGGACAACTTTTTCCTCAGCGTTCAGGTGGCATAAGGCATCGGGGAAGATATCCAGAATCGATTGCAGATGCTCGCTCCACTTCTCGCCGTAGATAGAGAAAGTCTCCCATTCAGCCATGTTTACCCACCTATTGGATTACTCCCCGGGACGTTAAGGAGGGGGAAAAGATGAGACACAAAAGGCCTTGAAAGAAAGGGACTAAACCCGAATTACCCTGAAACTGCCTATTTTCCATCCAATTTTCCGCTCCGCTTCATTTATTTTTATTGAAATATAATATTGTTATTTCTTTAAAAAAGCAAGCAATGAGGCAAATTTTCTCAATGTGTTAAATTTTGAAACAAGACTGCTTTTTGAAAAAACCTTGAAGTAGACTCAATGAAGGGCGCAAGCGCCTTTAAATGTGCTTTTATTGATTCAAGGATCTCTCAATAATTGGAGAATAAAAATACAAGTGCGAAGGTGTTTTTAAAATAAAGGTCCATGTGTATGTTATTTCGTTCAAGTCACCAATAATCAGCAACCTCCTGTTGATCGAACCAAATCCCAACCAATCAGGAGACAGTTTCTATGAAAGCACAATTCGAAAAGTTGATCAGGGAGTTTAGGACATAAGCAGCGGAAACCAGCAGTCTCATGAACTGTTCTACTCTCTTCCTCTTTTCTTCCTCCTCAAAGGCCCAAAGGGCTAAAAAGAAGGCACTTCCTGAGAGCCTAAGAGAACAAACCACATCCTTTAGATCACCTGACACCCTGACCCTCATTCTTAATTTTTTGTACCGAGAGTAGTTGCGCATGAAAAGATCTAATTGCTCCCGATCCTCCTCTTTCAGGGAAAGGTAAAGATTCAGAAAATTCCTCCGGATTCCGGATGGAAGCTCTTTGAGGATGGCTAGGGCCTGGTCTCTTCTGGCTTCAAGGAAAGGATGGAGATGGGAGAAGCCAGAGAGGAAGGAGATAATTTCCTCCTTAGAGTCTCTCAAATCATCTGGGTTTTCCTTTGCCAGTTTCAAAAGGTTGAGCAAACCTTTCTCCCCGGCCAGTTCAGGCAGAAACCTCTTTCTACAAGGGTAGCTGGAGTAAAGGGCTAGGATTTGAAGCATTTTTTCTTCTGTTTTCATCTTAACCAAGGTCTCCAGAGCCTTAAGAAAATGTTCTTCTCTGTTTATCCCCTGCCAATAGCATGAAAGAGAAGGAGGCCAGTCCTTCCCATCTAGCTGAGGTTTTAGAATCCTCATTAATTTAATGAGAGTTTCTTTTCTGATCCACTTTCTTTTACCAGACAGAATTAGAGAAAGCTCTGCTTCGGAAATTCCAGTGGTCTTGGAGATCTCCTTTTGGCGTTCTATAGATCTTTTCAAGAATCGACGAAGTTGGGGACTATTTTGGAAAAGAGACATCTTCTCCAAGGAGGGGAGGAGATGACAGTCTTCGAAGAGGGAAGCATACTTTTTCTGGTTTTCCCTGGAAAGAGAACATCCCAGGATTAATCTAGCACTCTCCCAAAGGAGAGGATCACCCACCTTCTTCTGGATGTGGAAGAGAGTATCCAGAGGGGCTATCCAGCGGCCCAAAACATCGAAGTAGAAACCCACCCAATAAATCGCTTCTTTAGCCCATTTCCAGGCCAGATGTGGCTCGCTTTCCTTCGCATACCAGGCCAAATCGTTCAGACCATTTATTAATCCAGTGGGGTGAGGGATCTTTTTGGCCATTTCTATGCTCTGCAAAAAGAAATCTCTAGCTTCCTTTAAATGACCTTCCTTCACTAGCTTTCTCGCTTTCCCTAACAGGATGAAGACCTGGGAGGAAGGGTCTTCCCGATAGATCTTGCTCCAAAATCGAGAAGGAGGAAGATATTTCTCCTTGCTTAAGGCCTGAAAATTAAGCAAAGTGGAGGCCAAGACCAAGCGAGAGCGTTGAGGGACATGATGAAAGTCTTTTCGAAGCTTCAAATAGAGCTCCTCGGCCCCTGGTTTTCCAAGATATTGAAGGAGAGATAGCTTTTCCGCCAGGAGCATATACCTCAGGGTCTCGCTGGGGCGCATTTTTAGCCCCTTCTCCACCTCTTTCAAAGCCTGGGGTTTCTTCCTTTGCCAGATGAGCTTCATGGCCCTGAGGTAATGCCTTAAGCTAGGAGGAATTCTCTCTTTAAGGAGAAGATGAAGAAAAGGCTGAGCGAAGGAACCATAAGTCTCCAAGTTTTTCAGTAGCTGATTCTGAGTGATATCCATTTCTTTCAAAGCTTCTTCTGATCTAAGTTTAGAACACCTCAATTATACTTATCCAAGGGACCTGGGCAAAACTTTAAAAAGAAAAAAATTTATCCACCTCTATTTAGCTCCCCAAGCTTCTTTAGAATGGCCCTTTCTTGAATGTCAAATGCTTTCCTCTACCCTTTCTCTAAAAAGTCTTTCGGCCATAAAAGGAGAAAGGGGAATGAGGAGGACCATGAATTTGAGGAGGTTTCTTATATTCTTCTTGCTATTCTTTCTTCTCACTTCTTTTATAGGATCCACTCTGGCCTTGGCCGATCCCTCGGATGATGGGAACAAGATGCATAGTGGCCCCCCAGGAACGATATTGGTTTTGGAATAGTTTGAAGGATTGTCCTTCATTTAGTTTTAACAAGAGAGGAGGAAAATGAACGTAGACTTGGCAATAAGAACTTTAAGGAAAGGAGGGAAAAGAATGAGCTTCGGACTCCTTTCTTTGATTTTTGAGTTTATTTGCAAAGGATAAACGAAGCCCCTCAGTTTTTACAGGAATTTTAGGACATAACCGAGTATGTCAAACTGGAGAGATTCTATTAAAAAATTTTTGCGTTTTACTTTTGCTTATAAAAGTAATGCGCTATTAGTTTCTGGTATGGCATTTTTCACTCCCTTTGTTAGTATTGCCTTTCCCTTTC